>ENA-OQCP01000056-OQCP01000056.1-human-gut-metagenome-genome-assembly--contig:-NODE-56-length-39378-cov-3.449008_pt1 | contig 39378 bp, 50 predicted proteins | sample MGYA00242760_ERZ504583 | MGnify/ENA primary metagenome ERZ504583 (study PRJEB26092, sample SAMD00036308) | human gut metagenome | host: Homo sapiens | study: EMG produced TPA metagenomics assembly of...
TGATGAGTTCAATGTGTTAAAAATGCTTATTGATACTTTTCTCTTGGAAACTACCAACGAAAGAAATAATCTTGTTTTATCTATATATTCGCTAGCTTCCATGCTGACTGTTTCTATTATGTATTTTGACGAACTTTATTATTACAACAACAAAGACAGAATAAGTAACGGCGAATACTGGCACTCATCACACAATCGTTGGATGTCAGAATTAAACAGACTCTCTTCTGCCGAATTTATATCAAAAATACAGGATTTTGGATTTTTAGAATTAAACTTAAGTACATTTGAAAATGATGAATACTATATCTGCCTATTAAATCAAGCCAGAGATTTCATACAGGAAATTAATGACAACCAAAGTTTAATACAGGCGTTTGACAGCGATATGGATTTTAAAAATTATAATGAAATTACCAATCAAACTTTAAAAGATGAAATAAATGAGGCATTTAAAGAAGCAAATGTACATTTTGAAAATAACGAAATTGCAAACATTTTAAACGATGCCTTTAAGAAGGTTGGAATATCGTAACAGGGGCTTGTCTTTATGAATATTGATGTAAAAAACGCATTTGACAAAGTAACAACAATATGTGATAGTTTGGTACACAAAGTTAGTAACGCCGAGTCATTTCACAAAATTTTTCTGGAGGATATTTTTAATTTTATATGCAGTATTTCTACAACCGGCGAATTAAATAGATATGACTGTTTCATTAATACTTATTCCAATTCAAAATTTTGTCCTACCAAACATCTGTTGATGAAGAATTCACATCCATTTTGTTAAGGAATTTTTATGAAATAGATAACTCTTATTTGGCAGAAAGTGATTTAAAAACATCGGAAATTTTGATTGCTTTTTTTTATAACGTTAGGCAAATCATATTTATTAAACCCAACAGATAAAAAACAAATCGATATCTCACGCTTTACCGATATAATAAACGCTATGAAAAATTATATTTCAAAATCTGAGTATCAAAACGATAGCCACAAAAAGCAACAGTTCACAAAGTCAAATAAAACACCGGATCATAAAGAATGTATTGAATATCAAGAAGAAAACTCATCAGACAATGTTGAGGATGAACAGGAAAAAACTTTGGAAGAACTTCTTGCAGAACTTGATTCGCTAACAGGATTAACAGAAGTAAAAAAAGAAGTATCACAAATAATAAATGTAGTTAAAGTTAAAAAGAAAGCAGAAGAATTCGGTGAAAAAGTCGCACCGCTTTCATTGCATTTGGTTTTTTACGGAAATCCCGGAACAGGCAAAACTACCGTAGCCCGTTTGCTTGCAAAAATTTATAAAAGCATTAATGTATTATCGAAAGGTCACTTAGTTGAGGTTGATCGTAGCGGCTTAGTCGGCGGATATGTTGGTCAAACCGCTATAAAAACTAAAGAAGCAATCAAAAAAGCGATGGGCGGTATTCTTTTTATCGATGAAGCATATACCTGACTCACGGAAAAGGTGAAAACGACTTTGGTCAAGAAGCAGTAGATACCATTTTGAAAGCAATGGAAGATTATAGAGATGACTTTATCGTAATTGTAGCAGGATATACTGATTTAATGAAAGAATTCATAAATTCAAATCCCGGATTAAAATCAAGATTCAACCAATATATCAATTTTAAGGATTATAAGTCGAATGAACTTCGCGATATATTCTATTCATTGTGTCAAAAAGAACATTTGAAACTATCTGATAATTGCACTGACTTTATTGAAAATTATTTTATAGATATGTATAACAATCGTTCCATCAACTATGCAAACGGAAGAGATGTGCGAAATTTTTTTGAAAAGGTCATAAAAGCAAGAGCAAATCGCATTGCTCCGATATTGTCAGATATATCATATGAAGATTTTTTAACTATTACATTATCAGATTTAGAAGCGGCAAAAAAGGCGAATGTTAAATTATAATTATTTCTAAGAGAGGAAAATGTATGGGAAATAATATTATATCTAAGGTACTTAAATTTGTGGGTATAGGCGTAATTATAGTAGGAATTGCGGCTTCACTGATACCAGGCGGTTCTGTCAACACTTTTTCGTACGAATAAATGCGTAAGTCACATTTTTTACAACGAATAACAACATCTACGCAAAATGACAAGCTGAAATTTTTCAACTTGTCATTTTTATTTTCGGTCATGGTTATTTAATTATTTGAATGGTTTTGCAAAGCTGCAAAATTTATTAACATAGCTTGATTAAAATTTTAATCAGGATTTTATGCATTTACGTAAGAAATTATCACATTAAGATGTAACGGAAAATCTGCATTCACACGCTTTTCTATGAGCTTCTTCTCTGCGTCTGTTTTTGCGTCCGAAATATTAATGTCCACACGGTTTCTTGTAGGAGCTTCAGCAATTGTAAAATTTTCCACACCGTAACCTCTGACAATTCTTTTGAAATCGTCGGGAGTGCATTTTCCGCCGACCTTCTGCTCAGATATTTTAAGCATTTCCCTTCGTTTTTCAAGCGGATAATCGGCATTGATTTTACCGACAAATCTTTCCCTTTCGGTAATTCCGCAGTTTTCCGCTGTGTCAATAAACAACTCCCGTTCCATAGTTTCAAGCATATCAAATTCCGTGTTCAAACCCTCTGCATATGCCAAAAGCTCCGCTCTGATATTTGATTTTGCCGTAACTTTGTAAAGCCCCGTACTTTCTAATTTGGTTTTCATCGAATCAAAGCTGTTCATCACTTCACCCCAATCGTAACTGTACCGACAGTAAAACATTGCGACTTCGCCACCGTCACATCCTGCATATCCGTGTTCCAGTTGTAGTTGGTTATACAACCCGTGTCAATCAGTCTTGCACCGAGTTCAGACAATCTGAATGTTCCGCCGATAGGGATTGAATTCACATATTCCGCAAAGGCATTTTTGAGCAACTCCTTGACTTCATTGGAAGAATATCCGTCCTCCGCATAGACAACAACGCTCATATTGCAAGCGGTACGCTGGGCATTCGCCACAATAACATCAACATTAAGTTCTCTCTGCTTTTCCAAAAGCAACTGAACCTTTGCAACAACATTCGTACCCAATGATGCATCCGCACCCGTGACATAGACATTAACCGTACCTACGCCCCTCGCTTTGCCGACGGCACTCGCCTTTGCAACACCGTCAACCGTGAGTGCAAGCTGTTCGTAATATGCCGCATTCGTGCCGTTGGAGGTGTTTATATATGTATCTCTTATGCGTTTGCGAAGTTCATCGTCCGTTTCGGCATCGCAGCCGCCCGTAAATTTCTCACGGTTTGTAACCGTTTCAATCTCTGTCGGCACACTCACGGGAACAACCGCACAGCCAAGCCCGATATTACCGTTACTTCCCGCCTGTTCAGCCTCGGCATAAACACTCACAAGCGTGTTGCCGGCACTGATTTCTTCATCTTCGGTCGTAACAAATCGTACCGGCACAAGGTCGGCAGTAGCCACAACGCACCCCTTTGGAATTATAATATCGTGACTGCACGGCTGAGAAATATTGAAGGTAATTTCGCCCGTTGACTTCATCGCCTTTTTGCGTTCAATACCCCTCTGCGATGCGAGTTTGTCAAGGCATTCACCGCTTGCGCTCACTGCAAACATCTGTCTTTTCCACCATTCAAGATTCGTCTGCAGCTTGAAAATCTCGCCTGCAAGCACCTTGAGCCTGATTGCAATGTCGCTCACCTCGTTAAAGCTGTCACCCGTTTCATGCTCATAGGCATTCTTCATTCTGCCGTAAATTTCATCATAAGTTTCCATTTATCTGCACCTCCCTTGTAATATCGTCAACCGTAAGGTCAATCGTAATCGTTTTGCCAACCGACTTAACGCTTGCATAGGTATTTTTCATTTTTGCAAGCGATTCATTGGCAAGCAGTTCAGTCTGCTTTGCGAGAGTGTTTTGTCCTGCAAAAGCACCTTTGAACCGAAATTTCTGTCATAGACAAATCCGCCGAGTTTTGCCGAAATGCAAAGCACAGCCTGTTGGAATTTTGCGTCACTCCCCTCAAGCAATACCGTATTGCCCGAAGAGCCGATAACGATATCGCCGTTTTTAATCATCGTATCCCTCATACTACACCGCCTTGCCGTTGATAAGAACCCTGCCGTCATTTTTCAGCACAATACTCGCTCCGCCCTTTGACGAAAGCATAACCTCGCCCTCATCAAGCTCAACATTGTTTGCAAGCACGCCAAGGCTCACTTCACCGTTAGCAAGCGGCAAAACAACTGCCGACTCTCCCACGGGAACAACGCTTGCAAAGCCATACGGCACGCAACATTTTATCCCCCTGTGTTCTTCCGAGGAATCCACCGAAACCGTGTTTCCCGAACTTTTTACACCGCCCTTTTCGGCTTTCGGGGCGGTAATCGAATTTTTAGTTATGTAATTCATCAGCCACATCGCCGTTCTCCTTTCCAAGCACAACCGTTGTGCTTTCACCGTTTTTCCCAAGTGAATATTTAATGCTTTTCACAATCAAGCCCTCTCTTTTTCCGATGAGAGAGTCATCAATCACAGCCCTTCTGCCGACAATTCCGCACAGACATTCTGCACATTCAAGCATTATTTCAAAGCTCTGCCTGTTGCCGTTTTCAATCATTCTGTCGGCTGTTTTTACCGCATTGTTGTCGAGAAAAGCGTTTACATATCTCACCCTTTTAATCCTGTCGGCAACGCATTTGTTGCTTATAACGCTCTTGTAACCGCCGTATTCCTCGGTGCGTAGTTTGATTTGCGAAATCACCTTGCACGGCTTTATGTACTCACGGAGAGATGTGTAGCCTACTCCGTTTCTGCCGAACACAATCGGCTTTGCACCGCCGTAAGTTCCGCACATCAAAGCAAATCCCGCCCCCGTAATTCTCGGACTTTTGCCGTATCTGCCGTTGCAGAATTTTTCAAGCACCTGCCACTCGGTCATACCCTTTTCAATTTTGATTGTGCCCATAAACGGATGTTCGTCACCGTCATATCCGACAATTCCGAACGGCTTTAAATGCCTTTCAAAAATGAACTTCGCCGCAGGGTTCACATATGTAACAGCTCCGCCTCATTGTCGAGAAGCCTTCCGGCAAGACTTCTTGCACTCAGCCTTACAATCGCACCGTCGGTTCTCACAATGCTGACAATCTCGTCAGCCTGTCCCACAAACACAAGCGACTTGCCGTCATAAGCCTCAAGTATATCGGCATTTCTGAACTTCTCGTCATACGGCACAGTCATCATAAGCTCATCGGCAGGCACATCGACATCTGCCGAAATTTCTGCCGTGAGAACATTTTTAATTTCACACCTTTTGCCGTTTTTATCAGTAAAAAAGTAAGTCAGCACAGCTTAACCCTCCTTGTTCCGAGGTTTTCATCGGGGAACTTAACATCGGGATTCAGCCGCACAAGCTCGTCAATTTTCACTCCTGTTTTGTATGCAATGTCCCACAGGGTTTGTCCGTTTTCACAGTCAAAATATGTAATTATCGTTTTCTGCTTTTTCTCCATAACCTCACGGAACACAAAGCCGTATTCAAGCACATTCGGCTTTGGCTCGCCCTTTATTTCAAGCTTTTCAAACACAGCATAAACGCTCGGCAGATTCGGCACGGAAAGCACTTCTTTTCCGCTGTTTCTGAACACCTCAAACAGCCTTTCAAACTGTTCTGCACAATTCTCGCCGTACAGCTGTCCCGAACCGCTGATTTTCATATTCTTCCGCCCCATATCCTGAACGGAAGATTCGCCGAACGGACTTTTCATTTCTGCAACGCTCTTGTCACATTCAAAGCTGATATTCTGCGGATTGTGATGCCACACATATTCACCGAATTTCATCGGCACCTGTTTCATCGGCTTTTCGCCTCCTCTTCTTCGTCAAGTCTGCGACTGTAACGGCGGCTTTCCCTTTCAAGGTATTCACCTAACATTTCGGTATCTTTACCGCCGTTCTCAGACTCCGCAAGCCTGTAAAGTTCGTCTGAATTTTTATCATTCATATAATTTCCCTTTCGTCGGCGCTGATTTTCACGGTTGCAAGAATACTTCCTCTGCCCTGAGTAACGCTTGAAAATTCAAGCACTTTGCAATCCGTGTAAATGATTTTCTTCTTTGCAAGGTCAAGTTCAAGACTTTTAAAGCTGTCACGCCCCAAAAACGGAGTTTCGTCCGTAATCTTCATCACAAAGGTAAGCTCCCATTCATTTGAAACAATCCTTTCAACGGGCTTGTCATTGAAAAATTCCTTGATTTCCGTGAAGGAGTTCTTTCTTGTACAGGCCGCCCTTTCAACACCGCCGAGAATTTTCCCCTCACATTTCAACACAGCATTTCCGCAGTTTTCAAATTCAAAGCCGTCCATTTAAACCTCCTCGCAAAGACAGAATTCCATATTAAAACTCACCGTTCTGTAAATTGCGTTCATATCGGGATCAAATTCAATTGACGCCGCCTCGCTGTGGGTAATCGTCTTTTCCGCATCGGCAGTTTTAAGTCCGAGAAGAATTTCACTTACCACTTCCGAAAGACCGCTTCCGTTCTCGGTTGCAGGAGCATACACCCTGATTTCAACTCCGGCGTTGTAGCTTTCACCCTTGATAGACGGCGAAAGGTATCCGCGATATAGCTTTTCTCCGTTGACATATCTCTCACCGACACAACGGCAATCATTCCGTTCACGGGTGACGGTGCTTCATCAGAACCGTATTCTCTTATAAATCTGACATTTTTCAAAGCCTCGTTTACCTTTAATCCTGCAATAATACGGTCAACCTGTTTCTCAATTCGATTCAAAATCATCCCTCGTTTCTTCTCTGTATGCACACAGAACAGCCCTTACATAAATCGGATTGTCCTTCACATAATATTTTTCGCACCTTTTAACAGTATATTTACCGTTTTCACTTTCTATTACGCTTTTTCCCGAATTAAGCAAAACATCGGGCGGTGCAATAAATAAAAACAGCTTTGTTTTTCTCATTCCGAGTCTATGCCGTACATTGTCGGAGTTTTGATTATAGTTGTATCTCAAAGGTGAGATAAAAGCCTTTGTCCTAACCGATTTACCGTCGTTTTTAACGGTAACATCACAACCGTATCTGTTTAATATTTTCCCGATAGACGGTGAAATATTCATCATATCACCCCAAGCAAAAATTTTTCTCTGCCGATAAGATCCTGCGACTTGTCGGCATATTCCCTCCACAGCTTTTCGGCACGCTTTCGCCGTCCGCAGATGATGAAATTTTCAAATCACCTGCGGAAAAAGAAGAAATGCTGTCATCATTGCAAAGGGAATACAGCTTAAAAGCGTAAACGGCACACAGGTTTTCAAGTCTTAATTCGTCATCTTCCGAAAGATTTCCCTTCGTAACAATCGAATTAACATACACCACGGCATCATCAATAATGCTCTTCCATTTGTATGTTTCAGCACCGTCAATACCGCTGTATAAGGCAAAACGCTTTGTAATGTTTGCAATGTTCAAGGCAATCCCTCCTTAACAGCTCATCACCTTTGACGCCTCTGTAAAGATTTTTGAAAAACCTGCGGTACAGGTAACTGCGGCTCTTTCAAGCTGACGGTCAATAAGCTTGTCGTAATCTGTAACAACACCGCCTGCCTGAACCATTTCAAGCGCACAGTTTTTGTCAAGACCGATAATCTTACCGCCCTCAAGCTCGGGAGTGTGAAGAAGGCTTGCACCGAGAGGTGTAATCATTCTGCCCGTAGCCTGAAAATCAAGACCTGCGTTTGAATCCTGAAGCTGAGAAAGCGAAAGAATCTTCTGCATTTCGGGAGTTGACGCAAGAATTGTGTTGAGTTCATACGGAGCAAGCTCTGTCCAGAGCTTTAAAAGGTCCTCATATGTAACCTTGCCGCCTGTTGCAACATTAAGTGTGCCGGCGGGATTTTCATTGCCGTCACCGTTCACAAGCACATCAATCGCATCTTTAAGCTGTGCTCTTGCAATATATGCGCCAATCTGATTGAGTGTTACGGTAAAGAGGTCAAGACGCTGAAAGCGAAGTGCCTCATACGATGCAACAAGCATTCTGCCACGCTTGTGAAGCTTAACAAGGTTTTCTCTTGTCTTAACCTCAGTCTGCGGAATCTTTGCACCCTCGCCGACGAGTTTAAGGCTCTTGTCATCCTCACTCGGAACAGACGCAATACTGCGGTAATCCATACCCTCAATGTCTGTCACGGTTGCCACAAGATTTGGGAGAATATCCGCTCTCTCCATGCCCTGCATAACGGCTCTGCTCACATATTCGGGGAAAAGTGCCGCAGAGTTTGAACTCTGAAAAAACTTTTCAACACAGTCGCTGTTTCTGCCCTTAACCTTAATGTCAAAGCGTTTGAGCTGACGGGAAAATGCGTCAAGTCCCTCAAGTGCAGTACCTCTGTAATTTTCTGACGGATCAAGCTTTTCAAGTGCGCCCGAAATTCCGCCCTTTGTCTGATACATACCCTTTTCAATTGTAATATTTTCAAAATTTGCCATAATATCTTCCTCCCATTATCAAAGAATAAATCCGACTGATGTGTCTGTTGAGTCAAGCACAAGGTACTCTCTGCCGGTTGTTGTAACCGACACGCCGCCGTCTGCCGTTGCAGAAAGCTTTTTGTAGCCGACGGCGATTTTCTTGTCGCTCTTAACCTTTACATAGCCCGAAAGCTGAACAACCGCATAACCGCCTCTCACGCTTACGCACACACCGCAAAAGTTCTCGCTTGCGTCACATTTTGCAACTGTACCGTTGTCCTTCATCTTAACAGGCACACCTGCCTCCGTAATTGTTTTGTCTGCAATAAATGTTGCGGCATTTTCGCCGAATCCGTTAAAATTTACATTCATAATCATACCTCCGTTAAATACTGAACTGACCGTTTTCCACGGTGTTATTTCTCTTGTCCTGCTTGCAGTAAAGCTGCGGAACAGGCTCAAAAGCTGCTTTCTTTTTCTTTTCAAATGCTGACTTAAATTCTCTAAGCTGTTCAATTGTCATGCTCTTTGCAACGCTCTCCATTGTTTCCCCCGAAATGTCAGGCTGAACAAAAGCGGCAAGTCCCACAACATCACGGGTAAGGCTTTCACGGTACAGCACACCGTCCTTAGCCGACTTTTTAAGCCCGTCAATATATTCGCACAGCTTTCTGCTGTCACTCTCATCAAGTGTAAAAGCCTTTTTGTTTTCAATGGCTTTAAGAATTTTCTCCATATCATTTTCCTTTCCAAAAATTTTGTGACTTTTCGTAATGCCTGCCCGCTTTTGTGACGGCACGGCAACAAAGCTCCATTCGTATGCGTCATACGGATTCACAAGCTCACCGCAACAAAGCTTTGAGCCGTAAACCTCGCCCTTTTTGTGAGTACACATCGAGATGTCCTCACCGCACACATTGCACACAACCCTGCCAACGGCACAGCCAACGCTTACTTCCTTGATAATTCCGCTGTCAATCGCAAGAATAATATCCCTGTTGCTCTCACAAACGGAAGATATGCCCTTGCCTTGAGCCTGTAGTAATCGTCACCCAAAGCCGTTTTCTGACCGTCAATTTTCTCAACCTTACAGCTGAAAATTCTTGCCGTCTGATTTTTGGCACTTGGATTGTGGTCAATAATTCCCGTCTTGCCGACAAAAAGCTTTTCAAGCTCATAAAGCGAATCTGTTGTAAAGCGTTCGCCGTCACGGTCAACATCGTTGTCACACAGCACAACCGAAAACGCATACACCTCATTTTTTGCAAGATTTCGCCTTGTAAAGCGGTTAATCAGTTCGAGTTCATCATCGCCGACAGTCTGATTTTCACCGTCAACAACACCCGAAACACCGCTTTTAATAAGTTTGTTATCCTTCATTCTGCACCTCCGCTCCAATCTGTCTTTCAATGTTCATCGCATTTGCATTGTTAAGTCTTGCCTGAGAAAGCTCAACCGCATCCTGAAGATTAATCTTGTCCCACTCAATCTTAAAGCTGTCGTTATAACCGCACATTTTAAGATGAGCCGACACAATTTTTGTAATCACGGGTTCAAGCACGGTGCGGTAGTAGGCAAGCTCGCTTGTGAGAATATCCGCCTGCTGTTCGCTCATTCTCTCTGTACTCGACCACGAAATACCGAGCAAAAACGGCGGAATACCAAGCTTTGCAATAATCTGCTCAAGAATATGCCTTACGGGAATGTCGCAGTCGGGCATATCACTTTCAGCGCCGATAACCTTAACGCTGACATCGCCGACCGACACAAAATCACACACGCTGTCACTTCTCATCGCCTTTTTCCACTCATCGGCAACCGCCTGTGCATTTTCTCTGCTCACAGCCGAACCGTTTGAATCGGGATTGAGAGTAACCGCAAAACGGATATCGCCAACCCTCTCCCAGTTTGTTTTTACCGACTCAAAAATCCTCAAAAGTATTGAGCTGACAAACGGCAGACCGCTGAGTATGGAAGTACCGCACACAGTACCCGGCTTTGGATTAAGCAGAGTTGCAAAAATCCTTTCCGGATGCTTCGGTTCTTCGACTGTACCGTTTCCGAGTGTGTAAACCGCAAGCTTCAGCGGAGAAGAATCCGCTCTGATTTCAACATCGTCAAGGCTTGCATTGTACAATGCACAAATTCCTTCACCGCCACTATCGGGAACAATCTCACCGACCGCCTGTCCGTAGGTGAGAAGCGAATCAAGATAGCAAAGCACAAAACTTTCAAGCCCCATCATTTCACCGTTTGTGCGGACATTTTTAACAAAGCTGTCGGCAATCTTCTGACTTTCAGCCGATGAAGTCACAATTTTGAATCCGCCGATAAGTCTGATAATTTTGCAGAGTGCCGCATCAATAATCGGCACAGACTCACGCAAAGTTGTGTACAACTGCCTTTCCGTTCTCGTCTGAACGGCAAATCGTGAGAAAATCGGCGAATTATTTCTCGTTTCTCTCAAAACGGTCTGCACCGTCTTTATACTCTCGGTCTTTTTTATTTTTTCTGCCAAGCCTCAAGCTGTTTCCTCCTGTCTTTTGGTTGCAACGGCAAAGAATCCGTCACAACCGTAAATTTTAGTAGCGACAAAATATCTTATGTCGTCCATTGCATGGTCGTTTTCCTTAACAGGTGCGTCACTGCGCCCCGAGCCGTCCCAACGGTAAAGCGAAAATTCTCTTCTTGCGGCTCTGCAATTTTTGCAGATTCTGATTTTTCTGTCCTTCAAAGCCTGCGAAGTCTGTCTTATGCCGTTGATAACATTGTTTTCAGCCGACACAACCGTGTATTTTCCGTGTCTTCTTATAACCTCAATAAAGCTTGCGGCAGACGGATCGACAATCACACATTCGATTTTCCGCCCGTCAATCAGCTTTTCAAGTCCGTCATAATGCTCCTCGTCGGTCTTTTGAAAGCCCTGAGTGCGTGAGTTGAAGTAATATTCGTCAACCCTGTACCACACACCGTTTTTTCTGCCCCACAAGCCGAATGATGCGGGATTTACAGTACCGTAATCGCACGATACCGCCCAACTTTCAATGTCCGGCGGAATATCGCAGTACATCCTTTCATTGTCCATAAACGGATAAACCGCACCGAAAACGGCTACCCATCTGCCTTTTACGAACCTCTCGTAAAACACACCCGAATACAGACTTTCATACCGCTTGATAACCTCAGGTTTTAAGGACGGATTGTCCTGCATTGTAAAGTGCAGATACAACGCATTTTTGTCACCGCACTTTTTAATCCACTCACGGTAGAACCAATGCTCAGGAAATTCGGGATTGCAGTTAAACCAAAATCTCGAACCCGACACGGAACATCTCGCCAATGCCTGTTCAACGAACGACCTCGGCATCAACGCAACCTCGTCAAAAAGCACACCCGAAAGCGTCATGCCCTGAATGAGTGATGCGGATGACTCGTCCTTGCCACCGAAAAGATAGAACCTGTTCATCACCCCGTTAATACTCACGGTCAGAATATTCTGCGACAGCTTTTCTTCACACTTAAAACCGAGTGATTTCAAAATCGGAATCACGGGCGTAATCATATTTCGCCTTAAAGAACGGATTGTCTTTCCGCAAAGTGCAAAGTCCGAATTAGCAAAATCGTAAAAGCTCCACAAAATGAACGACAGCGACATGCAAAAAGTCTTTCCGCTGCGCACAGCACCGTCACAGATGATTGCGTCCCTGTCACGAAAAGCCGACTCCCTGTTCCACCACGAAAGCACGGTAAGCTGTTTTTTAGAAAAAGCTTTAATTTCCATTTTCCTTGTCATTCACCGCCCTTGCACTGTTTGAAATGGCGTCAAAAAGCTGTTTTGCGCCTGTTTCATGCTCACCGCCTGCACCGAGTTTTTCAAGTGCCTTAAGCCTGTCAAAAAACTTGATTTCCATTGAACCGTCCTTTGGTCTTTTAATCTCCGACACAAGGAACAGGTCCATTCCCTCAAGATCCTCCTTACTCGGATCACTTTTGTAAAGCAAAGAAATTGCATCGCAAATGCTCCGAAAGCCAACCGCTGATACCCTGCCGCCGCCATGTTGGCAAGGGATTTTTCTCTTAGCCGTGACAGCCGTTCAAGCTCGGCTGAAATTTCGGGACGGCAGATAAGCTCTTCCCCCTTCTGCTCACAATCCCCCGTGTAGCCTGCCTTTTCTGCGGCAAGCTCGGAATTTCCCGAACCGAGAAATAAACTGCAAAACTTCTTTTCCCTACCTGTCAATTTTCTGATATCTCGTCACCTCCGTTTTTCGAGAGGCTTTATCAACGCCCCTCACTTATACCTGCAAAATTCAAAAAAATTGCATACTTTAATGCAATTTTCAAAAATATTTTTAAAAATAATTATCCACAACCTAAAATCAATCGCAGAGTTACCCCCTGCCCCCCTCCAAAAGCCGTCTTTTCCAAATCAGATAATAAAAAAAGGATTTGCACATACAGAAAACCTGTATAACATTTTTGAGGTTAAGCATTACCCTATCGAACGGAGTTTTAAAATGTTGATTCCGAAATTGTTTATTCAAATGAAGAAACAATAAAGATAATACAAAATAAGATTTCAGAATTTTCACAATCACTTCAATCTGACAAATAAAAAAACCGTGTGTACTTTTTCTGTACACACGGTTTTGTGTTTTAGTCGGTATATTTACTTGAGCATTTTAAGTATTTCGTCCTTTTCACGATAGCCGACAGCCTTGTTGACAAGCTTACCGTTTTTGAACACCATAAGAGTCGGGATACTCGACACATTATACTGCATTGTAAGGTCGGGTTCTTCGTCAACATTAACCTTGCCGACAAGAATTTTGCCGTCATATTCGTCAGCGATTTCTTTCACAATCGGGGCAATCATCTTGCACGGACCGCACCATGTTGCCCAAAAGTCTACAAGCACGGGAATATCCGACTGCAAAACCTCCTGCTCAAAAGTTTCTTTGTAAAGCTCTATTTCCATAACAATCCTCCTGTTCGGTTATTTTAATCTTTAGATTTGTAGTAAAGCATACAATGACAAAAGCCTTCAAAATCAGGATCGGCAATTTGCTCCTTGAATTCCTTGCACATACACTTGTATTCCTCTGTACGCTGAATTCTGCACGGGCAGTAACCGCCTGTCCTCTTCAAGCCCTCTTTAACTGTCTTTACTGTTTCTTTGTCGGGATTAAGTGTTATTTTCATCTGCTCACCCCACAATTTTTACGGCGTTTGCCGTTAATCTCTTCCCTTGACTATACTATATATCGCAACTCTAAAATTGTCAAGCATGCGAGTGCCTCGCACCCCGTTCGTGTAGACAGTTTAATATAACCAAAGTTACGACTCCCGAGATTTGCTTTGTGCTAATCGCTCTCTGTTCGTGAAGATAGTTTCTGTAATGCAAAACATATTATGCCCGAGCGTAACATTGTCACCGTCTGCACCATTCAATGTAGCGGCGAACAGTGTTCGCCAATCGTTTTGGTTGCAAAACCAAAACGAACAAACACACAATCTATTTGTTTCAAAAAAATTATAATGTCAAATTGAAATTAGCTTTTATTCAATTCGTGCTTGCATGCGAGTGCCTCGCACCCCGTTCGTGTAGACAGTCTGATATAGTAAAAACTACAACTCCCGAGATTTGCCTTGTGCTAATATTGCCCTATGCATACGAGTGCCTCGCTCTCTGTCCGTGTAGACAGTTTGAAACAGTCAATAACTGCTACTCCCGAGATTTGCTTTGTGCTAATATTGCCCTATGCATGCGAGTGCCTCGCTCTCCGTTCGTGTAGACAGTTTCAGCAATACAAAACATATTATGCCCGAGCGTAACATTACCACCGCCGCTACGGTATAACGGTAAATTTCCGGCATTTATATAATTTAATTTACCATAAAATTTGTACCGTTACCTGCGTGTGTTCATGGGATCACCTACTGAATTGTGAAAACAATAACTAAAATTATCTAAAGAAAAAACTCTGTTAAATTTTCAAAAATTGCATTAAAATATACATTTTTTCGCCTTTTGTGCTTTTAAGTGGAGGCGATTTTATGACTAACTTTTTTATGGTTCCGAACGAGGTGTTTGACCTCAGCCTAAAACCTCACGAATTTTCGGTTTTATGCTACATATTGAAGTGCTGCGACAATACAAAAACCTGCTACCCGTCAATAAAGACCATTGCAAATGCCTGTTCAATTTCCGAAAACACAGCAAGAAAGTGCGTAAACAATCTTTGTGAACGAAACATAATTTCAAAATCGGGCGGTTTTGCGGTCGGAAAATTCGGCAAAATTCAGCCTGCTCCCTATATATTTTCTCTCAACTCAGACTTTTACGATATCGGATTTTGCCGTGACAACCTCGTTGAACACTACGCAAATAGTACACCTGCCCCCTGCACGCAACGCAGTACCCCTCTGTAAATTCTGCACCACCCCCCTGCATCTTCTGCACCACTCCCCCTCACGATTTGCACCCTAATAATACCCATAGAAAAAGACTAAGAGAAAAATACCCAAGGAACAATACCAAATGAATAACTGCGATGAGTGGAATCGAGAGCGAATACTGACGAATTGCATCCTTGTAATCGCAGAAATTTGTGTTATACTTAAGTTGAAAATAATTTGATGAGGTGATAGCATGGTAATAAGAGAGGTTCAGGACAGAGATTTCGTTCAGCTTGCGGAAATGAGATGGACACATGCTGTTGAGGACGACGAAACTTACGGTGAACACAACACCGACGGTGTAACAAAATCGGTATTTATTGAGGAGTTCGTTGCCTTTTTATACACAAACAAGGAATATAAAATCTTCGTTGCGGAAGATGAGAATGCGAAAATTCTTTCGGCAATGTTTGTATATCTTATTCCGACAATTCCCACCCCGAATGCAAAGCGTGAATTTATTGCGTATCTCACAAAGGTGTTCACGCTTGAAGAATATCGTGGCAAGGGCATCGGCACTCGACTGCTCGATTATGTAAAGAACTACCTTTCGTCAATCAACTGCGAACTTGTCTTTGCATGGCCAAGCGAAAATTCGACAGAATGGTATAAATCACATGGGTTTTCAGACACAAACGAAATTTTTGAGTGCCGATTATAACAATAAAAAATATAAGAGAACAATCGGGTTACAGATTTACTTAATGTAAACTTCTGCTACCCGATTGTTATTCTATACCGAGAATATCATGGAAATATTTAAGCGTGGAATATTTGTATTTTCGTTCAAAAGATTTTTTGTCAGCGTTTTCAAAATCTGAAACCGATTTGACATAGCCCTCTATGTATTTTGAAATCTGTTTTTCAATTTTATAAATATTTATTCTGACAGCCTTATATTCATCTGTATCAACGACTGCATTTTCAATTAAATATTTATCATAATCCTCCGGTCTGATAAGAACCGTTTTTGAATAATCAAGCCCCGATGAATCGGCTTTTACCTTTCTGTATTTTAAACAGGAACGCATTTTTATGATGAATATGCGACCTAAACGGAACACAAATATAAATAATAATCTTTAATATAATTTTTTGTCAAACATTTTTAAGCTGACATAACACTTCGGATACACTTTTATTATAAAGCATATTTTTTAAAATATTACGAACAAATAAAATAACTAAAAAACGGCACCCCGATTTTACTCGGAGTGCCGTAATTAATTTTGATTACAGAATCAGAATCGTGTTGGGTGTGGAATATTCCGCATTATTTAGCGTAAGCAGAATCTCCGCCGATCTGACCGTCGATACCTGTAAATCCGCTTGCGCAGCATACATATACTCTCATGTTAGCCTTAGCAAGTTCCGGAACTGTAAGTGTACCGTCAGTAACATACTTAACATCACCTGTAACAGCGTCAATATACTTGCCGTTAGGAATGTTCTTGAATGTTGCACCTGAAGAAATTGAAACGAGTGCAAGGCTGTCTGTGTTGTCGTCAGTATAACGGCGAACATAAGACATATCTCCACCTGTTACATATGTGTTTGATGCTGTGTACTGTCCTTCTGGAGAGCGGGGATAGCACGACGAATAGCATTAACCTTTGAAAGGTGCTTACTGAGCGGGCTTGCAAGAGTGTCAGCAACAGTGCCTGATGCTGTGTACTCACTGAAGTCAGTAGCGTTTACAGTACCCTCAAGATAATCACCGAAGTATGCACGACCTGAGTTTTCAAGAGAAATAAGTGTACCCTTATCAATAAGCTCACCCTTCTTGAACTCAACTTCCGAACCATAGTATACGCAAGGAATACCACGGAATGTGAACATAAGATCCATATTCTCTGCCCATGTCTGTGTACCGCCTGTGAAACGAGTTGTTTCATCCGGCTGTTCAGGAGCATAGTCGTGTGAATCAACATACATTACGCTGTATGTTGCATCATTGTAATACTGGTCGTTGTTAATAGCGAAGTTATAAGCGTTCTTAGCGCTACCGAACATTCTGTGCATCTGGAAGTCAATTGCATCCATGCCTGATGCCTTAGAACGGTCGGAACCGTGATATGTAATACCGTCAAGGTAAGCGTTGTCGCTCTTTGGCTGTGTAGAATCCATATCGCCGTTGTAATTATCTTCTTCAAGATAATGCTGAAGAACGAGGTTCATGTTGTCGTTGATGTCTGAAGCTGATGTGCCCCAGTTCCAGCTGTCTGCCACTTAGAGTTAGACTCTTTCCATGTGTAGTAAGGAGTTGACTCCTCGGCATGGCCACGATACCAAACTGATGTGTATCTTGTGCAGATTTCGCCGAACATATAGAAGTTAGGCTTGCCTGCTGCCTTAGCAGCGTCCATAAGCTGGTCATTGAACATAATGTTGAGAGATACTCTCGGAATGTGACGAACGGTATCAACACGGAAGCCGTCAACGCCCATATCCATATACTTTGAATATGAATCTACAACATATTCTGCAACTGCAGGGTTCTCTGTGTTAAGGTCAACGCAGTCGCCTGCAATCTGGCTGAACTTGTTGTCCAGTCATCATAGTTAGGACTCTGGAAATAGCCTGTATGATAGTAGTTGTTCGGGTTGTAAGTATCACTCTGTGAAATCTTATTCATAGAGAAGTCCTGCTCTGCAGCTGAGGACCGGTTGAGTTACCGTTGTCGCCTGAGTAAGTAACATTCTTCATAAGGTTAAGTCTCTGCTGATACTGAACACCCGGCTTCTGAGCCAGTATTCCTCAGGTGACTTAAGGCCGTATGTATCAAGAAGATACTGTGTAGGAATCAATGACTCCTGAAGGTTGCCAAGGTCTTTAGTTGTATCCTTTGTGAAAAGATCACAGAAGTGTGCTTCACCAAAGTTACCTGTGTGCTGAAGAACTACGTCCTGAATAATCTTCATGCCCTTCTGGTGAGCATCGTGAATAAGATCTTCGTATGTGTAGTCTGAGCTTTCATAACGAGCATCAACTGTTGACAAATCCATAGCATGATAGCCGTGGTAGTCATATCCTGATCCGTTTGTAACAACAGGTGTTACCCAAATTGCGCTGAAACCGAGAGCTTGATGTAGTCGAGCTTGTCACCGAGGCCTTTAAAGTCACCGCGCCATGCAGGGTCGTCATCACCGTTGCCGGCTGTGCCGTCATCCCAGCAATGAACATCGTTGCCTGTATCGCCGTTATAGAAACGTGTTGTCATAACAAAGTAGATTGTTTCTTCACGCATATCAACGCTGCCAACCGGATCCGGCTCGTCAGGGTTGTATTTTGACCATTTACCGTTTTCACAGTACCAGTCTGCGCTTGCAGCAGATTCAAGTTTTTTCTCCGAAGAATACTGCTTGCCGTCAGCGTCTGTAACAATGGCATTTACCTTTGTAACATCTGCTACATGGTAGTTATACCACTTGTCACCCTTTGTCATTTTCTCACCGGGGTAAGACTTTGACATGGCGCTGTTTGTGGGGAGCGAGTTCCACAAATATACATATGGCTGTGTACCGTCACTCATTCTTACATGAATTGTGATGCCTGTTTCTGTTGTATCCGCAGATACAGCGTCAGAGTCGGAACTCTGAGCTGCATTTACAGAAATTACTCCTGCGGTTACAACCATCATCACAGCAAGAACAAGTGCGCACAGCTTCTTTATTCTTGTCATAGGTATATCTCCAATCTTTTTTTACTTAATGTTTGGATTATTCAAGGTTTACAACGATTTTCAGAATGATTGTTGCATCCTTAACACTGATTGTACCGTCACCGTCAAGGTCGCAAATTTTGAGGTCAAGTGTTTCGAGAGCCGGGACATCCGGAAGTCCTACAATTGACTTCTGAAGATATGTTGTGTCCACAACAGTTACATCGCCGTCACCGTCAACATCGCCACGGAGTCTTTCGGGAGCTGTTGTAGGCTGAACTGTTGTTGGCTGAGGAGTTGTAGGTTTAACAGTTGTTGGCTGAGGAGTTGTTGGCTTAACAGTTGTAGGCTGAACTGTTGTTGGCTGAGGAGCAGTTGTAGGAACAACAACTGTTGTAGGCTCAGTAACATCGTCTGCAGCTGTGTAAGTATAAGTCTTGTTTATTGTGCTGTTGTCAGAACCCTGTACATAAACATTAACCTTGTATTCACCCTTCATTTTAGGAACGAATGTGTAAATGTTGTTGAGTGTGTAGTAAGGTGTGTTCTGAGCACCGTTAGGATCAGTTACAACATACTTGTAGAAAAGAAGGTTAGTACCTGTCTTACCGCCGCCTGCCTTAACTGTTACAGTAGCAGTTGAGTTAACCTTGATAAGGTTAAGGTTTGCAGGAGTAACGCTCTTGATGATTGGCTTAACAATTGCTGAGTCGTCCTTAACTTCAAGAGTCATTGTACGGTTGTTTGTGTTGCCGTCTGTGTCCTTAAAGTCAAATGTAATTGTGTATTCACCTGCAACTGTAGGAGTCCATGTTACTGACTTAGCAGAAGAGAAGTCGGAAAGTGTTGATGTTCCGCCTGTGCGTTAGTAACAGAGAACTTGTAGCTTACTGCTGCGCCGCTCTTATTGGCAGCAGTTGCAGAAAGCTGTACATCTGTACCTGTGTAGATGTTTGATGCAGGATCAGCAGTAAATTCCTTAACCTGGAGAGGGCTTGTATCATAAACAGACCATTGATTAGTCTTGTTGTTGTAGATATAGCCGTCCTTTGCAGTAAGGTTTCCTGTCTGTGACTGACCGCTGTTGCTGAAGATACAGCTGGCATATGTCTTTGATGCGGTGTACTGATATACATTGCCACCGATGTTTGTCATCTTTACGCCCGGCCATGAACCGTTGCTGTCAGAATTGCTGTTCCACATATAAGCAACAGGTGTTGCCCAACCTGCCTCGTTGTTGAGGTAAACAGTTGTGCCTTCACCGCTGGGAGTTGTTGCTGTTGTAGCAGTTGTTGCTGTTGTTGCGCTTGTAGGTCTCTGAGCAGTTGCGTCCTGTGAAGGAGCACCTGCATAATCCGACCATGTTTTCTTTGAAAGGTCATAGATTTTGCCGTGACCCTGGTATGCAAGGTCGTCTGTCTGATCTGAGCCGTTGTTGAAGATTACCGATGTGTAATCCTTGTCAAGAGTGTAAGAATATACACCGTCCTCAACCTTTGTCATTGCTTTACCCGGCCAAGTTGCGTTGCTGCCGACACCGTCAGTCCACATATAGCAGTTAACTTTTGACCAGCCGTTGTTTACCCTAACGTAAACAGTATCGCCTGTTGCAGCAGAAGCACTGACTACACCGACGAATACGGTTGAAACCGCCAGCATAAGGCAAAGCACAAGGCACATGATTTTGTGTTGTCTTTTTACCATTTTGATTTCCTCCAGAATTATTTTTTTGTTGCACGTGTGAAGCTACTCAACACTACTCCACAATTACTCTTTAATTCTACATTATTGAACCGCTAATAATTTTCTCTTAAAGAATAATAAAATTTCTTGCGTCACAAATTATTCACATTCAAATTGTGCATAATAGACAATGAAACAATAATTAGCAAAAAAACAGGATAATAAAAGCAAATAGTCAGATGTTCGGTTAGCAACATCTGACTCTATTTGCAGTTTCATGTCAAAAAATTTTCATTTGATTACTTCTTTTTGATTTTGTCCCAATAGCTTTGAACGCCTGCTCGTTTTTATTTCTGCCGTATTCGTAATACTTCTTGTCCTTTAGGGCATCGGGCAGATATTGTTGCTCAACATAATGGTTCGGAAAATCGTGGGGATAAAGATAGAACTGTCCCTTGTTTGGATTGTCATCTCCGTCACAGTGCCTGTTCTGCAATTGTCTGGGTACAGGACCCGAGTTACCTGTTCTTATGTCAGCCAAAGCTCTGTTTATACCCATATATGCCGAGTTGGATTTTGGGGCATTGCACACCATCACCACGGCATCGGCAAGCGGAATTCTCGCCTCGGGAAGTCCGACAGCCTGCGCCATATCAACGCATGACTTTACAATCGGCAAAAGCTGTGGATACGCAAGTCCCACATCCTCGCTCGCACACACCATAAGTCTGCGACACGCACTCGGCAGATCGCCTGCCTCAAGCAGTCTTGCAAGATAGTGAAGTGCGGCATCGGGATCGCTTCCGCGCATACTTTTCTGATAAGCCGAAATAATATCGTAATGCTCATCGCCCTCACGGTCATATCTGACCGCACTTTTCTGCACAAGCTGTTCAACGGTTTCAAGTCTTACAACCTTTTTTCCGTCAATTTCATCTGTTGCAATCACGGAAAGCTCAACGGCATTCATAGCCTTGCGAACATCTCCTCCGCAACCCGATGCTATTTTTTTTGCACATTCTTCGGGCATCTCAATATCCGTACCGCTCTCCTCGGCAAGAAAATCACTTGCACGGTAAACCGCCTTTTCAACCTCATCCGGCTCAACCGGCTTAAATTCAAAAACAGTCGAACGGCTCAGAATTGCGTTATATACATAAAAATACGGATTTTCGGTTGTTGACGCAATCAGCGTGATACTGCCGTTTTCAATGTATTCGAGCAAGGTCTGCTGTTGCTTTTTGTTAAAATACTGAATTTCGTCAAGATAGAGCAAAATTCCGTTAAGCCCCGAAAAAGTGTTAAGCTGTGCAACAATCTCCTTTATGTCGCAGTTGACGCCGTTGTGCCGTTAAGCTTTTTGAGGGTACGGTTTGTCTTTTTGGCAATATATGTGGCAAGCGTAGTTTTTCCGACCCCCGAAGGACCATAGAAAATAAGATTCGGAATATCTCCGCTTTCAATAATTTTACGCAAAGGTCTGTCGGGTGCAATAAGATGCTTTTGTCCCACAATGTCATCAATTGTCTTTGGACGAATCCTGTCCGCAAGCGGTTTGTTCATAATTTTTCTCCCATGACTTCAAGTTGCGTATTTGATGTCAAGCCTCGTTGTTCTGTACTGTTTCCAAAAATAACTCTCACTCGTCTAATCCGTTCCAATCACTTGCGTGATTTACACGGTTTAGTCCTCGCCGGTCGTTATTTTAAGGCTCCGAACCTCGGCTCTTCTAATATAGTACATTTGTTCGGGTGATTTGTCAAGCAAAAAGTTACAGTCCACACGGCGAGTCGACTTTTTATGTTCGTGCAGATAGTTTGTAATGTCAAAAAACATATTATGCCCGAGCGTAGTATTGTAATTGTTTCCACAATCCAGTAGGGGCGCTCATTGGCGCCCGCCAAGTAACGGCGGAAAATTTGTGATAGAAATAAACTATATAAATATCACAAAGTTACTGCTATTTTGTAGGAGCTAACCGTGTTCGCCCGTTCGTGTGCAACGCACACGATTGCACGCATTGCGTGCAAATTTGAACACACAATTTTCATCACATCAAAAATATATGTATAAACATAAACGTTCATCAAGCGGGCGGATGATATCCGCCCCTACGGGTTTGTGACATTTATAAAATTTGTTTTAACATATAATTTGTACCATTACTTGCGGGCGGATAATATCCGCCCATACATTTAAACGCAACTTCTATATATACAAAAACAGTCGGGCGACAATGATTTGCATTTTGCAAACTGTCTGCCCGACCGCAATTTTCAATTTTCCATTTTCAACTTTCAATTTTAATTAATTCCCACAACTATTTTCTGAATTTTCGTGGCATCGGCAACCGTGATATCTCCGTCACCGTCACAATCGGCATTGCAAAGCTGTGTGTTGTCAAGCTGTTCAAGCTTTACTATATACTTCTGAACAGTGGTTGCGTCAATGACGGTAATATCTCCGTCAAGGTCAACATCGCCGTTCAAAATCTTATCATTTTTGAGTGCAACAGCTTTGATAACAAATGTACCGCCGAGCGTATCGTCTCTCTCGGTTTTGTACCAGTCGAGCAGTTCACATGTTGTGCCGTCATATTTAATGTAGCTGTTACCGTAAGATGAATCATTGAGGAATGTCATTTTCGTTGCACTTGTAAGCCATTCGCCTACACCAAGCTGACTTGATTCCTCTGAATTTGTCTTGATTCTCACACCGACTGCACCTCTTCCGAGCGGTGCAACAAATCCGTTTGCATCAACAGACTGATAACCGCTGTATGCAACCTTGCCCGATGCGACAGACTTCCATTCGCTCTCATCATTTGAGGGAACACCGTCCCTTACGGGAATGTAGTAAATCTCATAATCCGCACCGTTGCTCTTTGTTTCAAAAAGCACCTTATCAAGTGTACAGCTGTTTTCGCCAAAATCAAAACAATTGATGAATGTAATGTCGTTGCTGTCAACATAATCAAAGCTGTATGTAGCACCGTAGCGTTCATCCTGCAACAATGTCATATCGTCGGTAATCTCCGTCACCTCGTCAATTGTGAAATTCGGGGAATACTTATCGCCGAAAATGTACTTATCCTCATATGAAAGCCAGAAATAACCGCCCATTGTGTTGTTATCGCCCCAGCTGTTGCGCACAAGCCATGCTCCGTTGTTCTGCGGCAACACACCTGTTCCGTTAGAAAACCTGTACCTGCTGAGATTATCGTTCCAACCCACAATGCTGATTGTGTGGCCGACATAGTCGCCGTCATATGATTGCGGCATAAAGTAGGTTGTGCCTGCATTGTTAAAGCACTTGTTTGATGTGGCATATGACGCTGTCACCGAGCCGTTGTCGATTATTGCCTGCTTGATTTCGTTTGAATCAGCGCCGTCAAGATAACGCAGTTTGTTGTGCCGTATTTAGTCTTGTCGGCTGTCATATCATCGCCGTGAATATTTTTGAAAATCAATCTTACCGACATCGGCAATCTCTGCACCGCCCTGCATGAGGTGAGATAGCGGGATAAATATTTGTAAATCCGCCGTCACGGTATTTCCTTTGCCAGCCCTTGCCGTTTGTCTGGGTTGTGGAACTTGCGTTTGCGTGGTCATGTGACATCTCGGTAACGGGATAGCCAAGCTTCAAAAGCTTTGTTTCAAAGCCTTCTGTGCCTGCAACCGCCCAGCAATCGTTATACTGCTGAGCCTTGATAGGTGTTACAAAGCCGAGATTTTTTGAGCTGAAATTACTCGGAAGTCCGTTTTCGTCAACAAGTGAATAGCCGATTGCGGAATATGCAGACGGAAAAGACGAATCCGAAGATTGTGCATTCTTTGTGACCGACTCAAATCCGTCATCAATTTCAGCCGCATTTACGCTTGCAATGCCGACCAAAATCATACACACCGCAGAAACCACTGCGGTAAATTTTTCAGCACATTTTTTGTTCATAAAATCACCTGTATATAATGTAAAGTTGTGTGTTTGTTTTAGAATTATAATCTGTCTCTTTTTCTTTATGATAAAGGATTTAAATCTGAACAAATTCCGCTTTGCTTGCAAGGAGCGGAATTTGTGATAGATTGCAATCTACGCAGAGGAGCGTCAGCTCCTTAGAAATTCAGTGTCAACTGAATTTCGGGAGTATCTACTGCCTTTTAGGCAGTAGATACCTGCGTTAAGATTATAACAAAACAAAATAGTCTTGTAAATAGAATACATAATATAAAATTGCACAATAATAACAATATACAAACAAATTTGCGAAACGGGGGATTATTTTGCAGTTCAGAACCGACCTTGCAATTGAGGCAAGAGAAATTGCAGGAGAAAACACAGGCGGTATTGAATTCAAAAAATACAGTGAAAATGGTCTTGAAATTTCACGGCTGATTGTAAAGAACCAAAAGGCAAGACAGGCACTCGGCAAGGAAATCGGCACATACATTACAATTGAGTTGCCGTCACTCACCGACAATTTTACCGAAACCGACAAACGGCTTGAAACCGTCGGCAATGAAATCAAACGGCTGTTGCCCGTAAACGGACTTGTGCTTGTTGCAGGACTCGGCAACATGGAAATCACTCCCGACTCACTCGGACCGAAAACAAGCCGACGAGTGCTTGCCACCCGTCACATAGGCGGAGAAATTGCCCGTTCAACGGGACTTGACCGACTTCGCCCCGTTGCCGTAATGCAGACGGGAGTCACGGGACAGACGGGCATTGAAACAGGCGAATACATTCTCAGCATTGTACGGCGGATAAGACCGACAGCCGTTGTTGCAATTGACGCACTCGCCTCACGCAGACCCGAAAGGCTCGGCTGTACACTTCAGATAAGCGACACGGGAATCTCACCCGGTGCGGGAGTGGGCAATCACCGAACCAAAATCACAAAAGAAACAATCGGAGTTCCTGTTATTGCAATCGGAGTGCCGACTGTTGTTGACGCACAAACGCTTGCGGTTGACATTCTCGGCAATGACTGCAACCGAAAAACGCAGAAAATGCTTATGCCACAGGGCAGACAGCTTGTAGTCATTCCAAGAGAAATTGACCTGCTCACGGAAAGAGCCTCAAGGCTCATAGCCTTTGCACTCAACGGAGCGCTGCAAAATGAATTTGATTTGCCCGACCTCATCTCGTTAATGTAAATCCACGCATATTTACACATATTCACCGATGCCACGGCATATATTTATTGCAGAAACCGATAGCCAACATATGTACGGATTGCAGGTGATTTTGTGAAAAGTGAAGGAACATCAAAAAAGAAACTGAAAAAAGCCTTAAAAACAAGCACAGCCGTTGTACTGTTGACAACGGCTGTTTTAAGCGTTATATACAGACTGCCTCTCTGCTTTGAATCACAGAATCCTGCGGCACTTGCCGCTGCCGCTTTTACTCTCACAAACGGAGAATACAAGCTTGAAAATTCAAAGACGGAAAAGCCGACAGCTTCCGACCAAAAGCCCACAGAATCAGCCGACACAGAACCCATAGCCGAAAAAATCACAAGCGTGACAAAAGCACCTATTATGATTCCTACGGCAACCATGACGGCGAGAACAAATACACGGTTGAGGAACGCACCATCGGCGACACGGAACTCAGGTTGACAACTGCTTTGTCAAAAACAAAACGGGGCTGTCGCTTGACTTTGACGGACTTCTTTCGGCAAAACTGCCGTTTTCAATTGACAAGGGCATAAATTCACCGCAGGTTCTTATCTACCACACCCACACAAGCGAGGCATATCTTGACGAAGATGTTGACTTTTTCTATGACAGCTTTTATTCACGCACAAACAACAACGATTTCAATGTTGTGGCTGTCGGAGATGCACTCACCGAACAACTCAACAAGCGTGGAATAAAAACGGTTCATGACACGACAATTCACGATGAATCCTACAACGGTTCTTATGACCGAAGTGTTGACACAGTGTATAAAAATCTTGAAAAATATCCCGATATCAAGGTTGTTATCGACCTGCACCGTGATGCAATCGGAACGGATGAAAACAAGGTTAAGCCCGTGTTTACATACAACGGCAAAAAGGGTGCGCAGATTATGATTCTTGCAGGCTGTGACACGGACGGTGAACGGGGCTTTGACTGCTGGGAGGAAAATTTAAACTTTGCCCTGAAAATCAGGACAAAGCCGAAACCCTCTATCCCGATATGACCAGACCGCTGAATTTCGACTACTTTGCATACAATGAATATGTCTGCAACGGTTCGCTGTTAATAGAAGTCGGCACAGAATCAAATTCCATTGACGAGGCAACCTACTCAGGCAGTCTGTTAGGCAACGCAATTGCCGATGTGCTTTTAAATTGACGGCAAGCCGCCGGCAGCGTGTCGCTGCACCCAATTCTATATATAAAAAAACAGTCGGGAAGACATTGTTTTGCATTTTGCAAACTGTCTTCCCAATCTTTATTATAATCTTTTCAATTTACTTACGATTTTTTCCACGCTGACGGGGCGAACAGCAACATCAACGGGAACAATTCGAGTCTGCCTGCTAACATATCGAAAATCAAAATAATTTTTGACAAAATACTGAATTCCGAATAGTTGCCGACAGGGCCAACCATTCCAAGACCCGGACCTGTGTTGTTGATATTTGCAGCAACAGCCGTGAAATTCGTCACAAAATCCGTCTGATCAAGCGAAAGCACAAGCCAGCTTAACGCAAAGATTCCGATGTACAGCACAAGGAAAATCGAAGTTGACCTCATAACGTTGTGGTCAATCGCCTTGCCGTCCATTTTAACGGTCTTAACATTTCTCGGATGAATGAGGAGTGAAAACTCCTTTCGTGTTTCCTTAAAGAGCAAAATAACTCTTGAAATCTTAAAACCGCCGCCTGTACTGCCTGCCATTGCACCGATAAATGTGATAATCATAATCACAGTTTTTGAAAATTCAGGCCAGTTATTGACATCCGTCAAACCAAAACCTGTTGTCGTGATAATTGACGAAACATAGAAAAAGCTCTGGTGAACCGCATCATATGCACTCGGATAAAGTGACCTGATGTTAAACGCAATCAAGGCTGTTGACAGCACGATAATTCCGAAATAAACCCACAGCTCCTGAATGCGGAAAGCCTGCTTAAACTTCTTCGCAAGAATGAGGATATACACGGAAAAGTTAATTCCGAACAGCATCATAAAAATCGCAATAACCGTTTGCAGATAATTGCTGTATGAAGCGATACCTGCGTTGGTAACACCGAAACCGCCCGTACCTGCCGTTGCAAAGCTTATGTTAAGTGCGTCAAAAACAGGCATTTTGCCTATAATTAAAAATATAAATTCAAGTGCAGTCAAACCGAAATAAATTCCGTAGAGCATCATTGCGTAATTTCTCATTTTCGGAACAGCCTTGCCCACAATCGGACCGGGGCTTTCGGCTTTCATAAGGAAAATATTCTGCTGACCGCCGAGCCTCGGGATAATCGCAAGCAAGAACACGATTACGCCCATACCGCCCAACCAATGGAGAAAACTTCGCCACATAAGCATTCCGTGGCTCAATGCCTCAACATCGGTAAGTATAGTTGAACCTGTTGTTGTAAAGCCCGACACGGTTTCGTAAAAAGCGTCAATAAAACTCGGAATCTCACCGCTCAGCCAGAACGGAAAACATCCTACAAAAGACATAAGAATCCAGCTCAACGCAGTAGCCGCAAAGCCTGCCTTCTGATAAAGCACGGGGTTTTTCGGCTTTTTTACTTTTACGGCAAGCAATCCCAAAAGTGCCGACAAAGCACCTACTCCGAGAAAATAAAATCCCTCGTGTTCGCCGTATATAAATGAAGTAACGGTTGCAATCTGCATAGCCGCACCCTCGACAATAAGAACCCAGCCGAGGATATACACAATTAATCGTTTATTCATTATGCTCCCCTCAACGCTTTACGATATCTTCAAGCTTGCTAAGACCTTTTTGCATGGTAAGCACAATTACCGTGTCCTCAGGTTTAATCACATCCGTACCTTGCGGAAGAATAATTTTTCCGCCTCTGTTAATGCAGATAATCTGAAGATTAGCCTTCAGATTAAGGCTCATAATCGGAACATTCGTAACCCTTGATTCCGCATTAACCTTGAATTCAAGAGCCTCAACCTTGTCGTCGTTAAGGCGGTAAAGCGATTCAACATTGCTGTCGCCCGTATTCTGCATCGCTCTGATATATCTTGCAATATATTCGCCTGTAAGGTCTTTGGATGAATAATACATTCAAAATTCTGATCATGCAAAAGCGGATCAAATGACGCATTATTTACCTTAGTAATCAATTTTGCCTTTGTAATGCCCTTTAGGTACATCGTTATGATAATATTTTCTTCGTCATAATCCATAAGAGCGGCAATGCCGTCAGCGTGTTCAACACCCTCCGAAAGCAACAGCGACTGATCCATGCAATCGCCCTGAATTATAACAGCCTCAGGCATAGCCTCCGAAAGAAGTTGCAGCGTTCGGGATTTTTCTCGATAATTTTGACATTCGCACCGGATTTAATAAGCGTCTTTGCAAGGTAGAACGAAACCTTGCGCCGCCGAGAAGGATAACATCCTTACTTCTGCCGATTGCAATACTGATACGCTTAAAGAATTTTGCGGCAATTTCGGGCTTTGCAACAACAGAAATTCTGTCACCGCCGTTAATAACAAAATCACCATTAGGATGAACATCTCATCCCCTCTCTCAACCGTACAGATTCTCACCTTACCTCTGAGGTTGTCAACTCTGTTCAAAGCAGTTCCGACAATTGACGAATTCTGCGGTACAGTTACCTTGATAAGCTCAACAACGCCCTTTGAGAATGAATCAATTTCAAGCGCACCCGAAAATCTTAACAGACGACTGATTTCATTAGCGGCGGTCTGTTCGGGATTGATTGCCATAGAAAGACCGAGATGCTCTTTGATTCTGTAAAGGTCGTTTGTGTATTCGGGATTACGCACTCTTGCAATTGTGTGGGTAACGCCTGCCGCCTTAGCCATAAGACACGAATACAGATTGATTTCATCCCTTGCGGTTGCGGCAATAAGCAAATCGGCATACTCTGCGCCTGCCTCAATAAGCACATCATATGTTGCACCGTTTCCCTCTATGCCGAGAACATCAAGCGAATTTGCAAGTTTATCGACTGCGCCGTGGTTAATATCGACTACGGATATTTCATGTCCCTCCAAATTAAGCTCCGACGCTATTGAAGAGCCAACCTTTCCGCATCCAACAATTATAATTCTCATAAATTTTCCTCTTAACCATTATTTAAAAACAAGGTGCGGACCACTGAAAAAATTCACCCGTCCGCATATCAAAGTCATAATACACCTATTTTATACTAAAATCAATACCAAAATAGAAAGAATCCGACTATATACAAATTTAATTTATTGTACAAAACAGAAGAGCCGAGGTTCTGTATAATCCCATAACCCGTTTTTATATGTTTATACATATAGTTTTTATACAATAAAAGCAGTGTATAGTCTGTAGGGGCGCTCATTGGGCGCCCGCCTTGATGAAATATTATGTTCGCAGAAATGTGTTTTGATACAACATAAATTGTGTGTTCAAATTTGCACGCAATGCGTGCAATCCGTATGCAACGCATACGGACGGGAGAACACGGTTCTCCCCTACATTATTTTGGTAACTGTATCTCATTTATACAGTTTATTTTCATCATAAATTTTCCGCTATTACTTGGCGGGCGTCCAATGAACGCCCCTACTGGATTGTGCGAACAATTATAATGCTACGCTCGACCATAATTTTCCATTTTCAATTTTCAATTTTATGCACGCTCGGGCATACTATATTTTTTGACATTACAAACTATCTTCCGAATTGGGAACGGCGGCTCGCCGTTTGTGCGGATAATGATTTCCATACGGACAAAAATTTTAACATAACAAAAATTGCATCAGAGCCTTTCTCGGGCATCTGATGCAATCTCTTTATCTAACTATCTTCTCGAATAGACAGCGGTGGCACACCGCCGACCTTAATTTTACATTTTCAATTTTCCATTTTCAATTCAGAACAAAAATTACTTATTTTTATTCTGGATGTATTCGTCAATGGCAGCTGCGGCTGTTTTGCCTGCACCCATTGCGAGGATAACCGTTGCGGCACCTGTTACAGCGTCACCGCCTGCATATACGCCCTCACGGGATGTAAGACCGTTTTCGTCAGCGATGATACCGCCCCACTTCTGAGTGTCAAGACCCTTTGTTGTAGCCTTGATAAGCGGGTTAGGCGATGTACCGATTGAAATAACAACAGCGTCAACATCAAGAACGAACTCACTGTCGGGGATTTCAACAGGTCTTCTTCTGCCGCTTGCGTCAGGCTCGCCGAGTTCCATTTTAATGCACTTCATACCCGTTACGAACTCATCTTCGTTGCCGAGAATTTCAACAGGGTTATTGAGGAGCTTGAAGATAATTCCCTCTTCCTTTGCATGCTCAACTTCTTCCTTACGGGCAGGAAGCTCTTCTTCGCTTCTTCTGTAAACAATATAAACCTCTTCCGCGCCAAGACGCTTTGCACAACGAGCGGCATCCATTGCAACATTACCACCGCCGACAACTGCAACCTTCTTTGCGTGCATAATCGGAGTTGTGCTGTCATCCTTATAAGCCTTCATAAGGTTTGTTCTTGTGAGGAACTCATTTGCCGAGTAAACACCGCAAAGGTTCTCACCGGGGATATTCATAAATCTCGGAAGACCTGCGCCCGAACCGATAAATACTGACTCAAAGCCGTAATCGTCCATAAGCTCGTCAATTGAGAGAACTCTGCCGATAACCATATTTGTTTCAACCTTAACACCGAGCTCTTTAAGTGTGTCAACTTCCTTCTGAACGATTGACTTGGGAAGTCTGAACTCAGGGATACCGTAAACGAGAACACCGCCTGCAAGGTGGAGAGCCTCAAATACTGTTACATCGTAACCCTTCTTTGCAAGGTCGCCTGCACAGGTAAGACCTGCAGGACCTGAACCGACGATAGCAACCTTGTGACCGTTTGACTCAGGCTTATTTACCTTAACATCTGTCTGAGCGTTGTGCCAGTCGGCAACAAATCTCTCAAGTCTGCCGATTCCGACAGGCTCAGTCTTGATGCCTCTTACGCACTTTGACTCACACTGTGACTCCTGCGGACAAACACGACCGCAAACAGCAGGAAGTGAGCTTGACTGCGAAATTACATCATAAGCGCCTGCAAAGTTGCCCTGAGCAACCTCTTTGATAAAATCAGGGATTGCGATATGTACCGGACAACCGTTTACGCAAGGTCTGTGTTTACAGTTAAGGCAACGCTGTGCCTCCTCAATTGCAACTTCTTCCGTGTAGCCTGTTGCTACCTCAAGAAAGTTTTTATTTCTTACATTAGGATCCTGTGATGGCATAGGAGCCTTTTTTGGTGACATATTTGGCATGATTACTCAACCTCCTTCTTGAACAGATTACATGTTTCCTCGTGTGCATGACGCTCAAACGGCTTGTACATTGCGCCACGCTTCATAGCCTCGTCAAAATCAACCTTAAAGCCGTCAAAGTCGGGGCCGTCAACACAGGCAAACTTTGTCTGTCCGTCAACTGTAAGACGACAGCCGCCGCACATACCTGTGCCGTCAATCATAATCGGGTTCATGGAAACTGTTGTGGGAATATTGTAAGGCTTTGTTGTTTTAACAACAAACTTCATCATGATAAGCGGACCGATTGTAATAACGAGGTCATAGTCCTCGCCTGCCTTAATCATCTCCTCGAGGGGAGCTGTAACAACGCCCTTTTGACCGTATGAACCGTCATCTGTCATAAGAATGAACTTGTCTGAGCAAGCCTTGAATTCATCTTCAAGAATAACAAGATCCTTGTTTCTGAAACCGACAATTGAGTGAACCTCACAGCCGATTTCGTGGAGCTTTTCGGCAACAGGAAGTGCAATTGCACAGCCAACGCCGCCGCCTACAACGCAAACCTTTTTAAGACCGTCTGTATGTGTGGGAACACCGAGAGGGCCTACAAAATCGTGAATATAATCGCCTTCGTTAAGGTGATTGAGCTTTTCTGTTGTTGCACCGACAATCTGGAAGATAATACGAACTGTGCCGGCCTCTCTGTCATAGCCTGCAACCGTAAGCGGAATACGCTCACCGTTCTCGTCAACACGGAGAATGATGAACTGTCCCGGCTCTGCCTTTTTGGCAATAAGCGGAGCGTCAATTTCCATAAGTGTAACGGTTGGATTCAGAGATTTTTTCTTAACTATCTTGTACATTTTTCTCTTTTCCTTTCTGCGAGTGCCTCGCACCCAACTCGTGCAGACAGTCTTACTTTTCAAAAACTTTTAATGCCCGAGCGTAACTCTGCAAGCACCTGTACATTCTGAAAAGCGAGTGCCTCGCACCCTATTCGTGCAAACAGTCTTGCTTTTCAAAAACTTTTAATGTCCGAGCGTAGCCTTGCAAGGATTTTATGCTAAAGCACAACTCGGCAAAATTTGACAGTTTTCAAAAACAAGAATCTCGCAATTGATATTTTCCTATAAAATAAAAATCGGAATATGCCTAATGTATTCCGAACACCTTGTCGAATTAATTTTAGCACAATTATATCTGCGTTTCAAGTGAATTTTGATGATTTTTACATATAATCTTTGCCATTTCACCAAACAAACAGCCGATTCTGCCGTTATTTTTTTCACAATGCCCCAAAAAGCACAATTCAATCAATTTTTTGAGTCTAAGAATAATTTTTGCACATATGAAAACCCTAAAAAAAGAATACAAATGAAAGGGACGGTCATATGTCGGGAAACAAAAGAAAGGTTGTACTTGTGGGAACGGGAATGGTCGGAATGAGCTTTGCCTATGCAGCACTCAATCAAAATGTGTGTGATGAGCTCATTATGATTGACCTCAACGAAAAGCGTGCCGAGGGTGAGGCAATGGATTTGAACCACGGGCTTGCATTTTCACATTCAAGCATGAAAATCCGTTGCGGAGGTTACGGTGAATGTGCCGACGCGACATTGTTGTAATCTGCGCAGGTGCAAATCAAAAGCCCACCGAAAGCAGGCTTCAGCTTTTGCAGAAAAACGCAGCTGTATTTTCTTCAATTGTGCCAAAGATTGTGCAAAGCGGTTTTGAGGGAATTTTCCTTGTTGCGACAAACCCCGTTGACATTATGACACGGGTTACCTATGAACTTTCGGGATTTAATGCGTCAAAAATTATCGGCACGGGAACTACACTTGACACGGCACGGCTCAGATATCTCCTCGGCGAATATTTTGAGGTTGATCCACGCAACATTCACGCATATGTAATCGGCGAACATGGAGACAGCGAATTTGTTCCGTGGAGTCAGGCGCTCCTTGCCGCCAAACCTCTAAAGGATGTCATGCGTGATAACCCAAAATCGTACTATATGGAGGAGCTTGAGCAGATAAGCGATGATGTGCGTTGTGCCGCTCACAAAATCATTGAGGCAAAGGGCGCAACCTACTACGCATCGGTATGTCAATCGTCCGTATCGTCCGTGCAATTCTTCAAGATGAAAACAGCGTTCTGACAGTATCGGTTCGTCTGCGCGGTGAATACGGCGGCAAGAAAGATGTGTTCATCGGCAACCCGTGCATAGTAAGCGCAAACGGTGCAAAACGCATTCTGGAACTTAAATTAACCGAACAGGAATTGCAAAAGTTAGATAACTCCTGCACAATTCTGAATGACAACTTTAAGAAATTGAAATTATAAATTAACGGCGAGCCGCCGTTCCCCGTTCGTGAAGACAGTATGATATTAAAAAGCCATATTATTCCCGAGCGTAACATTGCAATATATTGTACCATTCTGTGTAGGGGCGTTCATATAAAATAAAACAGTCGGGAAAACAAATGCTTGCATTTTGCGGACTGTCTTCCCGACCTTAATTTTCAATTTTACATTTTCAATTTGTAATCAATTAAAACGGCAAAAGACCTAAATCTTCAAGCAAAATCTTGAGTCCAAGCAAAATCAATACTGCACCGCCTAAAAATTCTGCCTTTGACTTATACTTTGCACCGAATACATTGCCTATTTTGATGCCGACAGCCGAAAGTATGAATGTTGTTGTGCCTATAATTGCGATTGCAGGTACGATATCAACATTAATGCACGCAAACGAAACGCCTACCGCAAGTGCATCAATACTTGTTGCAACGGCAAGGGGCAGCATTGTCTTGACCGAAAACGAATCGTCAAGCTGTTCTTCCTCACCGAAAGCTTCTCTTATCATATTTGCACCGATAAGTGCAAGCAGGATAAATGCAATCCAATGGTCAATGCTTGTGATGAGCCACTCAAACTGCTTTCCGAGAAGATAACCGATAAGCGGCATAAGCGCCTGAAATCCGCCAAACCACAATCCGACGGTAATTGCGTGTTTAGGTCTTAACTTACGCACGGAAAGCCCCTTGCAAATTGAAACCGCAAATGCATCCATAGACAAGCCGATGCCGAACAGCAGTAATTCCACAAAACTCATAATATTATCCTCCGTTATATTTTAGTCGGCGGTGAAAGGAAACAGAACACCGTTTGCCGACCGTTTTTAATCAAAGTGATATTCAGCTGTTTCAATCAGTTTGAAATGGCTCTTTTTAAATTCAATAATCCCTGCTTTTTTCAGTTCACCGAGTGCTCTTGAAAGTGACGCTCTGTCAACCGCAAGATAGTTTGCAAGCTCATCACGAGAAAACGGCAAATCAACCTCACAGCTATGCTCACGCTTGCAATAGATTTGAAGAAGGTGCATAAATTTGCCCTTGATACTTCGCTTTGAAAGACAGGCAAGGTGTTCCGAAATCTGCAAAAACACCTGTCTTTGTGACGCAAGCATATTGACGAGGATTTTCTGCTGAATCGAAGCAAGCGAATCCTCGGTTATAAACATCGGCTCCGGCGGAATAAAAAGAATTTCGCAGTCCTCTCCTGCCATAATCTCAACAAGAGTATTGTAGTAGTCAAACATTGCGTAAAGCGTTCCGCTTGACTCGCCGCTGCGAATTGTTTTGAGCAGACTTTTGTTGCCGCTGTAGTCCACAGAATAAAGGTATGCAGTTCCCGAAAACACAAGCCCCGTCATATGGCTGAACTTGTTTTCAACCCTTGCCGTTCCGCCACGGTTCAGCGACAGATAGTACGGCTTTGCATATTGTATGAACATAAAAATTTCGTGATCCGTCAATCCCGAAAACAACAGCTGATCCCTCAGCTTTGGCAAATGATCACGAGTAAAAACTTCTACATATTTTCTCATTTTATATCACGGCGTGTTGCCGTCCCCCTTCGTTCAGACGGTTTGCAACGGAAAAAGCCGTAATTTGTACATCGGCACACAATTCCGTCCTCTTAATCGTCACGGAACAAACCGTTTTTCTTCTCTTCTGTTTAAGTCAATTCGTTCAAATTATTCAAATTAGATTATATCACAAAACATTGCAATTGCAACCGTTTCCCCTTGTGGCGGGAAATAAAAAAATTTTTAAATTTTTCTGAAAATTGCATAAAACAATGCATTTTTTCGTGTTTTTGCCTCTTTAAGTGGAGGTGTAACAATGATTATCTATGACAAACGAAACCAAAAACTTTTGACGGTGCAAACTGTGTCGGCATCACGGGTGAAAATCTTGCCGAAACACAGGAATTTTTAATTCGGGGAATGTGCGACATTACGGTTGACTACACAATTCATCTGCGTTTTACCGACGGCAGTGTAAATTCGGTAATTCCCGACAGCACCGCAATTGATGAAACAGGCACAAAACTTGTGTGGAAGGTCAGAAAAAACGACATTTTCATGCACGGCTATTTTGAACTTCAGCTTGAAGGCAGAGGCGAAAACGGCTATGTTTTCCAAACTCAGATCGTCACGCTTTATGCAGACGAGAGTATTCCGATTGAGGACAAAGAGTACCTTAATCCGAACTCAGAAACGCTGAAGCTTCGTGAAGAAACGAAAAATCTTCTTGACGAAACAAAGCTTTGCCGGACTGAAATTGACAAAACCAAAAAGCTAATTGAACAATCCGACATTACAAAAAAAGAGGACAATTCAAACAAGGTAAGTGATTCTTCTCAGATTACCGACTATACTCGAAATTATCCGAGTATCAAGTATCTTACCGATAACTACTGGGATAGCGCCGACAGCTACTCGTCGGATGAGGTTGATATTCTGCTTAACGCAAAAGCCGACAACAAATCCCTTAACGAAAGATTGGTCCGTATGGATATGAGCATCGGCTCAAAATACGATTCGTCAAATATCGAACTCGGTACAGCTACTCTTACTCCATACTCTACTCAGATTGATAAAATAAAATCTGCAACTTGCCTTTATGAAAAAATTGGCGATATCGTTATTGTAAATGTCACCGTCATTATGAACGCAACAACTTTAGGCGGAACATCTGCAATAGCTTTGCTCAATATGCCTTTCTCAAACAAATCGGATGCGATTGTTCATGATATCGGCATAAGCAAAAACGGCGGAATGTTCAGAGGAAGTGTAAATAAATCGGCTTGGTTGCAGTTTACTCCGCTCAATAAACAGGCTTATAATTTCGTCGCTGATGAGCAGGTAAACTTTTCTTTGATTTACAAAATATAAAAATAACGGAGGTATGAAAAATGGAACTTAAAGAAAAAATCACACTTGATATGCTAACAAAGGACAGCGTGTCGGTACTCAGACAGCAGTTTTTGACCTTTAACGGTGAAGAAATGCAGGTGGGCGGGAACATCCGCAATGCCTACATGAACGACGAATCCGGCAGAGAACAGTTGAGAAAGGTTCTCTCTGATGAATACTTCAACGCCGTTATGGCAGTATGGCAGTGCTAATGACAGTCGGATAAAGAAATTGCATCGGATACCCGAATAAGGTTCTGATGCAATCTTTGTTTATATCAAAAATTTTTCAGTAACGCCGAACCGTGTTCGCCATATAAATAAACAGTAAAATTCATATTAACAAAACAGTCGGGAAGACATTGCATTTTATTTTGCAAACTGTCTTCCGACATTAATTTTCCATTTTCAATTTTCAATTTTACATTTAATTAAACCTTTCGCTCGGGCATAATATGCTTTTAATATTACAAACTGTCTTCACGAACATAAAAAGTCGGCTCGCCGTTTACGGCTTTTCGCCTGTCAAAAATTCAATACTTCTCTCAATTGAATCCTTGGAATTGCCCCAATCTTTGCCGTGGTTACGGTAATCAAACATTGAGCAGAAATATGTGATATCTTCTTTAAGCGACAGCAGATACTTTTTTGTAAGACCTGCCGTTTCGGCATAGAACTGCGGTAAAAGCTTTGACGGCAGCTTGCTCTTTTGGGTTGCAACATTCATAATAAAATCGTAGTGTTTAAAGCAGATAAACGGCTGTTCGTTGTACAGCTTATAAAACTCCTCTCCCTTTGCCCACTCAACAAAAATCGTGTCGCAAAAATGGTGCATATCCCACTCAATTCTGTCGCATACATAACACGAATCAAGTCGCTTTTTAATGATTTCAAGCTGTTTCTTATCAGGCTTGCCCTTCAGCTTTTTCGGCATATCATTATCAATAATTTCCTGAAGATGACTTTCAAGAATAAGCGCATTCGGCAGTTTTTGTCCTTTTTCAAACATCTGCGAAAAATGGCGGTGACAAAAGCCTTTTTTGTTGGTTTCAATCCTGATATTAGGCTCCATCATCGCATCGCCCGTAATGAATTTTACATACTGCTCCTCAAGCATACTCTCCATTCGGCAAAACGGACAACCGCATTTCGGCATAAATATATCGTTAATCGGAATTGTGCAGATTGTTTCTTTCACAATAATTCTCCTTTTTAGTTAATGTAGTGGTTATAACACACCGTTTTCATCATATCAAAACATATGTGTTTAAACAAAATATTTCATCAAGGCTTGCGTTCAATGAGTTTCTGTCTGAAATACAGTCGGGACTGAAATCTGTTTTACAAACAAACTATCTTCCCGACATTCATTTTCCATTTTCAATTTTTCATTTTAAATAAAGTATATCATAATTTGCCCGAATGTGATATACTTTATTAAGAAAATTTCGGCGGTGAAAATCATGGAATGTATTGAACTCGACAACAAAATCAAAATAACCGATGTGCATGACCTTGACCTTGCGCAGACTCTCGACTGCGGTCAGAGCTTTCGTTGGAAACCGCAGGACGACGGTTCTTTTCACGGTGTTGCCTACGGCAAAAGCGTAACCGTCAGCCTTGACAAAACGGATATGTACATTGAAAATGCAACGGCTGACGACTTCAAAAACATCTGGTACAGCTACTTTGACTTTTCGCTTGATTACGGAAAAATCCGTGAAGAAATCAGCACAATACATCCCGTTCTGAACGAGGCGGCAAAATACGCCCCGGGCATAAGGATTTTAAGGCAAGAGCCTTTTGAGGCACTCTGCACATTCATCATTTCGCAGAACAACAATATAAAGCGAATCAAGGGGATTGTTGAGCGTTTGTGTGAGAACTTCGGCACACGGCTTGATGACGGAGAATTTGCGTTCCCGACAGCCGAAACACTTGCAAAACTTTCGCCCGATGACCTTGCACCGCTGAGGGCAGGATTTCGCAACCGTTACATTATTGATGCGGCACAAAAGGTTGCAAACGGCGAGGTGAATCTTGACAGCTGTTTCACGCTTGGCTATGAAGATGCAAGAGCGGAGCTTATGAAAATTACGGGCGTCGGCAAAAAGGTTGCCGACTGCACACTTCTTTTCGGTATGCACAGAATTGAGGCTTTTCCGATTGATGTGTGGATGAAACGGGCAATGGAAAGCTGTTCCCGAATATGAACGGTGACGATTTCGGTCAGTACGCAGGCATCGCCCAGCAATACATTTTCACTACAGCCGAATGCACCCGGAACTTTTTAAATGAAAATTGAAAATGGAAATGGAAATTGACGGTCGGGAAGATAGTTTGTTTTAA
>ENA-OQCP01000057-OQCP01000057.1-human-gut-metagenome-genome-assembly--contig:-NODE-57-length-39337-cov-2.015430_pt1 | contig 39337 bp, 60 predicted proteins | sample MGYA00242760_ERZ504583 | MGnify/ENA primary metagenome ERZ504583 (study PRJEB26092, sample SAMD00036308) | human gut metagenome | host: Homo sapiens | study: EMG produced TPA metagenomics assembly of...
TTTGCATCCGTGGTCTCAAGGCTCTGCAGGCTGTCAAACAGCACCAGATGCGGCTCCAGGGTCAGGAAGCCGGTATAGCCCTCTTCACGATGGCCTTGTGCAGCAGCTCGGGGATCTTTCCCTCGCCGGTACCGCAGAGCACATTCTCCTTGTCGGTAGAAACGGCATCCTTGATGTGGATATATACAATGTACGGGCGGAGAGCATCCCAACATTTGGCGGTATCCTCGCCGCACTGTACAAAGTTTGCAAAGTCGAATGCGGACTTGAAGTGTGCGCTGTTCAGCGTCTGCATCAGGTCAACACAGCGGGAAAGAACATCACCATAGATATCCTTCTCGTTTTCGTGCATCAGGATCACGTCGTGCTTCTCAGCAATGGCAATGAACTTGCGCAGCTTCTCGATGACAGCGTCACGATAGTCGCAGGATCCTTCCTTCCGGCATAAAGAAGCTGAACATGCGGATGTACTTGCAATTCAGGACCTTAGCGATCTCGCACAGCGTTTCCAACTGAGCACACTGCTTTTCAAAGCCCTCTTCATCATCGATCTTGACCTTGCCAATGGGACTGCCCAGGCTGGAAACGCCAACACCAGCGGCCTGCAGGCGGGGCAGCAGATCGGTCTTGACTTCCTCAACGGTAAAGTCGGCGATCCCTTTCTTATCTGCACTGCGCAGGCTGATGTACTGCATTCCAAGCTCACGGACTGTCTTGAGCTGCTCATCAAAAGAAGAGCTGATCTCATCGGCAAAGCCGGAAATATAAATATCCTTCATAAAAATCTCCTTTTTTGTGTAGGATACAAGCCTTACTGTAAGTAATATATCACAATTGTTAAAAAAATGCCGCACAAATCTTTTTCGGTTTTTTTAGCACGTTGTGCAACAGATTTTTTCGTTTTGTTGCATATCATAAAACAAGGTGCATCAAACCAATCTTGTGGGGTGAAAAAGGGAGAAAAACTGTGCAAAATGTCCATCTTTGACTTCAATTTCTTGGCAGCAAAAAACAGAGCAGCAGGATTTACAATGTAAACGGCACAGGATTTACACACGACAAACATCGAACAAACTGATATATTAGGTCTTGGAGATCGGCTCCTTTGATTCTTAAGGGCGTGGCAGACTTTTAAGAATCGAAAAGAAAGAGATCGCAGACGGCCACCCGGTGGATGAATATAACAACGAAGTACTCTGCCGCCTGACCCCGCTCCAGCAGAAGGAAGTGGGCATTCCCGCCTTTTATATCCGGCCTGTTGTTCCCCGCCTCAAGAGCAGCGATGAAAACGAAGCCCGCCTGAGCGAGATGGCACATCTGGAGGATGAGCTGTACAAGGCCGAAGAGGAAGCCGGTATTCCCCATCAGAAGCAGAACTTCGTCGTGCGTGCTTTGCAGAAATATGCCGACTGGAAGGAGAACCGCCCCCGCCACAAGGTAGATAAGCGGATCTATGTCCTGCTTACTGTTTTTCTGGGCTGGTGCGGCGCACACCGCTTTCTGGAGCATCGCTGGAAACTGGGCATTTTCTACCTGCTTGTTGGCTGGACCGGTCTCGGCCTTGCGTTTGCTCTGGTTGACCTCCTGATCGCACTCCCTATTCCGAAGGACGAAAACGGAATGATCGAGATCTGATCTCCGTTTCTTGACACGCAAAATCCCCTCAGAGCTCTGACAGTGCTGTCAGAAATCTCTGAGGGGATTTTTCTATGCATCTGGTGACGCGACTTCAAAGACGATGGGGCCGCTGATGTGGTAGAAGATCTCATACTCTGCATGGCGGTGCCACCCGCCGGGGATGCGTGTGGTCTGCAGGTAGAACAAACCAAATGCATCCGCTGGGAACAACTCCTCTTTCCGCAAGTCCGCCATCCCGTTTCACCCTCCTCAGTGTAGATAGAACGAAGCCATACATTTGGCCAGATCCTCTGGTCGTTCTGCAAAGTTTCCATAGCGCCAGCTGTTGAAAAAACCCATATATGCCCCGATGAACGAGTTGCGGAAGTATCGGTTTTCACCCGGCAATGAAACGGGCCATGGCACAAATTGTCTTGCGTCCCCGAATTCGATATTGGAGATCAGAACAAGGATGATCTTCTCGCTCAACGCATCACTGAAAAAGCTGGTCAGATGGCAATCCATCAGGACACAAAGGTTCTTTCGCTCCGCATACGTCCAGCGGAACAGCGCAGTCAGGTTTTTTTCCAGGGTACTGTACGCCGCAGCTGCCCTGCAAGCAGGGTCATCTGCCGGTCGAGATAGTAATCCAGCACATCGTCCTTGGATTCAAAGCTGCGGTAAAAGGTGGTTCGGTCGAGGTCTGCCATGTGACACAACTCTGTGACGGAGATCTTTTCCAGCGGCTTTTTCATTAAAAGCTGAAACAGTGCCGTGCAAAATGTATCCTGATTTTTCTGCGCAACGGGGTTGATATGATTTGTGTACATTCTGCGCCGTGTTCAGCTCCTTTCTCAAAATGATTGGCTTTATTGTACCATATTCTCTGGAAAAAGCAATTTGATTTCACTGAAAGCGTTTTTTCAAAAAGAAATCTTGACAGTTATTTTCTTTTATGCTAAACTATCTATCGTTGCAAAACATTTGCTACTGTGGCTCAGTTGGTAGAGCAGTTCACTCGTAATGAACAGGCCGCCGGTTCAAGTCCGGCCAGTAGCTCCAAAATAAAACTCCCGAGAATCAGCTTATGAGGCTGGTTTTCGGGAGTTTTTTTGTCCAGACATTTCTCTTTTCAGCTCATATAAGTTTCGCCTGCCCTGCCAGATACAGCATCCCCACTGCCGCACCGCAAAGCGGCAGAAGCAGAAACAACATCCGGGCAAACTGACCCAAAAGCGCGCCTGTGCTGGGGGCCTGTCCTCCACGCCCGAAGGCGGCTGAACAGAGCCTTCCGCTTACCTGCAGTGCGGATGCGCCGAACGTGCACAGTGTTCCGGCCGCAAGGGATGCAGGGATACCGCAGACGCAGAGCAGCACAAATGCTGTCCGTGGGTTCAAATCCACAAGCAGCCTGGACGAAAGCAATCCGGAGCCTGTCCCATACAGCATCGTAAAAAGGAAGATGGGCAGCGGCCCCAGGGCGGAAAGCCCCAGGAACAGCACTGCCGTCAGTGCACCTGCCACAGTGAAAAATTCAGTTCGGAACAGGCGCACTGCTCCGGCGGCATCCTGCACAGAAAACAGGTTCTGCCAGCAGTTCAGGTAATAGGAAAGCGTTTCGGCATCGCCTGCCACGCAACGCGCTGCCGCCACACCCGCCAGAAAGGTCCCCACGAAGGATACGCCGCCGCCCAGAAGGGCAATCCCCTCACTCGGCTTGCTGCGGCGTACAGCGCTCTCTCCGGTGCATTTCCGCACCTCTCAGAGAACGCCGCCGGGATGGATCGTCTTTCTTCCTGCGCTGTCTCAGGAAGAACTCCACGGTTCTTCTGTTTTAACGGCTCTTCCTGTGCTGTCGGCATGATCGCTTCGGGCAGTGCCTTTCCCGCTGCGGCTTCCGGTGTTTCCTGATAGACCCACATACTTCCCTGTCCTCCTGATTTTTCTGTTGTAAATGATCAATGCCGGTGCCGTTCTGTACGCAGGATGCTGAACACCCCGCCCAGACAGCCAAAAACGAATACCAGTGCAAAGCGGGCCAGCTGCATTTCCGTTGGTTCAATGCCCTCCGAAAGGCCGAACCCCAGCCAGAAGCAGAACAAACAGCCCGCCCTGTATAGCACCGCAGATAAGACCTCTGCTGTGATAGAAAAACGCCATGAGCCAGCCGCTGCAAAAGCTCCCGGCACAGACAATGGCACTGACCATGGGCCAGGCAGTGCTCTGCGCAAGGCTCTGGTTTGCCATCAGGTAGGCCAGCCCGGCCATGCAGGCGGCGGTGAATATCCCACCAATGCCGAACGCAGCCAGTGCTTCCAGGATGGGTAGCTTCTTCTGTTCCAACATAAAAACCCGCCTCCCTGCACTACTGTATGCAGAGGGGCGGGTAAAAAAGACCTTGCTTTTAGAGATTACTTCTTTGCGTTGGCAGGAGCATTGTCCATGTTCAGCTTCTCAACAGAGCTGATCGCATTCTTGGTGAAGCGGATCTTCACACGGTCGGAACCGGTCTCCAGAACAAAGGTGTCCTCCTTGATGGCGACCACACGGCCAACAATACCGCCGATGGTCACGACTGATCACCGATCTCCAGAGCTGCACGCATGGCAGCATCCTTCTTCTCCTGCTTCTTCTGGGGACGATAGATCATAAAGTAGAGCAGGACCAGCATCAGAGCCAGGGTGAAGAACAGGCTGATATAGCTTTCAGTGGTAGTAGTCAGAAATTGCATGGGACAAAGTCTCCTCTCAAAATTCAGATAAGCTCATTATAACCGCTTCTGCGCCCTCTTGCAAGGGAAAAGCATGAAAAAGCTCAAATTCTTGTATCCAGCAGCTTGACATAACGGTCATGGAAGGCGGTAAAGGTGCCTGCATCCAGTTCATCGCGGATGCGCTCCATCAGGTGGTTGTAGAACCACAGGTTGTGCATAACGGCCAGACGCATGCCCAGCAGCTCCTCTGCCTTGAACAGGTGGCGGATATAGGCACGGGAGTAGTTCCGGCAGGCCGGGCAGCCACAGGTGGGGTCAATGGGGCGCTCGTCACGCTCATACTTTGCGTTCTTGATATTGATGATGCCGCCCCAGGTGTTCAGGTGCCCATGGCGGGCATTGCGGCTGGGCATGACGCAGTCAAACAGATCCACGCCGCGGGAAACTGCTCGATCATGTTGCCGGGGGTACCGACACCCATCAGATAGCGGATCTTATCCTTGGGCATATAAGGCTCCACCTCGCTGATCATCTCGTACATCACCTCAGCAGGCTCACCCACGGCCAGACCGCCGATGGCGTAGCCGTCCAGCTCCAGCTCCGCGATCTGCTTCATGTGCTCTACACGCAGGTCAGCAAAGGTGCATCCCTGATTGATGCCGAACAGCAGCTGGTCAGGGTTGGTGGCCTTGCCCTCCTGCTTCAGGCGGGCCATCTCAGCCTTGCAGCGCTTGAGCAGCGGGTGGTGCGCTCACAGCTGGCTTTGGAGTATGCGTGCTGGGCAGGATTCTCCACACACTCATCAAAGGCCATTGCGATGGTGGAGCAGGTTTGCCTGGATCTGCATACTCTCCTCAGGGCCATAAAGATGCGGTGGCCGTCCAGATGGGAGGCAAAGGTCACGCCTTCCTCCGTGATCTTACGCAGCTTGGACAGGCTGAACACCTGGAATCCGCCGCTGTCGGTCAGGATGGGGCCGTTCCAGCGGGTAAACTTGTGCAGGCCGCCCATATCGGCTACCAGCTGATCACCGGGGCGCAGATGCAGGTGGTAGGTGTTGCAGAGCATTACCTGGGTGCCGATCTGCTGCAGATCCTGCGCGGACAGGCCGCCCTTGATGGCACCGGCGGTGGCAACATTCTGGAAGGCAGGGGTCTGCACCGTGCCGTGCACGGTCTTGAACTCACCCCGCCGGGCGTTGTGCTCCTGCTTGAGCAGCTTAAAAGTGGTCAAAGAAGGCATAAGTTTTTCCTTTCTGTGTACGGAAAACAGCCGTACAGCCTTGTGCCGCCGGGCAGGCGGCAGGTTCAGAAGTGGTGGATACCGAGCTGCCGAAACGGTTCCGGCAGTGTTTTGGGCTTTTGGGAGAGCGGGTGCTGAGGGATCACAGGATCAGCATCGCATCGCCGAAGGAAAAGAAGCGGTACTTTTCCTCTACGGCAACTTTATAGGCAGCCATGGTCTTTTCGTAGCCGTAGAGGGCAGAGACCAACATGATGAGGGTGCTTTCCGGCAGGTGGAAGTTGGTGATCAGGCCATCGATGCAGTTGAACTTGACACCCGGGTAGAGAAAAATAGAGGTATTGCCGCTGCAGGCCTTGATCTCGCCATATTTTGCGGCGGCGGCTTCCAGCGTGCGGCAGCTGGTGGTGCCAACGGCGATCACGCGGTGCCCGGCGGCCTTGGTTTCCCGGATGCGCTGAGCAGTCTCCTCGCTGATGGAATACCACTCACTGTGCATCTTGTGATCCGTGATCTCGTCCTCCTGCACGGGGCGGAAGGTTCCCAGACCCACATGCAGGGTAACCTCGCAATGCCGACACCTTGGAACGGATGGTATCCATCAGCTCCGGGGTGAAGTGCAGGCCTGCCGTGGGTGCGGCAGCGCTGCCCAGCTCCTTGGCATAGACCGTCTGATACTGGCTCTGATCTTCCAACTGCTTGGTGATGTAGGGTGGCAATGGCATCTTGCCAAATTCATCCAGTTTTTCATAAAGGGTCTCGGTGTCATAATAGAATGTAACAAACTTGTTGCCATCCTCCAGCGTTTCGTCCACCACAGCGGTCAGGGTGCCGTCACCAAAACTAACCTTGGTGCCGGGCTGCATCCGCTTGCCGGGCTTTGCCAGGCACTCCCACTGATCTCCCTTGACCTGCCGCAGAAGCAGCAGCTCACACACAGCACCGGTGGGCTGTTTGACACCCACGATGCGGGCGGGCAGCACCTTGGAGTTGTTGACCACCAGCAGGTCACCCGGCTCAAGATATTCCGGCAGATCGCGGAAGATCCGGTGCTGGATGCTGTCGTCCTTCTGGCTCAGAACCATGAGCCGGGCCGAGTCTCTGGGGTCTGCAGGCTCCTGTGCAATGAGTTCTTTGGGTAAATCGTACCAAAAATCTTTTTTTAACATGCTTTGCATTTGCCTTTCCGATGATTGACACGAGTGCCGTATCAATGTTATCATAAAATCTGTATAAACAGTATCTATTATATTGCAAGGTCGGCTGGTTTGCAAGCCGTGTTCGATGTAAATTTGCTTTTATTGAAAGGAAAGGTGCTGGAAATGGAAAAACAGTATAAAGTTGGTATCGTTGGTGCAACGGGCATGGTGGGGCAGCGTTTTGTGACCCTGCTTGAGAATCATCCCTGGTTCAAGCTGACCACGCTGGCCGCGTCCGGCCGCAGCGCAGGCAAGACCTATGAGGAGGCCGTTGGCAGCCGCTGGGCAATGACCACCCCGATGCCCGAGAGCGTCAAGAAGATGGTCGTGCTGGATGCCGCCAAGGTGGAAGAGGTCGCTTCTCAGGTCGATTTCATCTTCTGCGCAGTCAATATGCCCAAGGCCGAGATCAAGGCACTGGAAGAGGCTTACGCAAAGGCCGAGTGCCTGTGGTCTCCAACAACAGCGCAAACCGCTTTACCCCGGATGTTCCCATGGTCGTGCCTGAGATCAACGCGGACCACATTGAGATCATCCCTGCCCAGCGCAAGCGTCTGGGCACCAAGCGCGGCTTCATTGCTGTCAAGTCCAACTGCAGCCTGCAGAGCTATGTGCCTGCCCTGCATCCTCTGATGAAGGAATTTGGTGTCAACAAGGCTCTGGTCTGCACCTATCAGGCCATTTCCGGTGCAGGCAAGACCTTTGACCGGATGCCCGAGATCGTAGATAACGTCATCCCCTATATCGGCGGTGAGGAAGAGAAGAGCGAGCGCGAGCCGCTGAAGCTGTGGGGCCACATCGAGGGCGATCAGATCGTCAACGCCGAGAAGCCCACGATCACTGCGCAGTGCTTCCGTGTTCCCGTTTCTGACGGCCACACCGCTGCCGTGTTTGTAAGCTTTGACAAAAAGCCCACCCAGGAGCAGATGCTCGAGGCCTGGGCTAACTTCCGCGGCCCTGCACAGGAGCTGAACCTGCCCAGCGCACCCAAGCAGTTCCTGCACTACTTCACTGAGCCCGATCGTCCTCAGCCCAAGCTGGATCGCAACACCGAGAACGGCATGGCTGTCTGCATCGGCCGCCTGCGCGAGGACACCCTGTTTGACTACAAGTTCGCGTGCATGAGCCACAACACCCTGCGCGGCGCTGCCGGCGGTGCCGTGCTGCTGGCTGAGCTGTTGGCAGCAAAGGGCTATTTTGACTGAACAACACGTTCCTGACGGAGCGTACAAAGGAGTTTTATACTATGAAGAATCCTGTCTTTACCGGCGCGGCGGTGGCGATCATCACCCCCATGTACGAAGATGGCAGCATCAACTTTGATGAGCTGGGCCGCATCATTGAAGATCAGATCGCACGGAGCACCGATGCTATTGTGATCTGCGGCACTACCGGCGAATGCTCTACCATGACCGATGAGGAGCAGCTGGCCGCCATCAAGTTTACGGTCGAGACGGTCAATCACCGGGTGCCTGTTATTGCGGGTGCTGGTTCCAATGATACCGATCACGGCTGTGCACTGGCAGCAAAGTCCGCTGCCTGCGGTGCCGATGCCCTGCTGCTGGTGACCCCCTATTACAACAAGACCACGCAGGCAGGTCTGGTGGCTCACTTTACCGCTATGGCCGAGGCGGGCGGCATCCCTGTTATCCTGTATAATGTACCTTCCCGTACCGGCCTGAACATCACCCCCGAGACAGCGCTGGAGCTGAGCCGGAATCCGCTCATCAACGGCATCAAGGAGGCCTCGGGCAACATCTCTCAGGTGGCCAAGATCGCTCAGCTGTGCGGTGACGAGCTGAACATCTACTCTGGCAACGATGATCAGGTGGTCCCCCTGCTGTCTCTGGGCGGCAAGGGTGTCATCAGTGTGGTCTCCAATGTCAAGCCTGAGTTGGTGCACAACTGCTGCAAGGCATGGTTTGAGGGAGACACCAAAGCTGCCTGCAAGCTGCAGCTGGAGATCCTGCCCTTGGCGGATGCACTCTTCTGCGAAGTAAATCCCATCCCTGTCAAGTACGCCATGAATGTGCTGGGCTGGGAGCCGGTCCCTGCCGTCTGCCGCTGGTCGAGCCCAGTGATGCCCACAAGGAGAAGATCGAGCAGGCACTGGAGGCCGAAGGTCTGATTCGGGAATAAACGAAACAACGCACAATGCCCGGTGGAATTGGTTTCTCCCGGGCATTTGCCGTTACAACAGAAAACGAGGAAACAAAAATGACAGATATTATCATTCAGGGCATTGGCGGCCGGATGGGCCACGCCCTCTGCGAGATGATTGCAAACCGGAGTGACTGCCGCGTGGTCGCCGGGATCGACCAGCAGGACGGTGAGCAGAACGGCATCCCCGTATACGACAGTCTGGATAAGCTGGACGGCAAGGGCGATGTCATCATTGATTTCAGCGCTCCTGCTGCTGTGGAAAAGGCACTGACCTATTGCGAAGCACACAAGATGCCCATCGTGGTCTGCACCACTGGCCTTTCCGAAGAGCTGCAGCTGAAGGTGGTGCAGCTGTCCCGCATTGTGCCCGTGTTCAAGAGCGCCAACATGTCCATCGGCATCAACCTGCTGTCGGAGCTGTGCAAGCGTGCATCGGCCATTCTGGGTGCAGACTATGATGTGGAGATCGTGGAGCAACACCACCACAACAAGCTGGATGCCCCCAGCGGCACTGCCCTGATGCTGGCCGATGCCATCAATGAAGAGAATAACGGCGCATATCATTATGTGTACGACCGTTCCTCTGTGCGCCAGAAGCGCGACCCCAAGGAGATCGGCATCAGCTCCGTGCGCGGAGGCAGCATCGTGGGCGACCACGAGGTGCTGTTCTGCGGTCCGGACGAGGTCATCACCCTCAAGCATACTGCATATTCTCGCAGTGTTTTTGCAAATGGCGCAATAAATGCTGCTGTCTATCTTGCAAAAAAGGAGCCGGGCCTGTACAATATGGGTAACATGATCGCAGAGCTGTAAGGTCTCTGCGTCTTCCACCATTTTGAGCGGCAGGAGGGCTGACGGAATGGAACAGGCAAGACACGCTGCATCCACGAAACGACATTCGCAGCACGAACTGCAGAACCGGCGAAAACGAAAACCCGTTTTTCTGAGGATGATGGGAGTACTGCTGGTGGCTGGTGCGGCATTGGCCTGTTTTGGCTTCTGGCGCTTCCAGACTCCTGGCATCGTGCTTGGCCCCTTTGAGGACGAGCCTTCTACCGCTGAAAGCGTTCCCCCGCCCGAACCGGAACCGCAGCCTGTTACAACCACACTGCGTTTTTCGGCCACCGGGGACAATCTGATCCATGCTCCCATCTACAAACAGGCAGCCCGCCGGGCAGCGGAAGGCCAGCGATATAATTTTGACTACTGCTACGAGCACCTGCTGGATTTTTATGCCGCGCAGGATGTAAACTGGATCAACCAGGAAACACTCTGCAGCAAGGAACTGGAGCCTTCCACCTATCCCTGCTTTTCTACCCCCGGTGAATGCGCAGAGGCTCTTTACCGGGCAGGCATCCGGGTGTTCAGTCTTTCCAACAACCACACCTACGATAAAGGTGCCAAAGGTATCGCAGCAACGCTGCGGTTCTGGGATGAGATGCCGGAAGATGTGGTCACGACCGGCCTGTGGTACGGAGAGAGCGATTATAGTACCATCCCCCTGCAGACGGTAAACGGTGTGACGATTGCCTACCTCTCCTACACCGACCACACCAATGGCATCCCGCAGAGCAGTGCCATGACGGCCAATGTCATCTACACCAGCCAGCGGGATGTGATGGAACAACAGGTGCGCAGGGCGTGTGAGCTGGCCGATTTCGTGGTGGTGGGAGTTCACTGGGGCGTGGAGGACAGCCACAAGATCACCCAGATCCAGCGGGACCTCGCCCAGCAGCTTTCCGACTGGGGTGCGGATGTTATTCTGGGCACGCACCCTCATGTGGTGCAGGATGCCGAGTGGAAGACCTCTGTGGATGGCCGTCAGACCTTTGTGGCCTATTCCCTGGGAAATTTCCTCAGCACCCAGAGCAAACCGGATCAACTCATCGGTGCCATCCTGACACTGGAGCTGAACAAGACGACGGACCCGGATGGCAGCGTTCACTGCGCTGTCGCTTCCCCGCAATTACATCCCACCGTGACCCACTATGATGCCGGTAAATCCACGTCCGCACCTACCTCTTCCGGGATTACACGTCGGAACTGGCGCAGGCGCACGGTGTCCGGGCCGCCTACCCCAGCTTTGGGATAGAGTACATTCAGAACGTATTACAGACCAACATCAACAGCGCGTTTTTGGCGCTCGCCTGAATTTGCAGCCCTTTGGGGCAGATTGGAGTGTTCATTATGTATGGTGTTTCCAAAATCAACATTGAGCCAGCCTGATGATGATCAGTGTACAGGATGTGGAGTTCAAGGGCAACAGCCTGGCCCGCTACCTGCAGATCTTTGCCGATACCGGCGTTGTGGTGGATATGATCAGTCAGAGCGCCCCTCACGGTACCAACATCGATTTCAGCTTTACGCATCTGCCAGCGATCTGACGCTGGTGATGAAGGCCATCTCTGCCGCCAATCTTGACAAGGATGCCAAGCCTCCCCGCTGATCAGCTTGGTTACTCCAAGCTGAACCTCTTTGGTGAGGACATGGTCACCAGCTGCGGTGTAGCTGCCCGGGCCCTGAACGCACTGGCCATGGCTGACATCGAGGTTCTGCTCATTACCACCAGCGATTTGGATATTTCTCTGCTGGTGCGCAGTGAGAACGAGGACTCCGCTTACGATGTGCTGAAGAAGGCCTTTGAGCTGTAAGCTGCCCTTCTCTGTGAATATCACATAAACGTAAAAAGCCCGGCGCATCCAAAAATCGGATGCCGCCGGGCTTTTATCATACGCTGGTTCTAAAAGATTACAGGGTCACTTTGTGGTAGATCTTCTTGCCCTTCTTGATGACGATACCGTTCTTCAGCTGATCAGCGGTAAAGCTGACAGTGGGAGCAGCTACCTTTTCACCATCCACCAGGACACCGCCCTGCACGACCAGGCGGCGGGCCTCGCCGTTGGAAGCGGCCAGACCGGCCTTGACCATGAGGGTCAGGATGCCGATGGAGCCATCGGTCAGATCCGCTTCGGTCAGCTGAGTGGAGGGCATGTGCTCAGTGTCGGCAGCACCGCTGAACAGGGCACGGGCAGCGTTCTGGGCCTTCTCAGCCTCTTCCTCGCCGTGCACCATTTTGGTCAGCTCGTAGGCCAGGATCTCCTTGGCCTCGTTCAGACGCTGATCCTTCCAGGTGCTCATCTCATCGATCTGCTCCAGCGGAAGGAAGGTCAGCATCCGGATGCACTTCATCACGTCAGCATCGCCGACATTGCGCCAGTACTGGTAGAACTCAAAGGGACTGGTCTTGTTGGGGTCGAGCCAGACCGCATTGCCTGCAGTCTTGCCCATCTTCTTGCCCTGAGAATCGGTCAGCAGGGTAATAGTCATCGCGTAGGCATCCTTGCCCAGCTTGCGGCGGATCAGCTCAGTGCCGCCCAGCATGTTGCTCCACTGGTCATCGCCGCCAAACTGCATGTTGCAGCCGTAGTGCTGGAACATGTAGTAGAAGTCGTAGCTCTGCATGATCATGTAGTTGAACTCGAGGAAGGACAGGCCCTTCTCCATGCGCTGCTCATAGCACTTGGCGCGGAGCATGTTGTTGACGGAGAAGCAGGCACCCACATCACGCAGCAGCTCAACATAATTCAGGTTCAGCAGCCAGTCGGCATTGTTCAGCATCAGAGCCTTGCCCTCAGAGAAATCGATGAACTTCTCCATCTGCTTCTTGAAGCAGGCTGCATTGTGAGCAATATCCTCCTTGGTCAGCATTTTGCGCATATCGGTACGGCCAGAGGGGTCACCGATCATGGTGGTACCGCCGCCAATCAGGGCAATGGGCTTATTGCCAGCCATCTGCAGGCGCTTCATCAGGGTCAGGGCCATAAAGTGGCCTGCAGTCAGGCTGTCCGCAGTGCAGTCAAAGCCAATGTAGAAAGTGGCCTTGCCGTTGTTGATGAGGTCAATGATCTCATTGTCGGTGATCTGGGCCACCAGACCGCGTGCCTGCAGTTCTTCGTAAAGGGTCATGGGATTATCCTCCTGTTTTGTCGGGCAGAGGACAAAAGAAAACGCCCCCTGCCAAAAATAAATTTGGCAGAGGGCGAGAAAATCGCGGTACCACCTCTGTTTGCCGCCCCCTCACGGAAACGGCCTCACGAGTGCGCCCCACAGAGATGGGATACACTCCTGCGTTTGTAACGCTCGCATGCGGCACAGCTACTAGCCAAAGCATTCAGCCTGCAACTCCGGGAGGTATTTCCCCCGCTGTTCTGCACACCCCTTGCACCAACCGGGGTCTCTCTGGGCAGACACTGACAAGGTACTTGTTCCCTTCAACGTCTTTCAACGGAAATCAGTTTAGCACAATTCAGCGGGGTTGTCAATCACCGGTTTCATGCTCGGCCAGTCCCAGCATCTCTCTGGCATTGGCACGGGAAAGCTCCGTGACATGGTCACCGGAAATAATATGCGCCAGCGCGTCCACTCTGCCTTCGGTATCCAGCGGGTGGATCTCGGTATAGGTGCGTTCATTCGTGATATTCTTCTGGATAAGCAGATGCAGTCGGCCAGTGCTGCAATCTGCGCTGTGTGGGTGATGCAGAGGATCTGGTGATCTTTTGCGCTCTGTTTGAGCACCTCACCGATGCGGCTGGCCGCCTTGCCGGACACGCCGCTGTCGATCTCATCGTAGATGACCGTAGGCACTGCGTCCTTATCGGCCATGGCATTTTTGATTGCCAGCGTGATACGGCTCAGTTCACCGCCGGAAGCGATTTTTGCCAGCGGTTTGGGATCCTCACCGGGGTTTGTGGAAATATAAAACTCCACGCTGTCCTGGCCATGGCTGGCCAGGGGGCCGCGGGTATGGCGCAGGGTCATGCGGACACCGGGCATGTTCAAAAAATCCAGTGTGCCGGAGATGCGCCTGTTCAGCTCCTCAAAGGCTTTCAGGCGGGTCTGGGTCAGTACCTCGGCCTTATCCCGGGCCAGTACATAGAGCCGATGCTTTTCAGCCTGCAGATGCTCTGTCCGCTCCTGAGAGAACTGGATGCGGTCCAGCTCTTCCCTTGCCTGCTGTCCAAATGCGATGATATCTTCCACAGTATCACCGTATTTTCGCTTGAGCTTGTAGATCAGATCCATCCGCTGTTCGATCTCATCCAGCTCTGCATCATTCGTCTCATAGCCCTCCAGCCGCCCGATCAGGTCAGCAGAAAGGTCTTTTGCGGTGTAATAAAGATCCAGCAGCTGTCCTGCAGCAGCAGAAAGGCCGCTGTCCAGTTGGGCGGCACCATCGATCGCATTGGAAGCTTCCCCCAGCAGATCAACGGCACCCGGGGCATCATCTCCGCCCGAAAGCAGCGCATAGCTCTGGGAGATGCGCTCCCGGATGGTGGAGGCATTCGCCAGCACCTTACGGCGGGCCGCCAGCGTCTCCTCTTCGCCTGCGGTCAGGCTGGCATCCTCGATCTCCTGTACCTGATAACTCAGCAGATCGATCTTTCGCTGTTTTTCACCTCATCGGTGATGATGGCATCCAGCTCCTTTTTGACCTTGATAAGCTCCCGGTAAACAGCATAATACTCCTGATACACCACCCCGTTCTGGGCGTAGGCATCCAGGATACCCTCATGGCGGGCCGGTTCAACAGGCTACGGAATCGTGCTGGCCGTTGATGTTGATGAGCCCACCGCACAGTTCCCGCAGAATGGCTGCTGTGCAGGCATTCCGTTGATGCGGCAGGTGCTCTTGCCCTCGGCAGTGATCTCACGGCTCAGGGTCAGCGCTTCTGAGCGCTCATATCCCGCCTTTTCCAGGCTGTCCAGCACTGCAGGCGGAACATCATCAAATGCCGCCCGGATGACTGCTTTTGCAGCCCCCGTGCGCACAGATCCTTGGAGGTGCGGTTGCCCAGAATGGCATTGATGGAGTCGATCAGGATAGATTTGCCCGCACCGGTCTCGCCGGTAAGGACATTCAGGCCCTTCTCAAAATGCACGTTGGCCTTCTGGATGACTGCAACATTTTCAATTTGCAGACTGCTCAACATGTTCGTTCTCTCCTGCCTTTATTTCTGCCCGATGTAATGCCCAAGCTCGGTGCAAATGGTCTTTGCGTCCCGCTCTGAGCGGGCCACGATCAGAAAGGTATCATCACCGGAAAGGGTGCCGACCACATTTTTCCACTTGAGTGCGTCAAATACCTCGCAGGCTGCATTGGCCATGCCGGAATAGCATTTGACAAGCACCACATGTCCCGCAAAGTCCACCCCCAGGACAGATTCATGGAAGATGGTCTCAAACCGGGCTTGCATCTTGGGGTTCAGTACCTCGCTGTGGCCGGAAACATAGCGGTAGCCGGTGGTGGTGGCAGCTTTGACAAGGTTCATCTCCCGGATATCGCGGGAAATGGTCGCCTGTGTGGCATCAAAACCCTCCTTGCTCAGGTACTCCAACAGAGTCTCCTGCCGGCTGATGGGATTCTCCTGGATCAGACGCAGGATGGCCTGCTGCCGCTTTTGCTTGCTTTTGTTATCCCCTCGCTGGTGCGTCCCATGTGATCTTCTCCCTTCGTTGTGTTTGTGTCATCGTCTGCCGCGCAGTTTCTGGTCAATGGCCTGGAACTGGTCAGCCTTGCTGAAGGTGATGAGCTGCACGACCTGGTCAGACAGCCGCACCTCCGCGGTGGCTCCGGCTTTTACGGAATAGCCCGCATCCCCATCACAGCTGATAAAAACTTCTTCATCTGCCACCTGGCCCACACAGAGGTTGATCTTGCGCTCCTGCGCAAAAACCATGGCCGGGCTGGCAAGGCTGTGGGGGCAGATGGGTGTGACAACGATGCCCTTGGTCTGAGAATCAAGGATCGGCCCGCCTGCCGCCAGAGAATAAGCGGTGGAGCCGGTGGGCGTTGCCACAATGACACCATCGCCCCGGTAATGCTCCACCAGGATATCGTCACAATAAATGCTGAAATCCACCGCCTGCTGCAGGCGGCCCTTGGTCATAACCACATCATTCAGGGCATGGCCCTCCCAGCTGTCATCCCCCAGCACACGGACATAGAGCAGCATCCGATTATCCAGAAAATATTCACCCCGGGCTACGGCGGAGAGCTTGGCTTCCATTTCATCGACCTCACAGGTGGCCAGAAAGCCGCACCGACCCAGATTGATGCCCAGGATGGGCTTTCTATATTTCAGTGAGAGGTTGGCTTCATGCAGGATGGTGCCATCTCCTCCGATGGTCAGGATGACATCCGTCCGCTCCAGACATTCCTTCTGAGGCAGATACACCACACCCATGGTCATGCACTCGGCCTGCAGGCCGTCATGCATCAGCACCTGTGCCCCATGGGTCAGCAGGATCTGCGCCGCCCGCTGGGAAATGCCGTAGGCCATAGCCTTGCCGGGGTTTGGGGAAATGTAGACGGTCATCGTCTGCGCCCTCCCTGATTTTATGGATTATGGTTCAGCGGTCCAGCGTAGAATGCTGGATGCCACCACCTGTTCAGCAACCGAATCATCAGTGCACCGGGTTCATCGCTCTTCTGAACGAACATCAGATACTCAATGTTTCCCTCAGGGCCCTTGACGGGGCTGAAATCCAGTCCGCAGACCTTGAAGCCGTTGGCAGCAGCATAGCCCATGGCATTGTGCAGCACCTCGCGGTGGGTGGCAGGGTCACGGACAACGCCGTTTTTGCCCACCTTTTCGCGGCCAGCCTCAAACTGGGGCTTGACCAGGCAAACACCCATAGCGTCCGGGGTCGTGATGGCCTGCGCCACCGGGAAGATATGATGCAGCGAGATAAAGGAGACATCTACGCTGAAAAACTCGATCGGCTCTGCCAGCTGGTCAAGGGTCACGTTGCGGATGTTTGTGCGCTCCATATTGACCACCCGCTCATCGGTGCGCAGACTCCATGCCAGCTGACCGTAGCCCACATCCACTGCGTAGACCTTGACTGCACCATTTTGCAGCATACAGTCGGTAAAGCCGCCGGTGGATGCGCCAATGTCCATGCAGACTTTCCCCTTGGGGGTCAGCGGAAAACACTTCATCGCCTTTTCCAGTTTCAGGCCGCCGCGGCTGACATAACCGATATCATGGCCGCGCACCTCCACCTTGGCATCCTCTTTGATCATCTCACCGGCCTTGTCCACCTTCTGTTCATTGACAAAGACCACGCCGGACATGATCATCGCCTTGGCGCGCTCACGGCTCTGGATCAGGCCATGCTGAACCAGATATTGATCCAAACGAATCTTCAAGATTCTGCTCCTTTCCATGTACGGATGGCCTGTGCCAGATGTTCTGCATCCAGGCCGGTGCTCTGCTTGATCTGCGGAACCGTCGCATGGGGCAGACGCACATCCTCCACACCACGGTGGATATAAGCACCCTGCCAGCCTGCTTTCCGCAGAGCCATTTCCAGATGCTCACCGATGCCGCCGCAGGCTACGCATTCCTCTGCGAACAAAACAACGTCATATCTTGAAATTTCAGAAATAAGCTCAGGTGTAAAGGGATATATCTTTACAATCTTATAAACATCACAGGGAACGTCTTCTTTGCCCAGAAGCTTCGCCGCAGTCAGCACATCCTCGACTTCGTCGGCGTAACTGACCATTACAGCCTTGGCATCAGGGGCGGTATAGAGCCGGTCATATTCTCTGCCGGAACAGCCAAACTGCGCCAGTGCTGCGCTCTCACCACCGCGGGGATACCGGATTGCCCGGGGGCCCTGCATCTCATCACTGAGCAGGATGGGCAGCCAGTGCCGCAGTTCGGCATAGTTGGAGGGCGAATAGACCGGGATCCCTACCTGACTGAGGAAGGCCGGGTCGAAGATTCCCTGATGGGTCTCGCCGTCTGCCGGAACAAAACCGGCACGGTCGATGGCAAGGACAACATTCTCCTTCAGCAGGTTCACATCATGGATGATCTGGTCATAGGAACGCTGCAGGAAGGTGGAGTAGATACAGACCACCGGAAGCATTCCCTGGCTGGCGAGGCCCGCTGCAAAGGTCACAGCATGCTGCTCTGCCATGCCCACATCAAAGAAACGCTTGGGGTGGGTGTGTGCAAAGAACTGCAGACCCGTACCATACTTCATTGCGGCTGTGATGGCACAGATCTTCTGGTTTTCCGCGCCCTCCTTGTTCAGGACATTGCCAAACACCGTCGAGAAAGACTCCTTGGGAGCCACCTCAGGGTCCGGAATGCTGTTGACCAGATCAAAGGTCGAAACACCGTGGAAGTTACCGGGGTTGCTCTCAGCCGGGGCATAGCCCTTGCCTTTCTTGGTCACGACATGCAGGAAATGGGGGCCGGGCTGCCTGTGGATATCGCGCAGGATTCCTTCAAGCTCCGGCTCATTGTTACCATCAAAAGGACCATAATAGTGGAAGCCCATATCCTCGAACATGGTTGAGTGGTACATTGCCCTGCGCACCATGCCTTGCTGTTCTGGATCGCAGATTTCAGCGGTGGGCCGATGACAGGTACGCCGTCCAGAAAGGAACGCACATTTTCCTTGGCATCGTAATAGCGGCTGGTGGTGCGCAGATGGCTCAGGTAGCGGGACAACGCGCCCACATTCTTGGAAATGGACATCTTGTTGTCGTTCAGGATGACCAGCAGATTGTCCAGCCCACCGATATTGTTCATCCCCTCGTAGACCATACCGCCGGTAAAGGCACCGTCACCAATGAGGGCGACCACCTGTCCCGGCTCACCCCGCAGCTTTTTGGCCCAGGCAATGCCCACAGCCAGCGAGAGCGCGGTGTTGCCGTGACCGGCAATAAAAGCATCATGCTCACTTTCGTTGGGGTTCGGGAAACCGGAAATGCCATCCAGCTGCCGCAGCTTGGCAAAGCCCTCGCGGCGGCCGGTCAGCAGCTTGTGGGTATAGCACTGATGGCCCACATCAAACACGATCTCATCCGTGGGGGTGGTCAGCACCCGGTGCAGAGCCACCGTCAGCTCCACAGCACCCAGATTGGATGCCAGATGGCCGCCGGTCTTTGATACGTTATCCAGAAGAAATTCACGGATTTCTGCGCAAAGCTGCACCGTCTGCTGACTGGACAGCTTTTTCAGATCGCTGGGCTGAGAGATTTTCTCCAGCAAAGGCGAATTCATAGATTCACATCCTTCTCACGTTTTGAAATGGGGCGCTCAGAGGCCCATAGGATAAAGGAAGCCGACCAGTATACCCAGTGCAAAACGGCCATGACCTGCAGCGGAGTGTGACCGACCATCTCTTTCAGGTGCATATTCTGCAGGAAGGGATTGTTTTTCTCGGTCACTTCGATCCACTGCTCCAGCATCTTGTTCAGCACCTTGGCCTGCTCGCCGGTCTCGCGGCGCACACCCATAGCATCGTGCATGGTGATGATGGCAACAACTGCGGCCACCGCAAAGATAGCCGAATGGATGCCCTCGCTGCGTGCCGTAGCAATGACCATGGCCGTTACCGTGGCGCTGTGGGCACTGGGCATACCGCCATCGCCCCACATCCGCTCCAGCTGGAACCTGCCCAGCAGGACAAAGTTGATGATGGTCTTGAGCACCTGCGCCACAAACCAGGACAACAGGGATACTGTAAGGATCTCATTGAACGTCAGGACGCTATGGATAAATTGCATGGTAGTTCCACCTTCTTATTTTTTCGGATCAGCTGCGGCGCACCAGCAGCTCTTTTGCCAGCTGCTCCAGGAAAGCGGCCTTTTCGCCAAATTCCGCGTGCAGGGAGGCGCAGGTCTCGTTGTTCAGTTTTTTTGCCAGCTCCATGGCACCCTCGGCCCCATACAAGGTCACAAAGGTGGTCTTGCCGTTCTCACTGTCGCTGCCAATGGGTTTGCCCAGCTGTTCGGCGGTGCTGGTCACATCCAGCACATCGTCCACGATCTGGAACACCAGACCAATGCCGAAGGCATAGTCTCCAGCTCCTTGCACTGGGTCCCATTGGCCTGAGCAGCGGCAGCACCCATCTGAACAGCAGCATTGATGAGCGCACCGGTCTTGTTCCGGTGGATCAGCGCAGCTGCTCCTCAGTGGCAGCCAGCGCCTCATATTTCAGGTCAAGCTCCTGCCGTAGACCATGCCATGGCTGCCCGCACCTGCGCCCAAGGCCCTTGCGGCCCGCACACTGACAATGGGCGAAGCCGGTGCATTTGCAACCACGTTGAACGCCTCGGTCAACAGTACATCGCCGGCCAGCATAGCCGTGGATTCACCAAAGGCCTTGTGGCAGCTGGGCTTGCCCCGGCGCAGGTCATCGTTGTCCATGCAGGGCAGGTCATCATGGATCAAAGAATAGCAGTGCAGCATCTCGACCGCCGCCGCAAACTGCTCGGCTGCTTCAGCGCTGCCGTTGAGCATATCGCACACGGCCAGAACCAGCACCGCGCGGATGCGTTTGCCGCCGCCCAACAGGCTGTAACGGGCAGCCCGGCAGACCTCAGATTCCTCGGGCAAAAAAAGTCTCGCAGGCCTTTTCCAGTGCCTGATTTGCCTGGCAAGATACTCTTGATACTGCTTCGCGTAATCCATGAAACTTCCTCCTTAATGTGCGGCATCCGGCCGGGGAGCCCGCTGCGCGTCGATCTCATCCAGCTGCAGCGTGGCCTTTTCCAGCGTACCGTTACAATAATCCATCAGGGATGCGGCTTCGGCATAGAGTTTGACCGATTCCGCCAGCGTTGTTTCCGGCTGCTGCATCTGTTCAAGGATGGCTTCCAGCCGGGTCATTCCATCCTCAAAGCTTTTGGGTGCTCTCATCCAGTTCCTCCACTGTGTTGACCGTGCAGGTCACGCGGTGTTCCGTGCCCCGGAGTTTACAGGTCTGCCCGGGCCGGAGTGCATCCGGCGTGCAGATCCTTCCCCTATTGTCCTGCACCATGGCATAGCCGCGGGCCAGCACACCGTAGGGGTTCAGGGATGCGGCAAGTGCTGCCGTATGCTTCAGACGCAGCTCTCCGGCCTGCAGCTTACCTCTGGCGGCAGTTTGCAGCGCCCGGCCAGAGTATCCAGGCGGGCAGCACGCTCCTCCAGCGCTGCCTGTACACCAGCACGGGAAAGCAGCTGTTCGGTCTGTTCCAGCCTATTATAACATAAACTCAGCTTAAATTGGATACAATTGTGAATATTTTCTTCCAAAGTGCATAATTTCCGTCCTTGTTCGGCACGGTCGGGCACAGCAAGCTCTGCCGCCGCTGAGGGTGTGGGCGCGCGCTGATCTGCCACAAAATCCAGGATCGTAAAATCGATCTCGTGACCAATGGCGCTGATGAGGGCGTTTTGCAGCGGTAGGCCGCCCGGGCAATGACCTCGGCATTGAATACCCACAGGTCCTCCCGGCTTCCGCCGCCGCGCGCTACAATGATCTCGTCCACCCGCCCGCTTTTGTCCAGCCGGGTAATGGCATCAGCGATCTCCTCTGCCGCTTCAAAGCCCTGCACATTCACAGAAGCCAGCAGCAGACGCACTGCGGGCCAGCGCCGACCGATGACATTGCGGATATCCTGCAGTGCAGCACCGGTCTTGCTGGTAACAAGGCCGATACACTGCGGGAACCGGGGCAGCGGCTTTTTATGCTCCGGTGCAAAAAGCCCTTCTTTGTCCAGTTTTGCCTTCAGCTGTTCAAAGGCCAGCTGTGTCGAACCGATGCCGTCCGGAAACATGTCGTTGACATAGACCTGAAACGCACCGTCCCGCTCGTAGAGGGTCACACGGCAGCGCACCACCACCTTCATACCCTCTTCGGGCTGGAAACCCAGCCGCCGTGCATCGGAGCGGAACATCACAGCCCTGACGCTGGCGGCTTCGTCCCGCAGGGAAAAGTAGCAGTGCCCGCTCCGGGCGTCTGCACAAAGTTGGCGATCTCACCCCGCAGGGCCAGATCGAACAAAACATCATTCACGTCCAGCAGATTTTTGACGTACCGGTTCAGGCCGAGACTGAGATCACTTCAGCCATAATCCAGCCCCCTGTGCGGCAAGAATGGACACGCCGATGGCGTTGTCGCTGGAATACTGCCCGGGCACGAAATACACCTGCGGCAGGCGCTGCTGCACCCAGCGCGGATGATATCACTGCTCATCACACCGCCCGCACAGACCACCGGTAGGCCGGGGTATTCCTTCTGGGCGGCTTTTGTCATCTTGACCACAGTGTCTGCCACACAGAGCAGGCAGTATTTGCAGACATACTCCGGGGTTTTGCCCTCATTCAGCAGGGCATTGCACTGATTTTCCAGCCCCGAAAGACTGCACTGCATTCCTTTCACGCTGGATCTGGGCTTAATGGGTTCCTCACACAAGGCAGCCAGACGGGAAACTTCCACACCTGCCGGGAAGCCAAACCCCAGCTTGACCCCCACACGATCCACTGCCTGCCCGGCGTATAGGTCGGTGCTGGTGCCCAGTGTGGTGATTTCCTTTACCTCATTGCAGAGCAGAAGATCCGTTGTACCGCCTGAGATGTGGAAGAGCAGCACTTTCTGGCGGAAGAGCTCTTCCCCTTTTGCTGCAAACAGCGCTGCCGCCGCGTGTCCCTGCTGATGGGTGGTATGGATGAGCGGGATGCCCCGGGCCTGCGCAAAGGCTGTGGCCGCGCTGACACCCGCCAGGAAGCAGGGCATGTAGCTTCCCTCCACGGGGCGCGGCTTCTGGGAAACGCCCACTGCCGAGATTTGGGTCAGATCAAACTCCCGGCCAAGCTCCTCCAGCATCTCAGGCAGAGCCGCGGTATGGTGGAAGAGCGCATCACTCTGCCGCAGGCCCAGCTGGCCCTCCTTGACCGGCAGAAAACGTTTCTTTGCGCAAACAACCTCTCCGGCTGTGTGAAAAACCGCCAGAGAGGTTGCATAGTTGCTTGTGTCGATGCCCAGCGTATAGTGGCTCACTGTTCTTCCGACTCCACCGGCTCCGTATCCAGACCCTGCTCACGGGCAACAGCACCCAGCAGACCATTCACGAACTGATAGTCCTCATCTGCGCCGTATTTCTTGGTCAGCTCCACAGCCTCATTGATGACAACACCGGGCTTACGCTCGTCGCCATACAGCATCTCCGCCAGAGCCAGACGCAGGACAGTCAGGCTGACACGGGGCAGGCGCTCCATGGTCCAGTTGCGCAGATGGTCACGGATGAGGTCTCCACCTCTGCAGAGTGGCTGTAATAGCACTCAGCAGGCGCTGGCCGAACACATCCACAGGGCGCTCTTCCCCACACTCGTTGTTCATATCCAGTGCTTCCTGCAGGGGCACATCACCAAAGGTCTGGGAAAAAGCCAGCAGGAACGCATTCTCACGGGCTTCACGACGGGGTAAAATATTTTCCATAATCTTCCTCTTCTACTTTTTATTCCTGTTCCTCAGCCGCAAGGCCGGCAATGACAAGGTTCACACGGCTTACCGTGACATTGGTCATGTTCTGCACAGCAGACTTGACATTCTCCTGTACCTTTTCGGCCACAGCAGGGATCTTTGCACCAAACTTGACCACCAGATTCAGGGTCAGTTCTGCGGTGCCGTCCCGCATCTCCACGGTAACAGGGGGCTGGATGCTGGCAGCAGCCAGCAGCTCCTTGACCTTTTTATTCTGCTTGCCGCAGGAGACCTCGGACACACCGTCCACTTCCAGTGCAGCACAGCGTGCGATCTTGCCGATGACCTCGGTGGAAATTTGCAGCTCCCGCCCTTAAGATCCATATTCTGTAAATCCATTCTATGGTCCTCCATCTAAAATAAGCGTGTGCTCATTTATTTTATTTCCATCTGTTCAGGGAAGCTTCCCTGTCATTGAATGCTTACGTCTTATTATAGCAAAGTTTTGGAATTTATACAACACCCACCTGCATTTCTTGCCATCTGTTTCTGTTCAACTTGACGGATTCCACTGCGCAAAGTGCAGGCTGCCATACAACACACTGCAAAAACGAGCAGGGCACAATCCGGCGGCACCCGCCGCATCAAAGGACCCGGGCAGGCAGAGTGCTGAACACGTCCGCCTCCCGCCCGGCAGCAGCAGATAGAACAGGGCCAGTGAAAGCGGCAGATGGAGCAACCTGGACCGGTAGAGCGGGCGCAGGGTCATTTCCGGCGGGCAGATGGTGCGCACCTGCAGCAACACAGAAAGCCCCTGCACGCTCAGTGCTGCACAGCAGAGCAGGCTCCCCCATCGTCCGGTGCGGGAGCCAGGTCACAGCCGGAGCAGACTTCCAGCAGAATGGAACAGAGTGTGCCCGCACCGGCAGGCAAAAGCGCCCCTGCCCCGGCGGCCAGCAACCGGAAAAAGAGGATGAACCGCAGAGCTTGCAGTACGTTATGGCGGCATCGGCCAGGATCTCATCCAGCCGCGGCGGTGCAGGGGATGCTGGCGCTGCAGATCCCGGTTTGACCGAACGCACTCCTGCAAACCGGTTCAGCAGGGCGCAGTCAGATAGTTTGCGGTGATCTGTGACGCAAACAGCAGCACGCCAAGCTCTGCACTGCCCAGCAGGCTCTGCCCTACCGTCAGAACCACAAAGGATGGCCCGGAACAGATACAGGCCGGCAGCAGGGCATCCGCTTCCTCAGCCGTAAGCTGACCGGTCCTGACTGCCTGCGCCGCCGCACTGGCCGCTGGTGCAAAGCCACCCAGGAACCGATGCAGAGCACCCGTGCCGCACAGGGTGTGCGGATGCCGATGCCCCATGCCGCCAACCGGAACGGCAGGGCCAGCAGGTCGCTTTCCGGGCATTGGACGAGCAGGCGCGATACCACGAGAAACGGGAACAGCGAGAGCAGCAGCGGCCCGCTGCAGAGGGTCAACCCTTCCCGCAGAGCAGCGGCACAAACCTCCGGCACTGCAAACGGCAGAATCCCTGCCGCCAGTGCCAGCAAAAACAAACCCATCTGATCCCATCTGAAAAGCCGATTCATACACACGCCCTCCGGTTCCATATATATGTGATACGGGGCGCAGTTTTGCCCGGCGGGGAGGGAGCGGGTGTGAAGCAGCAAAAAAACGGGCGGCTCTCCCTGCGCGGCTGGTTTGGCCGGATGCTGCGCCAGCCTCCCCGGGGCTTTTACGGCCAGCCCTCTGTCTATCTGAGCGGCGGTGTGATGGAGATCGAGCACTTCCGCAGGGTGCGCACCTATGAGGAGGGCAGGCTCTGCCTGGAATTTGCGGGCGGGCTGTTCACCGTGTATGGGGACGGGCTTAGAATCGAAACGCTGGCCGCTCACCGAATTACCCTGCGGGGGCGGTTCCTGCGCACGGATTTTTCCAGCAATTAGGGAGGGATGCAGCATCTTACAGCTTTGGGCCGGGGCAGCATTTTCTGCCCGGAACGGTGATACCGAGGGCCTGCTCACCGAAGCTGCACGGACAGGCCTGCACCTCACCGACATCTTCCCTGCTCCCGGCGGCTTTACAGCCCGGTGCGCGGCATGGCGTTACCTCCGGCTGGCAAAACTTGCCGCAAGCGCGGGTGCATCTGCGCATCCGCAAAAAGACCGGTCTGTTTTTCTTTCTGCGGCCCTACCTCCGGCGGCGGGGGCTGTGGGCCGGGCTTTTGCTGTTTGTGCCGCTTTTGCTTTGGTCCCAGGGCCTTGTCTGGTCTGTGGATGCTTCCGGCCTGACGACCGGCCAGCAGGCGCGGGCAGCTTCCGTGCTGCGGGAAACCGTTTCCTTGATGCCGGGCAGTATCGTCACGCAGGAAAAACTTGCCGCCGGGGAATATGCTCTGCTGCAGAGCGGTGAGTTCTCGTGGGTCAGCTTGAATTTTCTGGATGGGCGGCTGTTACTGGAAGCGGCAGAAGCCAAACCGGTACCGGAGATCGCCGCCGGAACGCTCCATGGCCTGCGGGCAAAGACTGCGGGCACGGTGTCAGCACAAACCTTGTCAGCGGGACGATGCTGGTGGTTCCTGGGCAGGCAGTGGAAAAAGGCCAGGGACTCATCGGCACTGCCCGGGCCGAACGGACGGTACGCTGATCTTTCAGCCTGCCGCCGGAAGCGTCCGGGCTCAGTTCGAGTGGGAGTTTGCAGAAGAGCTTCCGCTGACGGCTGCCACATACCAGCTGACCGGGAAAACGATTGTTCAGCGAAGGCTTTTCCTTGCCGGGCGGGTGTTCCCATTGCCTTCTCTTTTCTCTCCTGCAGACGGTTCCACAGCTGTCATGCGGCATCTTCAACCGGAACTTCTGGGGCTGACGCTCCCGCTTTCCGTCGAGGAAACCACCTATTACGAACAGGCAGAAAATAAAATTCATTCCTCAGAGGATGAAGCCAGAGCACTGGCCCGTCTGCATGGCCTGCAGACCTTACAAAATGATTACCCGGACGCAGAATTTGTGGCGCAGAAAGTAGATGTCACAACCGAGAACGATACGCTGCATTATCGGGTGGTCTACACCATCATTGCTGATATCTGCACCTGAAAACGGCCCGGAGTTTTTCGCTCCGGGCGTTTTCAGGTTACATCTTATGCGTTTTCATTGGGTCCTTCGGCCGCTTCTTTTTTATAAGCAGCCTTCTCCACCAGCTGATTCAGGTCAAAATGGTATTTAGTGTGGCAGAAATGACAGACGACCTCGCAGTCAGGGTCCTCATCCCGGAGCTTTTCCAGTTCCTTGCGGCCCAGGCTCAGCAGCATTTCCTCGGTACGCTCTTCACTGCAGTCACACTTGTACTGCACCTCGCGCTCATCCAGTACATTGGGGTTGAAGCCTGCCAGTGCAAGGTTCATCATATCCTCGGGGGTCTTGCCTTCCCGAAGCAGTTCAGTGACGGAAGGCATTGCGGCGATGTTCTGCTCCAGCTGGGTGATCTCGGCATCGGTGGCACCGGGCAGCAGCTGCAGCAGGAAGCCGCCCGCGCAGGCAATGGTCAGGTCAGTATCCACCAGCACACCCAGAGCGCAGACGGTAGGCACCTGCTCACTGTAAGCATAGTAACTGGTCAGATCCTCGGCGATCTCGCCGGAGACCAGCGGCACCTGGCCCACAGTGGGTTCTTTCTGCAGGCGGTTGTCACGGATGACAGTCAGCACGCCGTTTTTGCCCACAGCACTGCCCACATCCAGATGTCCGTTTGCTTTCAGAGGCAGCTCTACCAGCGGGTGGTCGATGCAGCCCTTGACATTGCCGGTGCCATCGGTACAGGCAACAACCGTGCCGGTGGGGCCGCCGCCCGCCACACGCAGCGTGATGGAATCGCCATCGTCCTTGAGCATGGAGCCCATCAGGGACGCACCGGTGAGCAGCGGCCCAGGGCTGCGCTGCAGGTCGCACTGGTGTGGTGCAGCTGCTCGGCCGTGCGGACGATCTCAGTGGAGTCCACACCGCAGAACACAACACCGCCGTTTTCAGAAATACCGCGGATCAGATTAGACATTTTCTTTTTCCTCCAATTGGGTATACTGCTTGACGGCACAGAAGAAATAGCGCTCGCTCTCTTCGGTCAGGGGGCCGAAGCTCTCACCGTCGCAGACTTTTCCAGCACAAAGCCGTGCTTTTCCAATGCGGCTCGGATGGTATCCAGGTCGTAGGTATATTCATAGAACTGTTCATGGAAGTGTTCGCCGGTCTCGTGGTAGTCGATGTCCACCGTGATCTCCACCCGGCGGTCCGCAGGGTGATAGTGGTTGCGCCAGACGCAGGCAGCATCCTCTTCCTCAAAGGTAAATACATTCTCCCCCAGTACCTTCTGGTGCTTGTAAGGGGTGTTCATATCAAAGAGGAACACGCCGCCCTCTTCCATGAAAAAAGCCGCGTTGGCAATGGCGGTATCCAGGTCCGGGATGTGGTTGAAGGTATCGAAGGTAGACACCGCACCCCGGATGGTGCCGTAGAGGTCAAGCTTGAGCAGATCCTGCTGCAAAAGCAGCAGCTTACCGGAAAGGCCCAGCTGTTCCGCCTTATCCCGCACGACACAGAGCATCTCCTCGGACTGATCGATGCCGATCATATCATAGCCCGCCTGGGTCAGCATCAAGGTCAGCTCCCCTGTTCCACAGCCCAGATCGGCCAGAATGCCATCCCGGATATCGTGGGCATTCAGTTCCTGCCGGATCTGCTCATAGAGGGCATCATAGTCGGCTTCGCCGTTGAATTCATCATAGAAATAGGCAAATTCATTGTAGGCCATGGTTTACTCCGCTTCCTCGTCATCGGTGAACTCAGCCGCCACAGCCTCGTTCAACACCGCCTGCAGCTCCGGGATGCCGTAGCCGTTCTCGCCGCTGGTCAGTACCACCTTCTGGCAGCCATAGGCAGGCAGACCTTTTCAAAATCCTCCTGTGTCTTGGCCAGCTGGCTCTTTTTGAGCTTATCGACTTTGGTCAATGCCACAACAAAGGGGATCTGATGGTAGTGCAGATACTTCAGCATCTGCAGGTCATCTGCGCTGGGGGCATGGCGCTGTCGATAAGCTGTACCAGCAGAGTATGATGCCGGGGGGCCTCAAAATAGCTGTTGATGAGGTCATCCCAGCGCTCGCGGTCCGCATTGCTGACCTTGGCATAACCATAGCCGGGCAGATCCACAAAATAACAGTTGTCTACCTCATAGAAGTTGATGGTGGCCGTTTTTCCCGGCGTACTGGACACACGGGCAAGGTTCTTGCGGTTGCACAGCTTGTTGATGAGGCTGGACTTGCTACATTGGAACGGCCCGAAAAGCTGAGTTCCGGGCGGTCACTTTCGGGCAGCTGGCTGGAAATGCCGTAGCTTGCAATAAAATCCGCTTTGTTGTAATTCATCGTTTGCTCCTTTGATTAGCAGACAGCCCCCGGCTTCGGTTTTTCCGGTGCGGGCGGGATGGCCGCTTCCACCGGCTTTGCCTTTTTGGCGGGGTGCGGATGACGGGCAGAAACGCTCTTGGGCTTGAGCAGAGCTGCATTGAGCACCTGCGCAAGATCAGACATGGCAGGAAGGTCAGATTCTTCTTCACCTCGTCATCCACCTCGTACAGATCCGGAACGTTATCCTTGGGGATGAGCACGGTTTTCATTCCCTCACGGTAGGCAGCCATGCTCTTTTCGCGCAGGCCGCCGATGGGCAGCACATTGCCGTGCAGAGTGATCTCGCCGGTCATGGCAACATCACCGCGCACCGGGATGCCGGACAGACAGGACACCAGAGCCGTGGTCAGAGTAACACCGGCGCTGGGGCCGTCCTTAGGCACGGCACCCTCGGGGGCATGGATGTGCAGATCGCACTTTTTCAGCCGTTCAGAGTCGATGCCGTATTCCTCGGCGTGGACACGGACATAGGTAATGGCCAGCTGGGCACTTTCCTTCATCACGTCGCCCAGCGAACCGGTGACGGTGATCTTGCCGCTGCCATTGTCCATGACCTGCACCTCAATGGGCAGGGTCTCGCCGCCGATGCTGGTCCAGGCCAGACCGTTGGCAATACCAATGGCATTGGTCCGGTTGAGGAAATCGGGCTTGACGAAGCGGGGGCCCAGCAGCTCTTCCAGACTGCTGCCGGTCACAGAGACGGTTTCCGCCTCGCCGGACGCGATCTTGCGGGCGCACTTGCGCAGGACACTGGTGATGGTACGCTCCAGGGTGCGGACACCGGCCTCACGGGTGTAGCCGTCAATGATGCCGTAGAGCGCGTTCTGGGAGAAGGTCACCTTCCCGGCCAGACCGCAGGCCTTGAGTTGCTTGGGTACCAGATGCTTGCGGGCAATGTTGTATTTCTCTACCCGGGTATAGCTGGGCAGCTCAATGACATCCATGCGGTCACGCAGAGGGCCGGGAATGGCGCTCAGATCATTTGCCGTGGTGATGAAAAGCACATGGCTCAGATCAAACGGCATATCGATAAAGTGATCATTAAAGGTGGTGTTCTGCTCGGGATCAAGGGCTTCCAGCAGGGCGGCGGCCGGGTCACCCCGGAAATCGCCCGCCAGCTTGTCGATCTCGTCCAGCAGCATCAGGGGGTTGGAGCTTTTGGCGGAGATCATGGCGTTGATGATCTTGCCGGGCATGGCCCCGATATAGGTGCGGCGGTGGCCGCGGATCTCTGCCTCATCCCGCACACCGCCCAGACTGATGCGCACATACTTGCGGTTCAGGCTCTCGGCAATGGAGCGGGCAATGCTGGTCTTGCCGACACCCGGAGGGCCGACCAGGCAGATGATCTGGCCCTTGACATCCGGAGCCAGCTTACGGACAGCCAACACCTCAAGAATGCGGTCCTTGACCTTCTTCAGACCGTAGTGGTCGCGATCAAGGATGCGCTGGGCCTTGGCGATATCGAGGTCGTCCTCGGTAAAGCTGTTCCAGGGCAGATCCAGGCAGGTGTCCAGATAGGTTCGGATGACCGTTCCCTCCTGATTGCTGCTCTGCATCTTAGCAAGGCGGTCCACTTCCTTGAGCAGTTTCTTCTCCCGCTCCTCGTCCAGATGCAGCTCCTGGATCCTGCGGCGGTACTCCTCGGCCTCTGCCGTGGTATCATCGTCCTCGCCCAGCTCCTGGCTGATCATGTGCATCTGCTCATGCAGGTAGTAATCACGCTGGTTCTTGTCCATGGCCTCGTCCACTTTCTGGGCGATCTCCTTGTCGATCTCCAGCATCCGGCGCTCCCGATGCAGGCGTTCCACCAGCAGGCGCAGACGGCCGATGAGGGTGCTTTCTTCCATCACAGCCTGCTTATCCTCAAAGCGGAAGAGCAGATTGGCAGGGATGTACTCGCACAGGAAGGCGGGGTCGTTATTCGAGGTAACAGCAAACACCACGTCCTTGCTGATGCGGGGATTCATGGAAAGCACCGCGTCGAAGCTCGTTTTCACGTTGCGGAGCAGGGCCTCCGCCTCGGTCTCTTCCTCTGCCTTGATGGGGCGCACAGGAGCCGGCCGCACCGATGCCAGCAGGAAGCTGCCTTCGGTATCCAGCTCGGTGCGCTTGGCGCGAACGTTCCCTCCACCAGAATGCGCACCAGATCATCCGAAACACGCATGACCTGCTTGATCTCGCCACAACGCCGTACTGGTACATCTCCTCTGCCTTGGGGTCCTCAGCCTTCATATCCTTCTGCGCAATGAGGAACACCTCAGATTTATTCCGCACGGCCCATTCTACAGCGGCAATGCTCTTGTCACGACCCACCTCAAAATGCAGCAGGTTGTTGGGGAACACCACCAGCCCACGCAGGGCAATGGCGGGAAGATGGAGGATATTGCGCTCCACCTTGACAGTCACTTTTTCAGACATAAACTCATACCTCCCAGCTGCCCCGCGCCAAAGTGCGCTATCCCGTGGGCAGTTTTTTTGTTGGGTAAAAATTCAGATTTGATTTATTATATCGGATTCCGGCCCCGGTTGCAACCGGGCAGCTCATCCTTTGCGGTTTTCCTGGATATTATAACCCAGCCGTCCCAGCGCAGGCAGCATGGCCCGCAGGGTGACACTGGTGAGCATTCCCATCACAAGACCCAGCACCAGCATGATCGGTGCATAGTAAAGGGACACTGCTGTGGAAAGGATGACACTGGCTCCCAGCAGCTGGCCGATGTTGTGGGTCAGCGCGCCGCAGACCGACAGGATGAACCAGGTAGGCCGCAGCGGGCAGTGATAGTAGAGCAGCCACATCACCAGCAGCGAGAGCAGACCGCCGCAGAGGGAAAGAAAACCTGCCGTCCAGCCGGAGACCAGAAAGACGAAGAACGCCTTCAGCACATCCAGCACAAGGGCCTGTTTTGGTCCCATGAAGAACAGAGCATACATCACCACAATATTCGCCAGACCCAATTTCATACCCGGCAAAAGCCGGGGATGACCAATGTGCCCTCGATGAAGGAAAGCGCCATCGCCAGAGCAAACAGCAGACCTGAAAGGGCGATGCTGTGCGTTTTGTTGTAATTGCGGCGGTTATGAGGCATCATTGTTCTCCTTTGCAGCGGATCATTCTTCACCAGCAGCCTGTTCGTACTGCTCCTGCTCTTCCATTGCCTTTTCCCAGGCAGCAAACAGCTCCTCCTGATGGAAGCGCAGATCACTGAGCTCATCGCTCTTTTGGCGGAGCAGATCGGGGTCATTGTAGACCTCCGGGGAGTTGATCTCATTGTCAAGCTCCACTTCCCTTGCCCCGCAGGCTTCCATTTCATCCTCGCAAGCCTTGATCTTGGCCCGCAGCTCCGCGCGGCGGCGGCGCTGCTCTTTGCCATAACCGGCCTTGGCGGCTGATCCCCGGCTTTTTCTGGGGCAGCTGCAGGAGCGGCACGGCCCATCAGGGCATCGTAGCTCGGATACAGGGTGGCTTTGCCATCTTCGAGATAGAGGATGGGACAGCCCAGACTGTTCATCAGATGGCGGTCATGGGTGACCATGAGCAGGGTCCCGGTGTATGCCATCAGGGCCTCGGTCAGGTTCTCGCGGGTGTAGATGTCCAGGTGTTGGTGGGCTCGTCCAGAAACAGCAGATTGGGCCGCTCCAGCACGATCTCAGCAAAGCGCAGGCGGGCCAGCTCTCCGCCCGAAAGTGCCTCGCAGGGCTTGAACACTGTCTCGCCCCGGAAACCCAGCTTTGCCAGATGGCTGCGTACTTCCAGCTCCGTCATCCGGGGATACTTGTTCCAGATGACATCGATCACCCGGCCTGTCCCAAACGGTTCTGCTGCTGGGCAAAAATGCTGGGCCGGGCTCCCGTACCCAGCCGTACCATCCGCCAGAGGGGCGGCGCTTACCATCCAGCACCTGCATCAGGGTGGATTTGCCCGCACCGTTGGGGCCTGCGATCACCAGCCGCTGACCCCGGCAGACCGTGTAGGTAAAGGGTTCCAGCAGGGTGCGCTCCCCGATCCTGATGGTCAGGTTCTTCATCAGCACCAACTCGTTCCACGGCTCCACATCATACTCAAAGCGGAACTTGAGCTGGTTTGTTTCATCCTTTGGCGCTTCCGTGATCTCCAGCTTTTCCAGCTGTTTGCGGCGGCTCTGGGCCATCTTGGTGGTGGAAGCGCGCACAAGATTGCGGTCTACATAATCCTGCAGCTTTTCAGCCAGTGCTACATCTGCATCGTGCTGCTTCTGGCGCAGGGCATCCGCAGCTTCCTTCTGAGGCAGATAGGCCGAGAAGTTGCCCTTATAAGTGGTCATGGTCTGGAAGGAGACCTCCCAGATCCTGGTGCAGATATTGTCCAGGAAATAGCGGTCATGGCTGACGACCAGCACGGCACCGGAATAGCCCTTGAGGTAATTCTCCAGCCATTCCATGGTGGCAAAATCCAAGTGGTTGGTGGGCTCGTCCAGAATCAGGACGTCCGGCTTTTCCAGCAGCAGCTTTGCCAGACGCAGGCGCGTCAGCTCACCGCCCGAAAGCACAGCGATATTCTTCGTCCAGGTATCCTGCGCAAACCCCATACCGGACAGCACCTTTTTGATGTTGACATCCATATTGTAGCCGTCAGCGGCATCAATGATGTTCTGCAAGGCATCGTGCTGTTCCAGCAGAGAGGCATCCTCCGGGCTGGCGGCCATTCTGCGCTCCAGGATCTGCATCTGGGCCATGGCATCCAGCACATGGGCAAAGCAGGAACGCATCTCTCCATAGATATCCAACGTAGGGTCGAGCTTTGCATTCTGTTCCAGATAGCCCAGCGTCACACCATGGGTCACGCTGAACTCACCCTCGTAGTCCGTATATTCGCCGGTCAGGATCTTCAGCAGGGTCGTTTTGCCTGCGCCGTTCTGGCCCACGATGCCGATGCGGTCCTCCCGTTCGACACTGGCCGTGACATCATGCAGGACGATCTTCTCGCCAAAGCTCTTGCCCAGCTTTTCCAAATGTATCAGCATTGTTCGTTTTCCAATCTCTCACACAGGCCGCACAGCATTACAGCTGGTGGCGGCGATTCTTCAGACCCACATTGGCCAGTTCCTCCGGCTCCATCACCAGCGGATAAAGCTCTTCCAGGCTGCTGATCTCATAGGTAGGCACGACCTTGCGGGATTCTCGGCGTGGTTGGGGTTATACCAGCAGGTATCCAGCCCGGCGTTCACACCGCCCTGCACATCACTGCTCAGGCTGTCGCCCACCATCAGCACGTGCTCACGGTTCTCCACGCCCAGCGCACGGAGCGCAGCATCAAAAATCTTGCGGTTGGGCTTTTCGCTGTCCATTTTTTCAGAAACGAACACATCCTCCACAAAATCCAGAATGCCGGATTCCCGCACACGGCGGCCCTGCACCCGGTCAAAGCCATTGGTCACTACAGCCAATGTTGCCACTTCGGAAAGCTCCCGGAGCACGTCCAGCACGTTGGGAGATGTCAGGTCAGGGTGGGTAGAGAGCTGATCCAGATAGAATTTGTTCATCTCCACACCGTTGCCTGCGGCATTCACTGCCTTCAGAAAGCGGGTGAACCGCTCCCCCATCAGCTTGTCCCGGCGGATCTGGCCCTTTTCCAGCTGCCGCCAGAGCTCCTCGTTGATGGTGCGGTAGGTCTGCACCGTCTCGGCATCCGGCTCAATGCCGTACTCCCGCAGTGTCAGCCAGCGCCTTGTTTTCCGCTGCATCAAAATCCAGCAGCGTATTATCAGCATCAAACAGAACACAATAGTATTTTGCCATGGTTCGTTACCCCTCTTTCATACTTGTGTCATTTTCCGGGACGCTTGTCCCCGATCACCGGGGAATTTTTCCCAGATCAAAAGAACAGCGAGAAGCCAGCCCCGCCCCGGCAGAGCTGGCTTCCGGTTATTCCTGAACTATCTCATAGGTTTCATCATCGGTCTGCACCGGGGAATTGTCCGTGCACGGATCTTGCGCGGTGCAAGGTTTGTCAACGTTTCTGGGCATCTGCTCTTCGGTCACACCGTTGTCCACATTCTCCCAGTCCATCTCATACCAATCTACACTGCCATCGGTCACAGTTCCCTCACCGGGCAGCCCGGGGATCTTGATCTCTTCACAGAACATCCGGCTCCCTCCCTTCTGCCCAGCCTATGCGGGCAGACAGAAAAAGGTTTACCGGCTGGCTTCTGCTTCGGTGGAAGCGGAAGGCTCCTCTGCGGGCTCAATATCATTTTCAACCGAAGCGGAGATCGATTCACTGTTGGTCTGCTCTTTGGATTCGGTTTTGCTCTCAGAGGCAGCACTGCTGGAGGACGAAGTGCTCTCTGCCCTGCTCTCTGAGCTGCTGTGAGAAGAAGAGGTGCTCTCGCTCTTGGATTCGCTCTTACTCTCACTTTCCGCCGTGCTGTGGGAAGAACTGCTGCTCGTGCTCTCAGACTTGCCGCTCTCCGAAGAGGACGCGGATGTACTGCCGGAAGAAGTAGAAGAGCTGCCGGAATTTGAGCTGGAGGCAGGCTCCGGGCTGACCGTAATGGTCAGCGCATTGCTGACCACGGCGCAGTCGTTGTACACGACCACCGCATAGATCTTATAGCTGCCGCTGGTGATGGCCGAAGCGGACACGGTGACCGTTGTCCGGCCTGCGGCTCCTTCACTTCCTGACCGTTGGCGAACCAATGCAGGTTTTCACTCTTGGCATATTTACCCTCCAGCGCGGCCTTAAAGACATAGGAACCGGCGGAAGCCTTGCCTTCCGAGATGTGAACGGAAGCAGCTGCAAACACGGCTGTCACATCCAGATTCTGCTTGAAGCCGGTATCGGTACGGGTCTTGCTGGTTACGCCGTCGCTCCACTTGACGAACACATGGCCCTCCGCAGGGGTGGCCGTGACAGTCAGCGACTGGGATGCATCTGTGATGCCGTATGTCAGGCTGGTCTTGCCGCTCTCGTTCCCACAGCTCAGGGTGCCGCCGCCGCTCTTTTCCACCTGATAACGGGCCTCAAACTTAACGCTGGCAGTCTCAGAGCTGCTGACGCTTTCACTCTCGCTGGAAGAAGCGGGTTCTTCCGAGCTGGGGGCCTGCACCGCCGAGCTGGGGTTGGATACATATTCCAGCGTACGGGTGGGGATATTATTGGTGTCCGGGCGGCGATCCTCGGTCTGGTAGGCGTGGGTGCGCAGATAGCTCAGCGCAGCCTTGAGACCGGCGCTTTTGAGGTGGATATCACCGTCCGTGTAGTAATCCGGCTGGCCGTAGCCATTTTCTCCTTTGAGGATCTCAGCCGTATTCAGAAATCTGACCCCCAGCTGTTCGCACATGTTGAGCAGCGCCATATTAAAATCATCGATTTTGGCCTGATCCATGTGGGGGTAATTGGAGTGATTCTCCGGGATAGGAGGCACCGTGTTCACGATGATATCGGTGTAGGGGTAAGCTTCCTGAATGGCCTGCACCAGCGCGGTATAGTTACTGATAAAATCAGCCACCTCCATGCCGGTGTCGTTGGTGCCAAAGGTCATCACAACACGGCGGGGCTTCATTTTTGCCACCGCCTGTGCGATGGTGTAGTGGGTGGTGTCATTCTTAAAGGTGACGATTCCTTCGTTCAGGGCACCTGGGTGCCAATGCCCTCCTTGGCGCAGAACTGCTGCAAGGAGATCAGGCCGTTGTTATACAGACGCACGGTGTTGGAGTCTCCCAGAAACAGGGTGCTGTCCAGATATTCCGTGCCCGCATCCGCTGTTTCAGTCAGCAGAGCACTGGAGGTGTTATCGATCTGATAGTGATTGGCAAGATCTGTGCTTTCACCGTCCCCGGTGGTGTCCGTCGGCACGGAGTCTGCGGGTGTGCCGGGCGTTTCCGGCTTTCCCCGTTTGAGCAGGGTCAGGGTGATGCCTACGGTCAGCAAAGCCGCCAGTGCGCAGACCACACAGACCAGAACGGCCTGCCGCTGCAGCGATGTCATAGACTGTTTGTCCGATTGATTCTTATGATTCATGTTATATTCACCACTTATCCTATCGTTCAACCGTTTGCACGGCAGGCCAGGAGCTTGTCCGTCAGTTCTTCACAACTTCCGCCAGCAGCACCGGGCCAAAGGGCTCCAGTTCTTCCCTGCTGCCGTAGCCATACAGGACACCGGCGGCATCCAGCCCGCAATCAGCAGCACCGCGCATATCATCGTTGCGGTCGCCCACCATCAGCACCCGCTTGCCCTGCACACAGGCTGGGTGAGAACATAGCGCACCACTTCCGTTTTGGTATCCCGGCTCTCATCCATGGACGCGCCGCCGATGAAATCAAAGTAAGGGGCCAGTCCCTGTTCTTCCAGAATGGGGGTCACCACCACAGTCGGCTTGGAGGTTGCGGTGCAGAGCACAAATCCTGCCTCTTTCAGGCGGCGCAGCATCTCTGCCGCACCGGGGTAGGCCGTACCCTCATGGCTGCCCTTTTCGCGGTAACTCTCCCGATAGAGCTCGGTGGCCTCCTCGATTTTTGCAGGGTCAGAAAAATGCTCTCCAAAACTCTTGCGGAGCGGCGGCCCCAGATAGCGCCGCAGGTTCACATGGGTGACATCCACGCCCATCTTGGTAAAAACTTCTTCCAGTGTATTCAGGATGCCGGGGGCGGAATCGATCAGGGTTCCGTCCACGTCAAATAAGATCACGTCATAGTGTTGCAAGTTCGTTTCCCTCTCTTTCACACATATACACGGTATAGTATAGCACAGAATTGCGCTTTCAGCAATTCCAACAAATCGTTTTTATTGTTTTTATACAAATCGGTCACAATCTGGCCTTAAAACGCAAATGCCTGCCCGCCAGAATGCGGACAGGCAGGGGGTCGTGCAGGCTTATTGGGCTGCAGCGCCGTTATCAGCGGAGGGATAATAGAGGTTATTGGAGATAAACTCCAGCTTTTCCTTCAGCACCAGCTCCAGATTTGCCACGGCGTGCACCATGTTGGTGGCCGAATCGTTCACTTCCAGCAGCTTGCACAGGTCGATCTCGTTCATGGCGAGTGCGGTTTTCATCTTCTGGCTCTCGGCGCAGAGGATGTGGCTCAGAGCACTTTCCTGCAGCGCGATACTTTCCATCAGATCGATCACAGCCTGACTCAGGGTAACACGGGGCAGGGCCGGACATTCCAGCGTGGTGGGACAATTGATTGTTGCCATAGGGGACTCATCCTTTCTATATAAGGTGTACCCCATCCTATGTCCCCTGCCGTGCAGCCGTTACTGCTTTTTCTCCTGTGCAGAGATCTTTTCAATTACGCTCTGGTAACCGCCGGTTCCGTATTGGATACAGCGATTGATACGGCTGATGGTCGCCGTGCTGATCTCTACCTCTTTCACGATCTGGTCATAGGTGCGGCCGCCAAGCAGCAGCTTTGCCGCTTCCAGCCGTTGTGCCATATCGGAGATTTCCTTTACTGTGCACAGATCCTCAAAAAAAGCATAGCACTCCTCCCGGCTCTCAAGGCTCAGGATGGCATCAAACAGTGCATCTACGGTCTCGTTTTTTCTGGAATTTTTCTCAGTCATTGCGGTCTCCTCTGCGGCAAACGCCGGAACTTCTGACAGAAAGAATCATATCATGTTATCACTTAGCACACGAAAGTGTGAAAGTCAAGTCTTTTGCGCGAATCGTTTTCAATTCAACGCGTCCACAGTTTTCTTCTCTTCATAAATGAAATAAAATCACCTAAAATTTTTTGCTGGATTTTCTGTCGAATTAGCACATCCTCTGAACTGCTCCGAAATATATTGACAAATTATGAAAATGGGGATAAAGTATACACAATTTTCAGGCAAAGGAGCCACAGCGTGACCTCTTTGCCGCATGAAAAGCAAAGGAAAGAGGTAAAAGAAATGAACACGCTGGTCATCGTTTTGATCGCAGCCGTGTGTCTGTTTGGTGCTTACACCCTCTACGGACGCTGGCTGGCAAACAAGTGGGGCATTGATCCACCGCCAAGACTCCTGCGGTCGTCCATGAGGACGGCCGGGATTACGTTCCCACAAACGGCTGGACCGTTTTTGCACATCAGTTCAGCTCCATTGCAGGTGCCGGCCCTGTTACCGGTGCCATTCAGGCTGCTGCCTTTGGCTGGCTGCCTGTTCTGCTGTGGGTCCTGCTGGGCGGCATCTTCTTTGGTGCTGTTACCGACTTCGGCGCTCTGTATGCTTCTGTAAAGAATGACGGCAAGTCCATGGGTATGCTGATTGAAAAGTATATCGGCAAGACGGGCCGCAAGCTGTTCCTGCTGTTCTGCTGGCTGTTCTGCGGCATCGTTATTGCAGCATTTGCTGACATGGTCGCTGGCACCTTCAATGCTTATGGCGCGGACGGCGCTCTGGTGGACGCTGCCCAGACCAACGGTGCTGCCGGCATGGTTTCCATCATGTTCATGGTCTTCGCTGTGGTCTTTGGCCTGATCCAGAAGAAGTTCAACTTCTCCGGCTGGAAGGAGAGCGTCATCAGCATCGTCTTTATCGTGCTGTCCTTTGTCATTGGCGCAAATCTGCCATCATCCTGGGCAAGGCCGCATGGAGCTATATCACCTTCGTTTATATCTTCTTTGCCGCCGTGCTTCCCATGTGGCTGCTGAAGCAGCCCCGGGACCACATGACCACCTTCATGTTTGTTGCCATGATCGCAGG
>ENA-OQCP01000058-OQCP01000058.1-human-gut-metagenome-genome-assembly--contig:-NODE-58-length-39105-cov-4.445456_pt1 | contig 39105 bp, 54 predicted proteins | sample MGYA00242760_ERZ504583 | MGnify/ENA primary metagenome ERZ504583 (study PRJEB26092, sample SAMD00036308) | human gut metagenome | host: Homo sapiens | study: EMG produced TPA metagenomics assembly of...
TGCGGCGTGTTCGCGCCGGGAGAGATAGGTGAGCTCTATGAAACTGCGGCATCGGCGTTTACGGCGCGTTTAGCGAATTGCCGAAACCGGGAGATGCCCGTGGCGATAGCGACGAGGTCAAAACCGGCAAGGCGCAGATTATCTCGACTGTTGACGCGGACGGACCGCAGTATTATGATATCGAGATAACGAAGATCTATACAAAAAGCGGCCAGCGCAATATGATAATCGAGGTGCGCGACAAGCGGCTTATTGAAAAAACCGGCGGCATAGTCCAGGGCATGAGCGGCAGCCCGATAGTCCAGAACGGTATGCTGTCGGCGCGGTGACTCATGTTTTTATCAACGATCCGCTCAAGGGCTACGCGATATTCGCCCAGACGATGACGGAGGAGGCGGAGCGCATATCTTCGCCCGGATATTCCGCCGCTTCGTAGCAAAATTGGAGCATAAAATAAAAATTGCCAAAAAATGGTAATTTATTATTGACATTTATTCCCATATATGGTAAAATCCAATTGAAAAATCAACCGGAGGTACTAATTATGGGAAAAATGTTAAAAATCATGCTTGCACAGGACACGGACACTCAGACGGGCTGCGCCGCGGCACTGCGGGCAAACGGCTTTGAGGTCGAAACAGTCCGAAAGGACGGCGCGCAGATACTCCGCCTTTTCAGGCAGGGAAGCAGACCGGACGTGCTTATCATGGAGCTTTCATGCAGGGCACGGACGCGATAGGCGTGCTCGGCGGACTTGCCGACATGCACCTCGAGCCGCGCCCGCTGGTGTTCGTGACCGCGTCGAACGCGAATCCGCGCCTTGAGCAGGAGATAACGCAGAGCGGCGCAGACTACTATTTCATCAAGCCCTTTGACACGCAGATGCTCGCCCAGAGGATAAAACAGCTGACCGGGCTTTCCGCCCCGGCGCAGGGAAACATAGTTGCTTTTTCCGCGCAGGACAACAGCCTCGAGGTCACAGTCTCCGAGATAATGCACCGCATCGGCGTGCCCGCGCACATAAAGGGCTATCAGTATCTGCGCGAGGCGATAATCCTCGCGGTCAACGACGATGAGATTATGAATTCCGTCACGAAGCTTCTCTATCCTACAGTCGCAAAGACCTTCAAAACCACTCCGTCGCGCGTTGAGCGCGCCATTCGCCACGCAATCGAGGTCGCCTGGGACAGAGGCGATGTCGATGTGCTCAACTCCTACTTCGGCTACACCATCCAGAACTCCCGCGGCAAGCCGACCAACAGCGAATTCATCGCAATGATATCCGACAAATTGAAGCTCAACCTGAAAATTTCTTAATTAATATTGAAAGAAAACCTCCGCATGACTTTTGCCATACGGGAGGTAATTTTATTAACCCTGCGTGAGAGTGAGGCTCGCCGTTATCGGGAAATGATCGCTCGGATAGACTCCATCATAGGTTGTTCTGACAACATTGTAGCTGTTGACCCTGAAGCCGGTCTTGGAGATCATTATGTAGTCGATGCAGTCGTCGTCAAGGCGTTCGCCCCAGTTCTGATAGGTGCAGCTCTTTATCGGATCCTTGGTCTGATATTTGACATCGAGGAAGTTTTCGGTCGCGCTGCGATATGTCTCGGTGTCCTCTTCAACATTGAAGTCGCCCATTATCATCGCGGGCAGCGAGCCGAACTGCGCTATCTTGTCGAGTACAACGCCGATGCCTTTATCCTCGCCTCTTCGCTGACATGATCGAGGTGCGTGTTGAACACGACGAATTCGAGTCCCGTCTGCTTCTCCTTGAGGATAACATAGCTGCAAATTCGATAGCACGCGGAGTCCCAGTCCTTGCTCATCTTTTCGGGAGTCTCGGAGAGCCAGAACGAGCCTTTGTCGATAAGGTCGTAGAGGTCGGTGCGGTAGAACACCGGGCAGCCCTCGGAGAAAGTCGATTCGTCGCGGAAGGTTATGACCGAGTCATAGCCCTGAAGCGTGCGGCACATATAATTATACTGCCACTTTGTCGCCTCCTGGAAGCCGATAATAGTCGGCGCTTCCGTTTCGATGTTCTTGACGATGAGATCGGCGCGATAGAACCAGCTCTTTTTGCCCGTGTCCATGACGTTCGCGCAGCGCAGATTGCAGCTCATGATGCGCATCTCCCCGCGCTCGAGCGGCTTATCCTCGATGACCGCGCGTGCTGATTCTGCTTATAGTGCGGATAGTAGATGCAGAAAATGCACGCGACAGTGATGAGCGTCGCAAGCACGACACACAGCAGGCAGATAAAAACCTTCGTGCCTTGTTTCATTTGATCCTCTCCTTTGATAAAAAATTATATATCCTGTGCGCTACGCGCACTGAGTTGCAAGGTTAAAAAATGTGTCTTTGTAGAGTGCGGTGACCCAACAATATTATATCATAAGGGCGGATATTATCTGCCCGCGAAATCTGTACAGGATTTTGATGTGCAGATTATAGATGTGCTTTCATACTTTTTCACTATTCACTTTTACCTATTACTTTGAGCGAAGCGAAACAAACCCCTCAGTCTTGGCTTTGCAAATCCAGCTCCCCTACAGGGGAGCCAAAAGCAGGCGAACCTTGTTTGCTTGCCTTTAAAATCTACGCAATTTTAAACAGCGCACTTCGTAGGGACAGCCCTTGCGGCTGTCCGTTATCGGCGGCGCTTCGCCGATGTTACCCGCCTTAACTTTTCGGAGGCTTGGGCTATCGGTGCAGCCGATATAAATAAAGCCGCGGCAAACTTTCGCCTGATAAAACAAAACTGCGCGCCGCAAGAGCGGCGCGCAGCGGCATTGCTTTTTTTGATTTTTATCAGTCGTCGTGATCGCAGTCGCAGTCGTCATCGCCGCAGCAGCAATCGTCATCGAAATCGAACTCGAGCAGAGTGCCGCAGTTGGGGCAGTCAATGCTTCCGTCCTCAAGGATGCCGTCGTCGACGCAGATAGTCTCGCCGCAGTTGGGGCACTCGATCTCATAGCAATCGTCGTCGCCGCAGCAGCAGTCGTCATCGTCCTCGTAGACATAGCCCTCGAGATCGGAGAGATCCTCGTCTATTTCGTCAACCTGATCGCTGACAACATCGAGACCCTCTTCGAGATCCGAAACGCTCATAGCCATGTCGTCAAGAAGCTCGATGATAGCCTTGATGACCTTGACTTCGTCTTTCTTTGCGTCGAGGTCGAGACCGTCGACAAGACCTTTGATATAAGCAACTTTCTCAGTAACTGTCATTTTGCTTTCTCCTTTCAAAAACAGCCGTCGGCTTTTGAATTACGGAATCTTACGCTCGGCTCAGATACTCGCCGGTGCGGGTGTCAACGATGACCATCTCGCCCTCTTCGATGAACAGAGGAACCTTAATCTCTGCGCCGGTCTCAAGCACTGCGGGCTTGGTGGCGTTTGTCGCGGTGTCGCCCTTGAAGCCGGGGTCGGTCTGGGTGACTTCGAGAGTAACGCTTGTGGGGGGCTCAACGCCGAAAACATTGCCCTTGTAGGAAGGATCTTGCAAACGGTGTTCTCCTTGACGAACTTGAAGTTGTCGGAGAGGTCGCTCTTGTTTATCGGGATGAGCTCATAGCTCTCGGGATCCATGAAATAATAAAGATCGCCATCGTTATAGGAATACTCCATCTCCTTGCGCTCAATATAAGCGGTGGGGAATTTTTCCGTGGGGTTGAATGTGCGCTCAACGACCGAACCCGCGATAACGTTTCTTATCTTGGTTCTGACGAATGCCGCGCCTTTGCCGGGCTTGACGTGCTGGAACTCTATGATCTGATAGACATCGCCGTCCATCTCAAACGTCACGCCGTTTCTGAAATCGCCTGCTGAAACCATATTGTCTCCTCCGATATTTTAGACTTACACATTTATTTTATACTATTCAGCCGTATATTTCAATACTTTTTTTTCATCAGAATGGCTTTTCTGCGCGCTGAGCTTCAGATGCTCGCCGGCATATATCAGGTCGGGGTCTTTTATTCTGTTTATCCCGACGAGGGTTCTTATCGGAACGCCGGTGCGGCGGGATATATAAAAGAGCGTGTCGCCCGGGCGCACGACATAAAATTCGCCCGACATTCTGGCGCCGGGTATCGAGAGCTTATCTCCCGCATATATCATTTCGCCGCGTTCGAGCCCGTTTCTGTCTTCAAGAGCGGAGAGCGTGACGCCGAACTTCCGGCTATCGATATCGGCGTGTCGCCGCGCCTGACGGTGTATATTTCTTCGCCGCTGTCGCGCGTGGGCAGAGTTATTCTCAGCCGCTCGCCCGCGAATATCCTGTTGGGGTCAGCTATCCTGTTCTCTCGGACTATCGCCTCGACTGTCGTGCCGTATTCCCTCGCTATCGCCCAGAGCGTGTCGCCTGCGCGGACATATACCGTGAGCGTCCGTGTTCCCGCGCGGACGGTGGTTCGCTTTTCGCCGTCGATGCGCCCCGAGTCGGAGAGGAATATCCCCTCGGTGAAGATGTTGCGGTCAACGTTGCCGTAGATGCCGCCGACTCTGCCCTCGTCCGTATACTGGAATCCGACCCACTCGCGCCATTTGCCGTTTGCCGACGGCTCGTCTGCGCCGTACTGCGCCGCCCAGAGCGGATATTTTTCGGCGAGCGCGCGGCTGAATATATTTCGCGCGTTTGAAAGGTCGCTGTATATCACGACCTCTCGCTTTGTCAGCGCGGTCAGCTCATCGAGGTAAGCCTCGGATATCGCGTTTATCTGCGAAACGGAGAGCGAGCCGAAATATTCAAAATCCATCGCAAGGCGCATATCCGGCTCGCGCCCGGCGGCAAGGGAAGCAAGAACCGCGCCTGCCTGCGCCCCTCCTCGACCGAGCGGGCGGTGACATAGTGATAGAAGCCGATTTTCAGCCCCGCCGCCCTCGCCCGTTCGTAGTTTTCGGCGAAGTATTCGTCGGTATATTCCCCTGCGCCGACGCGGATATACACCGCCTCTATCCCGCTGCGCCTCACCTCTTCAAAATCTATCTCGCCCTGAAATTCGCTTATATCTATCCCGCGATACTGCCGCCCGCCCGACGGCGGAATCGCCCGCGCCGGGACGAGCGCGGCAAAAACAAGCACCGCGATGCAGGCGAGAAGCACCGCCGCCGCGCCCGTGAGTCTGCGTTTTATATTCATTTTCCCCTCTCCTCCGTCATTTCTGCCGATTATTCGGCACTATATTCTATGCCGCAGGTCATAGCGGCGCAACGGAGATTGAAATGGCGGCGGGGATAATATATAATTTGATCAATGAATCCGGAGTTTTTATAAGCGACGATAGGGAGGGTATATATTATGAAAATGTGGGAAATGCTTCAGGCGGCTTATGACTTTTGGAGACCCAACAAATACGGGATAAAGCCGTACTTATGCAAGGACGGAAGAAAGCACCCGGTTGCAATTATATGCCCGGGCGGAGCATATTCAATGGTGTGTTCTTTTGTTGAGGGTATGCCGATAGCAAAGGCTTTGAATAAATGCGGATATCACGCAGTTGTTGCATATTACAGGACAAAGAAGAAAGCCCGCTTCCCAAATCCTCACGAGGATTTGAAACGGGCGATTACAGATACTTTTTCTCACGCGGAGGATTGGAATCTCGAGACTGACGGCTGGTCTCTTTGGGGTAGCTCTGCGGGCGGACATTTAGCGGCAAGCTCTGCACTCAGGCGAGGATAGTTCAAACCCTCGGCATTGATTCTGAGCTATCCTGTTATTACGCTCGGCGAATTTACTCACGAGGACAGCAAAAGAAATCTGCTGGGCGATAAGCCGGACGTGTCAATAATCAACCGACTTTCCGTTGAAAAGCAAATCAACTCAACTTTTCCGCCGACATTTGTGTGGTACGGGACGGCGGATAATGTTGTTGACCCAATAAACAGCCGGAAGCTGGAATCCGCGCTGAAAATGGCAGGTGTGCCGTATGAAGCCGAAACTTACGAGGGTATAGGTCACGGTGTCGGTCTTGCTGTCGGAACCGATGCTTCAAAGTGGTTTGAAGATGCGGTTGAATTCTGGAAGAAGCAAGTAAATCGGCGATAACACAGCGTCGGCGGAGTTGACACAAAATTAGTTTTACATGGGAATAAAATTCGCTCTGAAGACTGCCTGCTGTGTACCTCTTCCAAACACCTCCATTCCACAAAATCCGCTCCCGGTACACTCGGAGCGGATTTTTCTCTGCGCAGTTTAAATTCTGTTTAACAACCTGCTTTACAATTATATCTGATGAAATATAAAGTCAGCCGCAGGGAGCTTTTATACTCTCTGCGGCTGATGCCTTTTTATTATATATAATTAAAAGCTTATGACCCGAGGTGCTCGAGGAGTATCTTGACGCCGATGGCCATAAGAATAAGTCCGCCGGCGAGCTCCGCTTTGTTTGTGTATTTCTCGCCGAAAACATGGCCTATCTTGACTCCCGCGGCGGAGATAATAAATGTCGTCACGCCGATAAACGAGGCGGCAGCCAGATATTGACCTTGAGAAAAGCGAGTGTGATTCCGACTGCGAGCGCGTCGATGCTTGTCGCTATCGCGAGGACGAGCATCTTTGTGAATTTCAGCTCGTCGCGGTCGTTGCCTGCGGCGTCGCGCTCAACATCTTCTTTTTTGAAGCTCTCGATGAACATCTTGCCGCCGAGAATGAGAAGAAGCACGAAAGCCACCCAGTGGTCATAGCGCTCGATCTTGTCGGCAAAGCCCGTGCCGAGGAAATAACCGATTATCGGCATAAGAGCCTGGAAGATGCCGAAATACGCGCCGACAATCGCGCTCTGCCCGAAGCTCGCCTTTTTCAGGCATACGCCCTTGCATATCGAGACGGCGAACGCGTCCATTGAAAGACCGACTGCGAGAATGAAAAGTTCAGCTAAACCCATATTGATTCCTCCGTTTTTTTCGGGGCAGGGAACAAAAAAAGACCCACCTGCGCCCTTTGCGCAGATAAGTCTCATCAATTAAAGAGGCGAAAGCTCTTTATAGCAGGACCAGATATAGATCAGTATGTTGACCCTGCTGCGCCGCAAATCAGCGCCGATTACTCCCCTATCGCTTCGGGCAGTATAGCGCATCGCTTTAGTTTTGTCAAGCGTATCCGATTGAATTTTGCCGTTTGTTCTGATATAATCTATCATGGATCAGGATGCCGTGCGGTGTCCGAAGCTATATTTATGCAGAAAGAGGTCTTGCTATGAGCGGACGCTTTGATGAGCTTCGCCGGGAATATCCGCAGTTTGTCTACAGCGGCTATTCAGTCAGCGAACATGAGGACGGGCTGCACTTGAGCTTTGATTTTTCTATCCCCGGTCTGTGCGAATTTCATCCGCAGACGAGGCTCGACGGAAAAAGTCTTGATATATTCAATTCCCCCGTGTCGGACTACGCGAGGAGAATGGTTTTCTTCATTGGTCTCGCGGAGGCGGTCAGCTACTGGAAATGCGCCTGCCCGCCTGTTTTCAGAGTCGAGTGCGGCGAAATGTCAGAGGATGACAAAGCTTTTTTCAAAAAGCTCTGGTTCAACGGACTCGGCGAGTTTTTCTACCGAAACGGGATAAAGACGGATATAGACTCTTTTGTGCGTATAGACGCGCCGGAGCCGAAAAATATCCCGCAGTGCGAAGATTATGTTTCGTCGGGGATTGAGATAGTCCCCGTCGGCGGCGGCAAGGATTCGGCGGTCACGACCGAGCTTCTGCACCCGTTCGGCGATAAGCTGAGATTCTTCACCGTCAACGACCAGCCTGCGCGCACCCAGTGCGTTCTCGCGGGCGGCTACAGCGAGGATAAAATAATAAAAATTTACCGCACTATAGATCCCGAACTGCTAAAGCGCAACGCCGAAGGTTTTTGAACGGTCACACTCCGTTTTCGTCGGTTGTGGCGTTTATATCAATGTATGCGGGCTTTATCGAGGGCGCAAACGATGTTATTCTCTCGAACGAGTCGAGCGCTAACGAGTCGAATATCGGCGGAGAGAGCGTCAACCATCAGTATTCAAAGTCGTTCGAGTTCGAGCGCGACTTCGATGAGTTCCGCTGCCGCAACTTCCCGCAAAGCGCGGTTTATTTCAGCCTCCTGCGTCCGTTCTGCGAGCTTCAGATAGCAAAGCAGTTTTCGCAGTATAAGCAGTATCATCCGATATTCCGCAGCTGCAACAGAGGGAGCAAGAAAAACATCTGGTGCTGCGAATGTCCGAAGTGCCTGTTTGTTGCGATAATGCTCTCGCCGTTTCTCCCGCCCGATGAGCTGAACTCAATATTCGGCTGCGATATGCTCGCGAAAACAGAGCTTGAGACCGACTTCGACGGGCTCTGCGGCTTCACGGGGCTCAAGCCCTTTGAGTGCGTCGGCACGGCGGACGAGGTCGTGCTCGCATTGACGCTGACGGCGGAAAAATACAGAAAATCCGGGCTCGGGATGCCCGCGCTCCTGCGCCGCTTCTGCGAAAAGAACACTGCCCGCGCGGATTACTCCCTGCTCTCAGGCTTCAACGAAGAAAATCTTATCCCGAAAAAATTTGATGAATGTGTAAAGAGGATGTTTGAATATGTATCAGCAGCTGATTGACCATCTAAGAAACAAGCGCATAGTCCTGCTCGGCATGGGGCGCGAGGGTCACTCGACCTATAATTTTATCCGCCGCTATCTGCCCGAGCAGAAGCTTATAATCGCGGACGCAAAGCAGGTTGAGCTTGATAATGACCCGAATGTCGAATTTGTCTGCGGGGACGGCTATCTCGGCGCGATAGACCGCGCGGATATTGTCATAAAGACCCCCGGCATTCCGCTCCTTCATTTCAAGAGACCGCAGGGTGTTGAGATAACCTGCCAGACCGATCTTTTCCTGCGCTTTTCGGGCTTTACCTGCGTCGGCGTGACGGGCACAAAGGGCAAGACGACAACCTCGACTCTCATTTATTCCATGCTCCGAGCCGCAGGAAAAGAGGCGTGCCTGATAGGTAACATGGGCTATCCCGTCTTTGATAATATAGAGGACTGCGCGGGCGAAATAGCCGTTATCGAGATGTCGTCGCACCAGCTTGAATTTACTTCCCGTTCGCCGCATATCGCCGTTTTGACGAATATCTATCCCGAGCACCTTGACCACTACGACAGCTTCGAGTGCTATGTCGGCGCGAAGCTCAATATAGTCCGCAACCAAAGTAAGGGCGATGCATTTATATATAACTCGGATCAGGGACTCAACGGCTTCTTCGACCTGAGCAAATATCCGGGCGAAGCGGTCGGAGTCAGCGTCCATACGCCGGACGCCGAGAAGTACCGCGACATAAACAGCCATCTTCTGGGCGAGCACAATATCCAGAACTGCATGTTCGCCGCCGAGGCTGCGAGACGGCTCGGCGTTTCGGACGAAGATATCATGAAAGCTCTCAAAGACTACGAGGGCATCGAGCACAGAATGGAATATTTCGCGACGGTCAAGGGCATAAAATTCGTCAACGACTGCATCGCGACTATTCCCCATTCTGTCATGTGCGCCGTCGAGGCTCTCGGCGATGTTGACACGCTGATTTTCGGCGGCATGGATCGCGGGCTCGACTATTCGGCGTTTGAAAAGGCGCTGGAGAAGAGCAGCATAAGAAATCTCGTCTGCCTGCCCGATACGGGACATAAAATCGGCATGCACATGGCGCAGAACGGGAGCGAAAAGAAGATAATTATCTCCGAGGACATGGAGGGCGCAGTGCGCGCGGCGATGAGCGTAACGCGCCCGGGCTGCACCTGCCTGCTCTCGCCTGCCGCTTCGAGCTACAACAAATATAAAAATTTCGAGGAAAAGGGACGCCATTTCAAGAATATAGTGCGCCGCTATGCCGAGATGGGCGGGGAGAAAGCATGAGAGATTTTCTGAGCGAAGAAAAGGGACTCTGCGCCGAGGTTGAATCCCTCTGCATGACCGACCCCGACTCCGCGCACGTGCTTATCGACAGCGTGATATCGGACTGCGGCGAAGTGAAATCCGACCGCGCGCAGTCCGCGTCCGTTTCGCGCGTCTGCTGCCGCTTTCTGATGCACAGAAAGATGAAGAGCCGCCTTGTTGACACGCTCAAGACGGACGACGGTCTGCGAAAAGCGATTTTCGGCGAGCTCAACACATATAAGTACAGCCTTGTTTTCCTGTTCCGTCGCTTATACGCCTGAACGAAACGGAGCTGACGCAAGAGCTTCTGACCCTGCTCGAAAACAACCCCTACCGCGACGACAGCGCAAAAGATTACTCCGACCGCTGGTCCCTGCGATTCATAATCGACGAGGCTCTGCGCGCGCCGGACGATTATCTCGATTTAAGCGAAGAGAACAAGAATGTGATAGACGAAGTTAGAAAAGGACTCTGACAACCGAGGGGACAGAGGAGTTATGACAAAAATAAAGGACATAACGGAAAGGCAGTTCAAGTCCGCCCTGTGCAGACTGAGCATAGCGATCCCGTTCACGTTCATTTTTGCTGCGGCTTATTGCAGGACGAGCCTGTATTATCCGGAGAGCAAAACCTCCGTGCAGTTCTCTCTGCTGATAAGCATATATGCGGGCTTCCTTCTTCTATGGGAAAATATCGTCCCCATGAGATTTGGCTGCCGGGGAAACAGGTTTGAAATTTTCGCTAATCTTTTTCCAACCGGGCTTTTGCTCATGGCGGTGTTTTCGCAGTATCACCCGGTGACGGCTGTTATTCTTCTGTGCGTGCCGGCGATGCTCACCGCGGTTTTCGGCATAATTTTGCGCAGAGGCGAACGCTCGCGCGGCGCCGCCCACGACGAGAAGCGGCACGATATACGCACCATGAGATTTTTTGTTACAGTGTCGGCGATAGTGTTTTTGGTGCCGGGAATATTTTCGCTTTTTGTCTATGATTTTGAGTCCCGCAAATACACGCCGGACACAAAGTCGGTCGCCGCTCAGGGACAGGTGCAGGAGGAAACTCCCTCGTTTTTGAAGAAATTCGGCGAGGACGAATGGACAAAGTGCAGCAGTGAAGAGCGCATAACGCTTATTCAGCTGCTTTCAAACTACGAGGCGGAAAAGCTCGGAATACCGAAGGTCTCGGTTGTGTCCGGCAGGATAGACCTCGTCACTCTCGGTTACTACGATGACGAAAAGAATGAAATAGTAGTCGACATCGAACACATGCGGGAGGACAGTGCCCGGGATGTTACTGTAACGATACTCCACGAGACATATCACGCATACCAGTATTATCTGGCAAAAAACATTGATTTTAACTCGGAGATATCAAAGACCGCGTATTTTGACACCGCGCGCAGCTGGCGCGACAATTCATTGAACTACATCGACGGCCACGAGAATCGCGAGGGGTATTCAGCCCAGCCGCTCGAAGAGAGCGCCCGCGCATTTGCGCAGGAGGAATACAAAAATCTCAAGCCGATGATAGAAGAGTAAATATTGATTTGCGGAGACGACTGCCATGCTGAACTACAGAAAAATAGAACCCGCAGATGATAAGCGAATCGCCGAAATAATCCGCGCGAATCTGGAAAAGTTTCATCTGGATATCCCGGGAACGGCGTATTTTGACCCCGAGCTGGATCATCTGAGCGCATATTATAACAGCAGCCCGTCAGCGCGCCTATTTTGTCGCGCTCTCCACAGACGGACAGGTTATCGGCGGTGTCGGCATTGCCGAATTTGACGGGATAGAAAACTGCGCGGAGCTTCAGAAGCTTTATCTGGACGATTCCGTCAAAGGAAAAGGCTGCGGAAAAGCTGATGCAGATAGCCGAGGATTGGGCAAGGTCAGCGGGATATAAAAATCTTTATCTCGAGACCCACACGAATCTGTCGGCGGCTCTGAAGCTCTATGAAAAAACAGGCTTTCATCAGATCGAAAAGCCCTGTTCAACCCCGCACGGCACAATGAACCGCTTTTATTTAAAAGAACTGTAATTCATATAAATCGGGCTTTACGGGTGCAATATTGCAACTTGTAGGGCGCGGCGACTCGACACACCGTTGCCGCGACAGCGGCATGAAACCTTCGGAAAAGCTCATTTTGCAGACCGTAGGGGCGAACTTTGTTCGCCTATCAATTGCAAAGTAGAAGCGAGCGACTCAACAAATTTTTGTAATCAGACCTTCAATAGCCGCGCAGGAATGCGCCCGCATTTCAAGCGTTTTTTCGCGGCATGGCGCAAAAAGACTTACTTTTAAGCGATGCTTGCTTGCCTTTTTGTGGGCACAGTTTGCTTTTCTTTTGCATGCGTTTCTTTTTCAAATAAAAAGAAAATGCCGAAACGCGGAAAGTGTATATCATTTGATTATAGTAGGACGCTAAGGCAGAAGCCAATTATCAACAAGCCGCAATTGCTATAACTTTATATCGGCTATCGCCGATAGCGGACAGCCGCAAGGGCTGTCCCTACGGCGGGCGCTGCTTTAAAATCGCGTAATTTTGAAATAAAAATCTTATGCCGCCGGTAATATTTGCGGCGGCAGGGCGCGTTCCCCAACATCATTCACATCACGCAGGCGAGCACGAGGGTTTCCTCAATGCTTTTATACACGCTCTCGAAGTCGCTCAGCGGCAGGGGATTTCTGCCTTTCCCGAGTTCGAATGTGAACGACGGAATGCCGAGTGCCTCTATCGTCCAGTCCTTGAACCCCGCGTGTGAGGCAAGCCCCGCATTCTGCACGAGCGTATAGCCGCTCGCCGCGGCGAAAATTTTTGCCAGATGCTCGCCGCGCTCCGGCGTGTGCTCCCCGTATTCATAGTATATCTCTTCGCCCTGACTGTGCAGGGCTATTGCCGTTCGCGGCATTCGCCGCATGCACAGCTGAACGAGGGCGTTCACCTCCGGCTCGGTCTGCGGAGCATATCCGCCGAACCGCCTCGGCGCGGGCGCAGTTATTCCCGCTTCGATTTCCAGCGCCTTTGAGAGATCCCACCCGGCATTGAAGTTGTGGTTGAGATCGACCCCGCGCGCGTTCGCGTTCCAGAGATCATGGCTTTTACTCATAGCGCGCTCAACGCAGTCTCTGTATTTTTCCACCGTCTCTGCGCCGTGCAGGGCTATCTCGACCCCATCGGGGTTGACGCACGGGACGAATATTATTTCCCGCCGACTAAGTGCGCCGCCTATGTCGATTCCGCACATTGTCTGCCTGTTCTTTGCACTCAGGCACAGCCGCTCTATAAATCTCAGCGTGACGAGTGCCGTCAGCCGCTCCTGCGCGTGGAAGCACGCCGCTATGAGCACCGGGTTTGCGCTCCTGCCGAATCGCAGGGCGAATATTTTTCTCCCGCAGGCGCTTCGCCCGGCTATCTCGACTTTTAAAAACGGATATTCCGCCTGGAGCGAGCATACGCTTTTCCTTATATATGCGTAGTCCGGCTCGCTCGGCGTGAAGATATATTTCAAAAAAATCACCCCCGGAAAATAATATTTATTTCCCCGCGGGATAAGACCTGAACGGAGGCTTATATATGAAGCTCGACGAAAAAAACGATTGAAAAAAAGTACATCTACAAAGGCAGGATAATCAATGTCCGCACCGATACCGCCGAACTGCCCAACGGCAAGCAGGCTCTGCGCGAGGTTGTGGAGCATCCCGGCGGAGTGACGGTCGCCGCGCTGACTGATAACGATGAACTGATGTTTGTGCGGCAGTTCCGCTATCCGTATTCCGAAGTCCTGCTCGAACTGCCTGCGGGCAAGCTCGAATACGGCGAGGACCCGTTTGAAGCGGGCAAGCGTGAGCTGCGCGAGGAGACGGGAGCCGTGGCGGAGCACTATATCGACCTCGGAAAATTTTATCCCACCCCGGGCTACTGCGGCGAGATAATCCATATGTATGCGGCAAAGGGACTGTCCTTTACATCCCTCGACCTCGACGACGATGAGTTTCTTGCACCCGAAAAAATACCGCTTGAAAAGGCGGTCGAGATGGTCATGAACAACGAGATACGCGACGGCAAAACGCAGGCTGCCGTGCTCAAAGTCGCGCAGAAGCGCAGAAAGGGCGAGATATGAAAATTGTTCTTGCGTCGTCCTCGCCGCGCAGAAAAGAGCTGCTCCAAACGGCGGGAATAGATTTTGAGATAGATGTCGAGGGCGTTGACGAAGTGCCGCAGGGCGACACGCCGGAGGAAAAAGTCTGCTCGATAGCGGAGCAGAAATGCCGCCCGGTGGCGGCGCGCCGATTTGATGACTGCGTAATAGGCGCGGATACGGTCGTCTCCGTTGACGGCGATATTCTCGGCAAGCCGCACGACAGAGAGGACGCAAAAAATATGCTCCGCCGCCTCTCCGGCAGGGAGCACACGGTATATACCGGAGTGTGCATCTCGGCGCACGGAAAAGAAACCGTGTTCAGCGAAGCGACGAAAGTTAAATTCTTCGATCTTACAGATAAAGAGATAGCGGACTATGTCCTCAGCGGCGAGCCGATGGACAAAGCCGGAGCCTACGGGATACAGGGACTCGGCTGCACGCTTGTCGAGGGTATCGGCGGCGACTACTTCAATGTTGTCGGTCTGCCGGTTGCGCGCGTGGTGCGCGAGATAAAAAAGATAACGGGAGCGAAAAAATGAAACTGCTTGCAACAGGTGCATTGAGAATAACGCCCGAGGAATCGGTGGAGCTTGAAAAGCTCGGCTATGAGATATATTTCATGCCCGACGAGCGGGTCGCCGTGCCGGATAACATACTGCGAAGAGATAGAGGCTATCATCTGCAACGGGCTGTTTCTCTATACCCCGCCGGATAAATTTCCGAAGCTCAGAACCGTTCAGCTGACGAGCGCAGGGCTCGACCGCGTGCCCATGGACTACATGGACGCCCACGGCATAAAAGTGTTCAACGCCGCGGGGTCTACAGTGCGCCGATGGCGGAGTTCGCCGTCTGCTCGGTGCTCGGATTCTATAAGCGGAGCGCATTTTTCTCGGCGGCTCAGTCGGAGCACCGCTGGGAGAAGCACCGCGGACTCGAGGAGCTGGGCGGAAAGCGCGTTGTGATAGTCGGCGCGGGAAGCGTCGGGCGCGCCTGCGCGGACAGGTTCAGGGCGTTCGGCTGCGAGATAATCGGCGTTGACAGAAAGACAGATGTTGACGGCTTCGATAAAATATATTCAATAAGTGATATCCGCGCCGCCGTGAGCGCGGGCGATATAGTCATATTCTGTCTGCCGCTGACAAAGGAGACGGAGCATATCGCGAACGCCGAGCTGTTCTGCGCGATGAAGGACGGGGCGGTCATAGTCAACATTTCGCGCGGCGGAATAATCGATACCGACGCGCTCATAACCGAGCTCAAGTCCGGACGCTCAGAGCTGCGCTCGACGTGTTCGAGCAGGAGCGCTGGACGCCGGCAGCGAGCTGTGGGATCTCCCGAACGCCGTGATAACCCCGCACAATTCATTTGTCGGCGACGGCAACCGCGCAAGGCTCTTTTCATTGATAATAAACAACCTGAAATAAGACTGCCGCCGGGCAATTCGACTCGGCGGCAATTTTTACATATGCCGAAAAATTTTTGAAGTACATCTTTTTTTATGCTCGTTATTATTGACGAAAGCGCAAAGGAGGTGGTAAAGATAGATCGCGAAGAAAAGTTAAAAGAGCTCATGGACGGCTACAGCAAGCTCGTCTTCAGCATATGCTACCGACTGACGAACGACTACTTTACCGCCGAGGATCTGACCCAGGAAACTTTCCTGTCCGCCTATTCCTCGCTCGACCGTTTTGACGGGCGCAATGAGCGCGCGTGGCTGAGCCGAATAGCGACGAACAAGTGCCTCGATCATCTGAAGAGCGCGGCGTCGAGAACGACCCCCGCCGAGGATGACGAACTGGAGTTCAGAGCCGGCGCCTCACCGGGACTCGAGGACGAATACATGAACGCTCAGCTCGGGCGCGATGTCAGAGCGGCGTGCGAGGCGTTGAGAGAACCCTACCGCAGCGTGGCGGTCGAGTATTTTTGCGAGGATATGCCGCTGTCAAAGATAGCCGAGAGAACGGGCGAACCGCTCAAAACCGTCCAGACACGGGCATACAGAGCAAAGAAAATGCTCAGAGAAAATCTGAAGGAGGTCATACTGCAATGACACACGCAGACGATAAAAAATTAACGCTCCTGCTGCGCGGCGGCTTGAGCGAGAGCGAAAAAGCAAAAGTCATGGAGCACATCGCCGAATGCGACGAGTGCGCCGACCGTATGGCCTGCTTGACGCTCGACATGGCTTGCGTCGACCCGCCCGCGGGCATGAGCGAGGATATCCTCGCCGCCGCGGCGAAAGAAAAGACCCGCGAGAAGCGCAGACAGGATAACCTGCTGATGTATTCCGTGAGAGTGGTCGCGGGAATATGCGCGGCGCTCGTGATGATATTCTCCGGCGCTTTTAAGCACATATCGAAGATAAATGATATAGATATGTCGAAGCTGAACGACAAGAGCCGCTCGATAAGCCAGTCGATTGACGAGAGCTTCAACGAATTCAAACAGAAAATCTCTGACTTAGGAGGAAATAATAATGAACAAAAAGAATAAGATACTCTTTTTCCTGTTTTCACTCATTCCGGGCGCCGCGCATATGTATATAGGTCTCGTCAAGCGCGGACTTGTTATAATGCTCGCGCTCGTCGCGGGAGCGGGACTCGCCATGATGGCCGACACCCCGGCGTTTCTGCTCGTGCTTCCGGTGCTGTGGTTCTACAGCTTCTTCGACGCATGGAACAAATATCATCTGCCCGAGGATAAGCTGGCAAAGGTTCAGGACGACTTCCTGTTTTTCTTGAACGCCATGCCCGAAAATGTTCGCTCTGATCCGCGCTTTAAGAAAGTCGCCTCCGCAAATGTTTTAAAGGTCGGCGGCATTGTCGCGATAATAGCCGGAGCCTATCTTATCTGGGATCAGATAATAGTCAGAGTTCTGAGCCGCCTGCTCAGCGATACGGGCGCCGAGATCCTGAGCCAAATTTCCTATAGCTTCCGCAGGTAGCCGTCGCTGTCATACTGATAGTTGTGGGAATAAAGCTCATCTCGCACAAGAAGCGTGAACTGGAGAGAAAGAATAACGAAGAGGAGGACAAATAATATGGCGGCAAAGCGTGTAGGCTCGGTGACGCTCGGTCTGACTCTCGTCGTTTTCGGCGTGATGTTTTTACTCAGCGCATTTATTAAGAGCTTCAACTACCTCGATGTAATAAAATTCTGGCCTGTTATCTTTATATCTCTCGGCATTGAGATGCTCGTACATGCGTTTTCAAAAGATGCGGAAAAGGCAAAGCTCGATGTCCCCTCGTGCATCATGACCTGCGTGCTCATGCTCTTTTCGATGTGCCTCGCCGGCGCGCAGTATGCCATAACGGAGCTTGTTCCCTATATTCAGGCGCACGCGTAAAAGAGGTGCCGGATTGAAAAAGAAACTGAGAAAAAGAATCTCCACGGGGCTGATAATCTCAGTCCTCACGGTTATGGCGGCACTGCTTGCGGTCTTTGCGATAAGACCGCACCTGCGTTTCGTCGCCGGGGAATATCTCGGGCTGAACACCCGAAAGATAACGGTCGCGAAGATCTCGCCCGAGCTTGATAAAATAAATATCGACGCTCTGCGCGCCGATTCGCGCGTGACTTTTAATCAGAGCCTGATGCTCGTGAACTCCGAGCATCCTCTGGATGATAACGACAAGCCGGATCTTGCGGAATACAAAAAGACGGGCGTCATAATGAACGCCTGCGCCGCAGAGAGCTTTTCGGAGCTGTCCGCCGCAGTAATGGAAAAGACCGACTGCAAGCTTCTTGTCATGAGCAGTGTCCGCGACGCGCAGGAGCAAAAGGAGCTTTACGGCAGGGATTCGTCCACTGCCGCAGCCCCCGGCGCGAGCGAGCACCAGACGGGACTCGGCATAGATGTTTATGTCAAAAACTTCGCGGGGCAGGGTTTTGTCAAAAGCCCCGCCGGACAGTTCGTCAACTCCGAGTCGTGGAAATACGGATTTATAATCCGCTACCCGTCCTACGGAAAGAGCTCGACGGGGATAAAATTCGAGCCGTGGCACATTCGCTATGTCGGCAAGCCCCACGCGGCGATAATATACAATGACCGCCTGACGCTCGAAAAATATATCGACTCGTTTGAAACAGGCGAGTGGTACTCCGCCGAGGGATATTTGATTTCGAGGCAGGAGATTGGCGAAAGCGTGACAATGCCGAAAGCATTCGGCTCGGCAGTTATCTCCCCGGACAACACCGGCTGTTATATGATAACAGTCAAACAGTGAAAAGTAAGAAACAGAAAATCCGCCAAGCGAAAGCAAGGCGGATAATTTTATTGGTCCTCTTTGTCGAGTGTGTCTTTCCCGAAGGCTTTTATATAGCTCTCGGTGAGGTCTTTTATTATAATCGGGGCTTCCTCCTCGTCCAGTATTCCGTCGAGGCGGCCTTTGAGCAAATCCTCATAGTAGAGATAGAGCTCGTCGCTCATAGCTTCGCTGAGATCGTTGTTGTCCACTTCCCACTTTATCAGCGGAAGAAGAACATTAAGTCGTTCAGCCTCTTCAAGGATATCCTGATTGAACTCCGGAAGATATGAGTTTTCGAGAAGTCTTCCCGTTATTGGCGGTATGCTTGTAATCACACGACTTTCAAGAATTTCTGTTGCTCCCTGATAATCAAGGTCGTATTTCATTTTTTACCCTCCTGTTTCAATTTGTGCCGTTTTTAATATATCGGCTTTTTTCTTCTGTGTCAACTGTTTTTGGTGGAACGGTGAAATGATTGTACGATATGCGGCGGGTGCGGCATTGCCGGGGCACAGTTTGCTTTTATTTTAAAGGCGTTTTATTTTTAAACAAAAAGAAAATGCCGAAACGCGGGGTAGCGTATATCTTTTGATTACAGTGCGACGCGAAGGCGGCCGGTACCTGCAAAGTGCATGAGCAGATGGCAAAAGAAGATATTCCACAGAGAATGCGCGAGATAAAAAGGCGCATGGTCGAGGGCGGAGAATGCGAAGAAAAATAAAAATTTTGCTGTTTTTCACGGTAAAGCGTTGAAATGCGCGATTTTATGTGTTACAATAGCAAACATCAATGACGGTACGATGGAGAGCCGCTCAGCTGAGACTGGCGGTTCTTTTTCATTTTCGCCGCCAAAATGAGGGGCTCGTATGCAGCCCGTGAGGAGTTTTTCAAATGACCGTATCAAACATCTGTATCCTGGGGACGATCGCCGTCTACCTCGTCGGAATGCTGATAATCGGCTTCCGCTGCGCAAGGAAGAACGAATCGTCCGCCGATTTCTACCTCGGCGGCAGAAAGCTCGGTCCGCTCGTTACCGCAATGAGCGCTGAGGCGAGCGACATGTCGAGCTACCTGCTTATGGGCCTGCCCGGGCTCGCGTATCTTTCCGGCGTTGCCGATGTCGGCTGGACCGCAATAGGTCTCGCAGTCGGAACATATCTCAACTGGCTGTTCACCGCGCTCAGACTGCGCAGATATACCCAGGAGACCGGCTCGTTCACTATTCCGCAGTTCTTCTCCCGCCGCTTCAGGGATGACAAAAACATTCTCGCGGTGCTCGCGGCGGTTATAATTATTATTTTCTTCATTCCCTATACTGCGTCCGGCTTCGCCGCCTGCGGCAAGCTGTTCTCCTCGCTGTTCGGCATGAACTACATGACCGCGATGATAATTTCCGCAGTCGTCATAGTCGCTTATACCACGGCGGGCGGATTCTTCGCCGCTTCGGCGACCGACTTCGTCCAGAGCATTATCATGACCGTGGCGATAGTCTTTGTCCTCGTTTTCTCAACGATATCGGCGGGCGGCGTTGACGCTGTTGTCGAAAACGCAAAGGCTCTCCCCGGCTATCTCTCGCTCACCGCATCATATATAGAAGATACCGGCAAGAGCGAGCCCTATAATCTTCTGCACATAATCACCACGCTCTCGTGGGGTCTCGGCTATTTCGGTATGCCGCATATCCTGCTTCGCTTCATGGCTATCGAGGACGAGAAGAAGCTCAAGCTTTCCCGCCGCGTGGCTTCGGTATGGGTCGTTATCGCCATGGCGATGGCTGTTCTTATCGGCATCGTCGGCAGAGCGCTGAGCAACACCGGTCTTGTCGATCAGCTCCACGGCAACGACACCGAGACTATTATAGTCCGCGTCGCGCATCTGCTCTCGACCTACGGCGCGTTCCCGGCTATCATGGCGGGTCTTATCCTCGCGGGTATCCTTGCGAGCACGATGTCCACCGCCGACTCTCAGCTTCTCGCCGCCGCTTCGAGCGTGTCCGAGAACATACTGCGTGAGGCGTTCCACCTCAAGATATCCGAGAAGAAGAGTATGCTCGCAGCGCGTCTTACCGTTATCGGCATAGCTATCCTGGGTATAATAATCGCCCGCAACCCCGACAGCTCGGTGTTCGGCATAGTCTCGTTCGCATGGGCGGGCTTCGGCGCGGCTTTCGGTCCGCTCGTTATCTGCTCCCTGTTCTGGAAGCGCACCACGCTCCCCGGAGCGATCGCCGGCATGGTGTTGGGCGGCGCGATGGTCTTTATCTGGAAATATCTCATCAAACCCATCGGCGGCGTGTTCGGCATATATGAGCTGCTCCCCGCGTTCCTTGTCGGTCTTGTCTTGATGGTTATAGTCAGCCTCTGCACCAAGGCTCCCTCCAAGGAGATAACCGACGAGTTCGACCGCGTCAAGGCTATGGGAAAGGCAAAATAATCCGCTGACGGGACTCTGACAATCAATTTGTTTTGACGGAACATTTCAGTTGTTAAAAGTGATAAAGCGATTTTCCTGATTTTCGTCATTTTTATTAAAAAAAGCGAAAATTTTTATGAGTATTGACAATAGGCTCATACGAAAGTATAATCAATAAAAATTGAAGGTAATTCACAATTGCCCTCATTATATCCGATTTTTTGCGCCGCAGTTGTCGGGCGGCGCCGAGAATAAAATAAAAAACAGGAAAGAAAAGAGGATTTTTATGAAAAAAGTATTTGCATTAGTCCTCGCTCTTGCTCTCGTGATGTGCGGCTTCACCGCATGCTCAGGCAAAAACGGCGGCAGCGATACCAAGACAGACGCCGATCTTACCAAGGTTGGCGAGTACACAGCTAACAACACCGAATATGTTATCGGCGCAACCGGCCCTCTGACCGGCGACGCTTCATCATACGGAAACTCCGTGCGCAACGGCGCTCAGCTAGCCGTTGACGAGATTAACGCCGCAGGCGGTCTCAACGGAGTAAACTTCAAGTTCGACATGAAGGACGACAAGGCCGGCGCCGTTGAGGCAGGTCAGGGCTTCACCTCCCTGCTTGAGGGCGGCATGCAGGTCTCCCTCGGCGCCGTTACCTCCGCATCCTGCGAGGCTTTCGGCACCGCAGCTGCTGAGTACGGCATCTTCTTCATGACTCCCTCCGCTTCCGCAGCTTCTGTTATCGAGACCGGCGACACCGCTTTCCGCGTCTGCTTCGGCGATCCCGACCAGGGCACACTTGCCGCTCAGGAGCTTACCTCGAAGTATAAGAAGATCGGCGCTATCTATGATACCTCCGACACTTATTCGCAGGGCATCTACGATGCATTCAAGGCGAAGATGAACGAGCTCGGCGTCTCCTACATCGAGCAGACCTTCGACAAGGAGAACAAGAGAGACTTCTCCACTCAGGTTGCCGCGCTTAAAGATTGCGACGTTATCTTCCTTCCCATCTACTACACCGAGGCGGGACTTATCGCAAAGACCTGCGCTTCCAAGGGCTGCAACGCGGTTCTCTTCGGATGCGACGGACTTGACGGCGTAGCCAGCCAGATCGACTCCTCCGTTAAGAACCAGATCAAGTACATCACCCCCTTCGATGTCAACAGCAAGGAAGAGAAGGTTTCAAAGTTCGTAAATTCCTACAAGGCAAAGTACAACGCTCTCCCCGACCAGTTCGCGGCTGACGCTTACGATGCAGTCTATGCAGTCTTCAACGCTATGAAGAAGACCGGCGTTAACAACGTCAAGGTCGATCCCACGGCTCTCGGTACTGCTATGGCAAAGGCTATCACCGCCTCCGACTTCTCCTATGACGGAGTTACCGGCAAGATGACCTGGGAAGCCAGCGGCGCCTGCAACAAGGTCCCCGTTATTGTTGAGCTTGGCTGATAACTATTAATTTCTAAAATTTATATTTATTGGTTTTTGAACGGCAGGGGAAGTGTATTCTCCTGCCGTTTTCTGTTTTTCTTTCGGCAGTTCAAGTTTCTCCCATTCTAAAGGAGCGTTAGGTTTATTATGAGTGTTATATTTGACGGACTCAGCCTCGGCGCCATCTACGCCTCATAGCACTGGGCTACACGATGGTTTACGGCATCGCGAAGATGCTCAACTTTGCCCACGGCGATATCATCATGGTCGGCGCATATGCCGTTTTCACAACGCTGGCGGCGGGCGGAAATCTCGCTATCGGCGTTCTGGCATCTGTTATAGTCTGCACGCTGATGGGTATTATTATCGAAAAGGTTGCCTACAGACCCCTGAGAGGCGTTACCCCCATCGCGGTTCTGATAACCGCTATCGGCGTCAGCTACCTGCTTCAGAGTATCGCGCAGCTCATCTTCGGCGCAAAGGCGCAGAGCGTGTCTCTGCCCTCACTCGGCGCGGTGAGCATTGCGGGCACCAATGTCAGCGTCAGCTCGATCCTCACCATGGGCATAAGCGCGGTTATAATGATTGCCCTGACCCTGTTCATCAAAAAGACCAGGACCGGACGCGCCATGCTTGCCGTCTCCGAAGACAGGGGTGCGGCTCAGCTCATGGGTATAAATGTCAACAAGATAATTACCGTCACCTTTGCAATCGGCTCGGCTCTCGCCGCGTTCGCGAGCGTGTTCTATCTCTTCCAGATACCGACTGCGGAGCCGACCCTCGGCTCGATGCCCGGCATCAAGGCGTTCACCGCGGCGGTTATCGGCGGCATCGGCTCCATCCCCGGCGCGATGATCGGCGGCGTGCTCCTCGGCGTTATCGAGAAGATATGCCTTGCCGTCCCCGTCCTCGCACCCTATACCACTGCCGTTGAATTCAGTCTTTTGATTTTGATCCTTCTTGTAAGACCCATCGGTCTGCTCGGCAAGAAGAGAAGAGAGAAGGTGTAATTGATGAGTAAAACAAAGACAGAAAGCAAATTCAAGCTCAAAAATTACATCAGCTATATAATGGTCATCGTCGTCCTCGGCGTGTCGGTCATTCTCCAGCTGACCGGCAACCTCCAGCGCTCGGCGTCGACCCTGCTCGTCCAGATAGCTTACAGCATCATCCTCGCCGTCTCCCTGAACCTCGTCGTCGGCTTCCTCGGCGAGCTGTCGCTCGGTCACGCGGGCTTCATGTGCGTCGGCGCATATCTCGGCGGATACATAGCCATTCAGCTCTCTGATGTTATCGGCAGCAAGCTTCTGGTGCTCATCATCAGCATGCTCGCCGGCGGCGTGATAGCCGCAATATTCGGTCTCATCGTCGGACTTCCCGCGCTCAGACTCAAAGGCGACTACCTCGCGATAGTGACCCTCGCTTTCGGCGAGATAGTCAGAACAATATTCAAGAACCTCGATGTTTTCGGCAAGGCAATGGGTCTTCGCACGAACACGATAAAGTACGATACGAGGAACGATACCTCGCTCTATATCGTCGCTTTCGTCGTCGTGCTCATCGTCCTGTTCATGATAAACAATCTTATCCGCTCAAAGCACGGCAGAGCGATAACCGCTATACGCGACAACGAGATAGCGGCAAAGGCAATGGCATAAACGTGACTTTCTATAAGCTCTTTGTGTTCGTATTCTCCGCGTTCTTCGCGGGCGTCGCAGGCGTTATCTATGCGCATTACATCACGCCCGTCCAGTATTCGGTGTTCTCGTATAACTACTCTATCGAAATCCTCGTCATGGTCGTTCTCGGCGGCATGGCAAGCATCAACGGCTCGATAGTCTCCGCCGCGCTTATCACGATAATCAACTTCGAGCTCCAGAGCAAGCTCTCCGGCGACCTCGCGGCGCTCAAGTACCTTATCTATGCGCTCATTCTTATCTGCCTCGTTATCTTCAACAACGCACCTGCGTTCACCCGCATAAAAGAGAAGCTCGCTCCGCGCTTTATCATGGCGCGCATCGCGGACAAGAAGCGCAAGCCTGAGGATATCAGCGACGACAAGGGCGAGTGGAGCAACGTTCCCACAAAGATCTCCATGGACGAAATCCTCTCTGTCGATATGCAGCAGGGCAAGGAATTTGTCCCCGACAAGCCGCAAAAGGGAGGAAAGAAAAATGGCTGAATATGTTCTTGAAACAAAGGATCTCGGCATTTCCTTCGGCGGACTGAAAGCGGTCGAGAATGTCGATCTGAAAATAAAGAAAAAGCAGCTCTACGGTCTCGTAGGACCCAACGGAGCGGGCAAGACAACGGTCTTCAATATGCTCACCGGCGTCTATCAGCCACAACCGGAACTTTCTACTTAAACGGCGAAGAGCTCCGCGGCAAGAGCAGGAGCAGATAAACCACAAGGGCATCGCGAGAACGTTCCAGAACATCCGTCTGTTCAACAACATGAGCGTGATAAGAAACGTCCTTGTCGGTCTGCATAATCAGCCCGAGTTCAAATGCGATATCTTCTCGAGCATCTTCCGCCTCCCGAAGCACTACAAGACGGAGAAGGCGATGCGCGACAAGGCAAAGGAGATACTCCGCATCTTCGACCTCTATGACGAGCGAAACAATCTCGCCTGCAACCTGCCTTACGGCAAGCAGAGAAAGCTTGAGATAGCCCGCGCTCTCGCGACCAATCCGTGCCTGCTGCTCCTCGACGAGCCGGCGGCGGGCATGAACCCCCACGAGACAGAGGATCTGATGGACATAGTCAGGCGCATAAGAGACGAGTTTGACATGACCATACTTCTTATCGAGCACGACATGAAGTTCGTGTCGGGCCTTTGCGATGAGATAACCGTGCTGAACTTCGGCACAGTGCTCGCGCAGGGCAAGACAGAGGACGCGCTGAGTGACCCCGAGGTCATAAAGGCGTATATCGGTGAATAAGGGGGAAAAGTCATGGCATTGTTAGAAGTCAAGGACCTTCAGGTCTATTACGGCGTTATAAGAGCGCTCAAGGGCATCAGCTTCCATGTCGATCAGGGCGAGATAGTCTCGCTCATCGGCGCAAACGGAGCGGGCAAGACCACCACGATGCAGAGCATCATGCGCCTCATTCCGATAAAGAGCGGCTCCGTCGTCTATGACGGAAACGAGATAAACAAGATTCCCGGTCATAAGCTGGTCGGCATGGGAATGAGCCAGGTGCCCGAGGGTCGCCGCGTGTTCCAGGAGCTGACCGTCTATGAAAACCTGCTCCTCGGCGCATATACGCAAAAGGACAAAAAGAAGATAAAAGAGGATATCGACGAGATCTGCACCCGCTTCCCCCGCCTCGGCGAGAGAAAGTCGCAGATAGCGGGCACTCTTTCCGGCGGCGAGCAGCAGATGCTCGCAATGGGCAGAGCTATGATGAGCCACCCGAAGCTGCTCATGCTCGATGAGCCGTCGATGGGTCTGTCCCCGCTGTTTGTCGATCAGGTGTTCGAGATAATCAAGGACTATCACAAGTCCGGCACGACCATCCTGCTCGTCGAGCAGAACGCGAAAAAGGCGCTCTCCATCTCCGACCGCGCCTATGTCCTCGAAACCGGCGCAATAACCGCAGAGGGCACCGCGCAGGATCTGCTCAACAACGAAGAGATAGTCAAAGCCTATCTCGGCGGCTGATAAAATATAATTTATATGACGCTCCGAAGTTTTTCTTCGGGGCGTTTTTCTTTTCAAAACGCAAAATATATGATAATATAAAAATAAAGGCAAGCCCATGCGTTACCTAAAGCACCTTTTTGTTGTCTTTAAGAGTGAGCGGATGTCGTTGGAGAGGAGGTAATTATGGAGGACAAACTGCTTATTGACGGCTTGTTCGCACGCGACGAGAGGAGCGTGGCGCGGCTCGAGGAAAAATATTCGGGATACTGTTATACCGTGGCCTATGCGTTGTGCGCTGCCGCGAGGACGCGCAGGAGTGCGTCGGCGACGCCATGCTTGGTGCGTGGAACTCCATTCCGCCGAACAGACCGGAAAATCTAGGCGCATATCTCGGCAGGATAGCGAGAAACTCGGCGCTGAATATGCTCAAAGCCCGCCGCTCCAAAAAGCGCGGCGAAAAGAATGTTGCCCTTGCTCTCGATGAGCTGTCGGAGTGTATACCGAGTGCGAGAATACCGAGCAGCAGGCGGACACCGTTCTGCTGCGCGAGGCGGTGAACGGATTTTTAGACTCTCTCGAGCGGGAGAGGCGAATAGTTTTTATTCAGCGCTACTGGTATATGCTCGGCATATCGGAGATAGCCGCCGAGCGCGGAATGACCGAGGGCGCGGTAAAAATGTCGCTCAAGCGAACAAGGGACAGCTTAAAGATTTTTATCGAAAAGGAGGGCTTTATGGTATGAAAAAAGAAGATTTATTGAAGGCCGTAGGCGGCGCTGACGACAGGTTTATAGCCGAGGCCGCGCCGAAAAAAATAAATTTTAAGAACAGAGCGCCGCGCTATCCCATGCGCTTGATGACGGCGGCAGCGTGCCTCTGCATAGTCGCGGCGGTGTTCTTCGGCTATTGGCTGATAAGCCCCGCCAGGCTGCAAAAGATATCACTCGGCACAGTGGGCTTTTCCGGCGAGGGAGCCGGCGCTCACACGCCTGTTGTGCGCGACATAAGCGAATACACGACGGGAAACCCGTGGAGCGCGGAGATGAAGCTGAAGCGTCTGCCCGTCTACAAAAACACGCAGTCGCTAAGCTATGACGAGCTGCTCTCGACCGTGCGCAAAACTGCCGAAAAATCAGGCGCGCAGATAAAGTCGGTGACGCAGGAGAATCTCCCAGAATGCGAGTGGGTAGTCAGCGAAAATTCGCTCTACGCCGTTAGAGCCGAGACGGATATCGGCTTGATATCGGCGTTTGCGACGGGCGGGGTAAGTATAAACTTTTCCGAGCCTGTTGCGGGAAACGGCACGGGGCGCGATGCCGCAGGGTACTTCATTGAAAAGTATTCTTCTGTAATCGGCTTCAAAAATCCGGTGCTCTGCGTCACTTCCGACTATGATATAAACGGCGGGGAGAGTGCGGAATACCGCGTCTATGACGGCTCGGGCGGCGATTTGAAAAGAGTAAAAAGCTATAATTTCGGGAGCGTGTTTTTTGATATAAACGAAAACGACGGGCTTGAATCGATAAGAATCAGTTCCGTCGACGGCGCAAAGAAGCTCGGTGATTATCCGATAATATCATATAAAGAAGCCGAAAAGCTTCTGCTCGGCGGCGAATATATCTCCGGCTCGGCGGACGGAATAGAAAACGGCGTGGTTACGCGCGAGAAGATAAAAAAAGTCGAGCTTGTCTATTCCATAGACCCCATGGACGCGTATTTCGCGCCGTATTACAGATTCTATGTTGAGCTTGACCGCTCGCCTGCCGCCGGATTCAAATGCTATGGCGAGTTCGATGTGCCTGCGGTAAACAGCAAATATATATCAAATTAAATTATATTTTGGGGCTGCCCGTTCGGGCGGCTCCATTCTTTATAATTTGTTTATTGGTTTGCGCGCCGAAAGGTGCTACAATTAGACTATTGATACAAGTGAGGTGTTTTCTGTGGGCAGATATCCGATAGACCGCAAGGAGCGCGTGACGCTCGGCGGGCTTGGACAGACGATTCACATTTGGGGAACGAAAAACGAAAATCCGGTCATTCTGTTTCTTCACGGCGGACCGGGCGTGCCCAACCGCCACGACATGGCTAAAGACGGCTTCGGGCTGACGGACGACTTCACTGTCGTCGCGTGGGATCAGCGCGGAACGGGCGGCTCGTATTTCGGCTGCGACCCCGAGAGCCTGACACTCGAACAGCTGATATCCGACTGCGCCGAGCTTATTTCATGGCTCTGCAAAACGCTCGGCAAGGAGAAAATATTTATCGTCGGCGGCAGCTGGGGCACCGAGCTCGGCACATTCGCCTGCGCCCGCGTGCCGGATAAGATAGCCGGATATATCGGTTACGGCCAGGTCGTCAACGGAGTCGAAAACGAGAATCTGTCCTATGCCTTTGCGATGAGAAAGGCTAAAGAGGCGAACGACTCGGAGAGCATAGCAAAGCTCAAACAGGTCGGGCCGCCCGTCAACGGGCAGTATAAGCCGGTGTTCGAGGGCTCATGACCCAGCGGCGCATACTCGGAAAATACGGCGGACACACGGTCAAAAAAGAAAGCTACTTCAAAGGCACCGTCCTGCCGATGCTGCTTTCGACGGAGCTCAGCATAAAAGACAAATACGGCGCGGCGAAAGGCTATAAGCTCTGCCTGACACAGATGTGGCCGACGCTCGTCAATTATGATTTCACCACTCAGCTTCATACATTTGAAATGCCCTATTATATATTCCAGGGGCGGCGCGACGAAAACACCCCTGCGGCGCTGATTCAGAATTACTATGATTCGATAGAAGCGCCGGACAAAGATTTAATTTGGTTTGAAAACTCGGCTCACCGCCCGTTGAGCGAAGAGCCCGAGCTGTTCAGAAAACATCTTCGCGAAAAATTTCTCAAAATAGCCGGAGACGGCGGGAGGAGAGAGAAACAATGAAAAAAATAACAAACGGCAAGATCTTCGCCCTGTGCCTCGGAGATTTTGCAAGGGGACTTATCAACGGTATTATTACAACATACCTGCTGACTTTCTTCATCCCCACGAACTCGAACACAACTCTGCCGCAGTTTTTTATGAAAGCTGCGCTGACTATGGCGATAATTCGCGGAATCGGCACGGTTATCGACGCTGTTACAGACCCGTGGGTCGCGAGCCTCTCGGACAACAGCAAGGCAAAGAGCGGCAGGCGCATCTCTTTTATGCGCTGGTCTGCTATACCTTACGGGCTGTTCTGCCTGCTTATCTTTTTCCCGCCCATGGCGGGTTCGAGCGTTATAAACGCCATATGGGTCGGCGTGATGCTCGCGCTCTATTACCTGTTCTCGACGCTCTATAACATCCCCTACAGCGCGCTCCAGGCGGAGGTCGTCGCCGAGCCGCGCAAGAGAGTGTTCCTCTATTCTGTAGTCAGCCTGCTCTATGTCTCTCGTCGGCGATGGTATTCTGCACATCTATGATAAAGAGCATACTGATGAAAAACGGCATCGAGGAGATATGGGCTCTGCGCATTCCGTTCATCGTGTTCTGCGTGCTCGGCGGAATAGCCGCACTCATCCCGGCTTTTGTTATCAAAGAGAAGGACTATGTCGAGCCGAAAGAATATCACCAGTCCATCTGGGATGCACTCAAGGCGACCGTCTCTTATCCGAACTTCGCGATAATCACCGTGGGTTATCTTATCATGTGGATAGCGTTCACCTTCTTTAACACCGCTGAGGTCTATTACATAACAAATCTCTTGAACCTCGGCGACGAGTGGGTGACATATGTCTCGGTTATATCAATAGGCGTCGGCATAATGACCTATCCGCTCGTCAATATATTGGCGCGCAAGGTCGGCAAAAAACCGCTTCTGCTCGGCGCGTGCATAACATATGTCCTGCTCTACTGCGCTATTTTCAACTACAACCTTGTTATCGACGCCATCGGCGCGAAGCCGTTCGCGATACTCATCGGACTCGTTATAGCCATGCCCATAGCGATAACGAACATAATCCCCTCGTCCATCTTCGCGGATCTCGCGCAGTACGACTCGATAAAGACCGGACAGAACAGAGCGGGTATGTTCTTCGCCGCGCGCAACTTGCCAACAAGATGTGCCAGGCGATAGTCGTTATCGCGTGCTCGCTACTGCTCGGCAAGGGCGCAGACGGCACGGGCGCCGCAACGAGCGCGGGCGTGCGCAACACGGCGCTTGTCGCTATGATTTTCGTCGCGATTTCGGTCGTTGTCTATATCTTCTATAACGACAAGGAGATAGCCGCCGCGATAAAGGCGCACAACGAAGCGCAGGAAAAAGAGAGCAAAAAAGCCTGATTTCGGCGCAAAGCAAGCAAACAAACATAAAATCAACCGCCTCCGAATCGGAGGCGGTTTTGTGTTTTATTTTATCTTTAATTCGGCAGCTGTTCGAGCGAGCGAAACTCGTAGCCCTGCTTGCGCGCCCAGTCGATGATATCGCCGAGGGCGGCGGCATTGTCGGGCGAGACGGAGTGGAGCAGTATAACCGCGCCCGGATGCAGGCGCGAAGTCACGGTGTCGAACGCATACTGCTTGCCTTTAGTGTCGTTGACATCCCAGTCGGCGTAGGCGACCGACCAGAACACGGATTTATATCCGAGCGAGGAGACGAGGTCGAGCGCCGAGGCGGAATATGACCCCATCGGGAAGCGGAAATACGGCGAGGAATAGCCGAACTTTTCGCGCAGGTAGTTGTCGCAGGTCTCGATTTCCGTCGCCATTTTCTCTCGGCTTATCTTCGAAAAATCGGGGTGGGTCGTCGAATGATTGCCGACGATGTGCCCCTCGTTTATCATTCTTGCGATAAGTCCGGGTTCTGCCTTAATATTCGAGAGCGTGCAGAAAAATGCGGCGGGTACGTTCTTCTGCTTGAGAATGTCGAGCACGGTCGTTGTGTATCCGTTCTCCCAGCCGCAGTCAAAGGTGAGATAGAGGACTTTTTCTTTCGTCTTCATGTCTATCGAGACGGCGTTGAAGCCCTTCTCGTCGAAATATTTCTGCGCGTTCGTCGAGTTCTGGTGCGGAACGCCGTTTTTGGATACGCCGTAGCTGTATCCGACTGTCGCTGTTGAAAGCCCGCGCGTGTTCTGCGGGTCGGTTGTGGTCAGTTTTATCTTCGGCAGCGGGGAGAGTCCGGTGTACGTTCCGGTGTTCGGATCGAGCTTGCCTTTCTCCGTTTTGCGCTGCGCCAAAATTGTGTTCTCGGGTGCTTTTGTCGTCTGCGGAGCTTTTGTGGTCTGCGGCGCAGTCGTTGTCTCGTCGCGCTTCTGACCCGTAACGGGCGCGTTGCCGTGGGTGGCGTCCGTGCTGTCGTCAACGACTTTTGTTTTGCACGCGCACAGCGAGATAATGAGCATCAGCGCGAGCGCGAGGCTTAAAAATCTTCGTCTCTTCATTTAACACAGTCCTTTCACAGATATTCGTGATTATTGTGTGCCGAAAAAGGCGATTTTAATATCGAATGCGAAAACATTTTGATTTTGAATTATACCATTTTATATTATACCACAATAACCAATAAAATCAATTGAGAAGCCGCAAAATTCGACTCTTTGAGCCCTTCGGCTCATTGACACCGCGCGGGCGATAATATATAATTAAGTGTATTTGATTTTTCGGAGGTGCGTTTTTAGTATGGTCAGAGCAATTGTGGGTGCCAACTGGGGCGATGAGGGCAAAGGTAAGATTACCGATATGTTTGCCTCCCAGGCGGACATGGTCATTCGTTTTCAGGCGGCGCCAATGCAGGACATACGATAATCAACGACTACGGCAAGTTCGCGCTCCATCTTCTGCCGTCAGGCGTGTGCCAGCCCGGCACGGTCAACATCATCGGCAACGGCGTGGCTCTCGATATCGAGAAGCTCGTCAAGGAGATCGAGCATGTCACTTCGGCAGGCGTGCCGCAGCCAATATCCTCGTTTCCGAGCGCGCGCAGATCATGATGCCTTATCATGTTATGCTCGACACCTATGAGGAGGAGCGCCTCAAGGATAAAAAATTCGGCTCGACAAAGAGCGGTATCGCTCCGTTCTATTCGGACAAGTATGCGAAGATCGGCTTCCAGGTCTGTGAGCTGTTCGATGAGGAGTATCTCAGAGAGAAGCTCGAAAGAGTCTGCGAAGTGAAGAATCTGCTGCTCGAGCATGTCTATCACAAGCCGACTCTCGATGTGGACGAGCTGTTCGACCACATGATGAAGCTTCGCGAGATGGTCAGACCTTATGTCGCGGACACCGGCAAGATTATCCGCCAGGCTGTCAAGGACGGCAAGAATATTCTTCTTGAGGGGCAGCTCGGCTCGCTCAAGGATCCCGATTTCGGTATCTATCCCATGGTCACATCGTCGTCGACCCTCGCGGGCTTCGGCGCCGTCGGCGCAGGCATCGCGCCCTATGAGATAAAGGAGATAGTCACCGTCACCAAGGCTTATTCGAGCGCCGTCGGAGCGGGCGAATTCGTCAGCGAGATATTCGGCGAAGATGCGGACAAGATGAGAAACCACGGCGGCGACGCCGGCGAATACGGCGCAACGACCGGCAGACCGCGCCGCATGGGCTGGTTTGACTGCGTCGCGACCCGCTACGCTGCGAGGCTCAGGGCGCAACTCAGGTCGCGCTCACCGCGCTCGACTGCCTGTCGTATCTCGACGAGATAAAGCTCTGCGTCGGCTATGAGATAGACGGCGAAGTCACAAAGGACTTCCCTGTCACCTCGCGCCTGAAAAAGGCAAAGCCCGTCTATGTCACCATGCCCGGCTTCAAGTGCGACATCCGCGGCATAAGAGAGTTTGACAAGCTTCCCAAGGAGGCTCAGGACTATGTCCTCTTCATCGAGAAGGAGATCGGCGTGCCGATAAAGCTCGTTTCCAACGGACCGAGAAGAGAAGAGATTATAGTCAGATAAAAAAGGGTGGATATCATGCAGGACAATCATGAGAAAGTTCTCGTGCTGGACTTCGGCGGCCAGTACAATCAGTCATCGCGCGCCGCGTAAGAGAGCACAATGTCTACGCCGAGATAAAACCGTACAGCCGCATAACCGTCGACGAGATAAAGGCGGCGGGCTATGTCGGAATAATATTCACGGGCGGACCCAACAGCGTCTATGACGAGAGCTCGCCCCACTATTCGCCCGAGATACTCGACGCGGGCATCCCCGTGCTCGGCATCTGCTACGGCGCTCAGCTTATCGCATATATGGCGGGTGGCGTTGTCAAAACGAGCGGCTCGAAGAGCGAATACGGCAAGATAGATATGACCCGCAGCAAGGACAGCCGACTGCTCAGAAATATCCCCGAGGATACGAGCGTCTGCTGGATGAGCACACGGACTATATCAGCAACCCGCCCGAGGGTTACAAAGTGACTGCCGTCACGCGCGACTGCCCCTGCGCGGCGATGGAGAACGATGAGAAGAAAATCTACGCCGTTCAGTTCCATCCCGAGGTCATGCATACGCAGTACGGCGAGGAGATATTCAAAACATTCCTCTTTGATATCTGTGGATGTAAGGGCGACTGGGTCATGTCAAGCTTCGTCGAAGAGCAGGTAAAGCACCTGCGCGAGAAGATAGGCGACAAGACCGTGCTTTGCGCCATGTCCGGCGGAGTCGACAGCTCCGTTGCCGCCGTGCTTCTGCACAGAGCGGTCGGCAAGCAGCTGACCTGCGTTTTCGTTGACCACGGCCTGCTCAGAAAGAACGAGGGCGACGAGGTCGAGCACATCTTCCGCGAGCGCTTTGATATGAAGCTCGTCAGAGTCAACGCCCAGGAGCGTTTCCTCACCAAGCTCGCAGGCGTGACCGAGCCGGAGAAGAAGAGAAAAATTATCGGCGAGGAGTTTATCCGCGTCTTTGAAGACGAGAGCAAGAAGCTCGGCAGGATGAATTTCTTCGTTCAGGGCACAATATATCCTGATGTTATCGAGAGCGGCGTGGGCGACGCGGCGGTCATCAAGAGCCACCACAATGTCGGCGGACTGCCGACCACATCGATTTCGATGAGCTCATCGAGCCCCTGCGTGACCTGTTTAAAGACGAGGTCCGCAAGGTCGGACTTGAGCTCGGCATCCCCGAGGATCTTGTCTGGCGTCAGCCGTTCCCGGGTCCCGGACTTGCCGTGCGTATCCTCGGCGACATCACCGAGGAGAAGCTCAATATTCTCAAGGATGCGGACGCTATCTTCCGCGAGGAAGTCAAAATCGCCGGCATCGACCGCGACATCAACCAGTATTTTGCGGTGCTCACCAACGTCCACAGCGTCGGCGTTATGGGCGACGCGAGAACCTACGACAGCCTCATTGCGCTGCGCGCAGTGACTACTGACGACTTCATGACCGCAGACTGGGCGCGCATCCCGTTCGATGTGCTCGCAAAGGTCTCAAACCGCATCACCAACGAGGTCAAGGGAGTCAACCGCGTAGTCTACGATGTCACTACAAAGCCCCCGGCAACGGTGGAATGGGAATAAAATTCACAAGGAGAACAAACCATGAGCAGTAATGTACGTCCCGAATCCATGGAACGCATCACTACCCCCGAGCTTGCGAACAAGTTTATCGAAGAGCAGGTCGCTGCCGTGCGCGAGCAGGTCAGCGGCAAGAGAGTCCTGCTGGCTCTGTCCGGCGGCGTTGACTCGTCCGTAGTCGCGGCTCTGCTTATCCGCGCGATAGGCAAGCAGCTGGTCTGCGTCCATGTCAACCACGGACTCATGCGCAAGGGCGAGAGCGAGCAGGTCATCGAGGTTTTCAGAAACCAGATGGACGCGAACCTCGTCTATATCGACGCGACCGACCGCTTCCTCGATCTTCTCGCCGGAGTCAGCGACCCCGAGAAGAAGAGAAAGATAATCGGCGGCGAGTTCATCAAGGTCTTTGACGAAGAGGCGTCGAAGCTTGAGGGTATCGAGTTCCTTGCACAGGGAACGATATATCCCGACATCCTCGAATCCCACGGCGTAAAGGCTCACCACAATGTCGGCGGCCTGCCGGAGGACATGAAAATGGAGCTTGTCGAGCCCGTAAAGCTGCTCTTCAAAGATGAAGTCCGTGTTGTCGGTGAGGCTCTCGGTCTGCCGCACAGCATGGTATACCGCCAGCCGTTCCCGGGTCCCGGACTCGGAGTACGCTGCCTCGCGCGATAACGAGAGACCGCCTGAACGCCCTGAGAGAAGCCGACGCTATCCTCAGAGAGGAGTTCGACAAGAACGGTCTTGCCGGCAAGGTCTGGCAGTATTTTATCGCTGTGCCCGACTTCAAGAGCGTCGGCGTGCGCGACGGCAAGCGCTATGAGGGCTGGCCGCAATCATCCGCGCGGTGAACACCACCGACGCCATGACCGCCACTATCGAGGAGATCCCCTACGCTCTCCTGCATCATATCACCGACCGCATCACCCATGAGGTCGAGGGTATCAACCGCGTCGTAATGGATCTCACCCCCAAGCCGATCGGCACGATTGAGTGGGAATAAAACGAAAAATCCGAAAAAGCCAGTAATATCAAGGCTTTCCTGACTTCGTTCCCGTGTTCTGATAAGGTTTTGATAAGATTCCACTGAAGTGCAATTATTCTGTGCTTCAAGTGGTTTGTGAGTAAAGAATAATTTCTTATTTCTCACAAATATCCATATTAACAAGTAAGCCCGTACTGATGGGATGTCAGTACGGGCTTTTTGTCGTTCTTTTTTCAGTTATTCTGCGTCCTCTTTCAAGGCATTGATAAGCAGATCGCTGAGTTCCTGCGAGGGAACTTTAGCCCAACGCTGGGTGGTGTCCTCTGCCGGGAAGGTATAACGCCAATGGTCATACTGCTCCTTGCTGATTTCACCTGCTTTGAGCTTTTCAGCCTGGTCAGCCCATGCAGACAGCATTTTGAAAATGGATTCATTCATTGTTCGCTTGCTGCCGTCAAAGACGATATGTATTTCCTCACCTTGCTTTTCTACTCTTATGCCATGAATGTCCTCAATGGCAAACAGAGTATGGATAAAGCCAAGATCACTGTCAATATCGGGGACTTTCAGCGCCAATGGAGAAACCTCCAGGACATCTGCAAGAGATTTTACCAGATCATCTTTGGGAGTTCTGGAGCCAGACTCGTACTGAGCCATGCGAATATCAGCGGTCTTTTGAGGAAACCCCACAGCCTGACCAAGCCATTTTTGTGTCATACCACGCAGATTACGGATAAAACGGATTCTTTCACCGATTGCCATAGACTTTCGCTCCTTTTGAGTTGTTGACACAAGCATAGCATAAATGTTTAGTGAATGTCAAGATAACCTAAATAAAAAAGTTTAATATTTTCTCGAAAGCCTATTGACATAACGGAATTTGCTTAGTATACTAAGAACACAGACTTAAACTAATCTGTTTAATATGTAGAGAGGAGGATTCTTATGGAAAAGAAATTTATACGAGTAGATGAGGTAGCCAGAGAACTTGACATTTCAATAAGCCACGCATACAAGATTATGCACCAGCTTAACGAAGAATTGGAAGCGAAAGGTTTTGTTACCGTTTCGGGACGCCTCAACCGTCAGTATTTCAACGAAAGGCTCTATGGAGCAGAAAGGAAGGAAGAAGATGCCGGCATATAAGAACAAAGACAGTGGTTCGTGGTATGTAGTCACACAGTATACAGACTGGACAGGAGAGCGCAAGCAGAAGTGTAAGCGTGGTTTCAGCACCCGCCGTGAAGCACTGGAATGGGAGGAAAAGTTCAAGCAGCAGAGTTCCGGAAACTTGAACATGAGCTTTGAAGCCTTTGTTGAGATTTATACCAATGACCTGAAAGCAAGGCTGAAAGAGAGCACTTGGCAAACGAAGAACAACATTATCCAAAACAAAATCGTTCCCTACTTTGGCAATCGAAAAATCAATGAGATTGTCACAAAGGATGTGATTGCCTGGCAAAATGAGCTGCTTGCCTATCGAGACGAGAAGCACAAGCCCTATTCCCCAACCTATCTTAAAACGCTTCATAATCAACTATCTGCTATTTTTAACCACGCAGTACGATTTTATGACCTGCGATCCAACCCGGCTGCGAAAGCTGGAAATATGGGGAGTGAGGAAAGTAAGGAAATGTTGTTTTGGACAAAAGAGGAGTATCAGAAATTTGCTGAGGTAATGATGGACAGGCCTATATCCTACTATGCCTTCCAGATGCTTTATTGGACAGGCGTCCGTGAGGGCGAATTGTTGGCTCTCACTCCGGCAGACTTTGACTTTGAGCGGGGAACGGTGAAAATTAACAAGACCTATCAGAGATTGAATGGAAAGGATGTGATCACACCACCTAAGACCAAACAAAGCAACCGTACCATTCAGATGCCTGAGTTCCTCTGTGAGGAGATGAAGGAGTTTTTCGGGATGCAGTATGGACTGAAAAAGAAAGATCGCATTTTCACCATTAACAAGAGCTATCTCCACAGAGAAATGGACAGAGGAGCAAAAGTAGCCGGAGTTAAGCGCATCAGGATACACGATTTGCGTCATAGCCATATTAGCCTTCTGATTGATATGGGCTTTTCAGCAGTAGCCATAGCCAATCGTGTAGGTCACAAAAGTGTGGAAATCACTTACCGATATGCGCACCTGTTCCCTTCCAAGCAAAAAGAAATGGCAAGTAAACTAAATGACATGAACAAAGGAGAGTGATTTTAATGTCAGCAAAAAATGTAGACAAACACAACCGCTTCCGCAGCATTACTGTAGGATTTCGAGTTTCACCGGAAGAGCAGGAGGAACTGAACCGAGCAGTAGCTGTCGGGACTTCCAAAGCAGGAATACTGTTACCGCAAGTGTATGGGGCGTGAAGTGGTGGTGCAGCCGAACCCAAGGGTTCACAAAGCCCTGAAAACCCAGATGGCAGCGATTCTCGCAGAGCTTGAACGCATCGCTACGGGAGAGAATATCCCGGAAGAGCTGCTGTCTACCATCGACCTGATCGCTATCACCATGCAGGGACTGAAAGGAGAAAATGAAAATGACTGATAAAATAGAAAAGACTGCCTGAACACATCTGTTGGCGCAGATGAGAGGCAGTCAATTCAAAAAACCACTGACAGTATTATACCCACTTCCAATCTGAAAATCAATGATCCCACTGAAAATTCCGAAGAAAGCTTTGAGGAAATGTGCCGAAGAATGCAGCGGCTCACCGATCCTCGTTACCTGCATACCATTACCCTGACAGAACTTTTCCAGACAAGTTATACCAGCAGACCGCCCATTATCGAGGGGCTGCTCTATGCTGGGGCATATATCCTTGCAGGGGCACCAAAAATCGGTAAGTCCTTTATGGTGGCTCAAATCGCCTACCATGTCAGTACCGGACAGGATTTGTGGGGATATAAAGTCCATCAGGGAACAGTTCTCTACCTTGCGCTGGAAGATGATTTTCAGCGTATCCAGAGCCGTATGTTTATGATGTACGGTGTAGAGGATACCCCCAACCTTCACTTTGCCACTACTGCCGGAAAGATTGGAAATGGACTGGATGAACAACTGGAAAACTTTATACGAGAACACTCTGACACCAATCTCATTATTATTGATACCATGCAGAAGATTCGGGAAGTTGGCGGAGAAGCGTACAGCTACGCCAGTGATTATGAAATCATTGGCAAGATTAAGCAGTTTGCCGATCAACACGGTATCTGTGTGCTGACCGTCCACCACACCCGGAAGCAGCAGGCAGACGATTCCTTTGAGACAATTTCCGGAACCACGGGATTGCTGGGATGTGCGGATGGTTCGCTGCTGATGCAGAAGAAAAAACGCACGGGACTGGATGCTACTGTCAAGGTCGTGGGGCGTGATCAGCAAGACCAGATCCTTTACTTGAAGAAAGACCCGCAGACCCAAATCTGGAATCTGGAGAGATTGGAAAATGAACTGCACAAAGAGCCGCCTAACCCGGTTTTGGAAACGGTAGCAAAGATGGTAACAGAAGTTTGGTGCGGCAGCCCTACAGAGCTGGTTTCTTTCCTGCAAATTGATATGCAGCCCAACACCCTGACAAAGCATTTGAATGTCAACTCGGGGCGATTGCTATTGGAGCATAATATCCAGTATGAAAATACCCGTACCCATGCAGGGAGAAAGATTACGCTGACACCTGTTTCGGAAAAAGCGTGACGATAGTGTCGGTCGTGACGGTGATTTTGATGGTATGTAAAACACCGTCACCATCGTCACGACCGTCACGGAAAGGAAGGATAGGAAATGAAGAATGTACAAATACCCTATGATCTGTTTATTGACCTTTTGCATTATCACCTTGTTCAGGAAGATGATTATGCAGA
>ENA-OQCP01000059-OQCP01000059.1-human-gut-metagenome-genome-assembly--contig:-NODE-59-length-38871-cov-3.132098_pt1 | contig 38871 bp, 46 predicted proteins | sample MGYA00242760_ERZ504583 | MGnify/ENA primary metagenome ERZ504583 (study PRJEB26092, sample SAMD00036308) | human gut metagenome | host: Homo sapiens | study: EMG produced TPA metagenomics assembly of...
TTTAAACAGGCTCTAAAAATCAAATATCAGGCGGGGACAAAACTCCTTTTTCAAACGTTCACGCACACCGCTCTCTGCTACGAACAAACTGGTCGACAACACTTCGCCAACCGCTCCATTAGCTGTCACTACAGCCACTTCCCTTTTCCCCTCTATCAGCTTTCCGCTTCGAGGGTCGATAATATGTTTCCGCGTGTGCGAATCATTCCCCGAAGTAGTAAGGCATTCGTTTTTCAACAGGAAATCCGGCCATGCCCTTTCGCCCGGCATGCGGCTCTGCCCGAAATTCACCTTCCACCCTTCGGCCTGCGGTTGGCACCCCAAGGCCAGCACGGAACTATTGCCCATATTGACCAGCGCATTGTCCACCCCAAACTGCCGGAGCAGTGGCCGTATCTTCTCCAGAGCATAGCCTTTCAGGAAACCGGAAAGGTTGATAGTCACTCCGGGACGTGAAAAGAAGAGGGTCTGCTCCCCGGGCGACAGCCGGACGGTATGGACAGACTCCTGCGTATGGCAATCCGAATGAACTGTCACATCGAAACATCCGTCGGTCCGGGTATAACAATCAATGCAAAAGGCAAGCATGTCATAAAGCTCCCGGCTCACCGGCTGCGGCTTCACGGATGCCGTACGATTCAGGCATGCCAATTCGCTCCCAGCATCATAGCAATTGCCCATCTTCTCCAAACGACACAGCTCCTGACGGATGGCACCGACCGCACGCAGCAGCAGGTCTTCGCCCTGCATGCCACGCAGCAGCAGGTCTACCCGCGTATGCATTGCCGGGAACCAAGCATAAAGCAGCCCACCATGCGAATCGGAAAATTTATAAAGATGCTGGAGCATATCCTTGAAAAAAACAGTGTTTAAAGAAAGGAAAAAGGCAAGTCACAACATTGCAGCTTGCCCTTTCCTACAAAATATTAGTAATCAGAATTTAGATGTCGCAAGTTATGTATAGCAACTTACTACAGTTCTTTAATCTTTATGTTCTTGAACCAAACTTCATCTCCGTGGTCCTGCAACAGGATATTACCGAACTCTGCATTACCGAAATCAGGCCAGTTTTTGTACTTACTATAAGCCACCAACGCATTCCACATTTCGTTCTGGCGAGTATACTCAATCAGCTTCACGCCATTCAGCCAATGCTCTACATGGTTGCCTTTCACAATGACCATGGCTGTGTTGAACTCTTTCTTGTTGAAAGGCTTCTTGGCCGGAGCCGGAATCAAGTCGTAAAGCGAACCGAGCTTGCGGTTACCCTTCACACCCAGCTTGGCATCGGGATGCTTGTCATCGTCCAGAATCTGGAACTCGCAACCGATGGCAGAGCCTGCTCCCTTGTTCATGTCGGGGTTTACGAAATACTTCACACCACTGTTGGCACCTTCGGTAATCTTGAAGTCTACTTTCAGGATGAAGTTCTTGTACTTCTTGGTAGTCACGATGTCGCCACCGTTGGCAGATTCCGCACCACCGCTCTTCATTACTTTCAGGATACCGTCTTCCATCTTCCATCCGTGTTCGGGGAAAGATTTCAACTTGGCACCTCTCCAACCTTCGGTAGTCTTGCCGTCCCACAGAAGTGTCCAGCCTTCTTTGGCTTCGCTCGGAGAGATAGTGTTGGGGATAACGTTGATTTCCGGAGCCTTGCGGGCAGTCTGGTAGCGTTCTACATCGGTAGTACAGATGCGGATGTTCTTCCAGCTTACGGTCTTGCCTTCGTCGGCAGCATTGCCGATGGCGTGTACTTGCAGCGCGATGAAGCCGGCGGGAGTCATATCATCCCAGATGTTGGCGCAGGGCACGCCGTTAATCCAAGTGGCAATAGAGTTGCCGATGGCCTCAATGCGGGCCTTGTTCCACTGGTTGTTTTTAAAGGCGCTCTTGGCAGAGGGGTTCTGTGTCAAGGGATAGAGCCAGTTGCGACGGGCTTCATCATAGATACCACCCGACCATGCACGTTCAGAGGGATCAATCTCAAACTGATAGCCGTGTACGCGACCGTTCTGATAGTCCTTCTTACTCTCGCTGCGCAGCTGTACGCCCGAGTTCAGCCCGTCGTCTATCTTGAAATCAAATTCCAGAATAAAATCGCCATAAGTCTTCTTGGTAGCTAGGAACGTATTGGGAGTGTTCATTTTTGAGACACCCACAATGGCACCATCACACTTGTATTCGGCTTGCCGTTCAGCTTCTTCCAGCCGTTCAAGTTCTTTCCGTTGAAAAGAGGTTCCCAATTCTGTGCCGAAACCATCGATGCGCAGCACAAGAACAAAAGCAATAAATAATTTTTCTTCATATTGATATTTCTTCCGTTGATTATTTTACTATAAGATTATTACAATTTATAGAATTCGTCCCATCCCTTGCGAGGCGGCACTCCGGCCAGCATGGCATTGGCAAACTCGTTGTTTGTAATTTGCTTCGTGCGGGGATCGAAGAACAGTTGCGTGTTCAGGCGCTGGGCTATTACTCCCAAAGAGAATACCTGGCTCAGGACACCGTTGATTTCGAACGGTGAACGGGTCTTCTCGCGTCCCATACAAGCCAGCAGGAAGTTTTCAAAATTGGTTGGACGGCTCTTGGCACTTCGGGCAACTTGTCGGCCATCTCCTTGGCTTTCTCTTCGGGGATGATGGAGAGAGTGCTCCATGGCTTCCCCCCTTGAAAACCAAGTCTTTGGTATAGATAATCTTTCCGGGGTTCAGCTTGGATGCCGGAGTGTCTCCCTGATTGGTAGAAGGGATGTTGGGGTCGAGTCCCGATACACCGTAGCCGGCAGGAATCGGGGGCAGGTTGTCCAGACCGTCGTACCAAGTGATGTCTACCGGTGGCATACCCTTGCGCTGCGGGAAGCGGAAGAGGATGGTGGAAGAATAGGGGAAGAAGTAATCGTTATGTCCGTTGGCATACTTCATGGTTACCTCATACGGCAATCCCAGTTCCAGGAATTCATGTACAGTGTCCAGTATGTGCGCCCCCCAGTCGCCCAGGCAACCCATACCAAAGTCGTACCAGCAACGCCACTGTCCCAAGTGATAGTCTTTGTTATATTCATGGTAAGGAGCCGCTCCCAGCCAAGTGTCCCATTCCATGTCTTTCGGCAGTTGTTGTCCTGCCGGATATTTATAAATGTTTGTGTCCCATTTGTGCCAACGACGAGGGTTGTTCATGTGTGCGGTCACCGCTGTCACGTCTTGATGATGCCGGCATCCATCCACGCCTTGAACTGGAAGTAGTTGGCTTCGGAGTGTCCTTGGTTACCCACTGTGTGGCCAAGTTGGGCCGCTTCAAGGCAGCCTGCATCAGCAGTTCGGCCTCGTAGAAAGTACGTGCCAAAGGTTTCTCCACATAGACGTGCTTTCCCGATGCCAACGCCAGCATGCTGATGGGGAAGTGTGAATGGTCGGGAGTGGCAATAGCTACCGCATCGAATTCATTGCCCGCCTTGTCGAACATCTGGCGGAAGTCGCGGAAACGTTTTGCCTTGGGATACTTGTTCATTATTTTCTGCGTATGGGCAGCCCCCATGTCTACGTCGCACAGGGCGATTACCTCGACCATACCTGTGCGGGCGAAATCGTTGATAATCTGCTCGCCGCGGTTTCCAATGCCTATGTAGGCAATCTTCACTTTATCCGTCACTTTTCTTTGCGCTGCAAAGGAGGTTGGGTTTGCCAGCACATCGCCGGTACCCAGTGCCAATCCGGCAGAAGCCATGGTCATGGTCTTCAAGAAGTCTCTTCGTGTTGTCATTATTCGTAATTTAAGTTCAACTGTTTTTCATATTTTATTTTGCTTTCTTCAAAAGCAACGACCGTATCCCGTAGAACAAAAGCCGCAACAAGGTCCAAAAAACATAAAGCACACAAGAAAATGCCAGAACATAGAAAATCGAGGTCAGCATTTCCGAAAAAGGAGTCTTATAGGAAATTATCGCATACAAATTTGCCAAGTTGCCAATGAGAAAACAGGTCAACAAGGTCCATAGCTCTATCCTTTTCCGGCGAGTAGTGATGATGGTATCTTTCATACGGCTTCAGTTTTTATCGCTTTGTGATTCAAATAATCTATTTTATACTCGTCTGGGAAATAAAGGACTTTTTCTTCTTGAAGGGCCTGGTCGCCCAACAGGCAGAGCATACTTGCGTAGTAACCCTCTTCGGCGATGCGTTCAGGCTGCTTGCAAGTAATGACAGACTCGGCAAAAGCTTCCAGTAACAAGGAGGTGCCATCCGACTTGGGGCGTTCACCCAGAATAAACTCACCCTTGTTCTCATTGGCTGTTTCCGGAGCCCAGCTTGTACCGGCAAAGGGCAGCGAATCGAACACTTTGTTTTCCCAATCGTTTATCATCTGCAAGAAACCGGGAGCAGGCGGCACACTCTCAAAGTAGTATTTGCCTTTCTCCGGTTCCACCGTACCCAAATTACCCATGATTTGCTCTTCCAAACCATAGAATTTATTGGAGATCACAGAATCAAACGTCATCTTGACCCCGTCATCGAACACGTATATGCAACTCACATTGTCGTATACCTCGCGCCCATCTTTCCAATAGGTGATGGCACCGTGCCCCATCACCTTTTCCGGAAGCTTTTGCAATGCCCAGCTGCCAATCTGCAACTGATGACAAGCCAGCTCCGTCATCAAACCCTTGGAGTATTCGCGATACAGGCGCCAATTAATCAAACGTTCTAATTCGGGAGAGGGCACTTCGCGCCTCCAATCTCCGTTGCGGTTCCAGAATGTATGGATGGCATTTATTTCACCGAACGTACCGGCGTGTATCATTTCCATTGCTTTGATGTAGCGGGGATCGAAAAGCCGTTGCTGACCGGTGAAGAACACCTTGCCGGTCTGGATATGCTTTTGGTAAATGAGGTAACACTCTTCCATAGTGAAGCCTATCGTCTTCTCACAGAAGACATGCTTGCCTGCGTCGAAGGCATCCAGCACAATCTGGCAATGGGAGTTCAGCGGGGTAGCCACCACCACCGCATCAATGGTCTTGTCTTCCAGCACACGGTGGTAGTCGTTGTAGACTTTCGCGTTCGGGGCCAGCTTGAGGGCTTTGTCGATGGAAGGTTGGTAAATATCGCACAAGGCCACGATGTCGACCTTTGGGTTCTGAACCAGGAAGCTCATCAAGAAGCGTCCCCGCGACCCTGGTCCGATAACGGCAATACGGCATTTCTCATGGGAAGTTTCCTTTACTTCCGAGAAAGCGGAGAGCCAAGGACTGGCCGAGAGAAGCACTCCGGCTCCAAGCATTCCTATATCTTGAGGAATTCTCTTCTGTTGATTAATGTATCTTTCATAATACAGTCTTCATAAAATTTAGGTCTGCCCCTTTTTTCCGGAGCAAAACATCTGTAATAAAAAACAGCCCAAAAGTAGTGATTTCTTAAAATATAAAATAGAATAATCCACTCAAACAATACAAAAATCCAACCAGACAATCCCTATCGGCGGCTACTTCACGAAGTCTTTGGGCAGAATGCCGAACTGCTTCTGGAAGCACTTGGTGAAATAGGAAGGAGTATTGAAGCCGGTCATATAGCAAACCTCATTGATTTTACACTCTCCTTCCTTTAAAAGCTGCGCCGCTTTCTTCAACCGCTCCAGGCGGATGTAGTCATTGGGAGTCATATCCAATATGCCCTTTATCTTCCGGTTCAGGCTCGACCGACTCATGTTCAGCAGGCTTGCCATATCATCCAGACAGAAATCCGGATTCTGCATATTGGCAACCACCACTTCCTTCAATGTTTTAAGGAAAGATTCATCTGCCTTTGTCATTGCCATACTGCCCGTCTGCACAAAAGGAGAATTGACAAAAGAAGCCCGTAGCTTCTCACGGTTGTTCAGCAGATTGGCCACACAAACTTTCAGATATTCCACGGAGAAAGGTTTCTCTATATATACGTCAGCCCCCAGCTTCATTCCCTCTATTTTGGCTTGAAGGGTCGTCTTCGCCGTAAGCAGGATAATCGGTATATGGCTATAGTCAAGCTCGGACTTCAGATGCTCGCACAGCTCCAATCCATCCATCTCGGGCATCATAATGTCTGAAATGACAAGATTTACAGTATGTTCCTTCAACACCTTCAAAGCTTCCACCCCATTCACGGCAGTCAGCACACGATATTCCGAAGAGAGCTGTTTCACAACAAATGCCTGCATTTCCAGACTGTCTTCCACCACCAAAAGAGTATACCGGTGCTGTTCCAAGGCAGTACCTGCACCACTTTCCTCAGAGGATTCCCCGCCCGTTACCGGTTCTTTATGCTCCATAGCCACCGTCTGCTCGTGCTTCAGCGGAAGTGACAGCAGGAAACAGTTGTTCTCCATCGAATCTTCCATGCACAACGTACCCTCATGGAGTTCGGCCAATGAACGGGCAAGTGCAAGCCCGATACCGGTGCCGGGCACAGAGCGCAAGGTACCGGTTTTATACTGGATGAACGGCTTGAAAATCTCCTCGCGCATCTCTACCGGAATGACAAGGCCGTCATTGCATACAGAAAGCAGCAGTCTTTCACCTTCCGAATATAGCCTGATGCGTATATAGGTCTCCGAATACTTTATCGCATTGGTCAGCAGATTGCTGATAATCTTGGTAAGCCCTTCCCTATCAACCGAAGCATACAAGCTTTCGGGAGTCTCTATACTCAATGCCAGCCCCCTTTCACGTGCCAAAGGCTTGAAACGCTTATACGTCTTCTGTAAGAGTTCCGCCACGTTGCATTCCACGAAGTTCAGCTGGAAGCCTTGCGTCTCCGTCTTCCGGAAGTCCAGCAACTGGTTCACCAAATCGAGCAGCCGGTTGGTGTTCAGTTCCATGGTCTCCAAATCATCCCTGATGTCATCCGAAACAGAACGGGAAGCCAATACATTCTCGAGCGGACTCTTTATCAGTGTAAGCGGTGTACGTATCTCATGCGCCACATTCGTGAAGAAGTCTATCTTCGCAGTATACAACTCCCGTTCCTTTTCCCGCTCAAACTTGTCCATAGCCTGCTGATGCTTCTGCCGGGTCCGTTTCCTGAAATAGGTGATTACGGCAGCCAGCGAGCATAACGCCAATAGTGTATAGACAGCATACGCCCAGGTAGAGAGATAGAAAGGAGGATGAATATGGATATCGAGCACGCGTTCCGTCGCGTTCCATTTGCCGTCGCTGTTGGAACCTTTTATACGCAATCGATAGCTTCCGTAAGGAAGGTTTGAATAGTTGATACTGGAATTCCGTCCCACCGCATACCAGTCGCGGTCAAAGCCTTCCAATTTACATTCAAGACCGTTCATTTCGGGTGCCTGGTAACTCAGGGCCGCAACCTGGAAAGAGAACGAATTCTGGTCGGCATCCAGCTCTATCTCATCCGCGTATGTGATGCTCTTCTCCAAAGGGGAATCCGGACTGTCCGCCGAAAGCCGTTTGTTGAACAGAAAGAAGTCCGTAATCACTACGGGAGGGAGAAAAGTGTTCTCCACAAAAGTCTCCGGGTCGAAGGCTATGAATCCGTTGATACTTCCCAAATAGATGCGCCCCTTCTTGTCAATGTAACCGGACTGGAAATTAAATTGGTTGCTCAGCAGCCCGTTGGCAGTGGTATAGACATGCTTGCTCTCCGTATCGGGATTGAAGCATACCAAGCCGTCGTTGGAAGTAATCCATAAGTTTCCCCGCTTGTCCTCGACCATCTTGTAGATGGTATTGCTCGGAAATCCTTTCGACATGTCATAACGGGTAAAATTATCCGTTTTCGGATTGTAGCGGCAGAAGCCTCACCCAGTGTCATGAACCACAGACGCTTCCTGCTGTCTTCGTAGATACTGATTACCTTGTTGTAGGGAAGAGAAGTCGAATCATTCTCATTAGACAGATAATTCCTCCACTGCCGGCTTCTTACATTGTAGCAGAACACTCCATTGGAAAAAGTAGCAAACCACAGATTTCCGTTGAAGTCCTCCAGAATGTTATAAGTAAACATATTCTTCAGCTGAGGAATCCGGGTAAAGTCATCTGTGGAGCGATTGTACTTCAACAAACCGGACGTGGTGCCTATCCACACGTCTCCCGTAGTGTCCTGCAAATGGTAAAAGCGTCATTGGCGACCATGGAATTCTCACTCTCACCCTTGCTGTAATGCTTCACCTGCCTGGTCCGAAGATTCACCCTGTTCAGACCACCGGAGAACGTACCTACCCACAAATCATCCCCGTCCAGGCATAGGCCGTGGATGTTCTGATAAATGGCCGGATGCTCAAAAGGCTCTATCCTGCCGTTTTCCGGATTGTAATTGAACAAGCCTTTGTCCTCGGTGCTATCACAAGGTGCCGTCATTGCTTTCACAGATTTCCCGTACACGACGGCCGAAATGCCTGAGATTGTCTCTCGGATAGAACTTCTCGAAATAAGTCCACTGATAAGGCAATAGTTCACCCCACCGAAATAAGAGCTATCCACATGCCGTTCTCCTTGTCGCAGCAGAGCGAATAAATGGCATTGTCCGACAATGCATACGAATCATCCTGGTCGGGAATGGTCAAATGGGTAATCTTGTCATTCGTCAGATTGTAAATATACAAACCGGACTCTGCGCCCACCCACAGCTCGTTGTCAGATTTGAACTGCAAAGCCCTCACATAGGTGTTCAGCAGCTTCCGCGTCTTGCCGGTAGTCTGGTTTATCTCGGTCAACCCGTTCAGCGAAGCGATATACACACAATTATGGGGTCCGCTGACCTGCCAGTTGATAATATCATTCTTGAAAATCTCATTTCCTTCCGTGTCCTTGAAAGGCTGCAGAGGAGTTTCAAAGTCAGCTTTCGCATAGTAAAGATTATCCGCATACAAGGCCAGCCAACACGTATTCCCATTCAGCCAGAAGCGGGTGACATTGGGCAGTCCCGAATCGTGCAGATGGTTCAACAGCCTCCCTTCATCCGGTTTATAGCAGAACAACCCCTGGTTTTCTACCGATATCCAGATATTGTCGTCCTCGTCACTTCCAATCATGGTGACGAAATCCCTGATGATACTGCCGTTATCACTGGCCTCATCGAAAGCGGTAAAGGAATCCAGTACCGGGTCGTAAATAAAGACTCCCCCATCGGTACCAATCCAGATATTGCCCCGGCGGTCCTCATAGAGCGCAGTTATGAAATTCTTGCCTAAACCGGAATTCTCTTTCTTGTAAATACGGAAAGACAATCCGTCATAACGGTTCAGACCGTCTTTGGTTCCGAACCACATAAAGCCTTTCCTATCCTGCAAAATCTGATACACGGTGTTCTGCGAAAGACCGTTCCGGATATCCATCGTTCTGAAATAGTAATGAACAGCATCCTGCGCACAGACCGGCAATACCGCCCATAGGCACAGACTAAGGAAAAGCTTTATAATCAATCGTTTCATAACAACATTTTTAATGTACAATTTACCATTTACAAAGTACAATTTGGCTGCGCTGTCATCTGCATAGTTAAATTGTACTTTGTAAATGGTAAATTGTAAATGCCCCTATTTCTTAAGTGAATTGCAGATACGTGTATTTATCTCTTTCACGCGTTTCTCATCCAGCTTTATCACCTTGCGGTCGTAAGTCATCAAACCGTTCACTTCCACTTCCACATCCGTGGTCTGTGTATAGACGGCTGCCGAGAAACCCTTGGAGACAAGCCGGTACAGTATGTCGGCATACTTCTCGTATTCATCCGTAACCTCCTTGGAAGAGTTGAACTGAACATATCCCCAATTGCGGTTCGGTTCCCAGATATGGTCTTTCAAGACAAGGCCGATACCGCCATACTCACCCAGAACCGTGGCACGCTGACCGTCGTACAAGAACAGTTCCGGTTGCGGATAATGATGCAGGTCGAGCATGTCGCCACAGGGATAGTGGTTGCCGCCGCTTGCGGGGTTCACCAGGCGGGTGGGGTCATATTGTTTCGTCCATTCGGCTATCTCCACACACTTGAACTGTCCCCAGGCTTCGTTGAACGGTACCCAGGTACCGATACACGGATAAGAGTAGAGGCAATCCATTATTTCCTTCCATTCCTTGCGGTAGGTTGCTTCCGATTCGGCAGAGCGTTTCCTCTCCGTGCCATTGAAGTACTGCCGCATTTGCCATTCCGGATTACGGTCACCGCTCGGCATATCCTGCCATACGATGATGCCCAAACGGTCACAATGTGTGTACCAACGTGCCGGTTCCACCTTGATATGCTTGCGAATCATATTAAAACCGAAATCTTTCGTCTTCTGTACATCATACAGCAAAGCCTCGTCTGTGGGAGCTGTATACAATCCGTCGGGCCACCAACCTGGTCCAGCGGTCCAAACTGGAACAAAGCCTCGTTATTCAGTTCCAGGCGTACGATACCATCCGCGTCACGACGGGTGGAGTACTTACGCATGGCAGCATAGCTGTCCACCTTATCCACTACCTTACCTCCGCTTTTCAGCGTCACTTTCAGCGTATAGAGGAAGGGGGAATCCGGACTCCACAACTTGGCATTCCGGGGCATGGACACCTCCACCGGCTCTGCATTGATACTTTTGCCGGTGGCTACCAGTTGATTGCCGTCATACACATTCACTTCCACAAAGTCGGAAGGGCATGCCCTATTCAATTCAGCCTTCACTGTCAGCAGGTTACGGTCAATATCGGGAGTGATACGGAGATTCTCGATATGTTTTCCGGCAACGGGTTCCAGCCACACCGTCTGCCAGATACCGCTTACGGGGGTGTACCAGATACCTTCCGGATTGCGGACCTGCTTTCCACGGGGTTGAGGTCCTTTATCCGTCGGGTCCCAAACCTTTACGACCAACTGATTATTGCCTTTGCCAGAAAGGGCGGCAGTAATATCGAAGGAGAACGGAGTAAATCCACCCGTATGGCTGCCTACTTTCACATCATTCACCCATACATCCGTTTTCCAGTCGACAGCACCAAAGTGCAACAGCACTTGTTTTCCCTTCCAGGCGGAAGGAATATCAAACTGCGCTGGTAGACCAGTTCCTGGTTTTCATTGATTCTTTTTCCAACTCCGGACAAGGAGGATTCGATGGCAAAAGGAACAAGTATCTGCCTTCGAACTCTGCCGGAAGATGCTCACCTTTATTTATAACGGCATAATTCCACAGTCCGTTCAAGTTCTTCCAGTCACTCCGTTCCATGATGGGACGAGGATATTCGGGCAACACATTCGCGGGATTGATCTGGGATGCCCAGTCCGTTTTGATTTTATCACCTGCCGGCTTCCATTGCGCCGAACTTCCGATTGCAAACAACGTCAAGAATGACGATATGAGGAAAAATCTTCTCATAGTATTATAACTTTATTATTGGTTTCTACGAAAGCAAAGATAAGCCGATTCAGAAAAAAAGAATAGAAATTTCGAGCCAATAAATAGTATTTTTGTGGAATATCAAGGTATTACCGTCTCATTTTATCAAAGAAATTCATCAAAGGCACCTTTTTCCGCTTTTCTTGCCACGCCTATGACAAGGTTTTGCCTTCCCATTGGCAAGACTTTGCCACCGCGTTGGCAAAACTTTGCCATAGCGTGGCAAAGTTTGCCAAGGCAGTGACAACTTGTTGGCAAAATACCTCCCTGATATACAAGGAGTAGCAAACAATAGACAGCAGGGAACGACTAATATCCCGGATTCTGCTGGTTCTCCAATGCCGGATTGGCATTTATCTCATCCTGCGAAATAGGAAGCACAATCTTCTCGAAAGTACGGTCGATTGTTTTTCCACGGTGACTCACCGGAATATCTTGAAAATCGTCGTTGAATTCGATGGTTCTGCCCATACGCATCATGTCGAAGAAGCGTTGTCCTTCACCAAAAAGCTCCTTGCTGCGCTCGTCCAGAATCATATCATCGGTAATGGTAGCGGCAGTGGCCGGTGCCAGTCCGGGAGAACGCCTGCGGATTTCATTCAGGTAACCGGCGGCGGCATCTGCGCCTGCTTCCTGCTTCGTGGAGTGCAAGGCTGCTTCGGCGGCAATCAGATATATCTCGGAAAGACGGATTATCTTGATATTGACGGCTGTATTGGTTGCCTTGCCGTCACCTGCCAGGGTGGTACTGCCCATATACTTGTAGCAGGCTCCCTTGCGTTCAATCTCATTGTCCACCCAGTATTCATCGTTGTCCATGATTCCCCAACGCACATCCGTCTCGTCCTCACCCAGACGGTTCAGGAAATAATCGCTGGCAAGATACCAGCCCATGGCATTCTTCAACTGTCCGTAGCGCATCAGGTAAAAGCCCAAAGAAGAAGTTCCCAGGTCTGATTCCTCAGTGGTGATGCCCAGCTCAAAGATGGACTCGGAACCAAACTGCTTGCTCCAGGAAGCCGTCCAATCGGCAGGCTCATACAGTTTGTACACACCGCTTTCTATAATCTCCCGGGCAGCGTTCAAAGCACCGTCATAATCTTCCATATAGAGTTTCACACGCGCTTGCAGGGCTATGTTGGTGTAATAGTCCGCATATCCGCTCTGCTTTGTCTTCTTCTTGGCAAGCAGGGCCGCCCCGTCCGACAAGTCCTGCAGAATCTGGCGATAGTTCTCCTCCACAGTAGCACGGGTGGGCTGGGCGTTCACCGTAAGCGGCTCGGTTACATTGGGAACTCCATAAGAGGTCTTGTTGTAATTGTAAGGAAGCCCGTAGAGACGGACCAAATCGAAATAGAACAGCGCCCTCAGAGTCAACGCCTGCCCTTTGGCTTCGGAAAAGTCTTCCATACTGCCCGATTCTTCCAGCTTCTCAATGTTGCTCAACAAGGTGTTGACCTGCAGAATGCAGTAATATCCACGGCTCCAGAAACCGGAATAAGTATTGCTGTTGGAAGTGTGGTTGAACGTATAGAATGCATCCAGTCCGCGTCCGGCAGCAAAAATCGTGAGGTCACCGCCCTTGGCATCACCGTACATAAAAAGGTTTCTGCCGTAATAAGACGATGAGGTCATCGCACTCATCACACCGTTGATAACCACCTGCGCATCGGCTACCGTACCGACAGCACCTTCTGCATTTCCGGAGTTGGTGGGCTGCATATCCAGAAAATCGTCACACGAAGTGAATGTAAAGGCACCAAGTATCACAAGTGCCAATAAATGATATATCTTTTTCATTGTTAGTTCCTCCAGTTCATTAAAATTTCAATTCAACGCCAACGACAAATGTTTTTCCGATAGGGGTTTCCCAACCACGTGTGCCGTATTCGCTCACTTCGGGGTCTGCCTCCTTGTATTTGGCTATTGTCCAAAGGTTGCTGGCAGTGAAGAAAAGGCGGGCATTCTCGATGAAAGCCTTGCGGGTCATGGCTTTGGGCAGCGTATAGGCCAATGAGAGATTCTTCAAGCGCAGATAACTGGCATTGAACAAGTGGCGGCTGCTGTATTGTTGCGGGTCATCGAGGTCTACACCTTCGATACGGGGCTCTGTACCGTTCGTATGGTCTGGCGTCCAAAGGTTGTTGTAGTAGCTTTTAGCACGGATACGCTCCCAATAATAACCGTCGTCGGCCACATCCATGTAGCTCCATCGTACAAGTCTCCTCCTATCTTATAGGTAAAGCCCAACGAAAGGCTATGCCTTTGTAGGAGACCGAGGTATTGATGCCCCCATACACTTTGGGAACGGCATTACCGATGATGGTGTAGTTGGCATTGTTATAGTCATAAGTAGCTCCGCGCCCGTTATACTCAAAATCTCCGGCCTTGCCATTCTTGGGGTCATTTACATAGTAGACGTTCTTGCCGTTGGTCTTGTCCACACCTGCCCATTCGTATCCATAGAAAGCCAGCGTGGACTGACCTTCCCGGTATACATATTGCGCACGGCTGTCGCTACTGGTGGGGTCGTACCAGATAATGTCCGCACCGCCATACAACTCTTTCACCTCAGAACGGAGGAAGGTTGCGTTGACACCGGCACTCCATAACCATCCTTTACTATCAATGATGTCACCACTCAACTCCACCTCTACCCCATGGTTATTGATGCATCCTACGTTCCGCAACGTAGAGGAAAATCCCGTAACCATCGAAATGGGAACATCCTGGAGCAGGTTCTTCGAATCACGGTTGAAGTATTCCACCGTACCGCGCAGACGCTGGCCGAAGAAGCCGAAGTCGATACCCACATTCGTGTTGTAGCTCGTCTCCCAAGACAGCTTGTCATTGGTGACGGTAGTGATTGTACCGCCCGGGTTACCCATGTACTTACTGGTATAGCTCATCAAGCTCATATAGCCGTAATTGTCCGAAGGCAGCGTACCGTTAATACCATAAGAGGCACGTATACGCAGGTTGCTCAGGAAAGAATATTTGCTCATAAAACCCTCGCGCATGATGTTCCACGCTCCTGCCACTGACCAGAAGTTTCCCCAACGTTCCTGCTTGCTGAGCCGGAAGAACCGTCGCGGCGGTAAGAACCGGAAATGAAGTAGCGTTCATCGTAATTATAATCCAACTTGGAGAGCACGGACACCATCGAGTTTCCCCAGGAATATCCGGCAGAAGTCTGCGTTCCGGCAGTAGAAACTGTATGAATGGTGCTGACCGCAAGATTACTTCCTGTGGCACGCACATAGTCTGTCTTGTTCTTCTCCGCTTCGAAACCCACCATGGTGCCAACTGTGTGTTTGTCGAAGGTGCCGGTATAATTGGCGGTAGTGGAAGTAACCATCTTCTCGTATGTAGTACGGTATTCGTTGACATTCCCATTGTCTGCCGAGCCTTTATAGTGATTGGCACTGTAATAGATATGGTCTTTTACAGTAGTATTGTCGTAAGAGTAGATAGAACGAAGGTCCAGGCCCGGCATCAGATGCAGGGTGAGCGTCTCCGCAGCCATGATTTTGGTACTGGTAGAACCGTTCTCCCACTCTTTGTCATAATAAAGCCCATTGTAGCGTAGCTACCGTAACGTTCGGTCCAGAGCTCGCCGGTCTTGTAATCAGTGGGCCAGTAGAGTCCCCACAGCAAGTTACGGGTCTGCATGAAGTAATTACTGCCCGTGTTGCGTGTATCATTATAACCGCTTTTCTTGGTACGCGCCAGGCTGGCATTGGTGGTCAGTTCAAGGAATTTCCCCACCTTCTGGGTGAGGTTCAGGCGACCGGAAACACGGTCGAAGCTGTTCATCTTCAAACGTCCTTCGTCCTGGGTATAGGAAAGGGAAGTGTAATAGTTGGTATTCTGCGTAGCACCACTGACGGACATATCGTAGGTCTGATAAATGGCGGTACGGAAATATGCCTTGTCCCAATCGTAGTATTTGCCTCCACGCCCGGAGTTGTCGTACTCAAGGATATTGACGTTCTCGTAAGCTCCCGTACCATTTGTGGTAAATTGGTAGCCATGTTTGTTGAAACGGCTGTTCAACTGGCCTATGGCATAGGCTGCCGCCTTTTCGTCCGTTTCGCCCTTACCGCTTGTACGGGCATCGTGAAATACGGTGTAGAGCATATTCACATTCTCCTGTACGCTGGCCGTTTCATAGTTGTCCGTTGCCCAGCAGGGCGTGAAGCCACTTCGGCTTTCAACGTCACCACCGGCTTGCCAATCTGTCCTTTTTTGGTAGTAATCAGAATGACGCCGTTTGCCGCACGCGACCCATAAAGCGAACTGGCCGCCGCATCTTTCAATACAGAAATAGATTCGATGTCTTCCGGGTTCAACGTATTCATGATGTTGTTGGTAGAATAGAGCTCACCGCTCATCTGCCCGTATTGCCCGAAGAGACCGGAACACCGTCCACTACATACAACGGTTCATTCCCGGCATTCATAGAACCTATGCCACGGATGCGGATGGCCGGTGCGGAACCCGCCTGGCCGGAATTATTCGTCAGTTGCAAGCCCGCCACTTACCGTTCAACGCGTTTTCAAAGCTGGTCGTCGGAATGTCTTTCAGCGCATCCGCTTTCACTAAAGAAGCCGAACCTGCATAGCTGCTCTTTTTGGCCGTGCCGTAAGCCACCACCATCACTTCATCCAGCAGTTCCGAATCCGATTTCAGCACCACCTTCATAGCAGGCTTTATGGCAGCTTCTACTTTCTGCATACCTACAAAAGAGACAATCACTGTCTTTGCCGTGCCCGGCACATTCAAGATTGTAAATTTACCTTCGATATCGGTCACGGCCCCCAGCGTTGTACCTTCACCAATACCGATGCCCCAATAATCGGCTCATTGTTGTCCTCGGCAAATACTGTTCCCGAGACCGTAGACGTCTGAGCCATCACTCCCGCCCCCATAACCAGGCAGACAATGATTAACAAGAAGAATTTCTTTCTCATGCTTCTCTTCCTTAAAATTAGTCAATCAAAACACTTTTTAATATCCAAACGCTGCAAAGGTATGTATCTTTTTCAAAAAGAAAAGCAATAGTATTCAAAAAGCTTCATTTTGATTGTATTTTAAGCCAAACACAAGCAATATGTCTACAACCTAAGCATTCCAAGCAATAAGTATGATGCTGGATACGGAAATATAAGCAATGCCAAAGAAGATATATCCGGATTTTAAGATATGACACGTCCCGGCATACAACTTTTTTCGTAACTTTGCACAGTTTTAAAATACACTGAACGAATGGAGTTTAAGTATGACGTTATTGTAATCGGCGCCGGACACGCAGGATGCGAAGCCGCTGCCGCTGCTGCAAACCTGGGTTCGAAGACTTGTCTTATCACAATGGATATGAACAAAATCGGACAGATGAGTTGTAACCCGGCAGTGGGAGGCATCGCCAAAGGACAGATAGTACGCGAAATAGACGCCTTGGGAGGATATATGGGATTGGTGACAGACCAGACAGCCATACAGTTCCGTATACTGAACCGTTCCAAAGGTCCCGCTATGTGGAGTCCGCGCGCGCAGTGCGACCGCAACAAATTCATCTGGGCATGGAGAGAGATACTGGAAAATATCCCCAACCTGCATATCTGGCAGGATACCGTGCAGGAAATCCTCGTTGAAAACGGTGAGATTACGGGAGTAGTCACATTATGGGGAGTAACGTTCCATGCCAAATGTGTAGTACTCACCGCAGGAACTTTCCTCAATGGACTGATGCACGTGGGACGTACCATGCTTCCAGGCGGACGTATGGCAGAACCTGCATCCTACCAATTAACCGAATCCATCGCAAAGCATGGCATCACCTTTGGACGCATGAAGACGGGAACCCCCGTACGCATAGATGGACGCAGCGTGCATTATGAGGATATGGAAATCCAAGACGGAGAATGTGACTTCCACAAGTTCTCGTTCATGGACACTCATGTACGCCATTTGAAACAGCTCCCTTGCTGGACCTGCTTCACCAACGAAGAAGCACACCGCATCCTGCAGGAAGGTCTGCCGGATTCTCCCCTTTTCAACGGACAAATCCAAAGTATCGGCCACGTTATTGCCCCAGTATAGAAACCAAGATTGTGACTTTCCCCGACAAACCGCAGCACCAGCTTTTCCTGGAGCCGAAGGGGAAACAACCCAAGAGCTCTACTTGAATGGATTCTCTTCTTCATTGCCCATGAACATCCAGATTGCAGCATTGAAAAAGATACCGGCGTTCAGAGACCTCGTCATCTACCGCCCGGGCTATGCCATCGAATACGACTTCTTTGACCCCACCCAACTGAAACATACGCTGGAAACGAAGAATATAAAGAATCTGTTCTTTGCCGGACAAGTAAACGGAACAACCGGTTACGAGGAAGCAGCTGGACAAGGAATCATGCAGGTATCAACGCCCACATCAATTGCCACGGCGGAGAACCGTTCACCCTTGCAAGGGATGAAGCATATATCGGCGTTTTAATCGATGACTTGGTAACAAAAGGTGTGGACGAGCCTTACCGTATGTTTACTTCCCGTGCCGAATATCGCATCCTGCTCCGTATGGATGATGCGGACATGCGACTCACGGAAAAAGCCTGGAAGCTGGGACTCGCCAAGGAAGAGCGGTACAAGCTGCTGACAGAAAAACGTGAGGCCGTGAACCGGATTATAGACTTCGCGCGGAATTACTCGATGAAACCGGCATTAATCAATCCGGTATTGGAGCAGCTCGGCACAACTCCACTGCGCCAAGGATGCAAATTGATAGATTTGATAAACCGTCCGCAGATAACGATTGAGAACATTGCCGAACACGTCAGTGCCTTTAAACGAGAACTGGATAAAATATCCGATAGAAAGGAAGAAATTGTAGAAGCTGCAGAAATACTCATCAAGTACGAGGGATACATCGGACGCGAACGGATTATTGCGGATAAATTGGCAAGATTGGAAAGCATCAAGATAAAAGGCAAGTTTGACTATAATTCCATTCAATCCCTTTCTACCGAAGCTAGACAGAAGCTGATGAAGATAGATCCGGAAACAATAGCCCAAGCGAGTCGGATTCCGGGAGTATCTCCAAGCGACATCAACGTGCTACTGGTACTTTGCGGACGATAGAGCGCAAAGTTCCACGTGAAACAAAGAATTCAATAAACGTATTAAATAAACTGATTATGAGCAAAGAAACTCTTACCAAAAGCATCCGAGAAATACCCGACTTCCCCATTCCGGGAATTCTATTCTACGATGTAACTACCTTGTTCAAGGAGCCTACCGCCTTGCAGGAACTCTCGGACACACTATACGAGATGTATAAAGACAAAGGCATCACCAAAGTAGTGGTATAGAATCAAGAGGATTCATTATGGGCCCCATTCTCGCCACCAGACTGGGGGCAGGCTTCGTACCTATCCGCAAGCCGGGAAAGCTTCCTGCAGAAACCATTGAAGAAAGCTATGATAAAGAATATGGCAAAGACACCGTGCAGATGCACAAGGATGCCATCAATGAAGACGATGTAGTATTGCTACACGACGACTTGCTGGCAACCGGTGGAACAATGGAAGCCGCCTGCAAACTGGTGAAACAGATGAACCCCAAGAAAGTGTATGTAAACTTCATCATCGAGCTGAAAGAGCTTCATGGCAAGGATGTGTTTGGAGATGATGTGGAAGTGGAGGCTGTGCTGTCGCTTTAGCCATTTCATATTTCACCACAGATTACACAGATTAACACAGATTATTTATCCACCACAAAACACAGTTTTATCAAAGAGAAATCTGCGCTAATCTGTATAATCTGTGGTGAAACGTCAGTATTATGGAAGAACTCAGAACTAACGACTACCTCAAAGGGATTGTGTCCAACCTTCCCGAAAGTCCCGGTATTTACCAATATCTGAATACCGAAGGGACTATTATATATGTAGGAAAGGCAAAGAATCTGAAGCGAAGAGTGTCTTCCTACTTCAACCGGGAGCACGAACCGGGAAAGACGAGGGTGCTGGTCAGCAAGATTGCAGATATCCGGTACATCGTGGTGAATACCGAAGAAGACGCGCTATTGCTGGAAAACAATCTTATCAAGAAATACAAGCCTCGCTACAACGTACTGTTGAAAGACGACAAGACGTATCCCAGCATCTGCGTGCAGAACGAATACTTCCACGTGTATTCAGAACCCGGAAGATAATCCGTAACGGTTCCTCCTATTATGGCCCTTACAGCCATATACCTTCCATGTACGCATTACTCGACCTCATCAAGCATCTGTACCTTTGCGTACATGCCACCTGAACCTCTCTCCGGAAAACATACGTGCCGGAAAGTTCAATGTTTGCCTGGAATACCACATCAAGAACTGTGCAGGACCTTGCATCGGGAAGCAAAGCCAGGAAGAGTATCTGAAAAACATCGCTGAAATCAAGGAAATACTCAAAGGGAATACCCAGGAGATAGAACGGATGCTTTTCCAGCAAATGCAGGAACTGGCAGCCGAAATGAAGTTTGAAGAAGCACAGAAGATAAAGAAGAAATACCTGCTGCTGGAAAACTACCGGGCGAAATCGGAAGTGGTAAGCAACGTGCTGCACAATATCGACGTGTTCTCCATCGAAGAAGACAGCGATGAAAAGTCCGCTTTTGTCAACTACCTGCACATTACGAACGGTGCCATCAACCAGGCTTTCACCTTTGAATACAAGAAACGATTGAATGAGAGCAAAGAAGAACTGCTCTCTCTCGGCATCATCGAAATGCGGGAAAGATACAAGAGCCTTTCTCGTGAAATCATCGTGCCTTTTGAACTGGATATGGAGCTGAAAGATGTCGTCTTTACCATCCCGCAACGGGGAGACAAAAAGAAACTGCTGGAACTCTCCATCCTCAATGTGAAGCAGTACAAAGCCGACCGCCTGAAGCAAGCCGAAAAGCTGAATCCGGAGCAACGGACCGTGCGCCTGCTGAAAGAGATACAGCAAGAGCTGCACCTGGACCGCCTGCCCATGCAGATAGAATGTTTCGACAACTCCAACATCCAAGGTTCCGACCCCGTGGCCGGGTGCGTGGTCTTCGTCAAGGGGAAACCTTCCAAGAAGGATTACCGCAAGTACAATATCAAGACCGTAGAGGGACCGGACGACTATGCCTCCATGAAAGAAGTCGTAAAACGACGCTATCAGCGCGCTATAGAAGAGAAAGCACCCCTGCCCGACCTTCTTATCACCGACGGTGGAAAAGGGCAAATGAGCGCCGTAAAAGAGGTGATAGACGAGCTTGGCTGAACATCCCCATCGCAGGACTTGCCAAAGATGGCAAACACCGCACTTCCGAGCTGCTGTATGGCTACCCTCCCCAGACCATCGGATTGAAACAGAACACCCCCCTCTTCCGACTGCTGACGCAGATTCAAGATGAAGTACACCGCTTCGCCATCACCTTCCACCGCGACAAGCGCAGCAAACGGCAGATTGCCTCCGCACTGGACGAGATAAAAGGTATCGGTGAAAAGACGAAAAGCGCGTTGCTCAAGGAGTTCAAAAGCGTGAAGCGTATCCGCGAAGCATCTGCCGAGGAGCTTGCCGCCGTGGTGGGAGAAGCGAAAGCCAAAATCATCCAGACCTATTTCTCAGAGAAATAATGACTGATAAATCAGCCTGCAGAGCCATGCACACAACGAATTAATTCGTAACTTTGTCCCCTCAAAAAGACAAGAACAACATGAGAGTAGTGATACAACGTGCCGGACACGCTTCCGTCACCATCAACGGAACCTGCAAAGCCTCCATTGGAAAGGGCCTCATGATACTCGTAGGCATCGAAGAATCCGATGGAAAAGAAGATATTGACTGGCTTTGCAAGAAGATAGTCAACCTGCGCATTTTCGATGACGAAAACGGCGTAATGAACAAATCCATTCTTGAAGCAGACGGCGAGATACTGGTTATCAGCCAGTTCACCCTCCACGCCTCCACCAAGAAAGGTAACCGCCCTTCCTACATACGGGCAGCACGACCGGAAATATCCGTCCCGCTGTACGAACAATTCTGCCGGGAACTGAGTTTAGCATTAGGTAAAGAAATAGGTACCGGCGAATTTGGTGCCGATATGAAAGTAGAACTAATGAACGATGGTCCCGTAACCATCTGTATGGATACAAAAAACAAGGAATAATGACGTTAGAAGAAGCACAGAAACAAGTGGATTCCTGGATAAAGGAATACGGAGTACGCTATTTCAGCGAACTCACCAACATGGCCATACTGACCGAAGAAGTGGGCGAAATGGCCCGCGTCATGGCCCGCAAGTATGGAGACCAGTCCTTCAAAGAAGGAGAAAAAGACAACCTCGACGATGAAATGGCAGATATTCTCTGGGTACTTCTCTGTATTGCAAACCAGACCGGAGTGAACCTAACAGAGGCTTTCCGCCGCAACTTCGAGAAGAAAACCAGACGTGACCAGACAAGACATATCAATAATCCTAAATTGAAAGACCATGGAGAAGAATGAGCTACCCAGAGTAAGTATGACGCCGCCCTGGCTAAGTACAACACCCAACTGGATGATGCAGAAATAGCTGCACAAGCTGCCAGAATCATTGCAGAGAAGGTACCGGCAAACAATACACCGGAGGTAAAGAAATTCCTGTTCAACTGCATCGACCTTACCACCCTGAAGAGTGAAGACAGCGATGAAAGCGTCATGAAATTCACCCAGAAAGTGAATAAATTCGACGAAGAGTTCCCCGACCTGAAGAATGTGGCAGCCATCTGTGTATACCCCAATTTTGCAGAAGTCGTAAAAGACACGCTGGAAGTGGAGGATGTAAAAATAGCTTGTGTATCAGCAGGTTTCCCCTCCTCCCAGACTTTCATTGAAGTGAAAGTGGCAGAAACTGCCATGGCACTGATGGAAGGCGCCGATGAAATAGACATCGTTATTTCGGTGGGCAAGTTCCTGGCTGGAGACTATGAAGGCATGTGCGAGGAGATACAAGAACTCAAAGCAACCTGCAAAGAGCACCACATGAAGGTAATCCTCGAAACCGGAGCTTTGAAGACGGCTTCGAACATCAAAAAAGCATCCATCCTTTCCATGTATTCGGGTGCCGATTTCATCAAGACTTCCACCGGCAAGCAGCAGCCTGCCGCCACGCCGGAGGCGCCTTGGTTATGTGCCAGGCCATCAAGGAATATCACGAGCTGACGGGTATCAAGGTAGGCTTTAAGCCCGCAGGAGGAATCAACTGCGTGAACGATGCACTGATTTATTACACCATCGTCAAGGAAGTGCTCGGCGAAGAATGGCTGAACAACGAGCTGTTCCGTCTGGGAACCAGTCGTCTTGCCAACCTGCTGCTTTCGGAAATCAAGGGTGAAGAGATGAAATTCTTCTAAGAGAAAGCTGTATTTACCTATAAATAAAGCCTGATGGAGTGGGTTCCATCAGGCTTTCTCATATTATCAACCGGAAACAGTTCCGTCATTTTTCCCGTTCTACCACATAATCCAGATACCCAGCTAGCGCTGCTTTTACCTCCGTATCGGGCAAAGAAGCCAGCAAAGAAAGAGCCTTTTCCTTATAGTCATACATCACTTGCGAAGCATACTCTATACCACCATGCTGCTTGGTAAATTCGATTAAATGGGCTATTTCGCCAGGCGTTGCTCCCCATTCTTTATCTTTACGGCAATTTCTTCCGCTGTTTTATCCTTCACGGTATTGAGCACATGAAGCGCAGGCAGAGTCAACTTCCCCTCCACCATATCATTTCCGGTAGGTTTGCCTATTTCCTTGCTCTCGGAGTAATCGAAAATATCATCCTTTATCTGAAAACAAAGCCCGATATATTCACCGAACAGACGCGCAGATTCCGCCTTTTCATCGCTGGCCCCCACCGAGAGAGCGCCCGCCTTCGTACAAGCTGCAAAGAGCACGGCCGTCTTCTTGCGGATAACGTCGAAATAGACTTCCTCGGAGAAATGGAGATTGCTGACGTTGGAAAGCTGCAGAAGTTCACCATCTGCCAAATCCTGCCCCAGGCAGGAGACGATGTCGATAATGTCATGGTTACGGGTCATGCCCACTTGCACCAACGCTGTTGCAAGCAGATAATCGCCTGCCAGTACGGCTACTTTATTATTGAAAATGGCATTAACGGAGAGTTGTCCACGACGTTCAGTACTTTCGTCCACTACATCATCGTGCACAAGGCTGGCATTATGAAGAAGTTCCAACGCAACCGCAGCATGCAGGGTTGCAGGACATACCTTGCCAAAAAGCTTCGCAGCCAGAAGCACCAGAATGGGGCGCATCATCTTCCCGTTCTTCTGCCGGATATGCGCAATTACGCTGTTCAGCAAAAGGTTGGAACTGGAGAGGGTACTTTCAAAAAGCTTCTTGAAGTCCTCCAATTCCTCAAAAATCGGAGATTTTATCAATGATGAGTTGTCCATGCATCGCTATTTGCCTACAAAAATAGTAATAAAACGGTTAATACGGTATTTTTTTGTACTTTTACCATGAAAAAAAGGATTAAATGTATGAATTCAATCGATAAACTGTTTTTGCTCGATGCCTACGCACTGATATATCGGGCCTATTACGCGTTCATCAAGAACCCGAGAACCAACTCAAAAGGATTCAACACCTCGGCCATTCTAGGCTTTGTAAACACCCTGGAAGAAGTGCTTAAAAAAGAGAATCCCACACACATAGGAGTAGCCTTCGACCCGTCAGGCCCTACCTTCCGCCACGAGGCCTACGAGCAATACAAGGCACAGCGCGAGGAGACACCCGAGACCATCCGCCTTTCCGTACCTATTATAAAGGATATCATCCGCGCCTACCGCATCCCCATCCTTGAGGTGGCCGGCTATGAAGCGGACGACGTGATAGGCACGCTTGCCACCGAAGCAGGGCGGCAGGGCATCACCACCTATATGATGACACCCGACAAGGACTACGGCCAGCTGGTATCGGACCGCATCTTTATGTACCGCCCCAAGCACACCGGCGGATTCGAAGTGATGGGTACCGAAGAAGTAAAAGCCAAATTCAACATACAAACCACCGAGCAAGTCATCGATATGCTGGGACTGATGGGCGATGCTTCCGACAACATCCCCGGCTGTCCGGGTGTGGGCGAGAAAACCGCACAGAAGCTGATTGCCGAATTCGGCAGCATCGAGAACCTGCTGGAACACACCGACCAACTGAAAGGCGCACTGAAAACGAAGGTGGAGACAAACCGGGAAATGATTACCTTCTCCAAATTCCTTGCTACCATCAAAACAGATGTCCCCATCCGGCTCGATATGAATTCGCTCGTCCGCGAAGAGCCGAACGAAGAAGAACTCCGCAAGATTTTCGAGGAGTTGGAATTCCGCACACTCATCGACCGGGTACTCAAAAAGGGAAGCGGCAATTCGTCCTCCCCTACTCCAACCTCTCCGGTACCCGACCTCTTTGCCGGGACTCTGTTTGCCCAGCCGCAAACCTCCACTCCCGAAAACAGCGCCCCGATTCAAGGCGATTTGTTTGCAAATTTTGCGGGCGAGGGGACGGGCGTTTCTGAAAATTCAAATCTGACGCGGTTAGAAATGCTCGATGTAGACTATCAACTCATTGATACAGAATATAAAAGAGCAGAAATTATTCAAAAGTTACTTACAAGCGAAATTCTCTCAATAGATACCGAGACTACCGGAACCGAGCCAATGGACGCCGAACTTGTAGGAATGAGCTTCAGCGATGCCGAAAACCGTGCATACTACGTACCCGTTCCCGCCGAACGAGAGGAAGTCTTAAAAATTGTAAACGAGTTCCGTCCCCTCTTCGAAAACGAGAAATCCATGAAGGTGGGACAAAATATCAAGTACGATATGATTATCCTCCAAAATTACGGCGTCCAGGTGAAAGGCAAACTTTTCGACACCATGCTTGCCCACTACGTGCTTCAACCCGAACTGCGACACAACATGGACTATCTGGCGGAAATCTACCTGCACTACCAGACCATCCACATCGATGAGCTAATTGGAGCGCGAGGCAAAAACCAAAAGAACATGCGCGACCTTCCACCCGAAGATGTCTACCGTTATGCCTGCGAGGATGCGGACGTCACCCTCAAACTGAAAAACGTGCTGGAAAAGGAACTGAAGGAGCAAGGTGCCGAACATCTGTCTACGAAATAGAGATGCCGCTCGTCCCCGTACTTGTTAATATAGAGAGCAACGGAGTGCTGCTCGACACGGAAGCCTTGAAGCAATCGTCCCAACACTTCACCGTCCGTCTGCAGGAAATTGAGAAGGAAATCTACGAGATGGCTGGCGAGACATTCAATATCAGCTCCGCCAAGCAGGTAGGCGAAGTGCTCTTCGACAAGCTGAAAATCGTGGAGAAGGCCAAAAAGACCAAGACCGGACAATACGTCACTTCCGAAGAGGTGCTGCAGAGCTACCGCAGCAAGCACGACATCATCGGAAAGATACTGGAATACCGCGGACTGAAGAAACTACTGAGCACCTATATAGATGCCCTACCCCAGCTCATCAACCCGCGCACGGGTCGCATACACACCTCCTTCAACCAGGCGGTGACCGCTACCGGACGCCTCAGCTCCAGCAATCCCAACCTGCAGAACATCCCCATCCGCGACGAAGACGGAAAGGAAATCCGCAAGGCGTTCATCCCCGACACCGGCTGCGAGTTTTTCTCTGCCGACTACTCGCAGATAGAGCTGCGCATCATGGCACACCTCAGCGAAGATAAGAACATGATAGACGCCTTCCTCAGCGGACACGACATCCACGCCGCCACCGCTGCCAAGATATATAAGATAGACATAAACGACGTAACCGCCGACATGCGCCGCAAGGCAAAAACGGCAAACTTCGGCATCATCTACGGCATCTCCGTCTTCGGGCTTGCCGAACGCATGGGCGTTTCCCGCCAAGAAGCCAAAGAGCTGATAGACGGCTACTTTGAAACCTACCCGCAAGTGAAGGAGTATATGGACAAAAGCATCCGGGTGGCACGCGAGCAAGGTTACGTGGAAACCATCTTCCACCGCAAGCGCTTCCTGCCGGACATCAACTCAAGAAACGGGGTGGTACGGGGCTATGCTGAACGGAATGCCATCAACGCTCCCATCCAGGGAAGTGCCGCCGACATCATAAAAGTGGCGATGGCACACATCTATCAGCGCTTCCAAGCTACAATCTGAAAGCAAAGATGATTTTACAAGTCCATGACGAACTAAATTTCAGCGTTCCAGAGGCAGAAAAAGAGCTTGTACAGAAAATCGTAATCGAAGAGATGGAGCAGGCATATCGCATGCACGTACCCCTGAAAGCTGATTGTGGGTGGGGAAACAACTGGTTGCAGGCACACTAAACCACCCAATAACTTTATTTAACTTACAATCAGAAAGCAACAGAAGCAATCCTTTCCAAATACAGTTTGCTCATCAGAATATCCGGCAACCTCGCTGCCGGGATATTTTTATTCACCAATCTTGCCAAAAAGAAAGCATGCCGAAGCCTCACTACTGACATATTGATAAAATTTAATCCGATATTTATATTTATGTCAATTTAATACGTACCTTTGCAGCGAAATAAATGACGTATTGATAGAAAATAGAAAGTTAAACTAAAAAAGACATAAAACCATGAAAGCAAAAGTATCTTTAAAAACAGTGATTGTTTCAGCACTTCTCTTAGTTTGCGGATTAAATGCCTCAGCCGACAATAAGAGCAACCTCATTTACAATTCGGAAGAAGTAAATGGCATGAAGGTAGCAGAGACCGTATACAAGATGGACGGAAACACGCTCGCCAACTATATGAAGTACAATTATAAGTACGACGACCAGAACCGCATGACAGAAAGCGAAGCCCTGAAATGGAACAGCACCAAGAATACATGGGGCAACGACATGTGCATCCGCTATGCATACCAGGCAAGACGGTGACTACCACGTACTATAAATGGAACAGCAAGAAAGGCGAATACATACTGGTTCCCGAGATGACAGTAATCATGGACAACCCTAACATGTAATTGATAAACTCTCTCTTAAAGTAAGAAATCTTATTCCTAACAACAATAACCGAAACCTTTCATAAAAGAGCCGGAATGATTCGCACATTCCGACTCTTTTATTATATCTTGAAAAACAAATCCTTTCCGTCAGATACCAATAACCTTACACGATTAGTATCCTGGATTGTTTTCTATAATGGCACTGTTTGTATCAATCTCACTTTGGGGAAGCGGCCAAGTTCATCCTTTCCTTCGATATACTTCATCGTGTTATACACACGGAGATTCAGTGCTTTCCCATCCCAAGAACTACCTTCTGAATATGCCGGATGCCAGTTGTCATCAAATGAAGGCTTGGCATTGGACATAAGCCCTTTTTGATTGGGAGCATAAATCTTACCTGTCATCACTGTAGAAGCCATACCCCAACGACGGAGATCAAACCAACGAAAACCTTCATTACAAAGTTCAACAGTACGTTCGTAACGTAATGCCTTTCGGAGTCCGCTCTGCGAAGTAACTACCACATCGGGCATTCCTACACGATTACGAATTATATTGATGTCCGTTCGTGCTAACTCCAGATTGCCATCAGCCATTTCAATATTGGCTTCTGCCTCTATTAGATAAACCTCTGCTAAACGCATCAAGCCGCAATTAAGATCACTGGTTTCATGGTTGGAGATTGCAGCTCTTTCCAACTCGGCTATATCCAAATATTTCCTCCAGAGATATCCAGCAGGACCTTTAGTGCCATTGGCACCGTATACGCCCTTGGTACCTGTGACTCCATGTTTGTCACGTCCTTGCCCGTGCTATAGTCGTGAATCTTTTTACTGGTAGTGGAAGTCTGGAATTCCAGATTGAATATGCGTGAACCAGGTCGCAAACAGAAAAGATCCAGACGAGGGTCCCGGTTTTGCCAAGGGTTCTGCCAGTCATACAGAGAAGATTCCGTAATCGATTTGCCATCCTTGCATTGAAACATATCAACAAATGTTTGTGTAGGACCAAAATAGGCGCATCCTCAGTGTACGTGGAGCCATGTAATATGCCTCCTTGGTTTTATTACTGGATATTACCGCATCATACTGCACGGACCAGAGCCACTCATTGCTTGCCTCACCGTCATAACCAAACAGAGCCGTCTGACCGGTTGGCTCTCCTGCCTCATGACTTCTCCACAATACTGTGTATTGATGGATTCCAATTCAAAGCCTGCCTCCTTAGCCAAATTCAAGGCTTGTTTGGCCGAACTGGCAGCCAAGTCATACTTTTTCCAATTCAAGGCAATACGGGCACGTAACGCATACGCTGCTACCCGTCCGATGCGTGCACTGCCATAGCTTTCTGCTTTATGGCGGAGTGGAAGGTTAGCCAAACACTCGTCGCTAAGATCCGAAAGCAGATTCTCTACAATGGTCTCTCTCGGTGTACGTGGGGTCTGGCTGTCATTTATACCGCTGTGTGGACCACATACGGCAAGTCTCCATAGTGCTGGCAAGCTTGATCATAACAGAATGCCCGTATGCACAGCAGCTCTGCCCGTATACTCTCTATATCCGTATCAGAGGCTGTGCCATGCAGATTATCCAGCGCATCGAGAAGCTGTTGATACGTGCCACGGTCTTATACACGCAATTATAAAGCTTGTTTGCCACCGCGTTTTCAGCAGAAGCTCCGGAGGTGATTAATTCCGTATACATAGCCGTGTTGACACGTGTAGCACCAATATCTGTAATATTGTCTGTCACCTTCCACCAGGTGGTGGTGCTGGCACTATAAGCTGTCAGAGATGAGTAAACAGCGTTCAAACCGAAATTCGCCTCTTCCATACTCGAAGGATAAGAGGCAGAAGACGGTGAAGTGAGTGGTTCAAGGTCGAGTGAACAAGCACCGAGGCCTAATAGAAACAGCGAAGGAGTGCTGTATAAATATTGTTTCGTTTCATATCATTTTTTCTTTTTATGTCTTCTTGAATACAGACGGTTTCCCTATTCCGACTAATCAGAATTTGATGTCAACGCCAAAAGTGAAGGCTTTCGTCTGGGGATAATTGTTTGCCGCACCCAGAGATACCCCATCTGTTGCTGATGCGTTATAGTTGACTTCGGGGTCATAGCCATCCCAAAAGTCAGTAAAAGTCAAGAGATTCTCAGCATTGGCATAAATGTAGCAGACTTCAGTCCGATGGCTTTCATCCATTTGGAGGGCAGGTCGTAACCCAGCTGCAGGTTCTTCAGACGCAGGTAAGCGGCACTCTTCATCCAGAAGGATGATGTATAGGTGTTGTTACTGCTCTTATAGGAGAGGCGAGGCGTGGATGCATCATGATTCTGCTCCGTCCAATAGTCAAGGTGTTCCTTGCGGTAGGTTCCTCCCTGATAGCAAGGCATCACGTAGTAGGAATTGAGATAACCGTCGGCCTTGCCAACTCCTTGCAAGAAAGCCGAAAGACGAATTCCTTTGTATCCTACTCCTAAATTAAAGCTATAACTATAGCGTGGAACTGTACTTCCGATAATCGTCTTGTCATCTGTAGTAATTTTGTTGTCTCCGCTGACATTCCGGTATTTCAGGTCACCGGGATATACGGTTGTACCGAATTGGGGACAGTTGGCATTGATTTCGTCCGCTTCTTCTTGTGAATTGATGAAACCGTCGCATATCAATCCGTAAATGGAGTTAATGGAAGACCCCTCTTGGTTACGAATATCACCGCTTGTGCTGCTTGTGCCCCGCATGTCGGTGATGGTGTTTTTCACGTCGCTCAGTGTAAGGGCGGCATCCAGCGAAAAGTCCCTCGTCAGCTTCTTGCTGTAGCCTACGCTTAGCTCCCATCCCTGGTTTCTTACCTTGCCGGCATTCTGGAAGGGAGCACCCATACCAATGTGGTTGGGGATGTCCAGCTTCATCAGGATACCATCCGTTATCTTCCTATACCAGTCGGCAGTGATGTTGATACAGCCGAACAGTGAAAGATCTATGCCTAAGTCAGTCATGGTAGAAGTCTCCCATGTAAGGTCCCTATTGGAGAGCGAGGTAACAGCAGAGGTCGTGTAAAGATTACCTCCCATAGATATAGAGCCCGTAGAGAGTTGCTGAGTAGTGGGATAATAGGAACTTCCGATATTCTGGTTGCCAGTTTGCCCCAAGAGGCACGTAATTTCAGATTATCCACTCTATCGCGTATAGATTCCATAAAGGGTTCCTCGCTGATGCGCCATGCTGCAGAGAATGAAGGGAACACGCCATATCGGTTACCCTCTGCAAATCTGGAAGAACCGTCGGTACGGATATTGGCCTCCACAAGGTAGCGTTCCTTGTAGTTGTAATTCAAGCGGCCAAAGAAGGAGTTGATGGCCCATTGGTACTCCCCTCCTCCATTGTTCATGTTCTCAATGTTACCGGCATCAATTTGGTCATATTGAGGGAAGTTGAATACTTGACGATAGGCAGAAAGAGTCTTTTCTGTATAGGTCTGACACTCCATACCTGCCATTACTTTGAAGTAGTGGTCATCCAGCTGTTTCTCATAGTTGGTCAGTGCCTGTGTGTTCCAGTAGAAGTAACGGTAGGCCGATTCTGTAAGCGAGTTGTAGGTTTCGCCGCTCTTGAAGCTGGTAGTACCTTCCGGGTCACCATACGTGGTGACAGAATTCTTATAGTTATGGTTATTCTTGGTGATATAACGTGGAGTGGCTTGAACTGACACATTCCATCCATCGAGAATCTTATAGGTCAGAGCCATCGCCATGGTAGCACGGATAACATTGTTTTTCACAATACCGCCTTCACGCAACAACAGCACGGGGTTATTGCCCATCAGACCATTTGCCCCATTATAAAGACCAGTAGTAAATTGATTGACAATGTTCGGGGTTCGGGTGTTCATATAATTGAAGGCATGTCCTTCGTAGGGAGAACTATTTTTATTGGCATTGCTTACTTGTATGTCAAACTTCATGTCCAGACGGTCGCTAAGCTTGATGTCCATATTGTTGCGTACAGAGATTTTACGGTAAGAGGAATTGACCACTATACCCGTCTGGTCCAGATACCCTATAGAAGTAAGTGTCTTGATACGTTCTGATGAAGAAGTCAGAGTAAGCGTATGCCCATGGTTGAATCCGTTTTCTGTAAGAATCAAGTCCTGCCAGTCTGTATTAGGATAGATGTCCGGGTCAGTAGCCATGCCAGCCACATATTCCCTTATATATTCATCACTATAGGCAGGTCGGATCCGTCGTTACCTGCTGCCACATTTTCCAATTGCATATATTCCAATGCATCCACTTTTTGAGGAAGCATCGTTGCGCCTTGGAATCCAAAATATCCTTTATAGGATATGCTGAACTTGTCTTGACTGCCACCCCGTTTGGTAGTCACCAGAATGACACCATTGGCAGCACGTGAACCATAGATGGATGCAGATGCAGCATCTTTCAAGACGGACACTGACTCGATGATGTTAGGATCCACTTCATCTATGGTTCCTTCTACGCCATCGACCAACACCAACGGGGCGGCACTATCACCACCGAAGGTTCCGATACCACGTATACGTATATGACCGCCATTGCCGCCTGGCTCACCGCTCTGTGTAGTGACAGTTACACCTGCAGCCATGCCTTGCAGAGCCGAAGATACGTTTGATACTCGACGGTTTGCAAGCTTCTCGCTGTTAAGCGAAGAAACCGAGCCTGACAGATTAACCTTCTTGTTAGTGCTATAACCTACCACTACCACGTCGTTAAGCAATTGTGAGTCTTCATCCAGTACCACATGAATGAAGTTCTCCCCTGCAGTCTTCAGCTTGAGGGTACGGAAGCCGATGTAGGATACGATGAGTTCCGCGTCTTCGATGGTTTCAAAATTGAAGTTGCCGTCCACATCGGTAATGGTTTTCTCGGGAGAATGGGTCACTTGAATTGTAGCACCGGGAAGTGGATTATTGAACCGGTCCACCACTTTACCTTTGACGGGTTTCAGTGAAGCTGCGACTACATTCAACGAAACAAGCAGCCCACAGACACACACAAAGGATTTAATCATTCTTGTTTTCATTAGTTTCTATGATGATTTTAATTTCGGCTGCAAAAGAATGGATGCTGTATTACAGACTTGTGTCACTTCTGTGATTTTGATATGACACCGGATGAGAGCCCGACATATGTAACTTGAACGTAACCCCATAGAAACGACGAAGTAATTTCACTCACCTATTTTTGCTCTCAATTCAAACAACAAATAATTGAAAGAGAAAAGCAATGAACAAAAAGAACATTTTTTACGCCGCATTGCTGCTTATGGCAATAGGGGCAGAAGCTAAAGAGATTAAAGGCAAAGTCATGGCCGACGGCAAGGGGCTGGCCAAAGTTGTAGTAACCGATGGCACCGCATTCGCTCTTACCAGTGAAGACGGAAGCTATATGATTGATGCTGATGAGAAGGCCCACTTTATCTATGTAGTGACACCTTCAGGCTATATGGCTCCTTGCAACGGGGGTACTCCCGTCTTCTATAAGACTCTGAACGAGAACAGCCACGATTTCCAGCTCCATCGCTGGGGAACAGTAGGAGGCAAATACGCATGATGGCAGCAGCCGATACACAACCGCGCGGAGAGAACGCATTCCATCGGCTTGAAACGGAAGCTTTCCCCGACCTCAAGCAAGTGGGCTTTGAATATATGAGCCAGAATATTCCTGCTTTCGCCATCTTCTTGGGCGACATCTTATGGGATAACCTGGAAATGTTTCCCCACATCAAGCAAGAGATAGCAAAGATCCAAATTCCCATCTATCCGGTTATCGGCAACCACGACCACGACAAGGAGGTGAGCGACGATGATGCCAGTGCACATCTTTATCGGCATTTCTTTGGACCCACTTACTATGCGTTCAATGCTGGAAAAGACTATTATATCGTTTTGGACAATATCCTTTATAAAGGAAACAAGAAGTATGAGGTGGGGCTCAATGATCAGCAGCTCAATTGGGTGAAGAGCTATCTGCAGTACGTCCCAAAGGGGCTCATCTGTTTGTTTGCATGCATGCTCCGGCATACTTCTATAACGAGAACTACAAGTTGGGACGCGTAGCCGAGTTACTCGACCTTTTCGAGGGTTATAAGGTAGATATTCTCAGTGGTCACACCCATGTACAATGCAACACACAAATCAGAAACAACATTCGTGAGTACAATATCGCCTCCATCGGAGGCGCGTGGTGGTTATGGGACGGCATCTATAGCAAAGACGGTACCCCTATTGGCTACCAAGTATTCGAATCCGGCAAGAACGGAATTGCAAATTATTTCAAGTCATTAGGACATGACCGTGACTATCAGTTCCGTTACTATCCCGTGGGTACAGTACCGGCCATGAAGACGAACTCTGCGTCAAGGTATGGAATTGGGATAACCGCTGGAAAGTGGAATACTACGAAGACGGGAAGTTGAAAGGCGAAATGAAGCAGTATAAAGGCATGGATCCTGATTATGATTTCTTCCTGCAGCGCAAAGCTGTCACAGAGGGAAAGGATATGAAGGAACGTGGTCGCCAAGCTAACAAGAATGCTTATTTCTTTTTCTCTACAAAACCGAGCGATAAAGCAAAGAAAATAAAAATCGTGGTGACTGACGCCAACGGGAAAAGCTACGAGCAGTCTTTGGAACATTAAGTAAACAGACAGATAGTAATCGGTACCTGATTATGAGCCATTCCCTGCTCCTCGTTATTCAGCTATCGGTTATTATTCGTACCTTTACCCGAAAAAGGAATGCCACATGATACCCAAGCCCCTCATTACCTACATCGAGACAGCAATCATCCCCCGTTACAAGGAGTTTGACAAGGCACACAACCTCTCACACGTCCGCACCGTCATCGAAGAAAGCCTTGCCCTCGCCCGGCAATATCCCGAAGCGGACGAACGCCTGGCATACGTCATTGCCGCCTACCATGACACGGGACTGTGCCGCGACCGCGCCACCCACCACCTTGTCTCCGGCGAGATACTGATGGTAGACGACACCCTGCGGCAATGGTTCTCCGATACGGAAATACTCCTCATGAAAGAAGCCGTAGAGGACCACCGCGCCTCCACAGACCACGAACCTCGCAGCATCTACGGCAAGATTGTTGCCGAAGCGGACCGTATCATCGACCCGGACATCACCCTGCGCCGCACCGTCCAATACGGCTTGAAACAGAATCCTGCCGCCGACAAGGAGTGGCACTACCAGCGGTTCCATCAGCATCTCATGGCAAAGTATGCACCCGGCGGTTATCTGAAGCTCTGGTTTCCCGAGGGCAAGAATGCGGAACAGCTGAAGAAGCTCCAAGCCATTATCGCAGACGAAGGACAGCTGCGGCAAGTTTCAACCGAATATTCGAGGAGGAAAAGTAATAGCGGTATCAATGAAGCATATGCCCCATTTCATTTCCAACTATGGAAACGGTTTGTTTCCTATAATGGAACAGAGTGTTCTCTATAAGGAAACAAAGTGTTTCCTATAACGGAACAAATCGTTTTATCCCGTCGAAACAAGTCGTTTCATACAAGAGAAACAATCTGTTCCGACGGGGTGTAACAAAGTGTTCAGTACTGTGAACTAATACAATAGCTCTATTTAGAAGGTCTCACAAGATAAGTATCCGCCTCCATAAGTATAAAGACTTATGGGCGTGCCAACATGAGGAAATCATAAAACTCACAGATGGACTGGCCTTCGGTCTCTGATTCGAAGACAAAGAAGAGCGGCTGCTTTCCCTTATGCAGCTTTGCCGGAATAGAGAGCGGAGCATAAAACTCCCTGCAAGTGCTGCCAGCCTTCACATTCACAAGTCCTATCTCTACACCGCCTTTTGTTGTCCAAGGGCTACCCAGCATGATGCGGATGCGCCCGTCGGTATCTTCAGCCTTCAACCTTAACTGCATCTGCAAAGACTTATCTCGCGGAACGGCATTCATATTCAAGTATTTATATCCTACAATCGACCACTTGTGTTATTCACCACCGGAGCGAACGGGATTTTGTGGTTGTTATCGCCGGCATAGGGATTATTATCCCGGTACACAGGCCGGATATAAGACCCCGTATACACATAATGGGGATAGACCTCTTTGATTCCTCCGGGATTGGTGTGCCAACAAGCCAGCCCGGCCGAGATGCGCTGCATAGGATTGAGCCCTTCAAGAAGGAAACCTTCAGAGTTGAACTCTCCGCGTGAAATCACGACTTTCCCGCCTTTTCCTTTTTCCACCTTTACATCAATGGCCGACACCATAGCTTGGCGTGCATAGCAATCGGTACCTATCTGGCGATGATAGAACACGTACCATTGCTCACCTATCTTGCAGATACTGCCATGCGTATTTCCACCGGGCATGGCCGAAGCTATCACGTTGCCTTTTTCGTCATACTCACGCGCCCGCGCATCGATGATTGTCCCACCATAGGTCCACGGCCCAAGGGATGCTCGCTGTAGGCATAGGCCAACGTATAGTTGCTGGCGTTTGGCAGGCCATCTTCACCCTCAGCGGTAGTACGGCTATAGATAAACACATACTTATCCTCAATCTTGCGGATAGAAGATGCCTCAAAGAAGCGGAATATACCTTCCTGCCGATAGCCCGAAATCATGTTCTCCACCACTTCGGTACCGGGCTTTACCGTGCACATGGTAGCAGGGTCCAACTCCGCGCCATGCGAAATGCCAAATCCCCAATAACCATACACGCGTCCATCATCGTCAACAAACACTGCGGGGTCGAATCCCAAGCAACCGAAAGTCTCACGAGGACGTTCCTTGTTCCAATTGCATACTGTAAACGGACCATCGGGACGGTCGCTTTTGGCAATCATGGAATTGCGCCCGCCACCTTGATTATTCGGAAAGAGGTAATAAGTTTTCTTACCATCGGCATCGGTAGTTACTGTCACGTCAGGGGCAAAAAGCACGTCGTCGGTCCCATCAGCATTCAGTTTATACAGCTCGGGCGACTCATTGACTTTAAATATCACGCCGTCATATCTCCAACGGGTCAGGTCCTCTATGGGTGCTGACCACACCACTTGGTCACGTCCGCAATACATCCACTTGAGATTGTCGTGCGAACCATAAATATAGACACGGTACTTGCCGGGACAGTCAGGATCCTCAAACACATAGGGCTCACCGTCAGGAATAAACTCCCAAAGCGGCAGATAAGGATTCTGTGCAGATAATGTAAAAGACAGACCGATGAGACATGAGAAAATCATCAGAATTTTTCTTACTTTGTTTTTCATAATTGCATTGATTTATAGAATGATACTTAAATTATAATTGCGACAAAACTATCAATTTATCGTTTCATCATCATGCTTTTAATGCAAATTAACACGTTCAATACGAATTTCTAAATACGTAAATATCGTTCCGGTGACTCTCCCATGTCCTCCCTTCTTCGTTGGTATATGCAAAAATCAGCTATTTTTCAGTAAGTTTGCACTATCTTTGCTTAAAAAAGTGAAGATAGGCTGCACCTCAGCATAAAAAATGAACGCGTTCATTTCATTCTGCCTTCGGTTTGCACTATCTTTGCATCCAATTAACTGAACAATAACTAAAAAACAAGATAACACTATGGCATTAAAAGCTGGTATCGTGGGCCTTCCCAACGTAGGAAAATCCACTCTTTTCAACTGCTTGAGCAGCGCAAAGGCACAAGCGGCAAACTTCCCGTTCTGTACAATCGACGCCCAAATGGGACAAGTGTCCGTACCCGACGAACGACTGACGAAGCTCGCCGAGCTGGTTCACCCGGGGCGTATCGTACCCGCCGTGTGTGACATCGTAGACATTGCCGGACTGGTGAAGGGCGCCAGCAAAGGTGAAGGACTCGGCAACCAGTTCCTGGGCAACATCCGCGAGTGCGACGCCATCATCCACGTGCTGCGCTGCTTCGACAATGGCAACATCGTCCACGTAGACGGCTCGGTGAACCCCGTACGCGACAAGGAAATCATCGACACAGAGCTGCAACTGAAAGACCTCGAAACCGTGGAAAACCGCATCAAGCGCGTAGAGAAAATAGCCAAGGTGGGTGGCGACAAGGCTGCAAAGATAGAGTACGAACTCCTGCTCCGCTACAAGGATGCCCTGGAACAAGGACAAAGCGCCCGCACCGTCATCCCGCAGAACGACGACGAGGAACAATGTGCCAAGCAGATGTTCCTGCTCACCACCAAACCTGTGCTCTACGTCTGCAACGTGGATGACGTCAGTGCCGCCGGCGGCAACCAGTACGTAGAGCAGGTGCGCGAAACCATCAAGGCGAGGATGCCGAACTTATCATCATCTCCGCCCAGACCGAGGCCGATATTGCCGAACTGGAGACATACGAGGAAAAACAGATGTTCCTCGAAGACCTGGGACTGAAAGAGAGCGGTTGCAACCGTTTGATTAAAGCTATCTACAGCCTGCTGAACCTCGAAACCTTCATCACTGCCGGAGAGATGGAAGTAAAGGCATGGACCTATCGCAAGGGATGGAAAGCACCGCAATGCGCCGGCGTTATCCATACGGATTTCGAGAAAGGGTTTATCCGGGCAGAGGTCATCAAGTATGAGGATTATATCAAGTATGGCAGCGAAGCAGCGTGCGCGAAGCCGGAAAGTTGGGTGTGGAAGGCAAGGAGTATGTGGTGCAGGATGGGGACATCATGCACTTCAGGTTCAATGTGTAATGATATTCATTCCAGATGCAATGTACAAAGAAAGTACATTGCCATTTTCTAATAAACTCCATACAATAACAATACTGTGAAACAGATTATCTTCCTTTTATTCTTATTGTCCTGTACTGCCGTTTATGCACAACAGCAAGACTCGGTAACCATTCACGGACGGGTGACTGATTACAACGGACAGCCGATAGACAGTGCCAGCGTCTGGTGGCAAAACCCGCAGTTCAATGACATCATAGAAGCCATAACCGACAAAGACGGGCATTACACGGCCCGTATACCCAAAGGGAAATATCAAAGTGCAGCCTCTATTTATCTGCCCTCCTATGCGCACATTGCCATGAAAAGCGGGCTGCCCGAGACTGAACACCGCCTGGAGTTCTGGGCCTGGGATTTCATCGCCGACCGCGACACTACACTCGACATACGTTATCATCGTATGGAAGCTTATGGCCTGCGTGCTTTCTGCATCCCCGGAGCCATGCCTACTTATCAGATATACGTCCGTCCCATGAGCTTGACACGTACCTACCAATGGATGAAAGAAACAAAGCCCGAGTCATTGGTACACGGTGAAAACCTGAGTGACATTGAGCAACAAGAACAAAACAAAGAAGCCAGAGAATGCCAGATGCTCCCCGCCCGGGCAACTGAAAGTCACCGTCTGGATAGACGGCGAGAAAGTCCCCGTGC
>ENA-OQCP01000060-OQCP01000060.1-human-gut-metagenome-genome-assembly--contig:-NODE-60-length-38840-cov-2.637719_pt1 | contig 38840 bp, 51 predicted proteins | sample MGYA00242760_ERZ504583 | MGnify/ENA primary metagenome ERZ504583 (study PRJEB26092, sample SAMD00036308) | human gut metagenome | host: Homo sapiens | study: EMG produced TPA metagenomics assembly of...
AGGAAGAAATTTACTGTCAAAAGAACACTCCGAAAGAAAAACTCAGCACATTGTCCCTGCGGTGAAAACGGATTTCGTTTTTCGTGTTTTCGTCAGCAGCGTTGTTGTCGGCCGGAATATCGTATGTCACGTTTTTGGAGATGTTGTGCAGCCCCATGTCGTAACGGAAGTCGAAAAAGACGCGTGAGATGGTGACGGATACGCCGACGGTGAAACTGAGATTGAGCGGACGCAGCCTTTCACGGATATTCACCTGGTCGAAATTCTCGAAGTCGATGTCACTTTTCCTGTCCCATATATAGCGCACTTTGGTCCTCCAAAGACGGCAAGGCTGTACGGCCCCTCCTTGATGAAGTTGTATCCGTAGATGACGGGGATGTCTATACTGTGGATGGACGATGTAATGGAGGCTTCCTCCGGCCGGGCTCCTGATGCGGCGTCTTCGGGCAGAGGTTTCTCGAAGGTGATGTTGCACCGGTTGATGTTGTAGGATATTTCCGGTTGCAGGAAATGGCGGTCGAAGTTTATCCGCATGAAAAGGGAGCCGAAATATCCTATCTTGTAATTGTTCTGCACTTCGTCGATGGGCACTCCGTTGACGCTGAACTGGGATACAAGGAACAAGGAAGAGGTGAAACCGCCTTTGAAACCGAAATTGACCGGAGTTTCCTTGCGGTGTCCGGAATGCTCTTCGTCGGCAGTACCGGGCACAACCGGAGTCTGTCCCCACATCATGGCGGGGAAGGCCAACAGATATAAGCCCATCAAGATTCGTCGCAACTCCATCTCTTAAAACCTTTATCGCATTATTACTTCTTTTTCTCTACTGACCATCCGAATTTGCCTATCTTTTCTCCCAGCTCATAATATCCACCGTGCACATAGACCAAGGGATTCGTTTCCGCCAGTTCCAGTTTGCCGGTTTCAGGGTTCAGATTACGGGTATCGGCACGTACATTTACCACATCCGCTATAAACATGTCGTGCGAACCGAGAGCCATAATCTCCTTTACCCGGCATTCTATGCAAAGCGGTGATTCCTTGATAAGAGGCGCGCTGACTACGGTGCTTTTCCCCGGTGTCAGATGCATTTCCTCGAATTTGTTGTAGTCCTTTCCGGAGCGTACGCCACACCAGTCCGTGGCACGGGCCATGTCTTTCGTGGTGAGGTTGATGACGAACTCCATATTCCGCTTGATGATGTCGTAGGAGTGGCGTTCGGGGCGTACGGAGATATAACACATGGGCGGGTTCGTGCAAATCGTCCCCGTCCATGCGATAGTCAGAATGTTATATTCCTCCGGAGTGCTTCCGCAGCTCACCAGTACGGCGGGCAGCGGATAAATCATGGTTCCGGGTTTCCAGTCTTCTTTCATATAATCTCAATATCTTCTCTGGTCTGCTCCTTTTCGCAGTAGTGGCATTTGATGACGCAATTGTCCTTATCCACGACATGAAACAACGTAGGCATAGGCTCATTGTTCGTGATGCACTTCGGGTTGGCGCATTTCACGATTCCGCGCAGCTCTTCGGGCAGGCGGACTTCGCGTTTCTCCACCACTTCGTAGTCGCGGATAATGTTCAGTTTTACATTGGGAGCCACCACGGCGATACGGTTTATCTCTTCGTCGCAGAAGAACTTGTCGGCAATCTTGATGATGCCTTTCGTGCCCAGTTTCTTGCTCTTGAGGTTGAAGCCGATAGTGATATTGTTGCTCATGTGTTCCAGTCCGAGCAGGGAGACTACGGTAAACAGTCTCTCGGAGGGTATATGGTCTATTACAGTGCCGTTTTCCAGAGCAGCAACCTGCAATTCTTGTTTCTTTTCGCTTAACATCTTGAAATATTAGTTATTAGACGATTCTACTGAATTACTCCTTTACTCTTTTTCACCTCATCCAGCGTGATGCCCAGTACATCGCACAGAATAGCTTCACGGGCATACAGTCCGTTTTGTGCCTGCTGGAAATAGTATGCCTTGGGATTGTCGTCCACATCATAGGCTATTTCGTTGACACGGGGCAACGGATGCAGGATGCGCAGGTTGGGACGGGTATGTTCCAGCATCTTGTTGCGCAGGATGTAGACATTCTTCACCCGTTCGTACTCCATAAGGTCGGTGAAGCGCTCGCGCTGCACACGGGTCATGTAGAGGATGTCGGCATCAGCAATGATTTCTTCCGTAAAGTCCGTATGTTCCACGTACTTGATGTTGTGCTCGCGGCAGTAGATTTTGTATTCTTCGGGCATCCGCAACTCGTCGGGAGCGATGAAGTGGAAAGTGGGGTTGAAGTGGCGCATGGCCATCAGCAGGGAGTGGACGGTACGGCCATACTTCAAGTCGCCGACCAGGAAGATATTCAGATTCTCCAGCGTGCCTTGCGTCTTGTAGATGGAGTAGAGGTCGAGCATGGTTTGTGAGGGATGCTGGTTGGCACCGTCTCCGGCATTCACAATGGGCACGGTGGTGACTTCACTGGCATAGCGTGCGGCCCCTTCGAGGTGGTGGCGCATCACGATGATGTCGGCATAGTTGCTTACCATCTTGATGGTGTCTTTCAGCGTCTCGCCCTTGGATGAGCTGGTGGCCTTTGGGTCGCTGAACCCGATGACACGTGCTCCAAGCCGGTTGGCGGCAGTCTCGAAACTGAGGCGTGTACGGTGGAAGGCTCGAAAAATAAGGTGGCAACTACTTTCCCGTCCAATATATGCCGATTGGGATGGGCTTCAAACTCTTTCGCCATCTCGAGCATATAGAGGATTTTTTCCCGGCTATGCTCGGCAATGGTGACTAAACTTCTGTTTTCCATATCGTTGAATTCATTTATACTTTTCGAGAGTGTAAAGTTACGGAAAATATGCGGGCTACGGAAATATGCGGGGAAGTTTTTTGCGAAATATGGGCTGTTTTTTTAACCGTGTGGCTTGTTGTCCGGAATGCCACACTTCATCATCGAAATGCCACACTTCGACAAAGTAAATGCCACATTCGCGAATGTTCAAGTGTGGCATTTGCCTTAGTCAAGTGCGGCGTTTGCCTTGTCGAAGTGTGGCATTCCGGACAGTGAAGTGTGGTATCTCTTTACGCCGTCGCCGTCGTTCTTTTTAACGACAACGTCGTTTTTTCTCTTCTCTTCTTATCTTATCTTATCTCCTCTTACGCGCGCGAGGGCAAGTTTTCATTGTTTCAATCTGTATTATAGCTCATTACGATGTGTTTTTCCTTTCCGATTTTTTCTTCAAGTTTTCTAATTATTTTGCAATCGTTTTGCATTTCACTGACAGTTTCCATTAAAATAAACGGGCGTTTTTTGTGAATGCCGGAAATCTTATCCTGAAAAAGATATAAAAAGCATAGGCACATCCAATATATTTCCGTACCTTTGCCCTATTATTGAACTTTGATTTTAGCAACTGAAACATGATAAGGAAAGTCGTCAAAATCCTATGGATTTTCATCGCACTGATTTCGCTGGTGTGTGTCTTTATATTCTTTTCCATAGCCAAGGGCTGGATAGGCTATATGCCTCCGGTGGAAGACCTGGAAAATCCGAATTACAAATTTGCCACAGAAGTCTTTTCCGAGGACGGAAAAGTATTGGGTACTTATTCCTATAGTAAGGAAAACCGCGTGTTTGTGGGATACAATGATTTGTCGCCCAATATCATCAACGCCTTGATAGCTACGGAAGATGTACGTTTTGCCGAACATTCGGGCATTGACGCCTACGCCTGACGCGTGCCGTAGTGAAGCGCGGTATCCTGATGCAGAAGAATGCCGGCGGTGGCAGTACCATCACCCAGCAGCTTTCCAAACAGCTTTATTCTCCCAGTGCCGACAATGTGATGGAACGTCTGTTCCAGAAGCCCATCGAATGGGTGATTGCCGTAAAGCTGGAGCGTTACTATACAAAAGAGGAAATCCTCACCATGTATCTCAACAAGTTCGATTTCCTGAACAATGCGGTAGGCATCAAGACTGCTGCCTTTACCTACTTCGGTTGCGAACCGAAAGATTTGAAGATTGAGGAAGCGGCTACGTTGGTGGGCATGTGCAAGAATCCGTCTCTCTATAATCCGGTGCGCTACAATGAACGTTCCCGCGGACGGCGCAATGTGGTGCTCGACCAGATGCGGAAAGCGGGATATATTACGGAAGCCGAGCGCGACTCCCTCCAGGCATTGCCTCTGAAACTGAAGTACAACCGTGTGGACCACAAGGAAGGGTTGGCCACTTATTTCCGCGAATACCTGCGCGGCGTGCTCACCGCCAAGAAGCCCGACAAGGCCAACTACCGCGGTTGGCAGATGCAGAAATACTACGAGGATTCACTCGACTGGGAGAACAACCCGCTCTTTGGATGGTGCGAAAAGAACACCAAGAAAGACGGTACCAAATACAACCTCTACACCGACGGGCTGAAAATCTATACCACGCTCGACTCGCGTATGCAGCAGTATGCCGAGGATGCCGTGACAGAGCATCTGAAGGAACTGCAAGGTTACTTCTTCAAGGAAAAGAAAGGGGCCAAGAAAGCTCCCTACACCTTCCGTCTGACCCAGGAGCAGGTGGACGAGATTCTGGGACGTGCCATGAGGTTGTCCGACCGCTACCGCATTATGAAGAAAGCCGGAGCCACCGAAGCTGAAATAAAGAAAGCCTTCGATACCCCGGAGGAGATGTCCGTATTCAGTTGGGAAGGGGAGAAAGACACCATTATGACCCCGATGGATTCCATCCGTTACTACAAGTTCTTCCTTCGTGCCGGTTTCATGTCCATGGACCCGCGCAGCGGACATGTCAAGGATACGTAGGCGGACCGAACTACCATTACTTCCAGTACGATATGGCCATGGTGGGACGCCGCCAGGTAGGTTCTACCATCAAGCCTTTCCTTTATACATTGGCTATGGAGAACGGTTTTTCTCCCTGCGACGAAGTGCGCCACGTGGAATACACGCTGATTGATGAAAACGGAAAACCGTGGACGCCGCGTAATGCCAACAAAAAGCTGATTGGTGACATGGTGACTGTGAAGTGGGGGCTGGCAAACTCGGACAACTGGATTACGGCCTATCTCATGAGCAAGCTGAATCCCTATAATCTGAAACGTCTTATACATACTTTCGGTGTCCGCAACCGTGATATAGTACCTTCCGTTTCACTCTGTCTGGGCCCGTGCGAGATTTCCGTCGGCGAGATGGTAAGTGCCTATACCGCATTCCCCAACAAGTATCCGGGTAGCTCCGCTGTTCGTGACCCGCATCGAGGACAACGACGGAAACGTGCTGGCAACCTTTGCTCCCGAAATGCAGGAAGTCATCAGCGTATCCAGCGCTTACAAGATGCTGGTCATGCTGCGTGCCGTTGTCAACGAAGGTACCGGAGGCCGTGTGCGCCGTTTGGGTGTGAAAGCCGACATGGGCGGCAAGACCGGAACGACGAACTACAATGCCGACGGCTGGTTTATGGCTTCACGCCTTCGCTTGTGTCCGGTTGCTGGGTGGGCGGTGAGGACCGCGACATCCACTTCGATACGATGCTTCACGGACAAGGTGCTTCCATGGCATTGCTATCTGGACCAAATACATGGTGAAAGTGCTCGGTGACAAATCTCTGGGATATGATGAAAATGAAACATTCCAGTTGCCCGAAGGCTATGACCCGTGCAAGGATGATGTGAATCTGGAAGGAGACACCCATATAGAAGAACCGATAGAGGGACTCGACGAACTGTTTAATTAGTTGAAAGGTGAAAATTGAAAGTGGAAAGGTAAACTTTCAATTTTCCCCTTTTCCCCTTTCACCTTAAAAAATGGATTATACGATTAGTATTGGGAGCAACGAGCAGCGGAGGGAGAACATGGAACTGGCTCGCAGACGCTTGACGGAACTTTTTTCGGGAATACGTTTCTCGGAAGAGGAGGAGACGGCACCTTTGTTCTTTCACCGTCCGAATCTGTTCTCCAATCAGGTGGCATGCTTTGCTTCCGATAATCCGGTAGAGGAAGTCACCGCCTGCCTGAAAGCCATCGAACGGGAAGCCGGAAGGAAGCCCGAGGAGAAGGAGCAGGAAATTGTACGGCTGGATATAGACTTGTTGTCTTGTGACGGGACTGTCTATAAGCCAAAAGATTTGAAACGTGATTATATCCTGCGAGGATTGAAACAACTGTTATAATTAATAAAGAATATAAGGAGATGTGTCGATAGTATATGAACACTTTCGGATACACTCTCATTTTAAAAAACGAAGATTGAAAATGAAATTTTTAGGAATCATACCTGCCCGTTACGCATCTACGCGTTTTCCAGCCAAACCATTGGCGGTGTTAGGTGGAAAAACCGTGATACAGCGAGTATACGAGCAAGTGGCAGGAATCTTGGACGATGCATACGTGGCTACGGACGATGAGCGTATTGAAGCCGCAGTAAAAGCATTCGGAGGAAAGGTGGTAATGACTTCCACCGAACATAAAAGCGGCACCGACCGCTGTCAGGAAGCTTGTACAAAAATAGGAGGACAGTTTGATGTCGTGGTGAATATCCAGGGGGATGAGCCTTTCATCCAGCCTTCGCAGTTACAAGCCGTCAAAGCATGTTTCGACGATCCGGCCACCCAGATAGCCACTCTGGTGAAACCCTTTACGGTAGATAATGGTTTCGAGGCACTGGAAAATGTGAACTCTCCGAAGGTTGTGCTCAACAAAAACAGGAATGCCCTCTATTTTAGCCGTTCCATCATTCCCTACCAGCGTAATGCGGCGAAGGAAGACTGGCTGAAGAACCATACGTATTATAAGCATATCGGCCTTTATGCCTATCGCGTAGAGGTACTGAAAGAGATAACCGCCCTTCCGCAGTCATCCCTCGAGATTGCCGAATCATTGGAACAGCTTCGTTGGTTGGAAAACGGATACACTATCAAAGCAGGTATCACGGATGTAGAAACTATCGGCATAGATACTCCTCAAGATTTGGAACGGGCAGAAGAATTTCTTAAAAGCCATGGGCTGTAAACTAGAAAGCCCATGCTGAACCGAAGTGACCAACCCCGGATTCTTGAACCGGAACAACTGGTGGTGCAAAGGCCGGAACGTATCAAGTTGCCTAATGGCGTGCCATTGAGCGTGCTCAATGCCGGTGACAATGAAGTGACACGTATCGATCTCCTCATGGCAGGCGGCCGATGGCAACAGAAACAGCCCTTGCAGGCGTTGTTTACGAACCGCATGCTTCGCGAGGGCACCCGACGCTACGATGCCGCCCGGATAGCGGAAAAGCTGGACTATTACGGAGCCTGGCTGGAATTGTCCAGTGCATCCGAGTATGCCTATGTCACCCTTTATTCTCTGAATAAATACCTTCCCCAAACGCTTGACATATTGGAGTCTATCGTCAAAGAGCCGGTATTTCCCGAGAAAGAGCTGGGAGTGATTGTAGACAACAATATCCAGCAGTTTCTTGTCAACTCTTCCAAGGTGGACTTTCTGGCGCACCGCGGATTGGTGAAGGCTCTGTACGGCGGGCAGCATCCCGGCGGACGTCTGGTGCAGGAAGAGGATTATCGGCGCATCACTCCTGCGGTGCTACGCGAGTTTTATGACCGTTATTATCATTCCAATAATTGCAGCATCTACCTCTCGGGCAAGGTTACCGACGATTGCATCCGCCGGATAGAGTCCTTGTTTGGCTGCGAGGCTTTCGGTACGGATTTCCGCAAACCGGAGAAGACAGAATTTCATCCGGTTACCGCTTCCGGAAAACGTATCTTCATCGAACGTCCGGACGCTGCAAAGTGCCGTCCGTATGGGCATGCTTTCCCTGGACCGTAATCATCCGGACTACTTGAAGGTCCGCGTGCTGGTCACACTGTTCGGGGGCTACTTTGGCAGTCGCCTGATGTCCAATATCCGGGAAGATAAAGGATACACGTACGGTATTTCCGCAGCCATCATGCCCTATCCGGGGCAGGGAGTGCTGGCGGTCAGTGCCGAAGCCGCCAACGAATTTGTGGAGCCTCTTATCGGTGAGGTCTATCATGAAATAGACCGCCTTCAGAACGAGCTGGTTTCCGATGGAGAGCTTTCCATGGTGAAGAACTATATGTTGGGAGACATGTGCCGTAGTTATGAATCTGCATTCTCGCTGGCGGATGCTGGATTTTTGTGCAGGTATCGGGCTTGCAGGATACTTACTTTGCCGAAGCATTGGATGCTGTCAAGGAGGTTACCCCACAAGAAATCGTGAACTTGCAGGGCGGCATTTATGCAAAGAGAAATTAAAAGAAATAGTGTGCGGCAAAAAAATGTCATAAAAAGCGGGAGTTATCGCATCATTTTACCGGATAAATCCTACCTTTGTCAATTATCAACTATCAATTATCAATTAATGAAATATCTATATACTGCACTCATTCTGCTTTCTTATGCCAAGGTGGAGCCACTGCTCAGGAAAAAAAGCGGCTTTTTCGATAAAGTGAAAAATACATTCTCTTCGGAGATAAAGATAGGTACCTATACGTTCAAAGATAACGGGGCCGTCTATACCGGTGAAATAAAAGGCCGCAAGCCCAATGGAAAGGGGAAGACCGTTTTCAAGAACGGCGACGTCTACGAGGGTGAGTATGTGAAGGGCAAGCGTGAAGGCTACGGTACATATATGTTTCCCGACGGTGAAAAGTATGAGGGGCAATGGTTTCAAGACCAGCAGCATGGCAGGGGTATCTACTATTTTATGAATAACAACCGTTATGACGGCATGTGGTTTCAGGATTACCAGCACGGTAAAGGAACCATGTACTATTACAATGGTGATATTTATGAGGGCGACTGGGTGAATGATAAACGCGAAAGCCAAGGAACGTATACCTGGAAGAACGGTTCCAAGTATGTAGGCTCGTGGAAGAATGACAAGAAAGACGGCAAAGGAACACTGACCTGGAATGACGGTTCCAAATATGACGGAGAGTGGAAAAATGATGTCCGGGACGGTAAAGGAACTTTTGAATATGCCAACGGTGACAAATACGTAGGTGACTGGAAGGACGACATGCAGCATGGCAAAGGTATTTACTTTTTCCATACCGGCGACCGTTACGAAGGTTCTTATGTTCAAGGTGAACGTACCGGAGAGGGCATTTATTACCATGCCAGCGGCAACAAGTATGTGGGCAGCTTCAAGGATGGAAAGCAGGAAGGCCACGGCACATTTACGTGGGCAAGCGGCGCCGTTTACGAAGGTAATTGGAAAGATAACCAACGTGACGGATACGGTACTTACAAATGGAATGTAGGTGACTCTTACGAAGGTGAATGGAAAGACAATAAGTTCAACGGCCAAGGTACCCTGATTCAGACCGATGGAACCAAATATAAAGGCGGTTTTGTGAACGGTATGGAAGAAGGTAGCGGTATCCAGGAGGACAAGAACGGAAACCGTTATGAAGGCTTCTTCAAACAAGGCAAGAAACACGGTCCGTTTGTAGAAACAGACAAGAACGGAAAGGTGATACGAAAAGGAACCTACAAGATGGGAAGGCTGGAGAATTAGAATTAAAAATTAGAAATTAAAAATTAAAGGCTGCGCAATGTTCACTTCAGAACCGCGCAGCCTTTAATTTTTAATTTCTAACGCTCCGCGGTTAGATAATGTATTGTGAACTGATTGATTCATTGTTCATCACCCGCTTGATGGTTTCGGCGAACATATCGGCAATGCTCAACTGTTTAACCTTGTCACATTTTTTAGAGTAGGGGATACTATCAGTAAATACCATTTCCGTTAGTGCGGATTCTTGTACACGGAAAGAAGCAGGGTCGGACATTACGCAGTGGCTAGCAATGGCACGGACAGATTTGGCTCCTGCTTCCAGCATGATGTTGGCAGCCTTGGTAATGGTTCCTGCTGTATCTACAATATCGTCTACCAATACTACATTCTTGTCTTTTACATCACCGATGATTTGCATGGTGGCAACCACGTTTGCTTTTTCGCGTGTCTTGTTGCACAATACCAGAGGTACACCGAGGTATTTGGAGAATGTGCTGGCGCGTTTTGAACCGCGACATCCGGGGTGGCGATTACCAAGTCTTCCAGTTTCAAGGATTCAATATAGGGGAGGAATACTGCTGATGCATACAAATGATCCACCGGAATGTTGAAGAAACCCTGAATCTGGTCTGCATGAAGGTCCATCGTAATCAGACGGTCGATACCTGCAACAGAGAGCAGGTCGGCCACCAGCTTAGCGCCGATGGAAACACGGGGTTTGTCTTTTCTGTCCTGACGTGCCCAACCGAAGTAAGGGATAACGGCTACAACGCTTTTTGCCGATGCTCTTTTAGCAGCATCAACCATCAGCAGAAGTTCCATCAAGTTGTCAGAATTAGGGAAGGTTGATTGAACCAGGAATACATGCGAGCCACGGATAGATTCCTCATAAGAGACTGCAAACTCACCATCTGCAAAATGGGTGATGTTCATCTTTCCCAGAGGGCAATCAAGGCTAGCGCAGATTTTCTCTGCAAGGTATCTCGAATTTGTTCCGGAGAATACCATAAAGGGTGCTTTTTCGCTCATTTGTGTAATAGATGTTACCTATTTGTTAATTTGCATGCAAAGGTAGGAATTTCCCGTTACATAAAACAAGAGTTATTGTATAAAAATTATTTTTCTTTCCCGGATTTATTCGTAGCTTTGCTTTATGAAACGACTTTCTTTTATATGGTTTGCGGGGTTGTTGTGCCTTTGTACAACAATGGTTTCGTGTGTGGGAACGGCACCCATGAAGGAAGTACGCCTTATCGACTCTCTAAACCAGGTGGCTTATGCTTATCGTTATAAAAACCTGGATTCATCCTGCCATGCGGCATCAAGGGCCTACCGTGAAGTCAGCCTCTATAAACAAGGAAAAGCGGAAGCATCCAATAATCTGGGCTTTTGTGCTTTTATGCGCATGGATTTTGAGCAGGCCGAAAAGTTTCATATGGATGTCTATAATCTGACCAAGAATGAACTGGAACTCCTTATTGCCGACATCGGTTTGATGAAGATTTATCAGCGGACGGCGTTGAACAAGGAGTTCTACGATTATCGCAATAGTGCCTTGCACCGTATGAAAAGAATAGCGGAGGATGACAATCTGTTTGTGGACCAACACGAGCAAATGCGTTTGAATTATGCCCGTTCGGAATTTTATATTGTATCTGCTGTGTATTATTATTATTTGCAACAGCGTCCGGAAGCTGTAGCCTCTATTAATGAAGTTACTAAAAAACAAGAGTTGCTGGCAGATACCAATCAGCTGTTGTATTATCACTACATCAAAGGTTCTGCTGCCTTATGCGAGGGTGAGACACCGGATGAGCGAAGACTGAGAGAATTTGATGAGCTCTATACCGCATGGCAGTTGGCTTCGCGCAAGGGCTATCTTTACTTTGAGGGCAATGGAGTGCAGGGACTTGCCAACTTGATGGCTTCACCGGATAATTACGCATTTTTTCAAGACCGCCGCTCCCATGCTTGACACGTTTTGGAGTACCGGTAGATTCGCTGCTTCCCATGCGTCTGGGGCAGTTGGCATTGCAAAAATTCAGCCAATACAAGGATTTGTATCAGATAGCAGGCGCATATGTATCCATCGGCAAATACCTGAATGCCCACAGTCACTATACAGAAGCTCTTGACACGCTAAAACTTGCTCTGGAATGTGTAAATGACCATCACCGCCTTTTCTATGACTGCCACGATAGTTTGGACTGGCTGAAAGCATTTGACCGTCGAGATACGATTTGTGCGGAGAAGGCATGGATGGAGCAGAAACTGAAAACCGTGCCCGAGTGGATTTCACGTATTCGTGAACAGTTGAGCGTTTCGTATGCAGGACTCGGAATGAAAGAAAAATCAGACTATAACCGCAATATTTACCTGGATATCCTTGAAGATACACGCCAGGATAAAGAACTGGAAAGCCGCTATCAGGCATTGGAAAAGGAGGCGGGGCAACTCAACGTCGTGTTGTCACTGGTCATTGTGGGCTTCGTGCTTGTATCCCTCTTCTTCTGGTTTTTCAACAAGCGTTCCAAAGACCGGAACAGAGTGCATCTCCGCCGTCTGCAGCTGATGCTGGATATCTGTCAGAAGATAACGGCATCCATTCCGGCAGATGCACAGACTGAGGAGGAAATCGTCGACTCTATCCGGACGCTGTCTGCCCGGAATTGGAAAAGCTGTTTGGAGTGAAGGATATCCGCATAGATAACGGGCAATTAGTGTTCCCGCGTCGGATGAGCAAGGATGAGCAGGCGATGGTACGGGTGATAACTCCCTATATCCAATGGGCAATCGACAACGGCATGACGTCCATCTCCCTTGGCGACGAACGCCGCAGACTGGAAAAGCAACGCTACATTTACGAGCAGCACATCGCGGGGAACAAACGGCAAAATCTGATAAAGAAAGCATGTATGGCTATTGTCAACGGAATTCACCCGTACATAGACCGTATCATCAACGAAGTGCAGAAACTGACTCAAAAAGGATTCATCAAAGAGGAGCGGATCAAAGAGGAGAAATACCAGTATATCGACGAGTTGGTTACTACCATCAATGAATACAATGATATTCTTGCCCTTTGGATAAAGATGAAGCAAGGAAGCCTTAGCCTGAACATAGAGACGTTCGAATTGAATGAACTTTTCGAGCTGCTTAGGAAGGGAAGCCGTACATTCGAGATGAAGAGACAGTCGTTGGAGGTGCAGCCTACGGATATCCGGGTAAAGGCAGACAAAGCCCTTACATTGTTTATGATAAATACACTGGCGGAGAATGCCCGTAAATATACCCCTCAGGGCGGTATGGTGAAAGTATATGCACGGCAGGAGGAGGATTACGTGGAAATCTCGGTAGAGGATAATGGTTGTGGATTGTCACCGGAAGATGTAGCCCGCATCGTGGGAGAAAAAGTATATGACTCGAAAGCCATCGGTATGAGTGACGCTCCCGACAAGGAGGAATTGAGGAAGAACAAAGGAAGTGGCTTTGGACTGATGAACTGTAAGGGCATCATTGAAAAATATCGCAAGACGAATGATTTGTTCAAGGTCTGTCTGTTCAATGTGGAGAGCGGGCTGGGAAAAGGCAGCCGTTTTTATTTCCGTCTGCCTGCCGGTATCCGTAAGTCTGTGTCGGTGTTGCTCGTCGTGTTGTCTTTGTGCATGTCATCCTGCCGGCATGCTGTGGAACAGACTGCTTCCGGAGAGGTGTTGCCGGATTCTTTGGCACTGCTTGCACAGAATGAATACGAAGCTTTGCTGGACGAAGCCTCCGATTATGCCAATGAAGCTTATTACTGCAATGTGGACGGAGAATACGAACTGGCTTTACAATACATAGATTCGGCAATGTATTGCCTGAACGAACATTACAAGCAATACGCCCATCCTATACATCGCTATATGACGCTGACGGGAGACGGGGCGCCTGCGGAACTGGATTGGTGGAACCAGATGTTCAATTCGGATTTCCATGTAATTCTGGATATCAGGAATGAAGCGGCAGTCTCATTTCTTGCATTGAAGCAATGGGATGACTATAGTTATAATAATGCTGCCTACACTACCTTATACAAACTGTTGGGAGAAGACCAATCCTTGGAAGAATATTGCCGGCAGCTGGAGCGTTCCACCAACAACAAGATGGTGGGCATTTTGCTGGCGGTGATTTTGCTGTTCGTATTGCTGTTGGGATATTACATACTTTACTTCCGTAAACGTCTGGTGAACCGCTGGAATCTGGAGCAAGTGCTGGAAATTAATGGAAAGGTGTTCAATGCCTCCTTGTTGCCGGTTTCGGATACGGAGGAAATGTTGCAGCGTGAGGAGGATACATTGAAGGAAATCCCGCGGCAGATTGTAGGTTCCGCTTTTGATGCAGTGAACGAACTTTTGAGTATCGACCGGTTAAGCATAGCTGTATACAACGAGACTACACATAAGCTGGAATACACTTCCAATCCAGTGGAAGATACCGCCGTGGACGAGTTGCCTATCTGGAGGAAATATATGGAGAATTGCTTTGAGCAGCAAGTGTACATATCGGAAAGGGTATACAAGCATTGCCGCTTGTTGTGGATGCGGGAAATATGTGTCGTTGCATAGGTGTGCTGTGTCTGGAACGCAGGGAAGGTACGGAGCAGGAGACCGACCATTTGCTTTTGGAACTGATAGCCCGTTATGTCTCCATTGTAATCTTCAATGCAGTGGTTAAGTTGGCTACGAAATACCGGGACATCGAAGTGGCTCAAGATGAAGCCCGGCGAGCTTCCTGGGAAGACAGTTTGCTGCATGTACAGAACATGGTGCTGGATAATTGTCTCTCGACCATCAAGCATGAAACGATTTATTATCCGAACAAGATAAAGCAGCTGATAGGGAAACTGCGGTCCGGCAAACAGACAGAAGCGGAGGAGCGGGAAACGGTGGTTGCCATCAGCGAATTGATAGAGTATTACAAAGGTATCTTTACGATACTCAGTTCATGCGCTTCCCGCCAGTTGGAAGAGGTGACTTTCAGGCGTGCGACAATATCTGTGCCGGAACTTATGGCTACTGCCGGGAAATATTTCCGCAAAGTGTATAAGGGAAACAAGGCGCATATTGATTTTAAGATACAACCGTTGGAAGGACGGATTACCGGTGACTGGAACCAGTTGCGTTTCCTGCTTGAAAACCTGATAGACGAGGCTTGCTCCGTAACTCTGGATGGAGCTGTCTGTCTGTCGGCCCGGGAAGATGGGGAATTTATACGTTTTCTGTTTACAGATATGCGCAGGGAAAAGACCCGTGAAGAATTGAACCAATTGTTCTATCCCGACTTGTCCCGCATGACGGCCGGTGAGAAAGGAGAACTGTATGGTACGGAATATCTGGTGTGCAAGCAGATTATCCGCGACCATGACGAGTTTGCCGGACGCCGGGGATGCCGTATCAATGCCGAACCGGGAAAGGAAGGAGGTTTTACAATATATTTTACGCTACCGAAAAAATGAAATATGGAAGACAAAAAAATTTAAAGTAATCATCGTTGAAGATGTCAAGTTGGAGCTGAAAGGGACGGAAGAGATTTTCCGCCATGAAATTCCCAATGCGGAGGTAATAGGTACTGCTATGACTGAGCAGGAGTTCTGGACATTGATTGAAGCCGGCGTGCCGGATCTTGTTCTGCTGGACTTGGGACTGGGAGGTTCGACCACAATCGGGTGGACATCTGCCGGAATATCTTCAAGCGTTATCCGGGAGTACATGTGCTGATATTCACGGGAGAAATATTGAATGAGAAGTTATGGGTGGACGTACTTGAAGCCGGTGCCGACGGCATTATCCTGAAAACTGGAGAGTTGCTGACCAAAACCGATGTGCAGGCAGTGATGGCCGGCAAGAAGCTGGTCTTTAACTATCCGATACTGGAGAAGATAGTGGAACGCTTCAAGAAATCTGTCCTGAATGATGCAAAACGTCAGGAAGCAATCATAAGCTATGATATTGATGAGTATGACGAGCGTTTCCTCCGTCATTTGGCACTGGGCTATACCAAAGAAATGATTGCCAATCTTAGGGGAATGCCTTTTGGAGTCAAGTCGCTGGAGAAACGGCAGAATGACTTGGTCGGCCGTCTTTTCCCGCCTAGTGAACGGGTGGGGGTGAATGCCACTCGTCTGGTGGTGCGTGCATTGGAACTTCGAATCTTGAATATAGACAATCTGGAAGCCGACGATGAGTAAACTCCGAATGCCACATCCCGCTACGATGTTCTTCCTGCTGACGCTGGCAGTCATCCTCCTTTCATGGATATTCGATGTCTATGGCCTGAGCGTGCTGCAACCGCAGACTGGAGAAGAAATACGGGTGCAGAGCCTGCTGAGTCCGGAGGGCATACGCTGGCTGCTGCGCCATGTCATAACCAATTTTACGGGATTCGCTCCGTTAGCTGGTGATTGTGGCTATGTTCGGAATAGGGGTGGCACAGCATTCGGTTTCATCGATGCATGTATTCGCAGGGGGGTACGACGTCCACGTGATCCTTGGCGCATTATTCTGCTGGTCATTGTCTTAGGACTGTTGTCCAATATAGTGGGAGATGCAGGATATATCATTCTGTTGCCGATAGCTGCAACTTTGTTCCAGTCTGTCGGTCTGCACCCCATTGGAGGTATAATTACAGCTTATGTTTCAGTCTCTTGTGGCTATAGCGCTAATGTGTTTTTGAGTACATTAGACCCCATGATTGCCGCTGTAACGCAAGAAGCGGCTGATAGGATGAATATTGCTCCGGGGCAGACTGGACCGCTGTGCAATTATTATTTTCTCTTTGTTTCCACGTTCCTGCTTGCATTCATCATTTATCATATTACCCGCAGGAGCTTGTTGCCACGTTTGGGAGAGTACGCAGGGGATAGTTCATTTTAATGGTTACAAGCAATTGTCACGCAAGGAACGGAGAGCTATGTTGGGAGCTGTATTTGCAGGCTTGCTGTATATTGCCATTATTCTGTGGGCTACATTCTCTTCATGGGGGATATTGCGGAGTGTCAATGGTGGCTGATTCGTTCTCCGTTTATAGTTGGTATTCTGTTTTTGCTTTCGTTTGGAATAGGTTTGATGGGGATGGTCTATGGTTTTGCCTCCGGCCGATACCGTACGGACGGTGATGTGATAGAAGGACTTACGCAGCCGATGAAACTGCTGGGCGTTTATTTTGTGATAGCTTTCTTTGCCTCACAGATGTTTGCTTGTTTTGAATATTCCCACTTGGACAAGTGCATTGCCATTTTAGGCGCTAATCTGCTGTCCTCCGCCTCTTTGAGTAGTTTATGGATATTGATTCTCTTCATTCTTTTTACGGCGCTGGTCAATCTCTTTATGGTATCTGCCACAGCTAAATGGCTTTTATGTCTTTCATTTTTGTTCCGGTATTGGCAAGTATGGGCATTTCGCCGGATATGACCCAATGTGCGTTTCGTATAGGTGACAGTGCAACAAATGCCATAACACCTTTTATGTTCTACATGCCACTTGTCTTGACCTATATGCAGCAATATGATAGGCAATCCACTTATGGTTCACTGCTGAAGTATACTTGGAGATATTCTTTAGTCATTCTATTGGCATGGACCACCTTATTTGTACTTTGGTACATCAGCGGTTTGCCATTAGGACTGTAATGTCATAACCGATGAACAGCCCGCTTTCGATAACCCCGGTAATGGCTTTCAGTTTCTGTTCCAAATCAGGAACAATGTTGCTGAGATGAATGTCAAGAATGAAATTACCGTTTTCGGTAAATACCGGACCGTCTTTTCCTTCTGCAAGACGTAGGCTGATTTTTGAAGCTCCCAATAAGCGTATCTCGTTTTCCACATGGGAGAGAGCATGTGGAAACACTTCTACCGGTATGGGGTATTTGCTCCCCAGTTTGCTGACAAGCTTGCTCTCATCGACAATGATGTAAGTCTTGCCACTGCTTTTAATTAGGAGTTTCTCCTTAAACATGCTCCGCCACGTCCTTTGATGAGGTTATTATGCGGATCCACTTCGTCTGCACCGTCGAATGTCCAATCCGGACGCTTATTCCACAGAGTAGTTTGCGGCAGGCCAAGCTGTATACATGTCATCGAAATTTCGGCAGATGCCGGAATGATTTCTATATGCAGAGATTCTTGTTTAACTCGCTGAGCTAATGCAAACAAAGTGAGATAAACGGTAGAGCCGGAGCCTGCTCCTATGGCATCACCGTCTTTGGCCAGTCCGGCAATTTCCTGGCTACCAATTCCTTACTCGCCTTATTGCTGATTTTATTTGACCATTGCAATTCTTGTATCAACTGATTTTCCCATTCCATCTCTTTAAAATTTAGCTGTTATTACTCTTTCATTCATTTTCGGGTCAATGCTACTTTTCCTATTTGAATATTCCTCCATATTTTTACTTTTTATAATTAGTAACATTGATAATTTGCAAAATGTTTTAATACATCTGTATATAAATACCGTGTATCTTGTTTGTAAAGGTAACTAATCATTACTTTTTATGTAGCAAATGAGCCTTTTATACATAGGTAACGAAAAAAGGTGATACAAAAATTTGCAATATTCGTAAAAAAGCGTACCTTTGCACCGCAATTAAGGCTGGTTCCGTAGCTCAGCTGGATAGAGCAACGCCCTTCTAAGGCGTGGGTCTTGCGTTCGAATCGCACGGAATCACAACGATAAGGCAAGTAGTCGATAAAAAGGCTGCTTGCCTTTCGTCGTTTAGCTGGGTATCAACGATTTACTACCTTGCCAATTTCGACAGATTTGTGCAAAAAGTAGGTAACATAGCAGAAACACAGCTTTCCGTAGTTCCACTTTTCCGGTGGGTAGAAATAATTTAGAAAACAAAAATGAGTACGGTAAGAGTCATCCAGAACAAGCAGAGATTGACCAAAGAGGGCAATGCTCCGCTATATATAACCTTTTATCTCGGTAAGGAAAAGTTAATGCTTCCTTGCAAAGTGTCTGTGCCTGCTGCTAAATTTGACGAGAAAAGCGGACTTCTCAAAGGAAACAGTAAGGAAGCAAAGGATATAAATCTTATTGTGAGTAACCTGAAAGCACGTGTCAACGATATATTGGTGAAGTTCCGGCTGAGGAACCAGGCTTTGACAAAAGATATTTTCATGCGGGAGTATAACAATCCAAGTGATTATAAGACTTTCCATGACTTCGTGAAGGAGCATATGAAAACCTACAGCCGGCGAATAGAGATGGGAACGTTCAAGCATCATCTGAGCTGTATGAAAAAGTTCAAGGCATATAATGAACTGTTACAGTTCCAGGACCTTACTCCGGATTATCTGACTGACTACCTGATTTACATGAAAAAGGAGCTTGGAAATACGGAGATAACCGCACAACGTAATATGTCCACCATCAAGATATATGTCACCGCAGCCTACAGAAAGGGCTATATAGAAGAAAATCCTTTCCAGGAATTCCATATCAAAAGAATAAAAAGCGATGTGGACTATCTGACAGAGGAGGAGCTGATGCAGTTTGTGCAATTATACTATCAAAGAACATTGCCGGAAAAGCTTCAGCTGACCTTGGCCTTCTTCCTTTTCATGTGTTTCACGAGCATGCACATTACGGATGCACGTATGTTCTGTATCGAGCAGGTAAACAATGATGTGCTGACTTACTACCGTGTGAAGAACCGGAACTGTAAACCGGAACCGATAAAGATTCCGATGCCGGTACCTGCGGAAAAACTTCTGGAAGAATGGGCAGAGGGTAGGGAAGAAGGACGTCTGTTCAGGAACGTTCAATGTGACCAGGTCGTTAACCGACAGTTGAAGCCATTGCCAAGGAACTGGGGATTAACAAAAAAATATCGGCCAAGACAGGAAGACATACGTTTGCAACTATTTATCTCCGGAAAACAAAAGACTTATCCAGCCTGGCAAAAATTGCTTGGACATAGCAATATCCGGGAAACGATGATTTATGCGCACGTCATGGATGAGAGCAAGCGGGAAGGCATGCAATGTTTCAATAGCTTCACCCTATAATAGGGCCAAAAGCCGTACAATCGTGCGGATGATTCATAATGTTTTATTTATCAAATAAATGCGGCTGCACCGATTTGTACAAGTTCGTACAAAATGAGGTGCAGCCGCACGAATTTATGCTCTCTCGTACATCACCCAGTAGGGTTGTCCTGCCAAATATTCTACATGGTACCCGGCATCAGCCAGTTGTTTGGCCAGCGCCATCGGAGCGACATCGACAATGTTCGACAGCTCATATACCAGTTCAGCGGTGGTCTTGTAACATTTCTGTGAAGTGGTACCGATGGGTGAATAGTTCTGGCCGATGAAGTTTGCTATGGCTTTCTGCCGCTCGGCTTGTTGCTTCTCTAATTCGTCTTGTTTGTCCGGTTCTTCGTCGTTTTGATAAGAACGGAATCCTATCTTCTTGCTCATTGTGCGCCTCCTTTCTCTTCTTCCGGAGTCAAGCTTCTTATCATGGATGACACAATGCGTAAATCACTTATTACGGATATAATGTCATCAGCACTAACTTCATTGTCGACTTTCAAGTCCAGGATTAATCCGGTAGCTCTATCTATGGTATTGCAACAAGCACTGGCAACGCATTTTGTAAAATCGAGATGGTTTCGCTGATGGAGGAGGTCAATACGATGTTATTGATTTCGGTATTCATTTCTCACCTCCTTCCCCATTAGCCTTTAGGGCATTTTGCATGCAGGAAATGATTTCACGTAACTCATCGGCAGACATATCGCAAGCTATATAATTACCACCATACGACAACATATAACTATATTCATCGGTGTTGGTAGCTGAATGACTGCGTTGGCTCGTTACAAATATGCCATCTTCGCTGATTTTTTTATGTTTGCTCATGCCTCACCCCCTTTCCGGCACTTCTTTGCCTTATAAACACACAACGCGGCTGCCGCCAGTAGGGAGGGAACACCATCGCGGCACATGCCCAGACAATGGCACGGAAGTACCAGCAATCGGCTTCGGTCTTTATTTCGCAATCGGGAGCCAGGACGCGGTAGTAGCGGCATTGGATGTTGGATACTTGCTCATTCAGAGCTTTCAAGTTCTCGGATACACGAATCCCTGCGGGTTCTGGTGCGATAAGCGCACCGGATGTTTGATTTTTCATACTGTAACTGTTTAGCATTTTAGGCAATTTTCTTAAAAGAAGAACGGCTGCCATTTCCCGTGTCGCTAAACAGTTACAGATTCCGCTCGTAGAGCAAAAGTGTAATGGGAAAGGCAGCCGCCTATTTCGTATGTATCATTTTACTGACGTCAGTAATGGTTAATGTATGGGCATAAAAAAAAGCCACTGAAATTCATTGAGCATTGACCGCGCTCTGCGATACGGTGTGACCGTAACTGTTTAGCACTGCAAAGATGAGAGTTTCTTTTGAAACAACAAAAGAAAAGCGGAGTTTTTTGCTCCGCTTCTCTTTTTAAATTGAAATACCGCTCAATTCCTTTCCGATTTCACGCACCGTATTCAATATCGCCTGCTCCCGTTCTTTTGAGGGACGTTTAATTCCCCGTATATACTGTGCCAACAAACTCTGCTGCATCCCCATCCGTCGGGCAACAGCCGAAGCGTTTATCTCCGGGTGTGTAAGGAACAAGCGGGAGATACCTGCCGGTTCTGGATCATCATATTCAAAGCTCTCGTAAGAAACATCCTCGTCAATCTCTTCCCAGTGAATGCCGAAAGCTCCCAGCTCATAATCCTCGCGCTGCTCTTTGGTGGCATTCCTCAATCTTTGATAATACAAGATTGACTGCCACAACGTACGACCGTCATCAGTTTCGATGTAGATTCGTTCACCTTCGAACCAAACTTTTTTCGCTACCATAATCACTCCTTTCTATGTATAGAGATATACGGCTTATTTGCCGTATATCTTAACCCATTCTGTAATAATCAACTCTTTGTTCTCTTCAATAATAGACTCAGCCAGTTTTATGTCTTTGGGCTTCATTCCTTTATTGACCATCAACCGGATTTCATCACCTACCTGGAACTTGGCTTCACCGTCTTGACTGAGTACATGTACATGCACCGGTTCGTGGTCACGTACATAAATTCTAACTTCAAACCGAATAAAATTAAAATTGTTGGCATATCGTTATCTGTTTTTGATTACTCTGCAAAGATAGGTAATTATTTTATTACCCACAAAGAATAGGGTAATTATTTTATTACCATAAGTAAAAATCCCCTCCGTGGTTGAAGGAACGGTAACACGACCAGTCATTCCGCTTTTCGGGCCCCATTTCGTTTGCGAGCATGCGAGCAAACGGAATGGGTGCGCCCTGCACCCCTCCGTCAAATCAGCCCCTCATCGCCAAAACTGTAATATCCACCATTCGTTATAATCACATGGTCTATCATCCTAATATTGAATAACCCTGCCGCCTTTTTAAGTTGCTCCGTCAGCCTCTTGTCCTCATTGCTCGGTCGGCTGTTGCCACTCGGATGGTTGTGCACCGCTGCGAACTGCACCGCCCCCGTATCAATCAGCACGCGCATAATCAGTCTTATATCCGCTGAAGTCTGGTCAATACCGCCTACCGATATGCGTACTTTCTTGATAATCCGTCCGGCTTGGTTTATCGACACTACCCAAAATTCCTCATTCGGCAAATCTCCTATCAACGGCTCCATCAGTCGTATACGTCTTTGCTCATCCTTATTTGCCTACGTTCCACCTGCTGCGACAGTTGTCTCTTGTACATCTCCACGGCTGCCACGGCTACCCTCCTGCGTCCAGGAGTCAAAGAGGAAAACAATTTTTCAAGGTCTATCACTTCGTTGCTGCGTTCGATGTCCGAAACAATCTGTCTGTTGTTGCTGATTTCGTAAATCAGTTCGCTGTCGCTCATGTAGCGGCAATCGTTATCAAAAAGAGTATTCATAATTGTATGGATTAAATTGTTATAAAAGAATTGTCTTGCCTAAGAAATAGCCTCCCAAAACCTCTGCCCCAAGCGTTTCAAGTGCACACGCAAACCGTGCGTAACTATGCCCCTGCGTCAGTATATCATCGAATACAAGGCATTTCTTACCCTTGAAAAAACGCTTGTCAAACTTGATGACCTCCACCGTCTGCACCGTCTTGGCCGCTTTCGTCTCATGGATGGCAAGCCGTCCACCCTCAATGGTAATTGCTTTGTACGCATTCCTGCACCCCGTCAGCCGTGCCACCTCTTCGGCAAAAGCCTTGTATCTGATTTCGTTCTTCTCTCCGCTACTGGCTGGTATGCAGACCAACGTCACGTTGCAAACCTCCGCACCGAACTGCTCGCGCATCTTCTTCGCTACAAGTTCTGCCACAGACGCACTGCGCTTCCCGTCCTTAAAATCCCATATCATCCTGCGGATAGACCACTCCCGTTTGTTAGCCTCGTACTTGGTAGGCAAGTAATCAAAGAAGTTAAACATGAATTTAGACCATTGATTTTTCCATGCTTCGGGGATGTTTCTTTTTGCTGCCATAACTGTAAGTTTTTAATTTATTCTGGATTTCTGGAGTCGTCGGGTGGAGCCTTTTTTAATTTTCTCCGTTTCCCAGAACGACTTTTTTTTTTTTATTCCGGCGTGTCTGTATGACGTGCGGTATGGTTGCCTTTTGATGCCGCAATAATTGAGGTGCCGAGGATGACATTCCGCAAGGTTCCGACTAAAACCGAAGGCTTGAATACTACCCGTAGGGCTGGAGATTTTTTAGCGGACAACGCCCGACCTTGTTTGTCAGACCGGTGCCCTACATTTGCGGACTCAAAAGACTACCTGACCGCATACAGAGATGCAGGAAATGAAAAGGAGTTGCGGAAAAGAAACGGAGGCACGCCAAGCGGAACGCTTACCGCTCTACGGTCTCTACCTTAGCTATTGAAACAGAAAAGACCGGGTCTACCTGCATGGATGCGGACAAACGCAAGTAGCTGCCGCTACTTACCGCTGAGACGCGCAAAATCCGTACTGGAGGAAATAGATTTGCCTGCCTGTTCCTTCAGTACGGATTTTGCGCGCGCCGTGCTCTTTGTTAATGAATGTTATAATAAATATACTTCTTTGATAATGAATACAGAATACCCCGCTTTCCATCCGAATGGAAACAGAAACGGAAGTTTCTGCCGACCGCGCCCTATCCAAAAACGCAACCAAAAGCGCAAGAAACAAGGAAATATGACAAGGAGGATGCCCCTCGGCCAGTCCTGCACACGGCGTTCTGTCCTAAAGTGCAGCGATTCCCATTGCGGACGTTGCGAGTCCTGCCATAAGCATTGCGATTGTGATTGCGGATGTATGTGTATGAGGTGAATCAGATACGTGCGTCCACGAATCCGTATGCCTGCCTGAGTAGGTGCCCGTACTTCGTCCATACACGCTTATCCACCGCATCACCGAAGTGGGTGGCTTCTTCCGGAAGGATGGACTGGTTACGCTCGCTGCGCTTATCCTTGGCAAAACGCCCCTCGCGGTCCTCGATGACACGCGTATTGTTCATGGAGATGAGTGTATATTTGCATTTCGAGCCGTTGAAACGCTTCTTCGGGAACCGTTCGTCTTTCTCTGCCAGGATGGAAGCCCAGAGCAGGTACTTGTCATGCTGCGGCGGCTCCATGCCCGCATGGGTGTGTTGTTCCACCGTCCACCCGTGTTTCTCCAGACGCTCGATGGCAAGCTCGTTGTAGGACTTCTTGTTGTTGGCACGGCGTGCATCCCCGTAACGGTCACGGTAATAATGCAGGTGTTTGTTGATATGGTTACGGTAGTAGTGGCAGAACTTGTCCATCAGCGCGTTCACCATGGTGTCATCCTCTTCATCACGCTTGACGAAGAACTCGTTGATGTTGTTGTCCACCGGCTCACGTGTCAGCATCTTCGTCACGAAGTCATAGTTGCGCTCCTGCGCCACTTCCAGGAATGAAGCGGCACTACCCCAGTCGGGTGTCAGCTCTATCGGCTGGTTGGGATTGCAGTCCAGGTCACGCCGGCTGTCATCGTTATTGGCAAGCTGCTGCCAGTTGTAGTTATGATCTTCGGCAAAGTCACGGATATAGTCGTCATTGGTCGCATTGTAATAGATATGGCGTTCATCCAACTGGTAGTAGCAGCTGTCAATCTTATCCACCATGAAGTTTAGGATCTCTATCATGAAGGAAAGTTTATCCATCACCTTGTACTGGTTTAGGATATAGTTCATGCCCACATTGGCGATGTTGTCGAAGATGGAGCCAAGGATAAAGAGCGTGCCGTCACGTGAAACGAACGGCGTGATACTTTGCCTGAGACGGACGGTCTCGTTCCAGATCTCCTTGAACAGTCCGGCGTCATTCGCAATCCTTGCATCAATGAGCTGCATCTGTAACCGCACAATCCTGTTCCAGACATCAAACAGCCGGATGCCGCGTTCTTCTTCATAATACTTGGCCGGTTCAAGCAACCATTTCTGTTCAGGCGTGTACGGCATGGAGGAGAGGAAGGTGTTGCCGTGGTGCTTCAGCACCGGATGCTCCGACTTGCGCCCGAAGATATGCTCATTGCCACGGTTGGTCGGCGCCGCCTCCTGGTCGAACTTCTCCTTGTCGAGTGTCAGCGCTTCATCGGTGATGTTGTAGTCCGCATTCGGACCGCGGCTGTTGCCGCCCTGGGTAAGTATGTAGAGCATATGCCCGTTACTGAAGCTGATACCATACTCAAACGACATGATGTGCTCGTAAGGTTTATACCATCCCTCAATAGGTTTGCGACAAACCACATAGTCACCGGTCTTGCTGACCGGATCCCACTGCTTATAACCGAGCATCTCCAGCATCTTGAACGCTGAAGGCAGGGTTTTAGTCAACGCCTGCCCAATGGTGGCCTGGGTGAGCGTAGTAATCCCTCGCGGCATGAGCCGGATGTTGTCATCTATCACGGCACCGGTAATGAATGATTTACCCGTGGCACGCGAGTAGATGACATATCCGTTCTTGTACGGCATCACGAGAAATGCCGCCTGCGCCGGATTGACCTGTATGACCTCTTCCCAGACATTTTCGTCCATTGTCCTGCCGTATCAATATCGTGGGAAAACAATGTAGTTCACACCTTCGGAGGAAGTCATGCGGGGCATGTCCTGCCCGGTGTCAGCCAGCAGCTGCGGCACCTCTTCCGGCCTGAACCTGGCGGATACGGTACAGACAATCTGTGTCTTGCTGACCGATACCATATCAATGTGCTTATGGTCAACCAGGTAAGAGATGAGTCGTTTGTTTGTCAATTTTTTCATGGGTAATCTGTTATGAGTTCATTATTTCTTCAGCTTGTGCGTCGTCGATAGGCGTGTACATCGAATCCACCAGAACCTTCTGCTCTTCCTGGGAAAGGTTGCGGACGGCATTTAGGGGAATATCCACCTTTTGCCCCATACTGTTGATCTGGATGTAGAATACGTTCTTCTCCATGCGTCGCGGGTCCTCGACGGAAGCCGGCTTCTCACCAATCATCTGATGCAGCACTTTCTTGGCGTTGTTCCATTGCTTGAGATCACCTTTGAGCTTGCAATCCCGGATAAGCTGAATCTGGTCCTTGATCATCCAGGCATACCAGAAGTCCCAGTCGAACTGGTGCTGTGTCTTGAACAGCTCTTTTGCCAGGCGATGTCCTTCCTTATCTGGGTACGCGAGATACGGTATTTTGCCAGCATGATGTTGATGATGTGGCTCTCGTTCGGATAGTCATCCAAAAGACGTGCTATCTGCAGCACCCGGTTGCACTGCACACGCAGATGCTCCGGCAGCGGACTGTTCTCCGGGTCGATGATGTGCTGCTGTATAAGGTCGTAGGATTGCTCCTCCAGTGCGGCCTTGCTTTTGGATGCCGTCAGACGGTTGTTATTCATACTCAAGATACTGCTGTTGCGATTTGATGAACTTGATAAGCTCCTGCTGTGCCGGGTTGCTGCCATTGACGGCCGACTTGATGAGTGACTCCCGGAGTTCAACCGTCTGGCGAAGATGCCCCCGGTAGAAGGCGGTCCGGACTTCGGTGCGGTGTGCGGAGTTCCGCGAGAAAGTCCGTCTCATCGGCACCTATATTGATGGCTATCAGCCCGGAGGGATCAAACGATAGGCCATCTTCTCTATCTCCTCACGTTGTTCCTGAGTCAAATTCATCATTCAGCATTTTAAAGTCAAAATCAAAAATATCTCTGCCGGTATGGATGATTCCACGTTCCAGCTTCGGGTTGTGCGTGGCGTTCTGGCTGCCCACTACGGTAATCTTCCAGTCCTCGTTATACAGCAGCGCCACCTTCGCATGAAGCGCGAGGCAACGGTAGCAGTCCGGGAACGTGGTCACCAGATAATCGAACGGTTTGGGTGATATGCTGCGCACCCGGTTGTCTATCAGGAACCGCACTGACAACAGCTCGCCCGTTTCCACCTTCCGATGAATCGCCGCAATGCTGTCCATGGAGATGGAATAGGTGGTAAGCAGCAGGTGTGCCGGTCCCGTCTGTCTGAGAATATAGAAAATCAACTGGATCAGGTTGAACGCCCCTGAAGAGTAGAAATGCTTGTCCCTGCCGGGTACCAGCACCCCCATGGCGTCCGGATGCAGCAGCTTCTCCGCAGCCAGGTCGTGGCCGGAGGCTGCCGCATCCGTTCGCGGATGTACCTGTCGGGTATCGGTCTCCCTGCATAGGACTTACTGCATCATCCGCCGGCATCATCTTATTCTCAATCTCGCTGCAACAGACCAACATAACCTAACCTATTGCAGTTCTGCCAAACGATATTCTATCCTTTCCACCAGTGCTTCCTGGGCAGCCACCTTCTTCTCGTATTTCACGCGTTTGGGGCAGTCGGGAAGGGGATTCTCCTTGCCGTCCTTGGGCTTGCTTTCCGAAGAGTACAGCAGCATGTTCCTTGCCTTGGTAATCTTGCTCTTGGCATTGGATTTCGCTTTCCTCAGCTCTTCCACGGATAGGGAACTGATGTCGGCCTCGTCCTCTTCCTTTTCCGGATTTTCTTCGGGGGTATCCGCTTTTTTGTAGAGTTCGTCCAGCTGCTCTTCAGTCGGCAGTTCCCTGTCCTGCTCGAACTGCCTTTTGATGGCAGCCAGCAGTGTCATGCGGTTGGAGAGAAAGGCTATACGGGCGACAATATCCTTGCGCTGCGTGCATACAGCCTGCGTGTTTGTCTCACCCAGTCCGGCAAGCATCCGGTGCTGGCGTGAACGTTCGTTGTAGCATTCCCGGAAGTCATAGATGATTTTGGCCATCACCGGAGGATAGGCGGGCTGTTCGTCCGCCTCACGCGCCAGTTCCCTCTCCGCAACGGCGACAATGGCGGCAGCCGTCTCTTCGGGAACCGTCTCGGAACGCCCGTCATTGCCCGGCATTGCATCATCTGCCAGGTCCACATCCTCAAAGCGCGGGTCATCCGGATGGTACCACACCTTGATCATCTGCCGGATTTCATACTCCAGCTTCTCGCGGGTATGCGGCTTTTCGCCCTGGCGTGCCAGACGTGCGGCGACAAACCCCTTATATCCAGAACGGGTCAGGATATTCACACCGGTGCTGTAGTCACGTTTCTGCGAGTTCAGCCACTTGATGCCGTCCCTGCGCGCCTCGATATAGTTCTGTGTAATCTTTGACATTGTATGTACGTTGTTTTTTGATGATACGCAAAGCTATTGCGGTTTTTGTTGCCGGAATAGGACAAAACAAAATGTCCGCCCCTGCCTGAGAGCGAGAGACGGACATGAACAACCAATCATGAACAAAAAGGCTTATGGCTCTTCTGATGCGGCTTTTACAGTCAGGATGTCCTCCGTATCTCCCTCATACACACATTTGCGCGGTGCGGTAAAGGTGTAGTGGAGGGTGTTCTGGTTGCGGGCGGTGGAGCTTGCTCCGGTAGTGGCACCGTCACCCGACGCACGGAGCGCGCCGCGCCGCTTGTCACCCATCAGGTAGTTCGTGCCGTTGTTGTCGGTCACGATAAAGAACATCTTGCGCCCTTTGGTCGCATTCTCAAAACCGAATATCTTCTTCCGCATCTTGGCCGAAATGATATTCAGGTCCATTAGGAACGATTCCCCGCCGCTTTCTCCCTGGTCGGTAATCTTGAACTCGGCCAGTTCGTCGGTGAAATCCATCTTGTATGCTCTGCAACTTTCCTTCATGACCAGGTCACCGACCAATGTACCGGCTTCTTCAAGAGAAAGAGGGGATTCCGTCTTTTTCGGGTAGTCCGGCCATGTGGCCACATCCGCATGATAACCGAAGATGACGGACGGTATGATACCGCCCATGTTGTCCTGGTTCTCGCAGTCCATTGCCTCGTTGATGTCATCAAGGGCAATACATAATTTAGGGTCTACTTCTGCCATAGTCGTAGGTTTATTCGGATTTAACAACATAGGTGCCCGTCACCTTCTCCACTTTGCCTGCAGCGGGCGTCTTCTTCTGCACGGCAGGAGTGGTGTATCCGGCAGCCTCCAGGAACTCGACGGTGTATTCCTTGCCACCGGGAACTGCCGCATATGTACCGGACTCACGCCAGGCTTCCTCGCCCTGGATGCGCCATTTACCGCCGTTGTTGACCGCTTCATCCGGCGTAATGGTCACTTCAATGTATCCGAACGGATTGGTCCCTTCCGGGTCCACCGGACGGTCGTTGACGCAGAACTCGGACTTGTGCACAGACACGAACTGGAAACCGATCACATACTTGCCCGCAGCATCGAACGTATAGGGATTGCCGGACATGAACGGCTTGATGGACTTGAAGTCGCTCTCCTTGTCAAAGCCGTAGCATACGTTCTCCTTGGTGGTCAGCATGACGAACTGGCTGCCGTCGGGAAGGTTCGGAACGCGCACCAGCTCACAACGGTTGTTGGAACCAAGCAGGTGCTGCGTGTCGGAAGTGTCCTCCTTGAGTCCGATGACAATGGTGCCTTCGTCCTTGCGCCAGTCATCGTACATGTCGCCCAGATCGTCGGAAATGAACATCTTGATGTTCTTCTTGCGCTTGAAAGTGCGCGGCATGTGGCGCCACATTTCCAGCAGCTTCTCCCCGATATTGGCGCGGGACAGTTCACCGGTCGCATAAACGTTTCCCTCGGCACTGGAGATGTCCCCGACAGCTTCGCCTTCAGTGATAATGGTACCGATACCGTCGAAAGAGTCTTGAATGTCCGTCTTTTCTTCATCCGCACTGTATTTTGCCGTGAAAATGGCAAACAGCAGGTCATTGGATGCCAGTTCGTGCCCGTGGTTGATCAGCCACAGCTCGAACGGGTGTTCCTTGCGGAGTGTACCGGGAACCTCGGCAATGTAGGTGCGTCGGTAGCGCTCAGGCTCGTCGGACATCTCCATTACAACGGGACGCACTACCAGACGTCGGGGAACAATCTTGCCCAGATACTTTCCGGCAGTGAACTTTCCGGTGTACTTGCCGGAGATGCTTCCGCCCTCCACCTTGCCCAGTTCAAGGGAGTCGGTTATGCCCGGTACCGGAGTGAAATGTCTCAACACCTCTGAGGCGTCGAGCTTGTCGACCGCCTTCAGGATGTCCTTGTGCTTTTTTACCGCGGTCAGAACGGCGGTAATGTCAATAGGTGCTTTAAAATCCATAATAGAATAGTTTAGTGTTACTCATTCTCAAAACTGTTGATCGGGTCTGTGGCGATGTCCGCAAACTTGTTGTCTTCGTTCGCTTCCCGGTGGCTGTCGGTACCCGTTCCGGGTATCTTGGCGACAATGTCACGGATAACTTGTACCTTGGCCTTGTTGTCGGCGGCATTCTTGATGCTGTCACTCAGGCTGTCAAGGTCATTCACGACTGCCGTCAGACTGTTTTCGGCGGTCTCCTTGGCAGTGTTGGCGACAGCCAGGTCATTCTCCGCTTTGGCTTTCGCTTCGTTGGCGGTCTTGACGGCGTCATTGATGGCCTGCAGATTCTCTACGGTAAGCAACATCTTGCCGTCTTTTTCCTCAATGCCTTCGCTGTTGAGGATCTGGTTGATGAAAGTAAATTCTTTACGCATAACTGTATTTGAAGAATTAGAAATGTCAGTCTTGTTGCCGGTAGGGAACAGCCCTTTGATACCGTCGATAATCTGGGAGACCAAGTTTTTGTCACGGCCTTCCGGTTCCGGCTTCCCCTCCGAATCGATAGCCGGCAACGGTAGACCAAGCGCGGTGAAGCAGTCGGTCATTTCATTGGTCACCTGCGGCTTTTTATGGGTACCGGGAATGATCTTGTCTATGAATCCCCATTCCTTGGCTTCGGCGGCAGGCATCCAGCGTTCCTCTTCCATCAAGGTGATAATGTCCTTCAGGCTTTTGCCGCTACGTTGATGTACTTCTGTGCAATCATCAGGTCAATGGCTTCCGCGCTCTTCTTCTTGTTCTGCAGTTCCTTGATGGTGTCCTCCAACTGGTCCGCATTGAGCTGGCCCCAGATGTCCACTCCCAGGCTGCATTTATGCGCCAGCCACATGCCGTCCTCGTGCATCTCGATGGACTTGGCACCGAATGCCAGTACAGTGGCTGCCGAAGCGTTGAAGCTGATGAACTCCACCGTCACATTGCCGTGTTCGGCCATCAGGCGGACATGGCAACCGCTTCGGCCACATCACCGCCATAACTGGAAACCTTCAGGCGTACGGGCTGGCCTTTGGCCTTGTCAAGAAAGTATTTCAGATAATTTTTATTGTACCAATACCGATCAATCGTTCCGAATAATGTGATAACTGTCTCGTTCATAAAACTTATTTTTGCGCAAAGAAAAACGCAAAAAACGGTACCCAAGGACATCGGGTACCGACGGTAAGCAGATAAACGTTTGAACGAAAGCGTGTTGTGTGTCGGCAGAGGAAGCCGTACGGCTATATTTCCTCCATGTTTTCAATATAGGAGGTCGGTTCATCCTGGATGCAGGTGAACGTGAATGAGGTACCGTTCCGTTCCGACACGGAACGTCCGCTTGTCTTGTTCGTGTTGAACAGCATGAGTGCGTCCTCCTGCCCGCACCAATGGACCACCCCGTTGCCGTCCACTGCCAGTACATACCACAAGCCACGCTCCAGCGTCTCCATTAAATGATGATTCACTGAGGAAAGTTTTGGAATCACCCTTCGACCGACACATTCCAGCAATCCCCCGCATCATTCACCTCCTTGTCCTCATTATAGGAATAGGTGTCATTGGCATATACCGGTATGGAAACAATATCCTCCCGGTTGCGGAGTTCCAGATAGTTCAGACCGGCGGCATAGTCCTTACGGATTTGCACGAACGAGGCCGGAGGCACGGCAATCACCTGCAACAATCCTCCGACGTTTTCAAAATCATAATGCATTGCTTTCATAAGTCATTTTTCCCTGCTGGGAAATTGTCCCGAATTCGGACAACTTCCCCAAAATTATACGGTTAATAAAGTCTAAAATCGTGGTATTCTCCACCGTTTTCCTATATCCATGCCGGTTATACTCCCTGCGGATAGTCTCATAAGACCAGGTGTCGTCATCAAAGCCGAAGCTGTTCTGAAAGTTGCGGATGGCGGTCGAGAGTGGGATTCCGATACTGACATGGGTGTCGAGATAGAGGAAAAGCATCTGCTTGATCCGTCTTTCCACCTTGCTGCCGAACGCCACCACTTCGGTATTCGACATCGCCCATCCGTATCGGTAGAAGTCATCACGGCGTATCTCCACCGCCACGTTGGCGGTATATCGTGCCAGGTTCCGGTATCTGTTCTCGTATCGTCCGGGTTTTGCAAGCCTGGAAAGGAAGTCGTTCTGTAGCTCCTTGTCCGGGGACAGATTGACTATTTCGGTCCAGGTGTCGTCCGGGGCATTGAAATTGTACAGCAGGAATTGCTTGACATAAGGCTTGCAAGGGAGCCAACACACAAATCGGTCTTTCTTTGTCATTTAAAGCATTGATTTTTATACAAATATACAAAATACCGATAATATAGCCAAGGCTTATACGGATATAGTATAAAAATCGTGCGACAGTGCTTTTGTACATGGTTTATCTTTTATATTGTTGAATGTCAGGCTGTTATAAGTGTACAAAAAGCGTACAAAACCGTACTAATTCTTTCGTTTGCGTACTTTTTGCCGTTTTTTGAAGAAAAGTACAATTCGTGCGCTATTCGTGCACGATTCGTGCGGAATTTGTACGCTTATAAATATTTGTATATCAGAATAATATGTACTTAATTCCGCACATCCGTACGAATGCACGATTTTTCTCTGTTTTTTAAGGTAGTCCAATTTTAAAAAGAAGAATAAAAAAAGAATAATATACCCCCTCCGGGAATTCTCATGTCTGTTGCCACTTCCATGCACGTTTGTCCGAATCGTTATTATGACGGGTTGGGGGAGGGGGAAGGGGCAGAAGAAAAAACTGCATCCGGCTGTACTCACGCACAGCCGGATGCAGACAAATACCTAATATGCACTTTCAAGAATACTCCGCATTGTGTTTTCCGGGAATGTCATCACGGAAAATCTTCCGGATAGAACACCTTGCAGATGAATTCATATTCACGGGGAATGGAACGGACTCCTACAGCCACACACAAGCCTCGCGCCGCCATTTCATACAAGCGCTGGTTGGTGAGTACGGCTCCACGGAAATTGTAGCTGCTGCAGAAAACGAAATAGGCCGTCGCCAGGTCTATGCCGTAGATGTCGTTCGATATGATTTTCGCTGCATCCGAAGGGATGAGTGCGAAACCGAGCCGTACTGCCAGGCGGCTCAACAGTCTCTTGCGTTCAGCCGGTTCCGGAGAAACGACCACCAATATTTTGTGCTCTTTTTTCAGCATGATTGTTTGCGTAATTCGTTGAAAATATGTATCTTTACATCATAATAAATTGACATATTCTATCCCTTTCTCCATTTCGGGATGAAGCGGTTCCCGGAAGGTTTAAAGCCGGTTGTCCGCCGCACATACTCCATATCATCCGACAGTTCCAATTGTCCTGCATACTTGTCGTAAGGCTGTTCCGCAATGAGAGTCTTCACGATGTCCCGGAACAGTTCCAGGTCTTTTTCCCGGCAACGGTCTGAGATACGGAACCGGCAGCCTTCCGGCAGATCGACACACATCAGATACACCGCATCATAGAACGCCATGAAACGTTCGGGCGCCATCTCGTAGAGCGGCATAAGTCTGGCCATGATACTGGAATGTGTCTCGCTCATCAGAATGCAAGTTTGTTGTCCGGATTGCCAACCGGTAGTTCATGCGGGTCACTCTGGGGTGTCTGCTCTCCGGCTGTCTTGCCTATGGTGAAATACTCCACTCCTCCGGACTTGTCATCTATAACCGGTTTCCCGTCCTTGTCCAGGAAGAGAGGCAGACCGCTTTTGGCGTCATACTTGTGTGGTTGAACACCCAGCCTTCCATTCGCAGTATTTTTTTATCTTGTCCTTGAAGGCGGTGGAAGTGATGTACTTGCGTTGCTGCGGATCATAGTTGCAGAAATTGTCATAAATCTCCTTGCGTGGGGTACGGCGACAGTGCTCCTCGCTGCTGAAGTATTCGTCCGCCCAGGATATGATGGTCTCGCCAATCTCCTGCCTTAGCTTACGCTGCTGCAGGCGTTCGCCCGGTGCCTGCACGACCCCGAATTTAAGATAGAGCTGTATGCAGTTGGCCAGCATGTTCCAGGTCAGGTTCCACTGGGTGAAGTCCCATTCGGAAAAGAACAGTACCCCGAAATCATCCATGGGCTTGTGCTTGTCATTATAAAAATCGGAGAAGGCTATCAGCCATTGCCTGTCGGTATAGCTGGAACCGGTACCGCGGATGGCATGATTGGTGGGGATATATACTTTGGGTGATTTGGCGAACGGATAAGTGATACGTGCGCCCCCCTTTTTGTTCACAGTCCAGTCTCCGGTGAGATTGGGGAACAGAAACTCGAAGTTGAAGTTCAGCATGACATCGTCGATGAATACCAGGCGTGTCCGTTCGTCGATGTCATTCCAGATAAAGCTGTCGTTGAAGATGTCCGTCCGTTTCCCGGATATATAGACTGTATCGACAACCTGGCGCATCAGCTCACCGACAAGTGACTTGCCGCTGCGTCCGTTGCTGTCACCGACTTCCGACTGCTTGCCGTCCATGCCGATAACGGCACGTGTCACGTTCGCGTCCTTGCATTCCATCAGCATGTAGCCGATGGCGCACATCTTAGAAAGCAGATGAAGATTGTTTTCAAAGATTTCACTCTCCTCAATCTCTTCCGGCCTCTTTCTCCAGGTGAAATTGCTGGTATTGATAAGGAACTGGAGATAGTGGCATTTCCTGCCTTCCGGAGAGAGTTCGTAGTCATACCTGCCGTCCTTCTCCCTGAATATAATGAGGGGGTGGCCGAGGTACCTGGCATCGGTGTTCTTCCGTTGTTCATCCCATATCTGGTGGGTGATGCTTTCATATCCCACTTCCTTGACCTCATGCTGGGTGATGTGCCAGCAACGGTCACGGAAATAGAAATATTGCTCGTCACGGGACGGGGAGATGAAGTTCGGTTGGATGAAGGCGAGCCTTGACATCTGGAACGGTCCGACGTATTGCGAGCCTCCCTTGAGTAGCTGGTTGTTGACGAAACGGCTGCAGTTCTGTTCGGCAAAGGCGAACATGAAATCGCGTGCGTCTTCCACGTCAATGGTGCGGACTACCGGCGGCTCCAGATGGATATATGTCCAGAGTTTGGTATCGAGCAGGCGGTAACGGCCGATACCCCGGTTCTGGAAAAAGGTCTTGGCGGCCACATAATCATATTCAAACACCGGCACCCTGTTACCGTTCGTTTCCTTGTAGTCCTCATTCCAGAACTTCTCATCCTCATCATAGGGTAGGGCAGATACCAATTTGCCGTTCTCGTCAAACTTCCAGGCATAGCGACCAAAGATAAATTCCGGAAGCTCCTGCAGGACTCGCGGTGCTGCTCGGCAAATTTTTCATGGCTGTGCAGGTTCCATAATTCCCGTAGTTTCTGGTCATTCCATGTGGTGATTTTGAACACTTCCACATACTTTCCCATTCCGGACTTCTCGTTGCAGGCAAATTCCAGGTCTTCGGCCAGTTCCTCTTCATGACCGGCCAGCTTATCGGCCAAGAGGTCGTCCACTCCCTTGTCGCCTTCATCGTTCTTGTTGATGTGGCCAATGAATATTTCCACCATGATACCGCGGTTCTTCAGCATACGCATATATTCCTTGAAGTTTCGGGCAGCGGAGAAGAAACTGCGTGGTCGAAAATCAACTGGAGCATTGAACTTAATGTTACGGGAGAGGTCATTCCAGTCCGCATCAAAAATGAAAGCCACTTCCTTGACTCCGCAGACAGTGATTATCTTGACAAGATCCTCCGGCAACGCCCCTTTCTGTCCCAGGTTCTGGATGCCGCTGACCGCTATGGAGGGGATACCGTGCTTGCATGCCTTTTCCGCTTTCTTTTCTCCTTCCTGGATGTAGAGTCTTGGGAACTGCTCTTTCCTCTTGTACATCTGCCTCATGCGTTCCGGGATGTATATGGGCGTACCGCTGCCGGCAGGAGACTTGTACTTGAACGGTTTCCCTTCCTTGTCCCGGTGTTCTTCCGGGAATTGCCAGCGGACGCGGTAATACACTTGAGTTCCTGCTTGCCACGCCCCGGCAGCTTACGGGTATAAGTGACCGGCATGCCGTCCAGGTCGTAATATTCGATGATGACATCATCCCCGTCAACGATATTGCCGTATTCGTCAACGGTTCCCGGACGGAAAGTCTTCGCCTCGAAAATGCTCTGTGTATCTCCCTTCTTGAAGATATGTGCCGTCACGTCCTGATAGGTCAGACCGCTGTCAGCAAGCATACGGGCGCAGAATGTATCGACACTTTCTCCCTTGGCCTCCTTGCTCCGTTTCTTCATTTTTGTGGGTTTGGAAGGTTTCTTCTCCGGTTTGGGGTCCAGCAATACATTGAATTTGCGCGCCAGGTAATCGCATGCCTCCAGGAATTGCATGTCTTCTGCCCTCTGCAGATAGTCCAGCGGTTCTTTGCCTTTTATATCCGGGCAACTGAAGCATTTGAAAATCTGTTTGGCCGGAGAGATATGTAACTTCTCTTGTCCATGGCATTTAGGCATTCGCATTTATATTCGGCCCCCCCGTTTGCGTAGTTCGTGGAAGTCACCGATAACATCAAGGAGCCTGCCTTTGGAAGCCTCCTTGATTCGTTTTATATCGTCTTGAGTAAAGTACATAGTTCTGTATATTGCCGCTACGAATTACACTGTTTCCGGGTTCGGATGGTAGGACTTAAATCTTGCCGAGAAACAGCAAATACGTATCGAGTTCATTTTTCAGTCGGGCATTCTCATTCCTGAGCTGCTCCATCGTGTTGTTCCGGCAGGAAACAGCCTGGTGCAGCCGGCTGATTTCCTGCGAGTAATCAATCTGTTTCTCACTCTTTTCCACCTTCTTCAGCAGTCTTTGCTTTACTTTGCCTATTTCCTGCTCAAGATAGGCGTTCCGCTTTAACAGACTTCTGACTTGGGCCTCCATATGAATAGTGCGCTGCCGCTCCCTACGGTAATCCTTGAGCAGGTATTTGAATAAAGTTCCGATAGGGATATATGGTGTAAGATTTTCTTCCGTCATATGTTGTGGTGATTATCAAGAATGAGATTGGTGTGCCTTAAAACCATCGAGGAACATTTCGGCCATCACTATATTGATTCCGTGATGCTCCTTGAGGTTTTCTGGACGTCCGGTCAATGTCATGCTCAAATTCTCCTTATCATAATCACGCTCCACATCGAAGTATAATTCCTGCCCTCTGTCATCATGAAAGTAATCCGGCACCTTTCCACCAATCCCCCCAGTTCTGAAGAGTCTAACCACAAGTCCGGCTTTTTATCTACCTTCAGATGACAGTAGCGGTGTACCTTGCCACTTTTTCTGATTAACTCCACTTCGACGATTGTCGCTACCTGATTGGTACGCAGAATGCGTACTTTCTGACCTTTCTTCATTGATATTTCTTTTTTATTGGTATTCATTTCATCTGGTTCTGATGCCAGTAAGAAATCATCTCACTCACATTATGAACCTTGATTTTCGCTTTGATATTCTCCCGATGGCGGTTCACCGTATAAGGTGATATGTGCAGTTCCGCTGCAATATCATCCGTCTGGCAATTGGAAGCGATGAGTCTGAAAACATTCATCTCACGGGCGGTTAGTGCCGTGTCAAGTTCCGGGCGACAAATCACTCCCTCATGTTCGCACTCACCTCGTAGTGGGCACTTTACCTCCTCGAATACGAATTGTCCATCCTTATTGATGTCAAGGTTGTATTGGTCATACTCGCCGAAGTTGCAGCGGATGAAGCGGTGAACTACCCGGAATTCATAATGCCACCTATTCATTGTACTACTGGAGTAAAGTTGCATTAACCTGGCATGTGCTTTCGGGTATCTGTCCCTGATGACAGCAAGCATGTACTCGATGGTCGGGCGGTTGTCCTCACAAAGCACAACTGCCGCATGCCCAAGTTCTTTAATCATCACATCACCTTCGGGGGTGTTGTAGAACTCGATGTTAGTTATCGGCATGAATTTCACAACGTGATGAGTTTGTAATATGTGCTTGCTCCATTTCGCGAACTTGAACTATAGCTTTGCGAATTAGTGAGGGATAAAATGTACCTTGTACATCTACTTTGTACCCACTTGTGAATTCAAAGTGTGCATAAATCTGCTCTGGAGTGTATTTCACATCGCAGACTTTTAATTCTACCTTGAAAAACTCAAAATCCGCATAGGGATTACCACCGAAGGGTATTCTTTTAAATTCCTCCATAATTTGATTGGTTCTTAATTTTGTTGAATTATGAAATGTTCTCATATAGTTCTCTTTCCAAAGGTTTGAAGGAGTCTTTTCTTAACTTGTCGTAGAATGTAATCAATGACATACCGCTTCTTCTTAGGAACTCATCACGGAGCCTCAGTCTCGTGCTTTTCTCCATCTGGTCGTAATGGTACTTGGGTACCATTTTTTGCTTTTTCTCTTCCATAATCTTAAATATTACGATTGTTATTATTATATTTATAACGCAAAGGTTTAAAATAATAGTCTAATATCAAAATATTAATCCTATTATTTTAATCTTATATTATTATTTAAATCTAGTATAAATAGTATAACATGTTTAATCCTGATAAAATAA
>ENA-OQCP01000061-OQCP01000061.1-human-gut-metagenome-genome-assembly--contig:-NODE-61-length-38617-cov-2.671993_pt1 | contig 38617 bp, 47 predicted proteins | sample MGYA00242760_ERZ504583 | MGnify/ENA primary metagenome ERZ504583 (study PRJEB26092, sample SAMD00036308) | human gut metagenome | host: Homo sapiens | study: EMG produced TPA metagenomics assembly of...
GCTTTATTCTTTTCATTGCTGTAATCGCAGCTATCGTTCAGTTGGTGGAAATGATTGTAGAGCGTTTCAGCCTTCGCTGTATGCTTCACTGGGTATCTTCCTGCCGCTGATTGCTGTAAACTGTGCCATCATGGTGCTTCTCTTTCATGCAGCAGCGCATCACGCTGGGTGAGAGCGACCCGAAATTCATCGGTGGCATTGCTGATGCTGTCTCTTATGCGTTGGGCTCCGGTATCGGTTGGTTGCTGGCTATCGTAGGCTTGGCTGCCATCCGTGAGAAAATGGCCTATTCTGACGTTCCGGCTCCACTGAAAGGACTGGGCATCACGTTTATCACTGTAGGTCTGATGGCAATGGCATTTATGTGTTTCTCTGGTTTGAACATCTAAAAGAAAGGAATAAAACAATGGATATGAATATGATATTAGCAAGCATTGGAGTATTCCTCGTGGTTGTCATCCTGCTTGTTGTTATCCTGCTGGTTGCCAAGAATTTCCTGGTGCCTTCGGGTAATGTAAAACTGACTATCAATGGTGATAAGGAACTGGACGTAGCTTCCGGTTCTACATTGCTGAATACGCTGTCTGTAAACGGTGTGTTCCTTTCCTCCGCTTGCGGTGGTAAAGGTTCCTGCGGACAGTGCAAATGCCAGGTAATGGAAGGTGGGGGTGAAATCTTGCCTTCTGAGACTCCGCACTTCAGCCGTAAGCAAATACAAGATCACTGGCGTCTGGGTTGCCAGGTGAAAGTGAAAGGCGATATGGCCATCAAGGTTCCCGAAAGCGTACTGGGCGTAAAAGAGTGGGAGTGCGAGGTTATCTCCAACAAGAATGTGGCTACGTTCATCAAAGAGTTCATCGTTGCATTGCCCAAAGGCGAGCACATGGATTTCGTTCCGGGTTCTTATGCGCAGATTAAGATTCCTAAATATTCGATGGATTATGATAAGGACATCGACAAGAGCCTTATCGGTGATGAGTATCTGCCTGCATGGGAGAAATTCGGTCTGCTGGCTTGAAGTGCCGCAATGACGAAGAAACCATCCGTGCTTACTCCATGGCCAACTATCCTGCCGAAGGCGACCGCATCATGCTGACAGTACGTATCGCTACGCCTCCGTTTAAGCCGAAAGACCAGGGACCGGGCTTCATGGATGTAATGCCGGGTATCGCTTCTTCTTATATCTTTACCTTGAAACCGGGTGATAAGGTAACCATGAGTGGTCCTTACGGAGACTTCCATCCGATATTCGACTCCAAGAAGGAGATGATGTGGGTCGGTGGTGGTGCCGGTATGGCTCCGTTGCGTGCACAGATTATGCATATGACGAAGACACTGCACACTACAGACCGCGTGATGAATTACTTCTACGGTGCACGTGCATTGAATGAAGTGTTCTATCTGGAAGACTTCCTGCAGATTGAAAAGGATTTCCCCAACTTCAAGTTCCATCTTGCACTGGACCGTCCCGATCCGGCAGCCGATGCAGCGGGCGTGAAGTACACTCCGGGCTTCGTACACAACGTAATTTACGAGACTTACTTGAAAGACCACGAAGCTCCCGAAGACATCGAATACTACATGTGTGGTCCCGGCCCGATGTCGAAGGCTGTTGAGAAGATGCTCGACGACCTCGGCGTTCCGGCTCAGAACCTGATGTTCGACAACTTCGGCGGATAATCTTCCTTGTCCGTCTTGAGATAAAAAAACTCCGGCTTGGCTTCAGGGCTTTGCCGGAGTTTTTGGTTCGAGGCATTCCTCTCTAATGAAGATTCTTCGTAGCTTTTTCTTTATTCCTTGATATGAATCAGTGCATTGGCCAGAATGGCTGTTACTCCTCCGGTGGTAATTCCCGAAGAGAAGATATTTCTTAATGTTTCGGGAAGTTGGCATAATATTTCCGGAACAAGTTCTACGCTTAGTCCCAAAGAGAAACTGATAGCCATGACTAATGTTGCCTTACGGTTGATTTCTTGTGCAGCGATAATGCGTATGCCTGCCGCTGCCACTGTTCCGAACATAAGCAGGGTAGCGCCGCCCAATACCGGTTCCGGCATCAATGAAAATACCAGGCCTACGGCGGGGAAAAGCCCGAGTATTACCAGGAATCCTGCTATATAGTAACCTACATAACGGCTTGCCACTCCCGTCAGTTGTATCATCCCGTTGTTTTGGGCAAATACGGAGTTGGGAAAAGAGTTGAGCATACCTGCCAGCATGGAGTTGAAGCCGTCGGCAAGGATACCGCCCGAAGCGCGTTTTACGAATGTTTCTCCTTCCACCGGTTCGCCGGATATGAGCGAATTGGCTGTGATGTCACCGTATGCTTCGATAGCGGTAATCATGAAAATAAGTCCTAAGGCAATGATGGTTGAGATGCTGAAGTCCAATCCGTAACGGAACGGCATCGGGAGATTGAAACCGCCATAGCTTTGTATGGATGTAAAATCTACTATCTCCATGAACCATGCCACGATATAGCCTATAACCAATCCGATGACAATGGAACTCATCCTCATATACCGGTTGGAACTACGGTTGAAGGCAATGATGAGTAGCAACACCAGGGCCGCCAGTCCCACATGGCGCAGACTGCCGAAACTGCCGTCCGCTTGCGCTGCCGCACCGCCTCCGCAAGCAGTAATTCCCACTTTTATCAGACTCATTCCAATGAGAGTGACAACGATTCCCGAAATGAGGGGCGTAATAATTCTCTTGGTATATTTCAAAATCCGGCTGATGAACATTTCCACGGTAGATGCTGCGATGCAGGAACCGAAGATAAGCGGAAGCCCGCCCATCGTTCCGGCAGCAATAATGGGTCCGATAAAGGAAAAACTGGTTCCCTGGATGCAGAGTAACCCCGTACCCAATCCTCCGACCTGCGGCACTGGATGAACGTTGAAATGCCCGAAGCGAACAATGCCATGGATACCAGATAACCGGTGGTTTCGGCATCGAGTTTCAGTGCTCCGGCAATAATGAGGGGAGGGGTGATGATGGCAACGAATATGGCAAGCAGGTGTTGCAGGGCGGCAAAGAATGCTTCCTTGAAAGGCGGCTTGTCATTCAGTCCGTATATCAGCCCGTTTTTTAACTTTTCTCCTTCTTGATTGTCCTCCATGTGTGCAGCGGTTTATCTGATTTTGATTTCACAATTATCCAGACTCTCGATGATGGCAAGTGATTCCACATGGATGCCTTGTTCGCGCAATTCGTCGCCACCATGCTGGAATGCCTTCTCGATGATGAATCCCATACCGGCCAGTTCGGCACCTGCCTGCTTCACAAGGTCAATCATGCCTTTGGCTGCATTGCCATTGGCCAGAAAGTCGTCAATGAACAGTACCTTGTCACCCGGACAAAGGAAGTCCTTGCTGACACAGACCTCGTACGAACGGTTCTTGGTGAAGGAAAATACGGTGGTGGTCAGAATGTTTTCCATGGTACTCGGTTTCTTCTTTTTGGCAAATACTACGGGCAGTTCCAGCAGATAACCTACCATGATGGCAGGGGCAATTCCGCTCGCCTCTACTGTAATGACCTTGTTGATGGAGGTGGAAGCGAACCGTCTGACAAATTCCACGCCGATGGATTTCATCAGGATGGGGTCCATTTGGTGATTAATGAAGTTGTCTACTTTCAGAATGCCTCCGGGGAAGCATTTTCCGTCTTTGAGAATGCGGTCTTTCAGAGTTTTCATGTTGGATGATGTTTTATTGAATGTTATCGTTTTCCTCTTCTGTTTCTTCTTGAATGGTGTCTTTGGGCAGCAATCTTGGAGAAATGCGTTTCTTGGGAGTGAGGCTCATGCCTTTCAGCATTTCGGCCTGGCGCACTACGCTGCCGTTACCGTCCGAGAGCTGGTTGAAGGCTTTGTCGTAATCCCTTTGCAGGCTGGCCAGTCGGTCGCCGATACCGAGGAAGGTGTCAGTAAAGCCTGCAATCTTTTCATATAAGATGGTGCCGCGCTTGATGATGGCCTGCACATTCTTTACCTGGTTCTCCTTCTTCCAAAGGTCGAGCGAGAGGCGCAGGGCGCTAATCAGGTTGGTGGGGCTCATCAGTACCACCTTTTTGTTGTAGGCATATTCCCAGAGGTGGGTATCGCTTTGGATGGCGAGGAGGTAGCACCTTCGGTGGGGATGAACATCATAACGAAATCCGGTGATTGGGCGTCGTAATGCGAGTAGTCTTTATGGCTGAGCTCGTCGATGTGGGAGCGGACAGATTGCAGGTGTGCTTTCAGGAAGTGTGCCTGCTCCTCCTTGTTTTCGGCAGAGGTGTAGGCAGCATAGGCAGTCAGCGACACTTTGGAGTCGATAATCATTTCCCGTTCGTCGGGGTACTTCACGATGATGTCGGGCTGCATCTTCTGCCCGCTCTCCTCGTTGATGATGGCTTCGCCCCGTTCGTCTTTTAGAAACTCCTGGCGGAAGTAGTGTTCGCTTCAATCAGTCCGGAGGCTTGCAACAGACGTTCCAGAATCATTTCGCCCCAGTTGCCTTGCATTTTGGAGTCTCCTTTCAGGGCACGGTCAAGTTGTTGGCATCTTCGCTGAGGCGGTTGTTCAGCTCCACCAGTTCCTTGATGCGTTCTCCCAGCGAGAAACGTTCTTTGGCTTCGGTGCTGTATACTTGTTCCACCTTTTGGCGGAAGTCCTTCAGGTTATCACCCAGCGGACGGAGCAGATTGCCCAGGTGTTCGGCATTCAGCTTGGTAAAGTCTTCGGCTTTGCTTTGGAAGATACGGTTGGAGAGATTCTCGAACTCGATATTCATGCGCTTGTGCAATGCTTCGGCTTCTTCCTTCTGCAACTTCAATAATTCTATTTCCTTCTTTGTCCCGCTGATTTCGGCCTTCAATGCGGCAGACTTGCGGTCTGCCGCCAGATAGCCGACTACGGTTCCAATGATTATCCCTATAATCAGTAATAATATTTCCATAGGTGTTTTGAAGTGTCCGCCTTATTGTGTCAATATTTCGTTTCCGTCTTCAGTAATCAGGATTTGGCTTTCCCATTGGGCAGAAGGCAGTCCGTCGTCTGTGCAGACGGTCCATCCGTCGGCTTCGTCGATAAAGACTTCGTAGCTTCCCATGTTAATCATCGGCTCGATGGTGAACGTCATGCCGGGTACTATCAGCATGCCCGTACCACGTTTACCGAAGTGTTCCACATCCGGTTCTTCGTGGAACTTGACGCCGCAGCCGTGTCCGCAGAGGTCGCGTACCACGCTGTATCCGTTCTTTTCCGCATGCTCTTGGATGGCGGCGCCTACGTCACCAAGGCGTGCCCAGGGCTGTGCGGTCCGTATGCCTATGTCACGGCATTCTTTGGTGACCTGTACCAGCCTCTGCATGTCGGGGCTGACTTCGCCAATCATGAACATGCGTGATGCGTCGGCAAAGTAACCTTTGTAAATGGTGGATACATCGACATTTACAATGTCACCGCTTTTCAAGAATTCCCTGGTGCTGGGAATGCGTGGCACACTACATCGTTGATACTGGTGCACACACTTTTGGGGAAGCTTCGTACATGAAGGGGGCGGGGATGGCGTCGTGGTCTGTGGTGAAGCAATACACCATATGGTCAATTTCGGCTGTGGACATGCCTTCGCGAATGTTCTCGGAGAGATAGTCCAGCAGGGCTGTGTTGATTTTGGCGCTTGCGCGGATACCGGCCAACTGTTCCTCGGTACGGAGTGCGCTTCGCATCGGCAGTTATATCCTTCTTTCTTATAATGTTGAATTTTGGCTTCTACTTCGTCGGAATAGTTTTTAGGAGTAAACCGGACTCCTTTCATGAACTTTTTCATTGTCTTTTCTTTTTTATGAGACTGCAAAAATACACAATAATGCAGGTGCTTGTACTATCAAGAGCCGAAAACATTCGTTTTCTTTATCCCGATGCCGGCTTAGAGGGTATTCACCACTTCTATTTCGCTTCTTGAACTGTCTATTCTCCGTACTTGTATCTGGGTCTTTATGCGCTCTTTCAGTCCTTCCACGTGACTGATGATGCCTACCTTCTTGCCACCCATCCGGTGCAGTTTTTCCAATGTGTCCATAACGGTGTTCAGGTAGTCGCTGCTCAGTGTGCCGAAACCTTCGTCGATGAACAGTGTGTCTACCGAGAGGCTTTGGCGGCTGAGGGAAGAAAGCCCGAGGGCAAGCGACAGAGATACCAGGAAGCTTTCGCCGCCCGATAAGGTGCATGCCGGACGTGCCGAGCCTCCTTGATGGAAGTCGCGCAGCAGGATGGTGAGCGAACCGGCCTGGCACTCCAGTTCGTAGCGGTCGGTCAAGCGTTGCAGATAGAAATTGGCGCCTGCCAGCAGTTCTTTCAAGACGAAGCTCTGGGCTATGTTGCGGAAGTTCTTTCCCCGTTCGTCACCGAAGTGGCGGCAGAGGCGGTCCCACTTCAGATACTCTTCGCGCAGCCGGTCGGCACGTTCCTTTTCTTCCTTTATCCGGTCGATGTTGCGGGTGTTTTCTTCCAGGCGTAACTTCTGCTGGCCGATGGATTGGTTGCCGGCGGTTATCTTTTCTTCGAGATTCGCGATGAGTGCATCCAGGGTTTCGAGGTTTTCGTTTTCTTCTATTTCGGGCTTCCGGCTGATGTGCTCTTCCACTTGTCCGGTGGCCAGATGAAAGGAGGTCGATGCAGCTACTTCTTCCTCTTTAAGTGTCTGCAGTGAGGCACGCAATGCTTCTATCCGGGAGCCGGACCAAGCGGATAGGACGGTGATACGCTCCTCGTCGAGAGTGGGGTTGGCGGCATAGAACCCGGTTAAATCCTTTTGCAGCCTCGCCATTTGGTCTGCGGTGGAGGATATGCTTTGTTTCAGTCCGCTTGCTTGTGTATTCAGATTATTCCAGGCAATCCCCAGGTCCTTGATTTCCGTTTCCTGTGTTGCTGCAGGTGCGTTGCGCCAGTCGGGGAATGCGGCATCGATGCTTTCCCTATTGATGTTTATCCCTTCCAGCTCTTTGCGGATAAGGCAATGGCGGACTTCAGTTCTCTTTGTTTCTCCTGCGCCAGCCGGTAGTTGTGCGTGGCTTGTGCCAGGCGTTCGATAAAGGCGAGGGGGGAATTTTCCCATTCCGTGTTCCATCCCTCCCAGAGGATGTGGGGAGTGACGCGGTCCATGGTGGCACGTATGTTCTCCTTTTCGTTGGCAGTGAGCGACTCGTAATTGACGATACTGTTTTTCAGCTCATTCAGCACTCTGTCGGCAGAGTTGAAGGCTTGGCGCGCAGTGTCCACGTTTTTCTGGCATTCGTCCTTTTGCCGTTGCAGAGTTATGATTTGTGTACTGAGCTTTTGAACTTCAGTGAGCTTTTCGTTCAGCTTGTCTGCTTCCAGCTTGTTCTCTTCCAGTAGCTTCTTCAGAGCGTCGCCGGTGGTTGTGGAGAGGCCGACGCCGTTGCATTGGGCGCATTTGGCTTGTGCGTCAGTGCGGGCAAGGTTGTAGCTCCGGAGTGCTCTTGCTGTGGATTGACGGGCATTCTCTGCCAGCGTTCCGTAGGTCTTGGATTCTGTCCGGTTGTTGTTCAATGCTTGCTCGGTTTCCTTGTATTCTTTTTCTTTTGTTTCCAGAGAGGTACGTATGGGAGCAAGGACAGACTGGAAATCTTCATCTTTGCAGAGCGATTTTATTTCTTGTCCGCACACGGGGCAAGTATCTCCGACGGCAAGCCGGGAGCGTGCTTCCTTTGCCCACTCTTCTACGGCTTCCTTTTGCTTGTCGTAGAGGGTGCGGATGTCATCATAACTTGTTTTCCTGCTGTCGAATGCCGTTTGCAGGAGGACGTATTGCTTTTGGCACGCCTCCACTTTGGCGTTCAAAGCCTTTTCGTTTTCCTTCGCCTCGTTCAGTGTCCTTTCCGTTTCAGCCAGTAAAGACAAGGCGCTCAAGGCTTGTAGCAGGTTCTCCCGTCCGGCATCGAGTTTGTTTTTCTTGTCTTGCAGGGCAGGGCGGTCCATGGTTTCAAGCTGCTTGTTCCGGAGGTTTATTTCGTTTTGCAATGCATGGTTCTCTTGTTCTTTCCGGGTGAGGGCAGCTTCCTTGTCGGTACGCTCCTTGACTTTTACGGGTTGTTGCGCGGCAAGTCTTTCAAGGTGCGCGTTGTAGGTGCCGATGCGTGTTTGGGCATCGAGTGCGGATTTTAGGCCGGTAATGATGGATTGGCTTTGCTCGAACATGGGCAGTAAGGGCGAATGCTCTTGCAAATACTTCTCGGCACGATGCAGCTTGTCTTCTTGCTCTTTCAGGAAACCGCATAGCCACTTGCTTCCTCCGTCCAGCCGGGCAAAGGATGCTCTCAGTATCCCGGCTTGTGCATGGTTCTGTTGTTGCTGCTGTTGCTGCTGTTTCAAGGTAGAGAGCCAGTTGCGGGCGTCGGCGGTGGCGTTCCATTCCTTAATCAGCAGTTCTTTCTGTTTGAATTCGTCCGATTGCAGTTGCGCTTGCTTCCCTTCCCACATCTTCTTTTGCTGTTCACGGGTGAGGAGGAGTTCGGAGTATTTCTTCAGCCAGTCCCTTTTTGCGAGGGCGGTAGTTTTCTGCTCATTGGCTTCCTTGACTCCGGCATTTTGCGTGGCTATGGCTTCCTTGATTGCAGTGACTTCTTCTTCTGCCAGGATGTGGATGCCTTCCAGCTTCCGGTTCTGGTTTTCGTATTCCGTCCGTCTTTCCTTGGTGGCGGCATATATTTCGGCACCTATTTCGGAGTAGATACTTGTACCGGTCAGCTTTTCCAGAATATCCGATTTTTCGCTTTCCTTGCTTTGCAGGAACTTGGTGAAGTCGCCTTGCGCCAGCATGGTGGTGCGGCAGAATTGTTCGAAGGTCAACCCCACTGCAGCTTGTATTTCTGCCTTTATTTCATTCTTTTTGTTGAGCTGTGCGCCGCTTTTCTTGTTTTCCAGTGTCCAGCGCACATCCTGCACAGCTCCTGAAATCTTGCGGTGTGCCCGTGCCACGTACCATCGGGCGGTGTAGGGCGTTTCGTTCGAGCCGGTAAACTCCAGCTCCGTCCATGCTTCACTGGTGTTACGGCGCATCAGTTGCCGGCTGTCGTTGATGGCAACATCTTCCTTTTTGGCAGAGAAAGTCTGGCTCAGGTCTTTGTATTTTTCGTTCTCGGCATGGTCCATGCGGGGCGTTTCGTTGTAGAGTGCCAGGCAGATGGCGTCGAGAATGGTTGTCTTCCCTGCACCCGTCTCGCCGCAGATAAGGAAAAGGGATTCCTCGCTTAGCGGTCCGTTCTCAAAGTCGATGACGGCATCTTCTATGGAGGCAAGGTTCTTTATGGTCAGTTTCTGGAGTTTCATGGTTCGGACAAATGATTAGGAGTTGTTCTTGCTTTTCACTTTTGCATGACAGTCTCCATCAGCTGGCAAAGTTCTGGGTCCATCTCTTCTCCTTCGGTTTCGCGGTAGTAGAGTCTGGCTATTTCCAGGGGAGACATTTCCTGCATCTCTTGGATGGAGATAGGCTTGCTCTCGTCAGTGTCGGCCTGCCGCTCTCGGGTAGTCTTGATGTAGCAATATTTGCATGCCTTCCTTTGGCGGCGTTCGAGGCTTTTTCGTTGCAGTCGGGGGGCAGGTAGCCTTTTGTCAGCACATTCAGACGGAGGTATGCAGGTTTCTCTTCCGGATATTCTTCCAGCAGTTTCAAGGCGTCTTCGAAAGGCGTCGGGTCATGTGGAAGTGTGACGAGCGGAATCGGATTTTCAATTTCCCTTGTACTGATTTGTGGCTCTGCCCCTTTCTCCAACTCGATGATGGAGACGGAGTGCGGATAGGTTTCGTCGAAGCTGACGGGGAGGGGAGTGCCGCAATAGCGTGCGTGGTGATGACTGCCTTTGATGTCCTGAGGGCAATGGATGTGTCCGAGTGCCAGGTAGTCGTACCCTTCTCCCATAGCGCTGAGGGGAACATACTCTATTCCGCCGATACTCTCATCGTGCCCGCTACGGTCGCTGCCTTCAATGGAGAGATGGGCCATGAGGACGACGGGAAGCTGTGCCGTATTCCGTTTCTTCACTTCGTCCAGCAGTGCCTGGAAGAAGCGTGCCTGTCGTTGGTCGCGCGGTGTTTCAGTGTCCAGCAGGGGGAAGTTTTGCGGATAGACGTGGGGCACGGCAATGACGTAGCCTATTGTCTTTTTTTCATTGTTTATCTCGATGATGTGCTTGTCCAGATTCACTTCCTCGGCTGTACGTTCGATGTTTCCCACAACGTTCAAGCCGAAGTGCTGCCAGAGGCTGCTGTCTATCTCCAATTTGGAGCTGCTGTCGTGGTTTCCGGCGGTGACTACGATGGCCATTCCGGGGCAGGCTTGGTGAATGTTCAGCATGGCGTCGGTGTACATCTTCTGCGTGGCGGCAGCGGGAGAGGAGTAGTGGTAGATATCTCCGCTTACCACCATGGCGTCGGGCTGCTCTTCGGTTACTATGTGGGTGAGTTGCCGTAGGAAGGATTGCTGCTCGGCGGTGCGGTCGTAGTTGTAGAGGGTGTGTCCCAGGTGCCAGTCGCTGGTATGTAGTATTTTCATTGTTTTTGTTACTTCAATGGATGTGGGTTATGGTTTCCTTAGAATATAAATCTTGTGTGTTCCTCGTCCTTTGTAGTCGATGCCCGATTCGGGATTGGCTATCCATTCGCGCAACTCGCGGGAGGCGGCGGACTTCAATAAGCCGGTCAGTTGGCAATAGTCGGCTTGGGTCATGAAGCTGTTCTTTTCCAGGTATTTTTTGCCCGTTCCAGCCGTTCCTGCGGAGAAAACACTTGTAAGGAGCGTTGGAATTTGTCGGTGGAACGTTTCAGGTGGCAATGGCGAGCGGTACGGTACAGTAGTTCTTTGTCCACCTTGAATGTATGTCCTTCAGGCAGATGCTGACGGCGTTTCGCTTGGTGTCTCCTTCTTCGCCCGTCTCCCGTTCACGGTCTTGCCGCAGACCGAGGGCAGGGGTGAATACTCCTAAGTTGTCAATCTTCACGGAGTAACCTTGCCCCATTTGGTAGGCTATTTCGTTGGTGATGGCTTGTACCAGTCCGATGATGTCTCCTCGTGTGAAGGATGAGGCGTATGCTATCTTTTCGGTGATGGTTTCCAAGTCCACCTGCCCGTATAGTTTCATTCGTGGGTAGAGAATGCGTTTGCCGTCTTCTCCCGGCAGGTTCAGTTCCTGCATGTTGTATTCTGCCATGATGGTAGCGTTGTTATGAGGTTCGTTTGTTTATTGGGGCTTACAAAGTTTGTCCCAAGGTTGCGGATGTGTATGCCAAGGTTGGGGATTTCTATCCCAAGGCTTGGGATAGACAAACCAAGGGCGAAGGTAATTCTTTATCTCTATACTTGCAAACTTTACTATTAGTAGTTAGGAAGTTTTTTATTGGTAGTCGGGAAGTTTTTTGTTATAGGTTTGAGAGAGGAATTGAAAAAAAACGTTATCTTTGTTACATAAGAGAAGTGCATGAATGATGAACAAAACTAAAATTAAGCGATATATGAAACATTATCCGGACTTATTATTGTTGTTTGCCTTATTGTCTGTTACCACAATGATTAAAGCACAAATATCGATAAGACCTTATAGCGAATGGGAAGCAACCCAGTTTGTTGCAGTGAACGGACATCAGCCCGAAGACTATGTAAAGCCAGATAATAATTGGGAAATACTATACAATTTACGGACTCCACGTACTCAAGCCGAACTTCGTGAAATGGGTATTAAATGCTCTGATAGCCAATTATTGTTATTGGAAGTAGGTGGACTTGTCAGTAAAACAAAAGGAAAATGGAAAGCTACTATACCCATTCTCGACAAAGAACAGACCAATTCTCTAAGAAGCTTAAGTAAGGAGATTGCTGAATCCATGTATGTCAAAACAAAGGCAGACTTTATATCATTGGCACAAACTATCAGTGAAATGGGATTCAAGAACAATGTACTCTCACTTGTTTTTTCATACCTTCTGGATGGAAAATGTGGACAAAGTTAGTCTTGTTTGAGGATGTTGACAATTATACAAGCTGGAGTGGCTGTTACTGGGTATTATACGAATCAAGAAATGGCTTTGCATGCGGTACGAATGGTTTCGGAGAACAGAATTTGATTTTGACTTATATCAATAGCGGCATTGCTCCTGACAACGACATTATGGACCATTGTGCTGATGAAATAGCACAATTCGGAAAAGTAACAGATGCCAAACTCGTTTCTCAGTTAAAACCTTATGGGCTGGTAGATGATAATGGAGATGTATTATTTCCTATTATAAAGAAACGGCAAGACCGCTTTCATCAAATAACTGAAAAATTGGTAAACTCTATCAGTGCGGAACTAAAGAATAATTGTGGCTCCTTAGCAAGCCAATATGGTATTGACAATGAAAAAGTGGCAATGGTGATGCTGTACCATGAAGTCATGTGGGATTTGGTAGATAATCTGATTCAAGATAGGATAATCTTCACTCCAGCTATTTTCAAAGATGAAGAATCGAATAAAGAACGATTGAATGAAGTCGTTTTCTTCATAGAAGGAGGATTAATGCAATAATAATTCGATAGAGAAAAGGACATTTGACTTTGAAGAGTTTTCTGTAAATGCATTTCAAGTGCATAGAAAATAGCCAATTAAAAATAAAGAATTATGTACGAATGGGCCAATGAAATGAACTGTGCCGTAACTGTATGCGACACAAAGGGAATCATCCTATATATGAACGAGAAAGCATGCCGTACGTTTGCCAAACACGGTGACCTGATAGGCAAGAATCTCTTTGATTGCCACAACCCGCAATCGCAAGCCAAGATACGCGAACTGCTGGAGACAGGGGGAGTGAATGCCTACACCATTGAGAAGAACGGTGTCAGGAAAATGATTTATCAGACGGCATGGAAGCAGGACGGAGTGGTCGGTGGCCTGGTGGAGATTTCGATGGAAATACCCGGAGAGATGCCACACTATATGAGAAAATAACAAAATGATATATGATATGAAAACACTTTCTAATTCAGAACTGACAATTAAAGTTTCCCCACATGGGGCCGAGTTATGCAGTATCTTGCATGATGGAAAAGAATATCTTTGGCAGGCAGACCCCGCTTTTTGGAAACGGCATTCTCCGGTGCTTTTTCCCATTGTAGGTAGCGTTTGGGAGAATGAATACCGCCACGAAGGCGTTTCCTACGCATTGACGCAACACGGTTTTGCCCGCGATATGGATTTTGAATTGATGCTTGAACTGGAAGATGAGGTACGCTATCGACTGGTTGACAGTGAGGAAACACGCAAGAAATATCCTTTCCCGTTTTGCCTTGAGATAGGCTATCGGATAGAGGGAAAGAAGATTGAGGTGCTTTGGAAAGTCATCAATACCGGAACACGCGAAATGCACTTCCAGATAGGGGCCCATCCGGCTTTCTATTACCCGGACTATGATACGGAGACAACGGACCGTGGATATTTCGGCTTTGATAAGACGGAAGGTTTGCACTATATCCTTATCTCCGAGAAAGGATGTGCGCTCCGGATAAGGAATATTTGCTTGAGTTGACAGATGGCCTGCTGCCTTTGGACATCCACTCCTTTGATAAAGATGCCCTGATTCTGGAAAACAGTCAAGTGAAAGAAGTTACATTATATAATAAGGAGAAGAAGCCTATCTCAGTCTGTATTTCGACACTCCGGTGGTGGGGTTGTGGTCGCCTCCGGCCAAGAATGCTCCGTTTGTCTGCATCGAGCCGTGGTACGGGCGTTGTGACCGTGCCCATTATAAGGGCGAATATAAGGATAAGGACTGTATGCAGCACTTGGCGCCGGGAGGAGTCTTTAAAGGTGGGTATACAATTGATATAAGATAAAAAATGAAGAAGGATACTGAAAATAATTCGGTATCCTTTTTATTTGGAGAATGCAATGTCATTATCTTTGCGCCCGGTAAAAAATATAGGTTGTTTTTTAAGGTATGAAGAAGAGTCTTATTGCATTGGCGTTCGGCACATTGGGGCTAGGGATTGCCGAATTTACGATGATGGGTATTTTGCCCTATGTGGCTACTGATTTGGGAATCAGCATTCCCGTGGCCGGTCATTTCATTTCTGCGTATGCGTTGGGTGTTTGTTTTGGTGCGCCCATGCTGCTCCTGGCCCGTAAACGCCCGTTGAAGCAGATTCTGCTGGTCTTGATGGCATTAATGATTGTGGGTAATATTTGTGCGTCTATGGCACCCAATTATTGGGTCTTGCTGTTGGGACGTTTTGTTTCCGGACTTCCTCATGGCGCTTATTTTGGGGTGGCTTCCATTGTTGCGGGAAAATTGGCTGATAAGGGGAAAAGCTCGGAGGCGGTTTCAATTATGATAGCGGGAATGACTGTGGCCAATCTGTTTGGGGTGCCGTTGGGTACTTCGTTGAGCCATACACTGTCTTGGCGTGCCACGTTTCTGCTGGTAGGTGCCTGGGGATTGATAACACTGTACTACATTTGGCGTTGGGTACCGCAGGTCGAAGGACTGAAAGACACGGGATTTAAAGGACAGTTCCGTTTTTTGAAGAAGCCGGCGCCGTGGCTCATATTGGGAGCTACGGCTTTGGGCAACGGTGGCGTATTCTGCTGGTATAGCTACATCACCCCGTTGCTGACTGAGGTTTCCGGTTTTAGTGCGGAAAGCATTACGGCGCTGATGGTACTGGCAGGATTCGGAATGGTTGCCGGCAATCTGGTCAGTGGGCGCATGTCCGACCGGTACACTCCGGGAAGTAGGTACGGTGGTGCAAGGATGATATGTGTTATTTTATTATTGATATTTTTACTCTCGCCCCATCCGTGGTGTTCGGCAATATTGATGACACTCTGTACGGCAGGTTTGTTTGCCGTCTCCAGTCCGGAGCAGGTGTTGATGATTCGTGTGGCCCCTGGAGGAGAAATGTTGGGAGGCGCTTGTGTGCAGATGGCCTTCAATTTGGGGAATGCTATCGGAGCCTATATCGGAGGTCTTGCCTTGAGTGGAGGATACCGTTATCCCGCATTGGCAGGCGTACCGTTTGCACTGATGGGATTTATTTTATTCCTTGTCTTCTACAAGAAATTTCAGGCGAAGTATTAAGTGTTTCATTTTTTTGTGTATGTTTGTCCGCAAGTATTAACTAAACTCGATAACTTATGAAGACTTTGAATTATGTGAAGATATTGCTGTTGTGTGTATTTACGATTGGGCTGGCGTCTTGTGGGGATGATGTATATTATACCATGCAGAATAGCGACGACAAATTGTGTGGGAAGACGTGGATAGAAGAATATCAGACGGAAAACAAAGATGGAGTTGAAGTGTTATGCAGTCATCAGCTGAAGTTTGCCAAGCTGATAATTCTGGACAGGAAATCTGGGAGTATTATCGCGGAGGCGAGTCCCGTCCCTATGAAACGACTTCACGTACTTTTACTTGGAAATGGATGGATAAGTCTATGGAGGGGTTGACTCTGAATTATGGTGCCGGTGAAATCAAGTACTTTGATAATGTATGGGTGCGCGAACATTATTTATCCGGTAAACTGGATGGAGTGGTTGTTATGATGGTAGATGCTAATTATAAATAAAGTATGGCTTATGAATAATATGTTGAAATACACAAAAATGTTATTGTTGTTTGTCCTTGTATTAGGATTGACATCATGTGATAGTGAGGAAGAAACGGAATATAATCTGCCCGGTGAATGGTATACATCTGAAGAAATAGATTTCGGGGCATATACTTGGGGTAGGGGGACGATTATGACCTTTAACGCGCGCAACCAAGGTACTATTGGTTCATATGGCGACCCGAATTATTTGCTTTTCAGATGGAATTGGGTTAGTGGGGCTTACAATCTGATGGAATTGGAATTCTATGATGGTGGCAGCATGGCTTACATTGAAGGAGCCATGGCTGATTCTTATTCTTTCAGTGGTACTTGGTATAATAGCTGGAGGGAATATCAAGATAATATTCACGGACAGCCTTTTCGTATGCGTCGGCAATGACGACATGCTTATCAATAAACGAGCAAATCAATTGCTCCGTTTTTTATTGTATGTCAGCTTTTTACTTATTCTTCAAAACCAATTTCTTGAACTCTCCCGGATAAGGTGTTTCAAACCGCATCAGCTCTCCCGTGACGGGATGATAGAAACAGAGTTTGAAAGCATGCAGGGCCAAGCGTCCGATAGGATTTACGTCTTCCAGTCCATAGCGTCCGTCGCCGATAATGGGATGCCCCAAATCCTGCATGTGTACACGTATCTGGTTTTTTCGTCCCGTTTCCAGGTTCAGTTCAACGAGAGAGTATCCATTGGCTCGTTTGATGGTACGGTAATGCGTAATGGATTCTTGTCCCCCGTCATCTGTCGGACTTGAATATACATACAGCTTGCGGTCTGTCAACCAAGAAACCACGTTTCCTGCATCTTTTTCCATCTCGCCGACCACTACGCTACGTATCGCCGGTCTGTTACAATGTCATGCCAGTTATCGCGTAGTGTACGTTGGGTCTTCTCGTCTTTGGCAAACATCATCAAGCCGGAGGTGTCACGGTCCAGGCGGTGCACGATGTGTACACGGTGCTGCTTGCCCGAGCGTTGCACGTATTCATTCAAGATGGTATAGGCGGTACGTTCCTTTTGCCGGTCAGTGTTGACGGACAGCAAACCCTGCATCTTCTCTATCACGATGATATAGGCATCCTCGTATACAATCTTCATCAGTTTATGGTTGAACTCTTTACGTCCCTTCTCACGGCTGATTTGTACTTTCATACCCGGTTTCAGGGGAAAATTGTATTGTGTAGTGATAACGCTGTCCACATATATAATGCGTTTGCTTAGCAATGATTTCAGCTTGGTGCGGCTGGCGTCCGGCATTTTAGCTGCCAGAAACTCCATGAGCTCCATCGGTTCCTTCACCATGTAGTCCGTATATTGTGTGCGGGCTCTTGCTGTAATTTTTTCTTTTGCCACGACTGGTTTTAATTTACGATTAGACAATTTACAATTTACGATTGAAAACTACTTGTACTTTCAATTTTTTAATTCCAATAATACTACGTTTTCCACATGGTGGGTGTGCGGGAACATGTCTACCGGTTGAACGGCCTTCACTTTATATTTCGCATCGAGCAGTTGCAGGTCGCGCGCCTGCGTAGCCGGATTACAGCTGACGTATACGATGCGTTTGGGTTCGGCAAACAGAATGACATCCACTACATCCTGGTGCATTCCGGCACGGGGAGGGTCGGTGATGATGACATCGGGACGGCCGTATTGGTTGATGAAGTCTTGTGTCAGCATGTCTTTCATATCTCCGGCAAAGAACAATGTATTTTTAATTCCGTTAATCTCGGCATTGACCTTGGCGTCTTCAATGGCTTCGGGCACATATTCTATGCCGATTACCTGGCGTGCGTGCTTGGATACGAAATTGGCAATGGTACCCGTGCCGGTATAAAGGTCATAAACAAGCTCGTTACCGGTCAGTCCGGCAAAGTTGCGCGCTACTTTGTAGAGGTTGTAGGCTTGTTCGGAGTTGGTTTGATAGAAAGATTTGGGACCTACCTTGAAGCGCAGTCCCTCCATTTCCTCGAAGATGTGGTCTTTCCCCTTGAAGGTGTGTACCTCGAGGTCGGTGATGGTATCGTTGCACTTATTATTAATAATGTATAGCAGGGAAGTGATTTCGGGGAATGTATCTGCTATGTATTGCAGCATTTGCTTGAACAGAGCCATTTCCTCCTCTTTCTCTATCTTGCAGATGAGGATTACCATCAGTTCGCCGGTGGTAGAGGTACGCACAATCATATTGCGTAGCATTCCTTCATCGAGCAGGTTGATGAAGGAATAGTTGTGCTGGTAGGCATAGTCGCGTACCGCATTGCGGATGCGGTTGGATATATCGTCCTGCAACCAGCACTTCTCTATGGCAAGCACTTTATCGAAAGCATTGGGAATATGGAAGCCTACGGCATTCATCTGTTCGTACACTACATTCTGCTGAACCTCTTCTGTCGTCAGCCAACGTTTGTTGGAAAAAGTGTACTCCAGTTTATTCCGGTAGAACTGAGTTTTTTCTGAACCTAATATCGGAGAGATTTCCGGCAATTCGATTTTGCCGATGCGGGTGAGGTTGTCCGTTACTTGTTTTTGCTTATACTTGATTTGCTCGGAATAGGGGAGAACCTGCCATTTACAACCGCCGCATACACCATAATGTTGGCAGAATGGAACTGCCCGTACTGCCGAATATTCATGGAATTTCACAGCCTCGGCTTCAGCATAATGATGCTTTTTTCTCTTAATTTGCAGGTCAACTACATCGCCGGGGACGACATATGGTACGAAAATCACCAAATCATTGACTTTTGCGATGGCTTTTCCTTCGGCAGCCACATCCGTAATTGTCACCTTCTCCAGTAGGGGAAGTTCTTTTCTCTTTCTTGCCACTTTTACACCAATCTAATAAATTCTTCGGCAAAAATAGACATTTTTTCGGGATTTCTCTCTATGAAATGAAATATTAAAGATTGCAATGTCGAAATTGCATTTTAGCATAAAGTTTTTTCTGAAAAAGTTTTCTAGTCTGCGAAATATACTTAGATTTGCGAACAGAAAAGAGAAATCACTATCAAAAACTTTAAATTTATATTATGGACAAAAAAAGAGTTTATACCTTTGGTAACGGCCAGGCAGAAGGAAAGGCCGATATGAGAAACCTTTTGGGTGGGAAAGGTGCCAACCTTGCAGAAATGAACCTTATAGGGGTTCCGGTTCCTCCGGGCTTTACAATAACGACAGAAGTTTGTACGGAATATTATGAAATGGGGCAGGATAAAGTCGTTGCTCTGTTGAAGAACGAAGTTGAACAGGCCATTGCCCATGTGGAGACGCTGATGCGTTCCAAATTCGGTGATGTGGAGAATCCGTTGCTGGTTTCCGTTCGTTCGGGTGCACGCGCTTCCATGCCGGGCATGATGGACACTATCCTGAATCTTGGCTTGAATGACGAAGTGGTGGAAGGCCTGACGCGCAAGACGGGCAATGCACGCTTTGCATGGGACTCTTACCGTCGTTTCGTGCAGATGTATGGCGACGTGGTGCTGGGTATGAACCGGTGAACAAGGAAGATGTAGACCCGTTCGAGGCTATTATAGAAGATGTGAAACATGCTAAAGGCGTGAAGCTGGATAACGAGCTTGAGGTGGAAGACCTTAAGGAACTCGTGAAGAAGTTCAAGGCTGCGGTGAAAGAACAAACCGGAAAAGACTTCCCGACTTGTGCCTACGAGCAGTTGTGGGGTGCCGTTTGTGCCGTATTCAACTCCTGGATGAACGAACGCGCATCTTGTATCGTAAGATGGAGGGAATTCCTGACGAATGGGGTACTGCCGTAAGCGTTCAGGCTATGGTATTCGGTAATATGGGCGAGAGCTCTGCTACGGGTGTTTGCTTCAGCCGCGATGCTGCTACCGGTGAGGACCTTTTCAATGGCGAGTATTTGATTAATGCACAAGGTGAAGACGTGGTTGCCGGTATCCGTACTCCGCAACAGATTACAAAAATCGGTTCTCAACGTTGGGCTGAATTAGCCGGTGTAAGCGAAGAAGAACGTGTCAGCAAATATCCTTCCATGGAGGAGCTATGCCGGAAATCTATAAGGAACTGGATGCTTTGCAGACAAAACTCGAAAATCACTACCGTGATATGCAGGATATGGAGTTTACAGTACAAGAGGGTAAACTCTGGTTCCTCCAGACCCGTAATGGTAAGCGTACCGGTGCCGCTATGGTGAAGATTGCCGTAGATTTGCTGCATCAAGGTATGATTGACGAAAAAACCGCATTGATGCGTTGCGAGCCCAATAAGTTGGACGAATTGCTCCACCCGGTATTTGACAAGACAGCGCTGAAGCAAGCCAAGGTATTGACCCGTGGTCTTCCCGCTTCTCCGGGTGCGCTACGGGACAAATCGTATTCTTTGCCGATGATGCTGCCGAATGGCATGCTGCCGGCAAGCGTGTGGTGATGGTACGTATCGAGACTTCTCCGGAAGATTTGGCAGGTATGGCAGTTGCCGAAGGTATCCTGACTGCCCGCGGTGGTATGACTTCGCATGCGGCAGTGGTTGCCCGTGGTATGGGTAAGTGCTGTGTGTCCGGTGCAGGTGCCTTGAACATCGACTACAAGGCGCGTACAGTGGAAGTGGATGGTGTACTGTTGAAAGAAGGTGACTATATCTCCTTGAACGGAAGCACCGGTGAAGTATATAAAGACAAGGTGGAGACAAAAGCGGCTGAGCTGTCCGGTGACTTTGCGGAACTGATGGATTTGGCAGACAAATATACGAAGCTGCAGGTTCGTACCAATGCGGATACTCCTCATGATGCCGCAGTAGCACGTAATTTTGGCGCTGTGGGTATCGGTCTTTGCCGTACGGAACACATGTTCTTTGAAGGCGAGAAGATTAAAGCCATGCGCGAGATGATTCTGGCAGAAAATGCAGAAGGGCGCCGCAAGGCTTTGGCTAAGATTCTTCCCTACCAGCAAGCTGACTTCAAGGGAATTTTCAAGGCAATGGAAGGCTGTCCGGTGACGGTGCGTCTGCTTGATCCTCCTTTGCATGAGTTTGTTCCCCATGACCTGAAGGGACAGCAGGAAATGCAGATACGATGGGCGTGAGCTCCAGTATATCCAGCAACGTGTTGAGGCACTTTGTGAGCATAATCCGATGTTGGGTCATCGTGGTTGCCGTTTGGGAAATACATATCCTGAAATTACACAGATGCAGACGCGTGCCATCCTGGGTGCTGCTTTGGAATTGAAGAAGGAAGGTGTTGAAACCCATCCTGAAATCATGGTGCCTCTGACCGGTATCTTGTATGAGTTCAAGCAGCAGGAAGAAGTGATTCGTGCTGAGGCTGCCCAGTTGTTTGAAGAAGTGGGTGACAGCATCGACTTCAAGTAGGTACAATGATTGAGATTCCGCGTGCCGCCTTGACTGCGACCGCATTGCTTCCTCTGCCGAGTTCTTCTCATTCGGTACGAACGACTTGACTCAGATGACATTTGGTTATTCACGCGACGATATCGCTTCCTTCCTCCCGATTTATCTGGAGAAGAAGATTCTGAAAGTAGACCCGTTCCAGGTACTCGACCAGAATGGTGTAGGACAGTTGGTGCGCATGGCTACTGAAAAGGGACGTGCTATCCGTCCGGATTTGAAGTGCGGTATCTGCGGCGAACATGGCGGTGAGCTTCTTCTGTGAAGTTCTGCCACAAAGTTGGCTTGAATTATGTCAGCTGTTCTCCGTTCCGTGTGCCTATTGCACGTCTGGCTGCGGCGCAGGCTGCCATTGAAGGCTGATTTCAATAATACTGAATAATGACATTTATGGGCTGCATGCTTTACTTGGTAATGGCATGCGGCCTATTTTGTTGGAAAAAACTGTAGTTTCTATTAATTTATTTGTATTTTCTTTAGTATATTTGCTTCCCATAATTTTATAGTTTCCAATAAGCAAGCAAAAAACGATGATATTGACAATTACGGCAGCATACGATGTTTGGACGAATGACTTCTATCAGAATAATGAAGCATTGGTATATAGTTTTGGGATAATTGTCATTCTGCTTTTGGTCATCATGATAATCATTTCCATCAGCAAGAGCAAAAGGTTGAAGACGTTGCAGCGCATCAATGAGGTTGCCGAAGAATCCAACCAGCTGAAGAATGCTTTCATCGCTAATATGACTCACGAAATTCGTACTCCTTTGAATGCCATTGTAGGCTTTACAACTATGCTTGCCGAAATGGATAATTTGGACAGAGAAACCCGTATGGCTTTTCTGAAGGAGATTAATGATAACAAGGACTCGCTGCTGCAACTGGTCAATGACTTGCTGGACTATTCGAAGATTGAGGCAAATACTCTGGAATATAACGATGGAGAAGTGGATGTAAACGCGCTGATTGATGAACTGTACGACGGAGAATATGCGCTCGCATCCCACGGGCATTCAGGTGGAGTTTGTAGAACGGCTGCCTCAATGCCGTTTGGTGGTAGACCGCGTGCGTTTTGCCCAAGTCATAGGTAACTTGGTGAGGAACGCCTTGAAGTTTACGGAGATGGGCAGTGTGAAAATCGGTTGCAGGAGATTGAGCAACCATAACTTCTATTTTTATGTGGCAGATACAGGCTGTGGTATCGATGAAGTGGGAAGACATGCCATCTTTGAACGGTTTGTGAAGATGAACTACAATATCAAAGGTACGGGGTTGGGGCTTTCCATCACCAAATCTATTGTGGAGCACTATGGGGGAGGTATCGGTGTGGAGTCTAAGAAAGGGGAAGGCTCCACCTTCTATTTCACGTTGCCTGCCGGTATTGAATACAAAGAGTACGGTAAATTTTGATTTGCCAGTCCAAGAAGGCTCAATCAGCCATTTTCTTCAACTTCTTGAAGTGGCGGATTACTTCCAGATAATCGCGGTCGGTGCAGGCATTGAATTTATTCCATAAGTCACCCATTACAACGGCACCACCGAATCCGTAATCCTTAATCTCCAGTATGTTGTCGGGAGTAATGCCTCCCAAAGCCATGACTCTACTGTCTATGACCTTACTTTTTCCTGCTTGCCGCAACTCTTCGGCTGTGAAGCCGGACGTGACTCCGGACTTTGTGATGCAATTATATATCGGGCTTAGGAACAGATAGTCATAGAAATGCTTCTTGTTCTGCACTTCGTCCAGTGAATGGCAGGTGCAACTGATGTGGCCCGAATAGTCGTGGGGCTCTTTGGGATTGCGGGTGTTTAGATGAATCCCCATCAGGCTGAACTCTTCCTGCAGGTAGAAGTGCTCATGGGTAATGATGCGCTTATGGTATTTTTCGGGTATCAGCGTTAAAAGCCGTTCTGAATACATGGCGGGAGTTTCCGGCTTCCTCAGATGTAGAATATCCAGCCCCTCTTCGAATAGTGCCGTGATAATCTTGTCTTCTTCCACAAAAAATGTGGGTGCTGTTACTACGATGAGTTTCATTTCTTAACTTTTAAGTTTAGCAAAGTTAATGAATACTTATGGTAGAAGCCAAAGAATTTCTTTAAAATATGTTAGATGGCTATTTTAAACAAGAAAACGCATTCTTGAACCTTAGTTGCTCAAGAATGCGTCATTAACATGTTTAGTGGGACCTTGTTGCTTATTTCAGTCTTTTACCTACTACATCCCAGTCGATGATGCTCCACAGTTCGTTCACATGGTCGGCACGGCGGTTCTGGTAATCAAGATAGTAGGCATGTTCCCACACGTCGAATCCGAGTAGCGGAACAAGACCGGCGCGTACCGGATTGCTACCGTTGGCTTCTTTGGTGATGTGGAGTTTGCCGTTCTTGTCGGCAGACAACCAAGCCCATCCGGAGCCGAACAAGCCGACAGCTGCCGCGTTGAATTCCTTCTTGAAATTCTCAAAGCTGCCGAAGTCGCGTTTGATGGCTTCTGCCAGCTTGCCGGTAGGCTCGCTGTGGGCAGGCTTCGGAGCAAACTGTAAGAAGTATAATGTGTGGTTCAACACTTGTCCTGCATTGTTGAAGATGGCACCGTCCGGTGCTGTGGCAACAATGGTTACCAGGTCTTTGCCTTCAAATTCCGTTCCCGGAACGAGGTTGTTGAGGTTGTTCACATAGGTTTGCAGATGTTTACCGTAGTGGTAATCTATGGTTTGCTGACTGATTACAGGTTCCAGTGCATTGTTGGTGTAGGGAAGTTTTGGCATTTCGTAAGTCATAACTGTTATCATTAAAATCGTTAATATTGTATTCATAAGTTTCAATTATTTAATTTTGGAACTTTACTATATAAACACTATAACCTATAGAAATGTTCGTACGTCTCCGAAGCTTTTTTATCTTTGCCTCCGTAAAAACAAAGGAAGAAAAATATCATCATTTTAAGATTATACGGATATGCCCGATTATATAGAGGAACTGAACGAAGGACAACGGAACGCGGTGTTATACAATGACGGTCCGTCACTGGTGATAGCCGGTGCCGGTTCGGGAAAGACGCGCGTGCTGACCTACAAGATTGCTTATCTGCTGGAGAATGGCTACCAGCCTTGGAACATTCTGGCATTGACCTTTACCAACAAGGCGGCGCGCGAAATGAAGGAGCGTATAGCCCGTCAGGTGGGGCCGGAGAGGGCGCGCATCTGTGGATGGGAACCTTTCACTCCATGTTCCTGCGCATTCTGCATGTCGAGGCCGGGTATATCGCTTCACTTCGCAGTTTACCATTACGATACGGCAGACAGTAAAAGCTTGATACGTTCCATTATCAAGGAAATGGGGCTGGATGAGAAAGTGTACAAGCCGGGGGATGGTGCAGGCGCGTATCTCGAATGCCAAGAATCATCTGGTTTCTCCGGCAGCTATGCCAACAACAAGGAGGCTTACGAAGGAGACCGTGCAGCCAAGGTTCCGGCGCTTCGCGACATCTACCAGAGATATTGGGAGCGTTGCCGGCAGGCAGATGCGATGGACTTCGACGATTTGCTGTTCTACACATTCCTGCTGTTCCGGGACCACCCCGAGGTGTTGGCGCGTTATCAGGACCAGTTCCGTTACATTCTGGTAGATGAGTATCAGGATACCAATTTTGCACAGCACAGCATCGTGCTGCAACTTGCCAAGAACCATCAGCATGTCTGTGTGGTGGGGATGATGCACAGAGTATCTACTCCTTCCGTGGTGCCGATATTGACAATATTCTCTACTTTACGAAAGTATATCCCGATACGAAGGTCTTCAAGCTGGAGCAGAATTACCGTTCCACCCAGACCATTGTCCGCGCGGCCAACAGCCTGATAGAAAAGAACCAGTGGCAGATACGCAAGGAAGTGTTCTCGGAAAAGGAGAAGGGAGAGGCCATTGGTGTGTACCAGGCATACAGTGATGTGGAAGAAGGGGATATTGTGGTGAATAAGATAGCTGAACTGCGGCGTGAAAAGCGCTATGCCTACTCTGATTTTGCGATACTCTACCGTACCAATGCGCAGAGCCGTATCTTTGAGGAAGCCATGCGCAAACGCAGTATGCCTTACCGTATTTACGGAGGCTTGTCGTTCTATCAACGCAAGGAAATCAAAGATGTTATTGCTTACTTCCGTCTGATAGTGAATCCCAATGATGAAGAGGCTTTCAAACGTATTATCAATTATCCTGCACGGGGTATCGGAGATACGACAGTGGGAAAAATCATGCTGCCGCCACCGGGCACAATGTAAGTTTGTGGACCGTGCTTTGTGAGCCGTTGGCGTATGGCTTGAACTTCAATAAAGGTACGGTGGGAAAGTTGCAGGCATTCCGCGAACTTATATCTGCCTTTATCACAGATGCTGCGGAGAAGAATGCCTACGAGATCGGTGCCGACATTATTCGCCAATCGGGCATCATCAATGATGTGTGTCAGGACAACTCTCCCGAGAATCTGAGCCGTAAGGAGAATATAGAGGAGCTGGTGAACGGTATGAGTGATTTTTGCGCCCAACGGCAGGAGGAAGGAAACCCTAACGTGTTGTTGGGTGACTTCCTTTCGGAAGTTTCCCTTCTTACCGACCAGGATTCGGATAAGGATGGGGACGATGAGAAGATAACCCTGATGACTGTACATTCGGCCAAGGGATTGGAGTTCAAGAATGTGTTTGTAGTGGGGATGGAGGAGAATCTTTTTCCCAGCAGCATGGTGGGTGACTCTCCCCGGGCATTGGAGGAAGAACGGCGGCTGTTCTATGTAGCCATCACACGTGCCGAAGAACACTGTTTCCTATCGTATGCAAAGACGCGTTTCCGGTACGGCAAGATGGAGTTTGGCAGTCCCAGCCGTTTTCTGAAGGATATAGACGTACGGTTCCTGCGCCTGCCTCAGGATGCGGGAATGTTCCGCAGGGTAGAGGAGGAAGCTGCCGTTTTCCGCAGGGAGAACGCCAGAGGCTTTGCGCCTGATAAGGAAGATACTCCGTATGGAGGAAAAGAGCGTGTGTCTGTACGGCCGAAGCAGCAGATTATTGCGCCGACCGTTCCACGTAACCTGAAACGGGTGGCGCCTTCTGCAAATACGGCAAGTACATCGCCTTCTGCCGGCGCGTCTGCCAACCGTGTACAGCAGGGACAACTGATAGAGCACGAACGTTTCGGCCTGGGTGAAGTTTTGAAAGTGGAGGGCGAAGGAGACAATGCGAAAGCCACCATCCGCTTCAAGAATGCGGGAGACAAACAACTTTTGCTGCGCTTCGCGCGTTTCAAAGTTATAGGGTGATGAATATTGTTTACAAAAGAATGACTTTGCAGAAGGGCGGCATCTGTTTTACTAAATATTCCCCGGAGAATTACTAAAATGAGGAGGACGATTTAGTAAATCTTCTCCGAAGTTTTACTAAATCGTTGGAGAGGGCTTGTCAACCCCTTGTGGCGTGTTTATTAGGATGGAATCATAAATGGTAAAAAATATATATAAAATGACAAATAAAGACTTTTCCCTTTTCCCTTCTCCCTGCTATATTATGGAAGAAGGATTGCTGAGAAAGAACCTCGCACTGATAAAAAGTGTGGCCGACCGCGCAGGTGTGGAGATAATCCTCGCTTTCAAATCATTTGCCATGTGGCGTTCCTTTCCCATTTTCAGGGAGTATATAGACCACTCTACGGCAAGTTCTGTCTACGAAGCCCGTCTGGCATTGGAGGAGTTCGGAAGTAAGGCACATACGTACTCGCCTGCCTATACCGAGGCCGATTTTCCGGAGATAATGCGGTGCAGCAGCCATATTACTTTCAATTCGCTTTCGCAGTTCCACCGCTTTTATCCGGTAGTGGTGGCGGAGGGAAGCGGCATTTCCTGCGGTATCCGTATCAATCCTGAATACTCTGAGGTGGAAACGGAGCTTTATAATCCTGCGCACCCGGTACCCGCTTCGGTGTAATGGCCGACCAGCTTCCCGAAGAACTTCCGGCGGGTATTGAAGGTTTTCACTGTCATTGTCACTGCGAGTCTTCTTCCTACGAGCTGGAACACACATTGGAGCACTTGGAAGGAAAATTCTCCCGCTGGTTCTCACAGATTAAGTGGTTGAATTTAGGAGGCGGGCATCTGATGACGCGTAAGGATTATGATGTAGAGCATCTTGTCCGTCTGTTGCAGGGCTTGAAGGGGCGCTATCCACATCTTCAAATCATTCTTGAGCCCGGTTCCGCTTTTACTTGGCAGACCGGTGTGCTGAGCTCGGAGATAGTGGACATCGTGGAAAACCGCGGCATTCGTACCGCCATTCTCAACGTTAGCTTTACGTGCCACATGCCGGATTGCCTGGAGATGCCCTATCAGCTGCAGTGCGTGGAGCGGAGATGGGCGATGCGGGCCCTTACGTCTATCGCCTTGGAGGAAACTCCTGCTTGAGCGGCGACTATATGGGACTGTGGAGTTTCGACCATGAGCTGCAGATAGGGGAGAGAATCGTCTTTGAGGACATGATACATTACACCACTGTAAAGACGAATATGTTCAATGGAATTCACCATCCGGCCATTGCAATGTGGACAAAAGAAGGAAAAGCTGAAGTTTTCAAGCAATTTTCTTATGAAGATTATCGTGGGCGAATGAGTTGATAATCAAAAGTCTGCTTGTATGCCTGGCGAAAATGTACACTTTTCTGTGTGAAAAAGTCTGCGGAATGTTTGCAGGTTTAAGGAAAATATCTACCTTTGCATCCGCAATCGCGGAAATAGCTCAGTTGGTAGAGCATAACCTTGCCAAGGTTAGGGTCGCGAGTTCGAGTCTCGTTTTCCGCTCAACGCAGTTTAGATTGCAATTACCTATGCCCAGGTGGCGGAATTGGTAGACGCGCACGTTTCAGGTGCGTGTGTCGAGAGGCATGCAGGTTCGAGTCCTGTTCTGGGCACCAAGGTAAAGCAGTCGGTTCTTTGAATTGTTGAAAGTAAGTTGGAGAGGTGGCGGAATTGGTAGACGCGCTACTTTGAGGGGGTAGTGACAATTATGTCGTGGGAGTTCGAGTCTCCTTCTCTTCACGCTTTTATACATTGCGGAAATAGCTCAGTTGGTAGAGCATAACCTTGCCAAGGTTAGGGTCGCGAGTTCGAGTCTCGTTTTCCGCTCTTTCAGATGTATTGAAGATGACTTATGCCCAGGTGGCGGAATTGGTAGACGCGCACGTTTCAGGTGCGTGTGTCGAGAGGCATGCAGGTTCGAGTCCTGTTCTGGGCACTTTACTCCTCAAAAAAGGAGAGTCATCCCATGCGGAAATAGCTCAGTTGGTAGAGCATAACCTTGCCAAGGTTAGGGTCGCGAGTTCGAGTCTCGTTTTCCGCTCTTTTCAGATAAAAATCCCGCAAGCATTGTTCGGTGCTTGCGGGATTTTTTTGTTGTATGGAAGTTGTTGTTACAGTTTCTGTAATGAGAATCCGAGCATCATTCCGTCGTAGCTGTTGGCCAGCGAGCCGATACTCTTCAGAGTGGAGTTGCTGCTTTTGCTGGAGAGGAAGGTTATCAGTTTCAGTAGCTTGTCCGATTCGAACAGCAGGTCCATAGTTGTGGAGGTAGCGTTGACCTTGGCATTCATACCTATCAGCTTGGCGAATTTCAAGTTGACCTTTTGGGTGGATGCATCGTAGGAGTAGCTCCCTTCATGCTCTTTTGCCCTACTTTGGCGCTGAATGTGCTGTCGGCGTTGAATGTGAATGACATTTGCCCGGCTTTGATGCCTACTTTGGCAAGCTGTTCGTCCAGTTTCTTTTCTGCGGCTGTGGCGGCGAACAGGCACCGCCGGCTTTCTGCAGCAGGTTGTCCGATTCGAATTCAATGGCGGAGCCGGTATACGACCAAGTGCCGGTCATATCCGCTGTTGACTTGCCGGTCACGGCATTTACCGCCTTCTCTATATTTTCTTTGTTGAACAAATCCTTGATGGATTGTGCATGACTATTGCCGGTCAGCAGTAGTGCGGCAACAAACAGTTGCCAAAAAACTAATCTTTTCATTTTACTTATGTCTATTGTTTGCTATTCAGTCTTTTGTTGATACTTTCGATATAGTCCAGCAGCTCTTTCCGTCCCATGCGGTTTTCAGAAGAGGTGATGAAGTAGGGAGGCAGCTCTTCCCACTGTTCCTTCAACTGTTCCAGGTATTCGTTGATGTGGGTGTTCAGTCTGCCGCCTTTCAGTTTGTCGGCCTTTGTGAAGACGATGGCAAAGGGTACGCCGTTCTCGCCCAGCCATTCCGTAAACTCGAGGTCGATGGCTTGGGGAGCCAGCCGGCTATCTATAAGAACAAACAAACAAGTCATCTGTTCGCGTTGCAGTATATAACTTTCTATAATACGTTTGATTTGTTCCTGCCCTTTCTGTCCCCGTTTGGCATAGCCGTATCCCGGAAGGTCTACAATGTACCAGCTCTTGTTGATGAGGAAATGGTTGATGAGCATGGTCTTTCCCGGTGTGGCAGAGGTCATGGCAAGCCTTTTCTCCCGGTCAGCATATTGATGAGACTGGATTTTCCTACGTTGGAGCGTCCGATGAAAGCATATTCGGGAAATGTGCCTGCGGGGCATTTCCGCACGTCTGTGTTACTGATGACGAATTCAGCGTTTGTAATATCCATTTTGTTGCCTTTTTGGGGTTTTACGTGTGGCAAAGGTAGCACTAATTTCATAAGTTTGCACTATCTTTGCCCAGAAAGCGAAGATAGGCTGCACCTCAGCATAAAAAATGAACGAGTTCATTTTATTCTGCATTCGGTTTGCACTATCTTTGTGGCCAATAGGAGAATTTTAAGTATGAATGGACAGTTTCCCTCTACATTATTGGAGAAGGCGGTAAATGAGTTTGCCAAGTTGCCCGGAGTGGGACGCAAGACGCTATGAGGCTGGTTCTTCACCTGCTCCGCCAGGATACGGCAGTGGTGGAAGCGTTCGGCAATGCCATCGTGACGCTGAAGCATGAAGTGAAATATTGCAAGGTATGCCATAATATATCAGATACGGAGACGTGCCGCATCTGTTCCAGTCCGCAACGGGACGCTTCTGTGGTTTGTGTGGTAGAGAACATCCGCGATGTGATGGCTGTGGAAGCCACACAACAGTTCCGTGGTTTGTATCACGTGCTGGGAGGTGTCATCTCGCCGATGGATGGCATTGGCCCCGGAGACTTGCAGATAGAAAGCCTTGTGCAGCGGGTAGCCGCCGGCGGCATCAATGAAGTGATTCTTGCGCTGAGCACGACGATGGAGGGAGATACCACCAACTTTTATATCTACCGCAAGCTGGAAAAACTGGGCGTGAAGCTCTCTGTCATAGCCCGTGGCATTTCCATCGGCGACGAATTGGAGTATACGGATGAAGTGACTCTGGGACGCAGTATTGTGAACCGCACTCCATTTTCCGGAACTGCCTGATTGTTTGGGCCATTATCAATTATTCATTATCCACTATCAATTTACTAAATGGAAGAACAAATAAAGAAGACCGCAGCGCGTGTCCGAACAACTTTTGCCTATTTCTGGATGCTTCCCATCCTGCTCGTTCTACTTGGAGAAACCGGAGGCGGATGGGTAGGTATGTATGCCGGAGATGTACGTGTCACCTATATGGCTGAGACGGTAACCATTCTGCTGGCTGCCTCTTGCGTACCCATAGCCTTGAAACTCTTTTCATGGGTATTAATCCGGAAAATAGATGTAGTGACGCTTCCCGAAGCCCTCCGCCTCTATGCGCTGTGGAGTGGCGTGCGGCTGGCATTGCTTGCCATACCGGTGCTTGCAGGCTTTTTCACCTATTATATCATGTTGAGCAGTACGGGTGCACTGTGTGCACTGATAGGACTGACGGCTTCTCTGTTCTGCCTACCGGGTGAGGGACGCCTGCGTAAAGAACTGCATATCAATAAAGAAGAAGAAATGTAACCGACTGGAAGATATGAATAAATCTTATTTCTGCAGTGAAAGGGTGCGTCTCCGTGCTATGGAGCCGGAAGATCTGGAAGTGATGTATGCCATGGAGAATGATTCCCAGACTTGGGATGTGACGAACTTCACCGTGCCCTATTCCAGATTTGTCTTGAAACAATATATTGAGAATTCCGAGTGCGATATGTTTGCCGACCGCCAGCTGCGTATGATGATTGTACGTGCAGAGGATGATGTGGTGATAGGTACCATCGATATTACAGAGTTTTCTCCCATGCATGCCCGGGGAGAGGTGGGCATTGCCATACGGAAGGAGTATCAGGCAATGGTTATGCCAAGGAAGCGCTGCGTTTGCTGTGCGACTATGTTTTCAGTTTCTTGTATCTGAAACAGTTGATAGTCCATATCTCGGTGGATAATGAGGCAAGTATCCGCCTTTTTGAATCCTGCGGTTTTGTGCGTTGCGGGCTTTTGAAGGAGTGGTGGCGCGTAGGAGGATGCTATAAGGATGTCGTGCTGTTGCAACTTCTCCGAAGCACTAATTGAGCGTTGGAATCTGAGGGAAACGCGACCATATTTCATATTTTGCTCCCAGCTTGCACAATGCCTTCTTCCAGAGTGTGCCGCTGGCCGCCTCGTTCATTAGCGAACTGATGTTTTCTTTGCCTACCAGCCAGGTGTTTTCTTCAATTTCCCGGCCCAGTTGTTCGTACTCCCAGCCGGAGTATCCCAAGAAGAATCTGATTCTGCCTTGAACGGGATTTCCCTGCATGATGTAGTTTTTAATGGCTTCAAAGTCACCGTTCAGGTAGAAGCCTTTGCCGATGGACAGCGCTCCGGTAATACCCTCGAGCGTGTGCAGATAGAACAATGTATCTGTGCTGAGTGGTCCTCCTTTATAGATAGGTATACTTTCCGGGCAGTCGAAGTCTTTCAGCACATCATTCAAGAATAGGGGGAGCGGTTTGTTCAGAACCAGTCCCATTGTGCCGTCATGTGTATGGTCCACCAGTAGAATGACGGATCGTCCAAACATATGGTCACACAAAAAGGTTCGGAAATCAAGACCTTTCCCTGGGCAGGAACCACATGGTTTGTTTCTATCTTGAATAGATTTATATTGCTATACATGCCCCTAATATACATAATATTCCACAATAAACCAAAGTTCTTCGCTGTTTTTCATTTTAAAAGTTTCTTTTCTCAGATTTTATGGCTTTTTTTATTCGGAGAAAATACTTAAGTTTGCAAGTAATTGGCAATTTAATGCAATGAAATATACTACATTATATACGTTAATTTTAGGGCTGTTTTCTATAGGATGGACGGATTGCCCGGAGGATTTTATGGAGCGTATGCAGCGTCCGGGACATTCTGAAATACAGCTTTCTAAAGTGACGATAAGTGGCCGTGTGCTGGATGAAAGCGGGTTTCCGTTGGCCGGTGCCACTATTCAAGAGAAAGAAACTGCCAATGGTGCGATAGCGGATTCGGAAGGAAAATTCACTCTGGTGGTTGCCGATAATGCAGTGCTTCGTGTTTCGTTTATCGGCTACATGTCCCAGGATATTGAGGTGGAAGGACATTCGACCTTTCATATCACACTAAGAGAAGATATGATAGAGCTGGATAACGTTATTGTTACCGCTTTGGGTATCGAAAAGAAAGAAAATTCTCTTTCTTACGCCACAGATTTAATAAAAAACGAGGAGTTGACGCGAGTAAAAATGCCCAACTTAATTACTTCGTTGACCGGCAAGTCGGCAGGTGTGCGTGTCAATCAGGTTTCTTCCGGTCTGGGAGCCTCAGCCAAAGTCAGTATCCGTGGAATCCGTTCGGTGGCGAGTGACAACCAACCGCTGTATGTGATAGACGGTGTTCCCATTCTGAACTCCACTTCCGAGCAAGCATACTCTGCCATAGGCGGAACGGCCAATGCCGGCAACCGTGACGGAGGAGACGGCATTTCCAATCTGAATCCTGAAGATATAGAGAGTATCAGTATCCTGAAAGGAGCTCCAGCGGCAGCTTTGTATGGTAGTCAGGCCGCCAATGGGTGATACTGATTACTACAAAGAAGGGGCAGTCGCACGGGCAGCGCAGTGTTTCTTTCTCGACGAGCCTGATGTTCGACAATGCTTTTGCACTACCCAAGATGCAGAACCGCTATGGAGTAAGTGACGGTGTGGACAGTTGGGGAGAACGGGCAAACCTTCCCGAATATGATAATCTGAGAGACTTCTTCTCTACTGGTGTCACCTCCATAACTTCCATCTCCTTGAGTCACGGCAATGAGAAGTTGCAGAACTATTTCTCCTATGCCAATACTACGGGGCATGGCATCATTGGGAAACATAACCTTTCGAAGCACAACCTCACTTTCAGAGAGACTTCCGTTCTGTTGAATTCCCGTCTGAAGTTAGATGGCAGTATGAACCTGATGCGCCAGGTGGTGAAGAACAAGCTACCGTGGGTGGTTTCTACATGAATCCTTTGGTGGGGCTCTACCGTTTTCCACGGGGTGAGGATATTTCTTATTATAAGGAGAACTTCGAGGTTTATGATGAGGGTAGAAACCTGAACATACAGAATTGGCATACCTCCTACGAGGATTTTGAGCAGAATCCCTACTGGATTACCAATCGCATATTGAGCAAGGAGAACCGTATGCATGTCATAGTCTCCTTATCTGCAATCTGAAGATAAACGATTGGTTAAGCCTGCAGGCCCGTGGCAATGTAGACTATATTGACGACAAGGTGCGCCAGCAGTTCTATGCCTCTACCGCTCCGGCGTTAGCGGGAGCCAATGGGCGTTATATCGAGATGGACTATCAGGAAACCCAATATTACGGAGACGCCATACTGATGATGAAAAAGCAGTGGGATGCATTCTCTCTCAACGCGGCGCTCGGTGCCAGTATCAATGACAAGACAGTGAACTCCACCCGCTATGACTCTAAAACAGCTTCGCTGAAATATGCCAATGTGTTCAATCTGGCCAATATCATCATGAATGGTTCCGCTGGGCTGGACCAGAAGATTGATGCACGGCGCCAATTGCAGTCCTTGTTTGCGACGGCACAACTGGCTACAACGAGTTTGTCTATCTTGATTTGTCGGCCCGTAATGACTGGTCCTCCACACTGGCTTATACATCTCATGAGAAAAGCGGGTTCTTCTATCCCTCCGTGGGATTTTCGCTGATATTCAATAAGCTGATGACTTTACCCCGATGGGTGTCACTGGCAAAGATAAGGGGGGCATACAGCATGGTGGGCAATGATATTCCCATGTTCATCACAAATCCTTCCTCGCATATCACGGCGGGCGGAGAGTTCCTGGCAAGTGATGCCGCGCCGTTCAAGGATATGGAACCGGAGATGACGCACTCCTTTGAGGCGGGTATAGAAGCGCGTTTTTTAAAGAACCGCATTGGTTTGAATGCCACTTTCTATAAGACGAATACCCGGAACCAGTTCTTCAAGCTTCCTACTCTGTCGGGCGATAAATATGCCTACCGTTATGTCAATGCGGGTGATATACAGAATGTGGGGTGGGAGATTTCATTGGATGCCGTTCCTTTGCTGACAAACCATTTCAAGTGGAAAACAGAGGTGAACTTCTCCACCAACCGCAACAAGATAATTTCACTGCACGAAGCGCTGAAGGAGTTTCTTTACGGTCCTACCAGCTTCTCGTCCAGTTATGCCATGAAATTGGTGAAAGGGGGCTCTATCGGTGACATCTACGGAAAAGCTTTTGTACGTGACGATGCGGGCAATATCGTTTACGGCACGGAAGGAGACAATACCGGCATGCCTTTGGTGGAAGGTGATGGCAATACGGTGAAAGTGGGCAATGCCAATCCAAAACTGATGCTGGGCTGGAATCATATGCTGTCTTACAAGAATTTTTCTTTCTATTTTCTGGTGGATTGTCGCTTTGGAGGCGATATTTTGTCCCAGACGCAGGCGGATATGGATATGTATGGCGTTTCTGAAGTCACGGCCCGGGCCAGAGACAAAGGTTATGTAATGCTTGAAGGTAACCGGATAGATAATGTGAAAGGATTTTATAAGAATGTTGTAGGCGGACGGGCCGGGGTGACGGAATATTATATGTATGATGCCACGAACATCAGGCTGCGTGAGCTGTCCGTGGGCTACCAACTGCCTGTTGCCTGGATGGAAAAGACCAAAGTCCTCAAGCGGGCACAACTGTCCTTTTCGGGACGCAACTTGTTCTTCTTCTACAAAAAGGCGCCTTTCGACCCTGACCTGGTACTCTCTACGGGCAACGATAACCAGGGAATTGAAGTCTACGGTATGCCTACCACGCGTAGTTGGGGATTTTCTTTGAAGTGTGAATTTTAAGAGGGGGAGGGAGACTTGATATGAAGAGGATTATAGTACTGATTGGCATGGTTTTCGTGTTTCTGGCTTGTACGGGAGACTTTAAGGAAATCAATACGGACAAGTCCGGCGTGACGGACGAGGACTTGCAGGCCGACTATAACGAACATGGCATCCGTCTTGGAATCATCCAGCAAGGCATCTATTTCAATTACGACTACGGAAAGGGGAAGAACTGGCCTTTTCAATTGACCCAGAATTTGAATGCCGACATGTTCAGCGGTTACATGCACGATGCCAAGCCTCTGAATGGAGGTTCGCACAATTCGGACTACAACTTGCAGGATGGATGGAACAGCGCCATGTGGGGACATACCTATGAGTATGTTTTCCCGCAGATATATCAGTCGGAGAATGCCACACGTGACCGTATGCCTGCCTTTTTCGGCATTACCAAGATACTGAAGGTGGAAGTGATGCACCGTGTCACGGACTATTACGGCCCTATTGTGTATAGTCATTTTGCCGATCCCGAAGCCCGTTATATGCCCGACACGCAGAAAGAGGTCTATAATGCCTTTTTCTGTGAACTCGATACGGCTGTTGCTGTACTTTCCGATTATATTGTCGAGCATCCGGGAGCTTCGGAGTTTGCGCGTTTCGATATGTTGTTGGACGGTGATTATGACTCTTGGATAAAGTTTGCCAATTCGTTGCGGATGCGGCTTGCCATGCGCATTGCGGTAGCCAGTCCGGAGAAGGCAAAAAGGAATTCCGTAAAGCGATGGATAATGAATACGGAGTCATTCGGGAGGCGGACGAGTCGGTGGCGGTTTCCACGGCGAGTGGATATACCAATCCGTTGGGCGAGATAAACCTTGTTTGGAATGAAGCTTATATGGGAGCGCCGATGGAGTCCATACTGAACGGATATGAAGATCCCCGTCGTGAAATCTATTTTGCCACTTGCCAGAATGAACAGTTTGCAGGCGAGTATCGCGGCATTCGTCAGGGTACATGCTTTGCACATAACTATTATAATACACTCTCAAAATTGAAAGTCACCCAGCAGACTGATGCAGTGTTGATGCCGGCAGCAGAAGTCTGGTTCCTGCGTGCCGAGGCTGCCTACGGGGATGGACCGATGAGTCGGCGAAAACCTGCTATGAAGAAGGGGTAATGGCTTCTTTCCGTCAGTATGGCATCTTGCAGTCCGACGCTTATCTGGAGAGCGACTTGTTGCCTGCCGATTTTGTGGATACCTACGATATGGAGAATGATATTACTGCCCGTTGCCAAGTTTCGCCACGCTGGCTGGAGTCAGCGGATAGGGATACGAAACTGGAGAAGATTATTACCCAAAAATGGATTGCCATGTTTCCCGAAGGGTGTGAGGCTTGGGCTGAACAGCGCCGGACGGGGTATCCCCGGCTATTCCCCGTACGCTTTAATCACAGTAAAGACGGGTGCATAGATACTGAGACAATGATTCGCCGTCTGAACTTTCCCGGCGGACTGAAGACGGAGAATGCCGAGCAGTATGCCGCTTTGGTAGAGGCACTGGTGGGGATGACAATGCCGGTACCCGATTGTGGTGGGATACCGGCATCAACTGGTAGAGATACCTTATTTATATAGGGATATTTTTTATTGGATGGGGTGATTCTCGGCAAAAATCGCCATACGTTCGTCCAACTGGTCGTACTGATGGTCTTGGATAAAGGAAGTGCAGGCACGCAATCCTTCTTGATGGCTTCCGGTGGTCACCAGCGAAATGGCGCTTACACCGTAGTACATTAGTTCCCGCGCAAGTTCTCCGCTACTCATGCCCGGATAACCGATGGTGAAATAGAAACCGTCGGCAACGGGATCACCCAAATCATTATCGTATACCAAGTGGAAACCGTGGCGCAAGAAGATTTCTTTCAGGCGGCGGGCACGCTCACCGTATACTTTCACTTCATCAAGGAAGTTGTATTGACCTTCATTGGCTGCTTTAAGCATGGCGGCAAGAGCATACTGCGCAGAGTGGCTGGTGCCGGAGGAGAGCGCATAGAGTACGCGGTGGATGAATACTGTGCCGAAGGTGCCGCCGCCGTAGCGTTGTGTCAACCCGGGATAGCCCGATGATACAGTTTGTCCGAAATGCAGCTGACACCGATACGTTGACCGGCATAGCTGAAAGTTTTGGAACCGGAAATGAGCAGCACGTAATAGTCCGTATAGTGTGCTACAGAAGGTTGGTAAGGCGCTTGGAACGGTTTGCTCAAGTCTTGGCGGAAGTCCATGGCAAAGTAGGCGAGGTCTTCCAGCACAATGACGTCATATTGGGTTGCCAGTTCGCCGATGATGCGCAACTCTTCTTCTTTCAGGCAAATCCAGCTGGGGTTGTTGGGATTGGAATAGACGATGGCGGAGATATTGCCTTTGCTGAGGTAACTTTCCAGCTTCGCTTTCAACTTGTCGCCACGGTAGTCATATACGTCAAAGGTTTCATATTTCTGTCCCATCACGACCAACTGCTGCTTCTGTACCGGGAAACCGGGATCGATGAAGAGAATGGTATCCTTTTTCTCATCGCATTGGCTACATGTGAGAAATGAAGCGAAAGTTCCTTGCATGGAGCCGGTAACTGGTACACAACCTTCGGGGGCTACATCTACATTGATAAAGGCTTTGATAAAACGTGCTGCTTCCTCTTTCAAGGCGGGAAGTCCGTTAATGTCCGGGTAGAGGCTGGCAATACCATTCTGCAATGCCTCCACCTCTGCCTTTACGCCGACGGCTGAGGGGGGGAGTCCGGGTACACCCATTTCCATTTTTATGAATTCCACACCCGATGCCGCTTCGGCATTGGCTGCAATGGCTTTTACTTCACGGATGGTTGCTTTGGCAAAGTCTGTGATATGAAAATCTGCGATAGTTTCATCTATCAACTTACGTTCAATAGGAGTATTTCTCATGATTTCAATATTAATTTAGTTTTGCAAAGGTAACATAAATCTCTTATAATCAAGCTATGTTAAAAAAAAGATGATTTTTTTTCTTTCAAGCTATTGCAGATATAAGAATTTTGTCTACCTTTGCAACCGCAATCGAGAGAGATAGCAACGAAAGAATGAAATAATGGTGCGTTAGTTCAGTTGGTTAGAATACATGCCTGTCACGCATGGGGTCACGGGTTCGACGTCCCGTACGCACCGCAGTAAATATTGAAAACCAATAAATTACAAATAAAACACCCAATTTTACACC
>ENA-OQCP01000062-OQCP01000062.1-human-gut-metagenome-genome-assembly--contig:-NODE-62-length-38393-cov-3.271076_pt1 | contig 38393 bp, 47 predicted proteins | sample MGYA00242760_ERZ504583 | MGnify/ENA primary metagenome ERZ504583 (study PRJEB26092, sample SAMD00036308) | human gut metagenome | host: Homo sapiens | study: EMG produced TPA metagenomics assembly of...
GTCGGCCATGAGTAACCACCTCCATAAAGTTTATTATATACCAAAATCTGCAACAAAACAATGGTATTTTGAAAATTAACTCAAACTCTCAGCGAAACGCCGATCGCGGACAGTCTGTGAAGTATCTCGTCTATCCAGCCCTGAACCTCTTCCATCTCGAGCGTGCGGTCGTGTGAGGAGAAGGTGAAGCGGAGCGTGATGCTCTTTGTGCCGAGTAGCTCGTATGTGTCGATGAGCTTAACGCTCTCGAGCTCTTCAATATTCATGCTCTTCCAGTTCTCGGAAAGCTCGTCGTAGGTGACGCCCTTTCTGAGAACGAGCGAGAGATCGTAGTAGGTGGACTGCTTGGTCGAAGGCTCCTTGAACTCGATGTCATATGCCTTCGCGTCGCTGAACTTGTCTATATCCATCTCGATGCAGACTGCCGAACCGGTCTTGTCGAGTTTGGAGGCGTTCTGCGGATGAAGCGCGCAGACAAAACCGACTTCGTTGCCGTCAGCAAGAACTGCGGCGGTGTTCTTCGGATGCTGCCATGCGTGGACGGGAGCTACCTTTGCGAACTTCGGCGCGCAGTGTTTAATTTGCTCGAAGATGCAGTTGACAACCTCGATAGCCTTGTAGTAGAGGTCGCGCTCGCTCTGCGATTTCGAGAAGAGCACAACGCCGAGATGGCGGCGCTCGTTGCAGTAACCGTTTTCGAGTGTGCCCTCAATAACTCTGCCTATCTCGAATATGCCGTAGCTGTCCGCGAAGTCCTTGTTCTCGTATGCCGCGACGAGCAGGGTGGGGAGCATGGAGTCGCGCAGAACGCCGTTGTCGGAGTTCTCGATGTTGAGTATCTTGACATTGTCCTCAACCTCGATGCCGAGCTTCTTGTATTTCTTCTTGTCGCACCAGATATAGGAGTGAACCTCGTGCATGGAGTATTTCTTGACGAGGATGTCCTTTATCTCGTCGCCGACAAGTCTCTCGGGCGCGCTGTGAACGGGCTTGAGGGGGCTGCGGGTCGTGGTGATTTCAAAGTTGTCGTAGCCGTAGATTCTCGTTATCTCTTCGATGATGTCCGCCTTTATCGTGACATCCTTCGTGGCTCTCCAGGAGGGGACGGTGACGGTGAAAACGCCGTCTTTTTCGTCAACGCCGAAGCCGAGCAGGGTCAGCGTATGGATAATGCGCTCGTTGCTTATCTCGATTCCGGTGTATCTGTCAACATAAGCCTTGTCGAACGTGAGCGTTATCTGCGGATACTTCTTTGCATATTCGTCGGTCAGCTTTGAGTCGATGACTGCGCCGCTGTCGATATCCTTGACGAGCTTGACAAAACGCTTTATAGCTACGAGAGTCAGCTCAGGGTCGAGCATCTTTTCATATCTCGCGCTCGCGTCGGTGCGCAGTCCGAGGCGCGATGACGACTTCTGACGCAGATTCCGTCGAAGTTCGCGGATTCAAGCACAACGCTCGAGGTGTCGCCGACTATCTCGGAGTCGAGACCGCCCATGATTCCGGCTATAGCGACCGGCTCGTCGTGATTGTAGATGAGCAGGGTGTTGGTGTCCGCCTTTCTCGTCGTGCCGTCGAGGGTGGTGAAGTCAATATCCTCTTTGGGCATGTCGACCTTGATGTGGTCAATTTTTGTCGCGTCGAATGCGTGAGTCGGCTGACCGATCTCGAGCATGATGTAGTTCGTGAGGTCTGCAAGCAGGTTTATCGGTCTCATGCCGCAGTGGAACAGTCTGATTCTGATTTCCATCGGGCTGACATGCTTTGTGATGTTAGCCATTCTCAGGCAGGAGTATCTGAAAACATGCTCGGTGTCGCCGATAGTTACGGGAACAACATTCTCGCTGTCGCTGTCAATGCCGGCGAGGTCGAGCGCTTTAATTCGCGGCCGGTGAGGGCTGCGAATTCGCGCGCTATTCCGTAATGACCCCAGAGGTCGGGGCGATTTGTGAGCGACTTATTGTCAACCTCAAAGACGATATCGTCTATCGGGAACAGCTCTTTGATGTCAGTTCCGTTCTTGTATGACGGGTCGAGCTCCATTATGCCGGAGTTCTCGTCGCTGATGCCGAGCTCTTTCTCAGAGCAGCACATACCCTCGGATTCATATCCCGCGACTGTTGCCTTGCTGATTTCGCCCGCGACAACTCTGCCGCCGGCAGTGGCGAAAGCGACCTTCTGACCGACTCTGACGTTCGGCGCACCGCATACGCAGTTTACTGTTTTGTCACCGATATCAACTGTGAGCAGGTGAAGTTTCTTCGACTCGGGGTGATTTTCGAGCGTCTTTATCTCGCCGACAACGACTTTCTGAACGTCGCGTCCCATATAATATATGTCCTCAACCTCAGCTGTGGCGAGGGTGAACTTGTTGATGAGTCCTTTTATATCGCATCCGTCAAGGTCAACATAGTCCTTGATCCAGTTTATTGAAACAAGCATGACTTTAAGCCTCCTCTTTCTTCGTGTCGTCGGGCACGGTGAACGATGATTGGTGAACTGCGAGAGCGACTTGAGATTGCAGCTGTTGAACACTCGGATGTCCTTGACTCCGTATTTCATCATCGCAAGGCGCGTCAGTCCCAGACCGAAAGCGAAGCCCGAATACTTCTCGGGATCGATGCCGCCCGCCTTGAGAACGTTCGGATGTATCATGCCGCAGGGGCAAAGCTCAAGCCAGCCGGAATCCTTGCAGGAGGAGCAGCCCTCGCCGCCGCAGATAAGGCACTGGATATCAAGCTCGAAGCCGGGCTCAACGAACGGGAAGAAGCCGGGGCGCAGGCGCACCGTGACATCCTTCTGGAAAACCTCGGAGAGCATCGTCTTCATGAAATAGATGAGGTTCGAAATTGATATGTCCTTGTCGACCATCATGCCTTCCATCTGGAAGAAAGTATTTTCGTGGCAGGCGTCGATCTTCTCGTTTCTGAAGCAGCGTCCGGGGAAGACGGCGCGAAGCGGAATACCTTTTTTAAGGTCGGCGGCGTATTTGCGAAGAATAGTGTTCTGCGCCGCAGAGGTGTGGGTCTTGAGCAGCTGACCGTTGCTCAGGTAATATGTGTCCTGCATGTCGCGCGCGGGATGGTGCTTCGGAATGTTGAGCGCCTCGAAGCAGTTGTAGTCGTCGGTGACCTCGGAGTAGTCCTCAATGGAGAAGCCCATGTTGAGGAATATCTCGTCAACCTCGCGCTGAACGAGCGTTATCGGGCTGTAAGAGCCGGGGTTCGTGTCGCAGGGGAAAGACTCGTCGTAGACCTCGGCGCTTTCAATGAGGCGCTGTTCTTCAAGAGCCTTGAGCTCCTGAAGACGCTCCTGCATGGAGGTCTCGATGAACTGTTTTATCGTGTTTATCTTCTGACCTGCCTCTTTCTTCTGATCGTTGGGCAGGGCGCGAAGCTCGCTCATGAGATTTGCGATGTGACCCTTTTTGCCGAGGAACTCTATCCTCAGCTCCTCAAGCTCAGAGACCTTGCCCGCCTCGGCGGATTTCTTTTTGAATAACTCTTTGAGCTTTTCGGCGTTTTTCGTTCATACTTCTCATCCTTTCAAAAAGCATAATTTACATCTTTTCTGCCGGCAGGGGAGGCAAAATAAAAAATCCTCCGTCCCACTGAGGGACGAAGGAAACTTCGCGGTACCACCCTGCATTCGCGCCCATAGGACGCCTCAGCCTGTTCCGCTCGATGGCGGACAGCACCGTGTAACGGCGGTGAACCGTCTCAGCCTACAACATAAAGCTTCAGCCGAGCCGCTCCGGAGTGAACTTCGGCGTGCTCTGACACGGGATCATTCCAGCCAAGTGACCCCTCTCTGCGGTGTTCGCCGCGCGCCTACTCTCTCCATCTGTGCGTTGTTTTTATATCCTGTTTATCATAGCACATTATTTTTGTTCTTGCAAGTGCCGTGTGAAAATTTTTTATTTGCTGTCATATTCGTCAAGAAAACTGTGCTTTATCCCGTCCTTTTTGTAGGCGAGAACCGTGTCAATATTGACATTCTCAACGCTGCTGAATATGCATTTCTCAACATCGGGATTGCTCTTTTTAAGCTCGCGTATCAGCTCTTTCGTCTCCTGACGCTTTGAGTGATTCTGACCATCGTTGCAGGTCGTGCAGGTGTCGGTGAACTTGCAGGCGCACTGGATGAAGTGCAGCCCGTTGTAGTCGCGCCACGCCTTTATGTCGTCCTCGCGCACGAGGTAGAGCGGGCGAATCAGCTCCATGCCCGGATAGTTCGTGCTGTGGAGCTTGGGCATCATCGTCTGTATCTGCGCACCGTGGAGCATTCCCATGAGTATCGTCTCGATAACATCGTCGTAGTGGTGACCGAGAGCTATCTTGTTGCAGCCCAGCTCCTGCGCGAATTTATAAAGATATCCGCGCCGCATCCTCGCGCAGAGATAGCACGGCGATTTTTTTACATTGTAGACGGATTTGAATATGTCCGACTCGAATATGTTTATCGGGATGTTCAACGCCCGCGCGTTGTCCTCGATTATCCTGCGGTTCTCGGGATTATAGCCGGGATCCATGACGAGATACTTAACGTCGAAATTAACATTGCTGTATCTTTTAAGCTCCTGAAATAGCTTCGCCATGAGCATCGAGTCCTTGCCGCCGGATATGCATACCGCGACCCGATCGCCCTCGTTGACGAGTTTATATATCTTGAGAGCCTTCGTGAACGGACTCATTATCAAAACGCGGAATTTCTTTCTTAGGCTCTGCTCGACCTTCTGACACAGTTCGCTGTCCTGTCGGTTCTGCATCTCATAGCGCATCCACGCGAGATAACCGCCCTCGAGCTGTACGCCTCGTAGCCTTGCTCGCACAGCCTGTCCGCAATGTCTATGCTGAAAACTCCGTGCGCGCAGTAGATTATTATTTTTTTGTCCCTGTCTGCGGGCGGATTGTTCTCAAGCTCGTCGGCGGTTGTGTGCACCGAGCCGGGGATGAATCCATATGCCCTGTCAGTCTCGCTTCTTATGTCATAGACGGTGTATTCCCCGTCGTTGAGTTTCTTCAGCTGTTCTGCCGATATTTCCATTGCCTGCGCTCCAATGCTGCATTTTTGCCGTAAACGGCATTGCTATTATACCGCGAAACATGGCGGTTTGTCTATAATAAAGGTGCAAAGTCCAATAAATGTCACAGTGAAAAATAATGCTGCAAAAGCTGAATATCTTACGCCAAGTTAAAAGGACAGAGGTTTGAGTGTCAATAATAAATTGAAAAAAGGACTTGCTTTTGCAAGTCCTTTTCATGTCTATGGGCTACGAAAAAGATATTTTCGGCAGTTGCGTATGACTTCGAACTCTCGCAAAAACTTATATTCGGTTAATCATATATGCGACTTTTATTTTATTATTCGGGAATAAGAACATCCCCGCCGGAGATTACCACGTCAGATGCGGAAATGGCACTGTCAATGGTATTCGATTCGTCAATTTCGCCTTCGTATGTTATCTGAACATTTTCTCCCACTCGGATAGCTCCGCTTTCTGCATAACGGGAGATGCGCAGATCATTCAGAAGGATTTTGTACGTGATTCCGTCATCGGGATTGGCGCAGAGAATGGAATCGTCTAACAGAATATACTCATCGGTTATCTCCGTAATCTTACCGACAATGGTATTCTGATACGGCTCATACTCTGCTTCGGTGGAATTCTCTTTTGCATATTTGATAATCTTACTGGCTGCATCTTCTCCGATATTGAAGAGGTATTGGTAATTAAAAGCGTTTGTCCACAGATAGCCGTCTTCCGTCACATACAGAGCAACTTTGTAAACACCAAGAGCTTCGGAAGTAATCGTAAAACTGAGGTAACTTCTGTCACCAGCCGTCCATGTTTGATCTTCAACGAAAGGGGCGTTCCTACATTCGGACAGAACTTCCCACACATAATCGTCACTGCTCAATGCAAAACGTTTGCTATCAGGAGTATTGTCTCCCTCAGAAAAGCGCTGAAGCTCCACGACCTCGGACAGATTTACGGCATCCATAAGCTCACCAAGGGTGTTCGGAGGAGCATACTCGTCATTTTGAAAGACATAATAACTGTCCTCCATCTTTACGGCTATAAACTGACTTTGAGCAATATCCTTCAATGCATATGCTTCAAACTCGGCAGAATATTTTTTTCCATTATTGACTTCATCATATCCAACACAGTGTAGTTGCCAATACTCTCGCCAATCCATGTTTCTGATACCGCACGGCCTTTTCCATGATACTCAATACCGTCAATTTTGACATTCCTATATTTTTCATATACAGTCTGATACTCCCATGGCCATACAATTGCAGATTCGCTGGCTCGGATAGAAAAGTCCTTGTATCTGCCGTCGGTTCCCTCCGGTGTTACATTTTCCCGAAATAGCGATGGGAGGATTGCTGCCCCTGCAATTACAAGCACTGCAAAGCATGCTGCCAAGGAACCCCATTTTAACCAATGTTTCTTATTTTTCGTCTTGCACTTAGCTGCGCCGGCGACAAGATCGTCATCAATTTGCCCGATGGCATTTGCGATTCTCGGTGTTTTCATATTTCAACGCCCTCCTTAATCAAGTAATCTTTTAGCTTGTTTCGGGTGTAGAACAACATATTTTTGACCTTACTCTCAGTAAAAGAATAGCACTTTGCAATCTCCCTTATAGAATCGAAATAAAAATACTTGCGGATGAAGACATTTCTGACATATTCCTCCTGACTGCGAAGAAACGTACTGATCAGCTCACCTACATCCTCGTCGCTCACATCGGGGGCATATCGTTCATCCGGCAATACTGCCGCAAGCTCGTCCAAGGATAAAATGATCTCCGCTGACCGTTTCTTTCGCTTCATAAACTCCAGTCGCTTCAAAGAGAGATTTCGTGCAATCTTGCAGATAAAGGGCATGAAATTGTGCGGTCTTGTAGGCGGAATGGTGTTCCACACACTCACATAAGTATCATTAACGCATTCCTCAGAATCTTCGTGATTATTTAGAATGTTATAGGCAATACTGTGGCAAAGTTTTCCGTACTTTGCATCCGTCTCCTTGATCGCCTGTTCATCTCTATTAAAATAGAGTTCTATGATTCTCAGATCATCCATGTTGTTCACCTCCCTCATTTGACCTAAAAGCGCTTTCACCTATTAAGTACGTTTTTTGAGGCGATGGTCTTATAATTAATAAAAAGTCGTGAATCTTTTTATCAAATAAAAATGATTGTTTTTCTAACTATATAATATTTCCACATTTCTTTCAATTCCTACAGATAATGTCGTAAAATTATTTCAATGCATTCAATATAGGAGTTGAAAATATAAGAACATACACCCAATAAGAAAAGCAAGCGGTCATTGACCGTGTTATATCCGGTGAGCTGTCGACGCATATCCTCGCCGACACCGGCATACCCAAGAGTACATTTTACGGTTGTTACGAGCTTACCGCGAGGAACAGGAAGCCGATAACCGAAGGACAGTCAGTATCCGCAATTTTCATTTGCTTGAAAACAAAGTCGCACGTTTGGAGAGCATTGTTGAAATTCTTAAATCTGCGCCCCTGCACACCCAAGGCACCTTTGAGGCAAAGGCTATACGCTGCCGAACAGCTTTACGACAAATACAATGTGCACGTGATCTGTGATGCTTTCGATATTCCCCGCGGAACATTTTATAACCACGTACTTCGCAACAAAAAGGATAACACGTGGTATGCGAAACGCCGTGAAGAATTACGGCTTCGTATCCAGGAAATCTTTGATGAAAGCAATCAAGTATTCGGTGCTGCTAAAATTGCGGCAGTTATGAAAAGCGAAGGGTTCAAAATCAGCAACGAAATGGTGCGCACACTTATGCGTGATATGGGTTTGGTCAGTATACGGCAAAGTGCCAAGAAACTATACGAGGACGAGGGGCGTAAATATAAAAACCACCTTAACCAAGAGTTTGACACGTGCAAGCTGAATGAAGTGTGGGCCAGCGACGTTACATATTTCAAGTACGGCGAAAATGCTTATTATATCTGCGTAATCATTGACCTGTTCTCGCGCATGGTCTTGGGATATAAGATCAGCAAGACCAACAGCACACAGCTTGTAAAATCAACCTTTCAAATTGCATATAAAGCACGTCAGCCGGATTCAAGTTTGGTTTTCCATACCGACCGTGGCAGCAACTACCGATCCAAAACAATGAATAATTATATGCGGTCTCTGAACATCACACACTCCTTTTCACGTGCGCATGTGCCGTATGACAATTCCGTAATGGAATCGTTCTTTGCTTCTATGAAACGGGAGGAGTTATATCGCACCAAGTATCGCTCGGAATCAGACTTCGAAGTGCGGTGGACAAGTACATGATTTTCTATAATACCAAACGCCCGCACAAGAAATTGCAATACAAGACTCCCGAACAGAAAGAAGAAGAATATGCCTTGAAACTGAAGGATTTCTGAGACACGTGCAGACAGACTAAAGGGTTCAAAAAGGTTTGTTTTTAATTTTCCGGATTGCCAAATCCGAGTTATTCGTTTTTCAGTCTGACTGACAAAAAGAAAATGCGACCTCGAAAAGCCGCATAAATACTGGATTTTATAATAAAAACACCATTGACTCCGAACTTAAGGGTTCAGATTTCAATGGTGTCTTTAGATGGTCGGAGTGACGGGATTCGAACCCATGGCTCTTGGTCCGAACCAAGCGCGATACCAAACTTCGCCACACCCGAAGCGCTTTAAGAATTATATACTATTGTCGCGAAAATTGCAAGAGCTTTTTTAAATAAATTCGTGTGTTGCGCAAATTTATTCTGCGCCTGCGAAGCAGGGGAGCCGGATTGCCGGCTCCCTTTGGCTATTATTATCAGTCTCTGTGTTTTTCTTCGAGCGCTCTTTTGGTTTCGTCCCATTTCTCTCCGGCGAGGGGATAGAACTTCAGGCTTACCGCGCAGATTATAAGCAGCGCAGCGGGTACAGCCATCCATGCAACGAGCACGCCCTGCTTTGCCCATTCGCTCTGCATTCCGGAGGCGAGGGTCGTGTCGTAGCCGAATGCCTTGGCTATGAGCAGAAACGCGGAGTTCGCGAAGCTTATTGCAGGCTTTGTTATCAGGCTGTTGACTCCCGCGTACATGCCCTCGTGGCGCAGCCGGTGATGCTTTCATCGTAGTCGATAACATCGCCGTTCATCAGCGGAACAAGGTACATTCCGCCCGCAAATCCCATGCCTGCGGTGAAGAATCCGAGGACGGCAATGACGCTTATCTTGCCGAATATCGCCATCGCCGCAGAGCCGCAGGCGAATATCACGCACATGATGAATACGCATTTTTTGACGCCCCATGTCCTGACTTTATTTGCCCATAGTATAACCCCGAGCACCGCGCCGAGCCCCAATGCTCCGTAGGCTACCGGCATCGGCAGATCGAATTCGTCAAAGTAGTATATGACGCCCTGCATGAGTATCGTCTGAATGAATACTACAGTAAACGAGAGCACCTCGAAAACGACGAACGAGCGGTTCTTGAAGCAGTCTATGACTGCCTTGAAAATGTTTTCGTTCTTGTCGCTCTCGGTCGTGACTTTCTCTTTGTAGAAGAAAGTAGATGTGAATATGATAACGAACGCGAGGATTCCTATGCCCGCCATTATCAGCTGAAACTTTGTCGGGTCGCTTCCGACCTCCGGCTTTATCAGCGGGAAAACAACGAGCGGAACTGCCATCGCGATAAGTGTGAAGAATATCTTCCACAGGAAGATGCCGCTGCGCGCCTTGTTCGATACCGCCATGGTGTAGGGCATGACGTAGATGGACGTCGCGATTGCCGTGTAGAGCGTGTCAAACAGGAACAGCGTTGCGAGCATCTGAATGAACAGAGCCGTCTGCGAGCTGCCGAGCGGCCATCTGACCCATGTCAGCACGAAAATCAGCGAATAGAAGAACGCGCCGTATCTTATATACGGTATTCTGCGCCCGAGCTTCGACTTCGTGTGGTCGGAGATATAGCCGAACAGCGGGTCGTTCAATGCGTTCCATATGGCGAATATCATCCATACCGTGCTCGCGCGTCCCTCGGAAAGACCGAGGAATTTCGTGAAGAAATATGTCATTCCTCCGCCTGTCAGCAGGCTGTTTATCGTTGTGCAAAGGCAGTCCGCCGAGCAAAGCCAGAATTTGCTTGACGCGGAGACTCTTTCTTCGGTACCTGCGGTGTTTTTATTTTTCATATTTTTACCCTCATTTCCTGAATACTTTGTCGGTGCGGTAGATTATTCCGTCGGGTCTGTTCGGATACTGTGCTATCCTCGGCAGCTTTGTGTTTCCCCGACTTTTTGCCATGATTTCCTTGCCCCAGGTTATGACCTGAGCTATATATTCGCGCTCCAGCTGCGGAACTCTGTGACCCCAGAATATCCTGTAGTCGGCGCTCATGTCATATAGCCACTGCGCGCTCGGGAGCCATTCCTCAATGCTCGTAACTCCGGGCAGCTGCATCCAAAGCGCGTCGCAGACATTGTCTCCGCTGAATATTATTTTGTCCTGCTCGTCGATGAATGCGACGCTGCCGCGCGAGTGCCCGGGGGTGTGCTTTACTCGCACGGATTTCCCTCCGAGGTCAAAAATATGTCCGTCGTCCATGGGGATTATCTTTGTTTTGTATTTGCCGGGTTTTACGTCGCCCATTTTGAACCCGTGCGATTTTACGGGCGCGTTTGCTGCGAGGAATACTTTGCGAAACAGCAGGGACATCTGCGCTTTGTTGAGCATCTCACAGTCAGCGCGGTGAATGTAAATTTCTTCAAACTGTCCCGCGCCGCCGATGTGGTCGCCGTGTCCGTGCGTCGCCGCGAGAATTATCGGCAGATCTGTGAGCTTTTCCGCCGCACCTCTTATGTCGCAAAAGCCGGTGCCGCAGTCTATCAGCAGAGCCTTTTCGTTGCCGACGACAAGATAACAGTTCGTGCCGTCAAACTCGTTGAGCAGATAAACATTTTCGGCGAGCTTTGTTACCGGAAGATCGCTTCTCATTCTTTGCCCTCCGCTGTCTTTTCGCTTATGCGCTTGTCGTGGTATTTCTTCGCGGGGATGAGCGGGATTATCGTCAGCAGCACGAGAGCCGCGCCGACGAGCAGAAGCGTGTAGGTCGGCAGATATGCCGTCAGCCCGTTTTCGTCAACGAACTCGCCGCTCTTTTTGATTATCGGGTTTGCAATCAGCGGAGCTACGACCATCGGGATGAGCACGAAGAAGAGAATACGGATTCCCTCAAACTGACCTCTTGCGTCCTCGGGATAGAGCTGTTTGCCCCAGACCGTGCTGCTCTGCAGGAACAGCACATAGCCCATGCCGAGCAGGAGAACGCCGATGAGAAGCATCGGGTTCCAAATCGAGTTTGTGTTGACATTCTCGGGTCTTACAAACAGTCCGAGCAGACCGACTCCGATGCTGTTGAGAACAGTTGAAATAAAGCAGAGCAGGGGAGCCTTGTTATTGTTGAGCAGCTTTGTGCAGGGGATAGTGAACAGCATCGCGAGCACGAGCGCAACGCCCTCGATATATCCCATCATGTCGCGGAGAAGCCGAGATAATATATCATGTAGTTGCCTATATGGGCGAAATACATGTTGAACGCTATGAAATAGACGGAGAGCGAGAGATTGACCCAGGCGAGCTCTTTGTTCTTTATGTAGTTCTTGAAGTTGAGTATGCTGAAGAACTGCTGGGCGAATGTACCGCGCTTGCTGGGCTTTAATTCCGGGCTGTCCTTCATCGCGAACAGGCAGTATATGCCGAAGAGTATAACCGCAACGCCCATGACTAAGAAAAGGCGCATGTAGTTGTCGTTGCTGCCGACGAGCATTCCGCCTGCGACAGTGCCGACTATTGTGCCGATGACCGGCTGAGTGGCGAGCGCCGCGCCGATCTGACCTTTATTTTTGTCGTTCATGTGGTCGTTGACCCATGCGTTGAAGCCGATATCATTTCCCATCGAGCCGAAGAAGCTCATTATCGCGTCCGCCGCGACGACTGCAACGCCGACTGCCATGAGCACGGACGGTGTATCACTGCTGCCGCGCACGAGATACTGTGTCAGACCGAATACAATGGTGAATATGCCCCAGAGGATATAGCCGACCGAAGCCATCACCTTGCGCTTGCCTATCCTGTCTGAGATGCAGCCGAAGAGGAAAGTTGAGATAGTCGTTGCCGTTGCCGAAACGCCGACCATCCATGAGATTATCGTCGGATCTTTTGCAATCTTCGCGTAGACAAATGTGTTGAACCACTGGTTTTCCATGTTCCAGCATATCTGTCCGGCAATTCCGAGACCCCATACGAGAATCCAGAACCTTGCGTTTGAAAGTCCGTTTTTGCTTTTCATTATCTTTCACCGCCTCAAAAGATTTCTGTTAGTTTTATATTAAACTTGCACAGCCCAAAAGTCAATAAAACTATATGCAGAATTGCTGAAAAGTTTATAAATATATTTATTATTTTGTACATGATATAAAAACACGGCCTGAAAATATCAGACCGTGCTTTTATTTAAAATATTTTATTTTTTCTCTTTGAATCGGCGGCCTTTGGCGTTGAGCGATTTCATCGCTTCGATGAAGCCTCGCGGGTCACGCCTGCGGGCATGTGCGCCCATTCTGTTGTTTGAACGAATTTGTCCGCCATCTTTTCGAATTCGCTCTCGTCTATCTCAACATCGTCGAAGCTGACGGGGAGATCTATCGAGCTGTTGAACTCCATTATGCGCTCGACCTCGCTGTCGTCCTTCTCGAACTCGAGCAGGCAGAGCACGCCGAGCGAAACGACTTCGCCATGCAGGTGGTGATGTCCGTGCTCGGTTACAGTCGAGCCGTAGTAGACGCAGTGGGCGAGGGTGGAGTTGTAATAGTAGCTGTCAACCGTGCTCATCATGTTCGAGACGATGCCGGTCGATATAATAATGTCGAGCGTCACCTGGTCGAGCGCGAACGACGCTTTCTTTTCTCTTATGGATTCCAGAGCCTCTGCGCCGTATTCTATCAGCGGGTCAGTGCATATCCTGCTTATCTGCTTGCCCATGAGCGGCGTGTGCGAGAGCGTGTCGTCCTTTGAGGAGAACACAGCTTCGTATTCCTTGCTCAGCGCGTCGCCGATGCCCGCCCAAAGCAGCTGCTCCGGCGAATCCGCGATAACTGCGGAGTTTATAAAGCAGTGGTTTGCCAGCTTCGGATAATAATATTCCCTGAACGAGCCGTCTGGGTTATATATGACCGAGATAGCAGTCACCGCCGCGCAGTTGGAGGCGACCGTCGGAAAGGTGAACAGCGGCTTGTCAAGCTTATCGGCAACATATTTGCCCGTGTCGCACGCGCGCCCGCCGCCGACTGCGAATATCATATCGGCATTTCTGACAGTGCTGTTCGCTATCAGTGCGTCGCCGTTTTCGTATGTCGAATCGCCGCCGTATTCGAAGAAGCCGAGCAGCTTTACATCGCTTCCCGCAACGCCGTCGAGAAGAGCCTTTTCTGCTTTGCCATTGCGGTCTTTCCGCCGATAACCGCGGCGGTTTTGCCGAAGAACCGCGTGACATACGGATCTCCCTGTAGCAGTCAGGGCCGATAGAATAGCTCGGCAGATACAGATTATAGTTTGTGTTGTATTCAGACATTTTTATCACTATCCTTTTTTAGTGTTCCGTGTTGTATTTTTCGAGCTCGGTTATGGCGTCGACTATCATATCCTCGGTAATCTCGTACGGATATTTTCGAACATCGATGCCCTTTAGCGCCTTTGCGGCAACGGTTTTAACGTCGGCGGGTGTCGCGTGAATGTCGCTGAGCTTTGTTGGCAGACCCATGGAGCGGTTGAAATTGAATACCTTTTCTCGCTCTTCGTACTGCTTGTCAACCGTCAGCAGAACGAGGATTCCGTAGGAGACGACCTCTCCGTGCAGATGATGATTCTCTTCTGTGCTCTTGAGAACGGTGAAGCCGTTGTAGACCGCGTGAGCAAGACCGGTCGTGTAATCGACCTGAACGAAGTTCGAGACGAGTCCTGTTGAGACGATTATTCCGAGGATAACTTCGGTCAACTCGTCAGTTACTTTGTGAGCGCGGCAGTCCGCAAGAGCCTTTTCGCCCCAGCGGAGCATCGGCACTGCGCACATTGAACTCAGCGCAATACCCATGGCGTCCGAGTGAGCGGGAATATCTCCGCGCGAAGATACCGTGCATTCATAGTGCTTCGCCATCGTGTCGCCGATGCCTGCCCAGAGATATTTGTCCGGCGCGTCGGCGATTATCTGAGTGTCTATAAAAATGTGCTTGGGCGGGATCTTCGAGAACGAATATTCGCGCAGGCTTCCGTCCGGATGATAGAGTATGCCGAGGCTCGTGCAGGATGCGCAGGTCGAGGCGATGGTCGGGAATGTGAAGAACGGTCTGTCCGTCGAGTGGGAGAGTACCTTGCAGGTGTCGATAGCCTTGCCGCCGCCGACTGCGAAAATCATGTCCGCGTCCGCAACTTTTGGCTTGAGCATCTCAATATTCTCGACCGATGCCTCGCCGCCGTACCAGAACGGACCGATAATTTCAATTCCGGCTTCTTTAGCCGCTGCGATTATCTTATCTTGCGCCGCGGCGAGTGCGTGCTTGCCGCCGATTATCGCCGCCTTTTTGCCGTATGCCGGGCAGATTTCTTTTATATCCTCATATGCGTCCGTGCCTACCGAATATCCGGGAAAAAGTGTTCTCTTCATATTATATCATCCTTTCCGAAAAAGTGAAGTCCTGTTATTTGCACTCGGGGTGCTCTTTGATGTATTTTCTGTTCTTGTATACACCGACCGTCAGGAACGGTACAACAACTATGGCGATGGCGAGATATCCGCAGTAGCCGTAGCCGTATTTGATAATATTTGTAAGACCGACGAGCGAGATGGTCATCGACAGTATAATAATGAATGCCGAAACAACTGCGCTGCGCACTCTCTGCGACTTGATCTTTTTGAATACTTTGTGGTTCTCAAAGCGGGCGACGAAGCCGAAAGTTGTTGTGACGCCTGTCGAAATGAGGCACAGGAGCAGGCAGATACCGTAGATAACCGTCAGCCACTTCATGCCCATCTCGGTGCATACGGTCAGCGTCGGGATTGTCGAGCCGCCTTCAACCGAGCTGTAGTAGCCTTTCCACGACATCAGCATGAATACCGAGAGAACGAGCGCAACGGAGTTCATGACGAATGAGATCCACATCGACTTCGAGCAGTTCTTTTTGCCCTTGAGCGGAGTGCCGCAGGCTATCATCGTCGCAGGGTGACGCACTGGAATCCGGCATATGTGAAAGCATTGAGAATGGCCTTGGGTATATTCTTGAATCCGACCGCGCTGAAATCTGCGCTCATGACCGTGAACAGTGTCTTGCTCTTGAAAATGCCGATGGTGTAAATAGTTATCGCAGTCACAAGAATAGCTATGCCCATATAGGTCGAAACTTTTCTGACAAGGTCTGCGCCGAATATCGTCAGCAGCAGAACGAGCGCGCCGACAATAACAATGCCGATATAGTAGTTGAGCCCGAAATACTGATTAAGTGCGGATGCCGCGCCGGATATAGCGGCGGCGACTGCCATGAGCACCATTATATAAAAGAAAACTTCAAACAGAACGTAGCATTTGTCGAGCGGGTGATAGAGCGTTTCAAAAAGCTCTTTGTGGCTCTTGAGTCCGCGCGAGTTGTACATGATCATCGCCTCGCGCATTGTGAGCGTCAGCAGAAGCATTGCTATCACTGCCGATATCGGACCGAGCCAGCCGAGCCCGACATAGTATGTGTTTGCCTGGTTACCGGTTGCGAAGCCACCGCCGGCGTGCGCCGAAAACAGAACCGAACCGACGGAGAATGCAAGGGCGAACGAGCCCTTCGCTGCGATGTTCTTTGCGGATGTTTTTTCTTTCATTTTTTGCATCACCTTTCGTGAGTGAGATTTTCAGGCAAGCAAAAAGCCCTTTCGTCTCCTATGCTTGCCACATAAGAGACGAAAGGGTAAAACCTTCCGCGGTACCACTCTTATTCATTCATCCGGGGAATGCACTTAGGGGATACTGACATATCCCTGCTTTTTAACGGCAGCGTCCCGTCCGCACCTATTTTCCGAAAGGCTTTTCAGCGCAGCCGCTCAACGGTGAGTTCGTCGCTGAATCTCCTTGATGCCTCGCAGCTCCCGGCACTTCTCTGAAAGGTATCAACGCTTACTATTCCGTGTCATCGCGTTTATGCTTCGTATTTTAGTCCCGAAATCACGGATTGTCAAGTAGAAAAACGCAGGACTAAAACAGTATATTTTTGTTCATTTTTGAACCACAGTTTATCAAAAACTGTTGCGCTTCGAGCACATATTTGCTTGACATTGATATATAAAAGTATTATACTGAAATCAGATGTTATGTAACTTATGTTATATAACATATTGAAGCAAAAGGGGGATACTGTTATGCCGCCAAAACCGAAATTTTCAAGAGAAGATATAATAAACGCCGCGTTTGATATAGTGCAGAAGAGCGGTGCCGATGCCATGACCGCGCGCGAGGTCGGAAAATATCTCGGCACTTCGTCAACGCCGATTTTTACCGCGTTCAATGATATGAGCGAGCTGCGCGCCGCTGTGTGCGACAAGGCGAGAAAGGTGTTCGACGAATATATGGCTGTGGCGGAGGACTTTTCGCCCGCATATAAAAAGCGCGGAATGCAGTGGGTGAAATTCGCCCGCGAAAACCCGATGCTTTTTCAGCTGCTATTCATGAGCGGCAGCGAGACCGAGACCGACTTCAACTCCGCTGTTGAGATAATGCCGTTCGGCAAGGAAAATGATATTGCCATTATAACCCGCGACTATAACGCAACACCCGAGCAGGCGGAGCATCTTTTCAGCCAGATGTGGACATATACCTACGGACTCTGCGTGCTCTGCGCGCGCAAGGTGTGCAACTTCACCGAGGACGAGATAACTAAAAGACTCGGCGAGATTTTTGCCGGCATGATCTATGTTCTCAAAAGCAATCTCGGAAAAACCACTGCCGTCAACCCCGCTCAAAAGGACTCGCAGAGCGGCATTGAAAACAAGAGCAAAAATCCCGATCTCTCCGAAAGCGAGATGGACGAAATATATCGCGGCGACCGATGAGGTGAATTTATGCAGAAAACTTTGACCCGCAGCGGACTCGATTCAAATATGCTCAAGCTTATCGCGATAGCGGCCATGACGGCGGATCATATCGCGTGGCTTCTGTTCCCGGGCTATCCGACAGACCCTCTGCCGATAATTTTGCATATCATAGGCAGGCTTACCTGCCCGATAATGTGCTTTTTCATTGCCGAGGGCTATCACTATACGCGCAATATTAAGAAATATACGGCGCGACTGTTTGTGTTCGCCGTGATATCGCATTTTGCTTATATATTCGCTTCAAACGATTTTGCAGACTGGCACTCATTTATTCCGTTTTATTATGGGAATATCCTCAACCAGACGAGCGTCATATGGTCGCTCGCATGGGGACTCGTCCTGCTGCGAATAGCAGACAACAGCAAAATTAAAATGCCTGCAAAGGTGATTTTAACTTTACTTATCTGCGCCGTCGCGCTGCCCGCCGATTGGAGCTGTATAGCGTCGCTGAGCGTGCTGTCTATAGGCACGAACAGGGGAGAGCCGAAAAAGCAGATAGCCTGGTCTATGCTCTGGGCTGCGGTATATGCCGTTGTATATTTCTTCGCTATCGACAAAATATACGGGCTGATACAGCTCTGCGTCGCGCTCGCGATACCGCTGTTGTTTTTGTATAACGGAAAGCGCGGACGAAACCCCAAAATCAACAGATTCATGAAATGGCTGTTCTATGCATATTATCCTCTTCACCTTTTGGTAATAGGTCTTATCAGAGAATTTGTGCGCTGACAGCCGGGAAGAAGGTCTTTTATTATAATGAAAAATAAGAAGGCCGCGCCACATTCGAGATTCAACACGGCGCGGAAGATATCAATATTCTGGACGCTCTTTATCGGCATCGGCGCCGTCGGCGGAGCTGTCACTATGCTCATTGACCCGAGCGGCGGACTTATGGGAATGGACGCAATGCTGCCCTATTTCAAAAAATTGCCGTTTGCGGATGTGCTTTTCACCGATTTTGTATTCTCGGGAATAGCTTTGCTCATAGTCAACGGCGTCACCAATCTTATAGCCGTGGCTTTGCTGTTCGTGAAGAAAAAATTCGGTGCAGTTTGTTCAATGATATTCGGAATAACTCTGATGCTCTGGATATGCATTCAGTTTTATATGTTCCCGTTCAATTTCATGTCCACCTCGTTTTTTATCTTCGGTTTCCTGCAGGCGGCAACGGGATATGCCGCAGTAATATTCTATAAGCAGGAGCATTTTGAAATAAACGAAGAAAGCTATAAAAATATCGGTTCCGACCCGTCGCGCCTTGTCGTGTTCTTTTCCCGCATGGGCTATGTCAGAAAAAAGCGCTTGAAGAAGCCGACCGCACGGGAGCCGCAGTCTATGAAATAAAATCGACCGAGATGACCGAGGACACTCTCGCTTCTGGTGGTGCGGCAGATTCGGAATGCACCGCTGGGAGATGCCGATAAAGCCCGTTGATGTTGATCTCTCGGCGTTTGACCATGTGACCCTCTGCTCGCCGATATGGGTGTTCAATCTCGCCGCTCCCGTCAGGGCGTTCTGCCATGCGGCAAGCGGAAAGATAAAAGAAGTAGATTACATATTGGTTCACCACACCAACGGAAGATACGAAAACGCCGCCGATGAGATGGACAGCCTGCTCGGCATAAAAAGAACAAGCCTGCGCAGCTTCTCATGCAAGACGGGCAAATATAAGGAGATAAAGTGAAAACGCAAAAATTCATGCTCGACGATATTCCGGCTATACTTTGGGGCGAGGATTCAAATAAAGTCTATGTCCATGTCCACGGCAAGATGAGCCGCAAGGAATTTGCCGAAAGCTTCGCCGCAATAGCCGAAACAAAGGGTTATCAGACGCTGAGCTTTGACCTGCCCGAGCACGGTGAGCGTACTGACCCGAAGAGATGCGATGTATGGAGCGGCGTATCCGATCTCAAGGCCATATCCGATTACGCATTCGCAAATTGGGAGCGGGTCAGCCTATATGCGTGCAGTATCGGCGCATATTTTTCGCTCAACGCCTATAACGCAATGCCGTTTGAAAAGGCGCTGTTCCAGTCGCCGATAGTCGATATGGAGCGGCTCGTTAAAAATATGATGCTTTGGTCGGGCGTTACGGAATCAGAGCTCGAAAGCAAAAAGGAGATTCCCTCGCCCTTGATACTCTGCGCTGGGACTACTATCAATATATAATCTCCCATCCGATAACGCAGTGGAACATCCCGACCGCCATACTCTACGGCGGAAAGGACAATCTTCAGCCCGAAGAATCCGTCCGCGCCTTTGCGGAAAAGTTCGGCTGTTCGCTGACAGTTTCCGAAAACAGCGAGCATCCGTTTATGGCTCAGTCCGATGCCCTGATAGTTGAAAACTGCTTTGCCGGAATATATAAATAAAAGGAAAAGAGGAAAACAAAATGCAAAATTTGATAAAAAGTTCAGAAAGCCTGTCATGTGTTCAAAGTGCTTGTCACGATCGCTATGGTAGTTTGCTTTATCGCGGCTGCCGCAACAATCTCAGCCTTCGTTTCAATGTATGCATTCAGCAGCAATGTTATATTCCAAATGGTAGCCGAAGAGATGCCGGATGTGTCAAGAGAAGAGACGCTTGCGGGCATTCTCTCGATGTTCTTTGAAACTTTGGCAGATGCGATTCTTCTCGTCATAGCCGCAGTTATCTGGTATTTGAACTCCGCGAGAAAACTCCGTTCACCGCCAGGGGTGCCGATAAAATGAGAAGTCTCGGTATAATCTGCATTGTTATGCCCGTAGTTGCGTCCATACTTTCCGCCGCGGTTTATACATATTACGGATTTGAATCGTCTTCGTATGAGACGGAAAACACGGGTATAATTATCGGCATTGTGCTGATAGTCCTGTCGTTCGTCCTGCGTTACGGCGCGGATCTCGAGCAGTATGTCAGAAGTATAAGCGCTCCTGCGGCATCTCAGCCCGCCGCGCCCAAGCCCGCAGAGCCTAAACCCGAAGAACAGGAGCCGAATACATGGAATGCAGAATAAGAGAGTGTGGGTGACGCAGATGATCTCGCCGCCGCGCTCTCAAACAAAAATGTGCTCGTCAGCATACTCAGTGCTGATAAAATGATAAATTCGGAGGTAATCTAATGTCTAAAGCCAAAAACGAAAGATTCGAAAATGTCTATTCGCAGGGTGGATTATCAACGATGGAAATCTGGGCCGATAAAGAGACCGGAGTGAATTATCTGTTCCGCACCGAGGGTTATTCAGGCGGCATGACGCCTCTGCTCGACAGAGACGGAAAACCCGTAATTTCTCCGATTGAGAGATAACTATTGTATAAAGAACACGGTACGGAAATCCGCACCGTGTTCTTTTATATCTTCGCCGAAACTTTTATGTAAATAAATCTGACTGTCACAAACGCCGTGTATCCGATTATTGCGGCCGCCGCCACATCGGTCAGATAGTGCGCCCCGGCGGCAAGCCTCGTGTAGCCCATTGCCGCCGCATATATTGCGCTGACACAGAGAACGGGCTCGGCAAGCTTTTTTAGCTTTTCAAAGCTCCTGCAAAAAAGCGAGCTCAAAACAGAGTGCAGGAATATGTTGTGTGACCGCTCGGAAACGAGTCGGCGCGGCTGTATATCCCCATGGCGTCACCTTTTTTGTACCACGGAGTGAAAGCCGAAAAGTTGGTAGTATCTATCATTTCGCGCGTGAGAGGGGAGAATCTGCCCTCGCTGAGCCCGCTGCTGTTTTTAAAGCCGTTAGACCATGCTATCATCTCGCGGAATCTGACTCTTTGGCTCAGCGTTTTGCATTCTTCAACGCCCTTGCATATCGCGCCGAACAGAACACCGGCAAACGCGAGCAATTCAAGCTTTTTGAGCGTCTCCCTGTTTATTCTCGACGCTATTATTATTGATACCGCCGCCACAGCGAAGCTTATCGCAAAATAAATCGGCTGACTCCATTTGCCGTGCCCGGTGTTCAGGAGAATATTCTTGATAACATTTTCTATCAGCTTTTTCCAGCCGACCGAGCAGAGCACGAAAAGCGCGGCAGAAGAAACAGCCTTGAAAATGAAATTAACCGTCCCGTATGCCTTCGATTCGCTTTTTGCTATCGGCTTTATTTTCGGTGATATATTGGACAGGAGCGCGAGCGTTCCGTTAATATCGCGCCTGCATACGAATATAATTGCGAGGGCGGGCCACATTCCCCAGTAGACGAACTGACCGTATGACTCGGCAAGCCTTGCAAAGGTCTGCCCCGGCGCAAAGAGCGCCTCATCGATTTTCAGGTCGCAGAATGTGCCGAAAATCATAAGAGCCGTCGCTATGCCGTAGAATATCGCGGAAAATATGATATAGCCTCTTTTCTCTCTTTTTTTATTCATGACGCGCCGCCTTTCGTTTCTTTCTGAGTCGAGTATATCATAATTTACGGCAGCTGTTCAAGAAAAATATCGGCGAGCCGGCTGTGGCAATCATGCGAATTTGTAAATTATTTTTAAATAATATGAATAAGCGGAGCATTGCATACCGAAAAGGTGTATAATATATCCGCAGGCGGGAGTCGGAGACTCCGGCTATCTTGAAACAAAGGAGCTGTGTAAAAATGAAACTTGTGTTGCTTCGCCACGGAGAAAGCGAATGGAATCTTGAAAACCGCTTCACGGGCTGGACGGATGTCTACCTCTCCGACAACGGCAGAAAAGAGGCGCTGTCCGCGGGAAAAGCCCTGCTCGACGGCGGATATGATTTCGATATTTGCTATACATCTTATCTTAAACGCGCTATTCATACTCTCGACGCAGTGCTTGATGTCATGGACAGGGCATGGCTTCCCGTTATAAAATCATATAAGCTCAACGAGCGCCATTACGGCGCGCTTCAGGGGCTGAACAAATCCGAGACCGCCGAGAAGTTCGGCGAGGAGCAGGTTCTCGTCTGGCGCCGTTCGTTCGATGTACGTCCGCCCGTGCTCGAGCCCTCCGATGAGCGCAACCCCGCCAATCAGGCTCAGTACAGAGACGAGGACAAAGCAGAGCTTCCGCTCGGCGAGAGCCTCAAGGACACGATTGCAAGAACCGTTCCGTATTTTGAAAACGAGATCGCGCCGAAAATGCGCGAAGGCAAGCGCGTTATTATCGCGGCGCACGGCAATTCGCTGCGTGCGCTCGTCATGCATTTTGAAAAGCTGACCCCGGACGAGATAATGAAAGTCAATCTCCCGACCGGCGTTCCGCTTGTCTATGAGTTCGACGACAACTTTAATGTAATATCCAAGCAGTATCTCGACGATCCCGAAGTTATAGCCGCAAAAATAAACAAAGTCGCGGCACAGGGTAAAAAACACTGAGAGTGTGTCACAAATAACCGTACCTCCCGGGCTTTGAACCGGGAGGTATTGCTATGCCGTGGTTTTGCATAAAAATCTCTGCTTGCATGAATCGTTTTTGATCGTTTCACAGATAGTAAAAAATTTTGAAAAAAAGTGTTGACTTTAGCGTAGTAACGTGATATCATACAATCACACTAAACAACACGGAGGAACACACCATGAAAAAAAGAATTGTTGCACTTGTACTCGCAGTCCTGACCCTCGTGCTTGCACTCGGTTTTGCAGGCTGCAAGAAGAACGATAAGACCGATTGGGACTACATCGCAGATAAGGGCGAGCTGGTCATCGGAATTACTTACTTCAGACCCATGAACTACATGGAGAACGGCGAGCTTGTCGGCTTCGAGACCGAGTTTGCCAAGGCTGTTTGCGAGAAGCTCGGCGTGACCGCAAAGTTCCAGGAGATCGACTGGGATTCGAAAGTCACCGAACTCAACTCCAAGACTATCGACTGCATCTGGAACGGCATGACCGCAACGGACGAGCTCAAGGATCAGATCAACTTCTCCAGCGCTTACATGAACAACTCCCAGGTCGCCGTTATCCGCAAGCTGACGCCGCAAAATATAAGGATCTCGCTTCGATGAGCGGCGCTAAGGTTGTCGCAGAAGCAGGTTCCGCAGGAGAGATAGCCGTCAAGGCAGACGCAGGACTCAGCAAGAGCTACCTTCCTGTCAAGGATCAGGGCACTTCGCTCATGGAAGTCAAGAGCAAGACTGCCGATATCGCGATAATCGATGCTGTTACCGCAGCGGGCAGCATCGGCGAGGGAACCGACTATGACGATCTTATGATAGTCGATGTCATCTCGAGCGCAGATTCTGAAGTCTATGCGGTTGGTATCCGCAAGAGCGACACCGAGCTCACCGCGAAGATCAACGCCGCTATCAAAGAGCTCTACGATGACGGTACTCTTGCAAAGCTTGCCGAAAAGTATAACCTCTCCGGCAGAGTCATCGCTCAGTAAAGCAACAAACTAAATATCACGCAGGTCCTGCCGATTTTCTGCGGCGGGGCTTGCGCTGTGCTCAAAAATGGTTTAATATATATCGAAGTCAGATAACCTCAAAGGAAGAAGGATACATAAATGGATTTTCTCGGCGTCAACGCTCAGCTGCTCGGGGGCTTTAAATATACGCTGTTGATATTTTTTATAACCCTCGTTGCGGCCATACCGCTCGGCCTGCCGATAGCTCTCGGTTCGATGAGCCGTTTCAAGCCCCTGCGCTGGATCAGCCGCGCTTTTGTGTGGGTAATCCGCGGAACGCCGCTGATGCTCCAGATTATGGTCGTCTTTTATGTTCCCGGTCTCGTGTTCGGCACGCCGTTCAGGTCGCGCATAATCGCCGTTATCATAGCGTTCATAATCAACTATGCGGCGTATTTTTCGGAGATATACCGCGGCGGCATAGAGAGTATCCCGGTCGGTCAGTATGAGGCGGGTCAGGTGCTCGGACTCACGAAGACCCAGACCTTCTTCAAAGTAGTGCTGTTCCAGGTCGTCAAGCGTATCATGGCGCCGATGAGCAACGAGGTAATTACGCTCGTCAAGGATACTTCACTCGCGAATGTTATCGCAGTCGGCGAGCTTATTATGTCGGCTCAGAATATCGTTAAAGTCTACGCCATAATCTGGCCGCTGTTCTATACCGCGATATTCTACCTCATCTTCTGCGGAGTTCTCACTCTGCTCTTCAACGCGCTCGAAAAGAAACTTAACTATTACAGAGGTTGATCATGGCTATACTTGAAGTTAAAGATCTCAAAAAATCCTTCGGCGATGCGAGGTTCTCAAAGGCATAAGCTTCTCGCTTGAAGAGAAGAATGTTCTCGCTATAATCGGTTCATCGGGCAGCGGAAAAACAACTCTGCTGCGCTGCATCAATATGCTCGAAACTGCGGACAGCGGCTCGATAACCGTTGACGGCGGCGTTGTTTTTGACGGCAGTAATACCGATAAGCTCTCCGCTCAGCAGCAGCGCGAGAATCAGCTCAAGATAGGACTTGTGTTCCAGTCCTTCAATCTGTTCCCGCAGTATACGGCGCTTGAAAATGTCACTCTCGCCGCAAAAATCCATGCGAAGAGCCGCCCGGATTTCAAGAAGAACCGCAAGGCTATCTTCGCCGAGATAGATGAAAACGGCAAGGCTCTGCTGCGCAAAGTCGGACTCGGCGAGAAGATGAACAACTATCCCTGCGAGCTTTCCGGCGGTCAGCAGCAGCGCGTGTCGATAGCCCGCGCAATGGCTCTCAAACCGAAGATTCTGTTCTTCGACGAGCGACGAGCGCACTCGACCCCGAACTCACCGGAGAGATTCTCAAGGTCATAAAAGACCTTGCCGCCGAAAAGATGACGATGGTTATCGTCACGCATGAAATGAGCTTCGCACGCGAGGCGGCGGATAGGATAATCTTCATGGATAACGGAGTTATTGAGGAGGAGGGAACGCCTGAAGAGGTGTTCGACAATCCCAAATCCGAGCGTACCCGCGAATTCATCGCCGGCTATTCGGACTGATAATTGATAAATCAAAGACCCGTTTCGGCGGGTCTTTAGTTATTCGAATGTTTACAGATTGTCTATATACATTTTTGCGTTCCTGTGTTAAAATACATATCGTTGTGATATCCCACCGATGCCGGGATATAATATATGACAAGGCGCAAAAGGAGAAAAATCATGCTTGAATTCAGATACGATACCCAGCTTCTTATCGACGGCCACGATCTTGACGAAGATGTTATAAACGATTATTTCACCGAGCATTTCAAGGGCGACTGCCTGCTTGCCGTCGGCGACGAAGAGCTGATAAAGATTCATTTCCATACCAACGAGCCGTGGAAGGTGCTTGAATACTGCGCGTCTCTCGGCGAGATATACGATATCGTCGTTGAGGATATGGACAGACAGGAACGCGGACTCAAAGGCTGAGAAAATTCGATATTCCGGGCTGCTGCATCTGAATGCGGCGGCCTCTTTTCATATTATCCGACCTGTCCGCATAGATTTAAATGATATCTATTTTGGAGGCGGATGTATGGACTCGGAAAACGGACGCATGACGCGCGAAGAATACCGCGCGCAGATGGGGCTCGATGCTGAGCCGAATGCAAAACGCGAAAAGAGCGGCGACGCCGGAACGCGTCTTATATTGCTCCAGCTCATTATATGCGCCGCCGCCGTCGGTCTGATTTTCGGTATACGCAAGCTGTCTCCCGCGAGCTTTGAGACGATTAAGAATACATATAAATCCGCCATGCAGTACAGCATAAACGCGCGTGAAGCATGGGGGAAAATAAAGAGCGCCGCGGGCTTTGTGTTTGAACCCGCAGGCGCGCTTGCCGACAGTGATAAAGATTCCGAAACGAGCACCGAAAGTCTCGGCAAAGGCTCGTCGGAGCTCAATGTAAAGGCGTATAGAATGAGCTTCTCGCCTTATTACACAACTATGAGCGCGCATATGCCGGTCAGCGGCAGGGTCAGCTCGCCGTTCGGCAGGCGTGACGATCCGTTTACAGGCGAAGCGTCGCTCCATTCGGGGCTCGATATCGCGGCGGCGCAGGGGAGTCCGATTTCTGCCGCATTTTACGGCACCGTCACTAAGGTCGGCGAGGATGAAATTGCCGGAAAGTATATCCGCCTGACCCACGCGGACGGGCTTGAAACTTTTTATTGCCACTGCTCCGAGATATTGGCTCCCATGAATGCGGTAATCAGACAGGGCGAGACGATAGCCCTCGTCGGCTCAACGGGCATGGCGACCGGACCGCATCTTCATTTTGAAGTGCGGATAAACGGGCTCAAATATGATCCCGCGCGTCTGCTTTTCGGCGAAAATATCTGATGCATTTTATATAAAACGACCCGCATTGATTTAGGTTTCCCGTTCGCCGCATCCGCCGCCGTTATTCTTATGCTCGACAAAAGCGAAACGGCGCTGCTTGTTTTTCTTTGCTGTGCTTTGCATGAAGCGGGGCATATTTTGCTCTTGACCCTCTGCTCCGCGCCGCCCGATGCGATAATTCTCGGCGTGTTCGGCATGAGGATAGAGCGGGGAGAATTGTGCCTCGATTACCGCCGTGAGGTGTCTGCGCCCTCGCGGGACCTGCGGCGAATTTTATTGTTTCGCTTGCCGCTTTGCCGTTTGCGCGAGTGTATCCCAATGCTTTGAAGCTTGCAGCTCTGAGTGCGGGTATAGCGTTTTCAATCTCCTGCCCGTCGAGCCGATGGACGGCGCGGCGGCACTCAAAAGCTTGCTGCTGCTCAAATATGAGGAGCGCACGGCTGATAAGATTGTTGATATCTTTGCCGCCGTTTTGCTGATTCCTCTGACCGTGTGCGGGATAATTTTGCTTATTAAAACCGGAAACAACTTTACTTTGCTCTGCGTGTGTATTTATATATCCGTCTATCTTATAGCAAAAAGCGCACCGCCTGATTCTTTCAGACGGTGCGCCGTTAATTTTATCTGTCAGATCGTGATGATGCCGAAGGCGGAAAGAACCTGCGCGACGAGGATAACAACGAGAAGAATCGGGGCTACCCATTTTATCATCACGCGGTGCAGCTTCTCGCCAGTAAATTTGGCGGAAGTCCGACCTCGTCCGCGATGACCTTTGTGCCGACAACATGACCGATAAGAATGCAGGTCAGGAAAGCGACGATTGGCATGAGCACGGAGTTCGAGATGAAGTCGAAGAGTCGAGCATCTGCATGCCGAAAATCTTGAAGTTTGCAAGCGGGCCGTAGCCGAGGACGGAGAGCGAGCCGATGGCTACAGTACACAATGTAACAACGACAGTCGTGACTACGCGGTTCCAGTGGAACTTGTCTCTGACCATCGAAACGACCGTCTCCATGAGGGAGATGGAAGAAGTGATTGCCGCGAAGAAAACGAGCAGGAAGAACAGCGTGCCGACCACACCGCCTATTGATCCCATGGCGTTGAAGACCTGGGGCAGGGTGATGAACATAAGACCGGGGCCTGCGTTGATTCCGTCAGCCGAACCGCCGTTGAATGCGACGACCGAAGGAATGATGATAAGACCCGCGAGAAGAGCTATACCGGTGTCGAATATCTCGATCTGGCGCACGCTCTTTTCGATGTTGTCCTCTTTCTTCATATATGAGCCGTAGGTTATCATGATACCCATTGCCAGCGACATCGAATAGAACAGCTGACCGAGCGCACCGAGAACGGTTGCGGAGGAGAACTTTGAAAAATCGGGCAGCAGGTAATATTTGAGACCCGCGAGCGCGCCGTCAATTGTCAGCGCGAAAACTGCGATAACCACGCAGAGTATAACGAGTATCGGCATCATTACTTTGCTGACCTTTTCGATGCCCTTCTCAACGCCGAATATAACGACGGCAGAGGTGAGCGCGACGAAAATGATGAACCAGAGCATTGGGTTGTCAACTATGCCGCCCTTCATTCCGATGAAGTTCGAAAAGAAATCGGCGGAGCTTGTGGCAAGATCCTTGCCGTGGCCCGAAACGAACTCGGCGAAATATCTGATGACCCAGCCGCCGATAACGCAGTAGTAGGGGGTTATAATAACAGGCACGAGTGCGGACAGCCAGCCCATGAAGCCGAAACGCTTGTCAAGCTTCTTATATGCGCTGATGCAGGAAAGCCCGGTCTTTCTGCCGATGGCAATTTCAGTCACCATCAGCGTAAAGCCGAATGTTATCGCGAGAATAATGTAGACGAGCAGGAAGATACCGCCGCCGTATTTTGCCGCAAGATAGGGGAAACGCCAAAGGTTTCCGAGTCCGACTGCAGAACCTGCCGCCGCCAGAACGAAACCGACGCGCCCTGTAAAGCTGCTTCGTTTTTTCTCCATTAAAGATCCCTCATTCTGATAAAAATTTTTGCCAAAAAAGTTGCACCAGTATATTAAAGCACAAAATCGCCGGTATTGCAACAGCCTTTTTATATATATTTGTTTGTATTTGTGAACAAACACCGTGCTTTATTGACAACAGAGAACAGAAATGCTATATTAGCAGTGACAAATCAGAGATTACGGAGACAGAGAAAATGAAAACAATATGGCTTGTTGTACCGTGCTATAACGAAGAAGAAGTTTTACCGGAGACATCAAAGCAGCTGAAGAATGTCATGAGCTCAATGATCGAAAACGGTAAAATATCGCCGGAAAGCAAAATAGCTTTTGTCAACGACGGATCGAAGGATAACACATGGAATATAATAAGCGCCCTTTGCACCGATGACGGCATTTTTGCCGGAATAAATCTTTCCCGCAACAAGGGGCATCAGAACGCTCTGCTCGCGGGACTTATGACCGCGAAAAAATACGCTGACGCCGTGATAAGCCTCGACGCCGACCTCCAGGACGATGTCAACGCCATTGAAAAGATGGTGGACAACTTTATTGCGGGCGACGATATAGTTTACGGTGTGCGCTCTTCGCGCAAAAAAGATACATTCTTCAAACGCTTTACAGCCGAGGGATTCTATAAATTCATGGCGGCAATGGGGGTTGAGATAGTTTTCAACCACGCCGATTACAGGCTCATGAGCGCCGCGCTCTCGACGCTCTGAGCGAGTTTGACGAAGTGAATCTGTTCCTGCGCGGAATAGTGCCGCAGATAGGTTTCAGGACTTCTACCGTCGAGTATGAGCGCAAGGAGCGCCTTGCGGGCGAGTCGAAATATCCGCTGAAAAAGATGCTCTCGTTCGCCTTTGAGGGAATAACTTCGTTCAGCGTCAGACCGCTCAAAATTGCCACAACTCTCGGTATATTCTCTCTGCTCGTGTGCCTTGCAATGCTTATCTACTGCATCGTCAGCAAGGCGACAGGTCATGCCGTCGCGGGTTGGGCGAGTATAGGCGCATCCGTGTGGGCGCTCGGCGGACTTCAGCTGTTCATGCTCGGCATTATCGGCGAGTATGTCGGCAAGATATACACCGAGACCAAGCATCGCCCGAAATATATAATAGAGTCAATTATTATCGACCGCGAAAAGCTTGAAAAATAATTGATATGCCGCCAAAACTGTGGTAAAATGAAAGTATAAACAGGAAAGGAAGTTGTATTATGACCGAAATTACAAAAGATATGCTTATCGGAGATATACTTGACGCCGACAGAGGTACCGCAAAGTACTTCCTTGAGATGGGTATGCATTGCCTCGGCTGCCCCGCTTCCAGAGGTGAGAGCGTTGAGCAGGCGTGCATGGTCCACGGCGTTGATGTCGATTCACTTGTTGCCGAGATCAACGAGTATCTCGCTTCCAAGTAAATGATCGTGCTTTCACCCCGCCTGAAAACGGCGGCTGATATGGTGCGCAAGGGCGTGGTCGCTGCCGATATCGGTACCGACCACGCCTATCTTCCGTCATACCTTGTCCTGAGCGGTATCTGCCCGCGCGCGCTCGCCTGTGACTTACGGAAAGGTCCGCTTGAAAACGCGGCGGAGACGCTCGAACATTGGAACATTGCGGATAAAATAACTCTGCGTCTCTCCGATGGACTCGACGAGCTTTCGGCGGGCGAGGCGGATGATATAATAATGGCGGGAATGGGCGGAATACTCATCGCCAAACTGCTCGAGCGCACCGAGTGGGTAAAAAATAAAAACATAAGGCTGATACTTCAGCCGATGTCCCATGCCGAAGAGGTAAGATTGTTTCTCTGCAATAACGGCTTTGATATAATCGAAGAGCGCACCTGCCGCGATGACGGGCGCATATATTCAGTCATATGTGCCGAATATTCGGGAAAAATAGAAGCTTTCCCTCAGGGTTATGAGTTCTACGGAAAGCTTGATCCAAACGATGATATCGCGCGAAAACTCGTTGAGAGACAGCATAAGCGGCTGAAAATACGCGCGTCGTCTCTGCGCGAAGCGAACTTCAAACTCGACGAGGCGGAGTACTGTGAAAAGGCCTGTCTCGGCATGGAAAGTTTTTTGAACGGAGGAGAAAAGTGATGGCTGTTGTCGGTGATATTTATAACGCTCTTGATGCGTTCTGTCCGTTTGATGTCCATGAGCAGTGGGACAATGTCGGTCTGCTCGTCGGCGAAAGCTCGGCGCAGGTCACAAGGGCTGCCGTTGTGCTCGATATAACGCCAGATGCCGTTGAAAGAGCGCACGAAGCCGGGGCACAGCTTATAATAAGCCACCACCCGGTCATATTCCATCCGATAAAAAATCTCGGCGCGCACGACCCTGTATATTTGTTGGCAAAATACGGCATGAACGCTATCTGCGCCCATACAAATCTCGATTGTGCGGACGGCGGCGTCAACGATGTTCTGGCGAAGTGCTTAAGGCTTGAAAATGTTCGCAAGATTCCGTCCCCGAATGCCGGAACAATGCTTCTCAGAGCGGGCGAGCTCAAAGAAGAGCTTTCGCCAAAACAAATTGCGGAGCTTGTCTCGCAGAGACTCTGCTGCCATGTGCGCTATTGCGACGGCGGCAGAAGCATAAAACGAGTCGCCCTGTGCGGCGGCGCGGGCGGCGAATTCTTCTCCGATGCGCTCGCGTTCGGCTGTGAAGCGCTTGTCTCCGGCGATGTTGCGCACCACGAATTTTTGGGTGCGTCCGCTGCGGAGTCACTCTTGTTGCCGCCGGGCATTTCGAGACCGAAAATCCTGTAGTCAAAACAATTTTTGATTATCTTGAAAAGACTGTCTCAGGAGTCGACTTCTTTATTATTCCCCAGCAGTCTCCGACCCATTTTATCTGATATATTAGTCTGGAGTTTTACTTATGCCGCTTGACGGATTTACATTGCATTTCTTAACAGAAGAGCTTCGCCGCGATATCGTCGGATGCCGTGTCGAAAGGTGCATCAGCCCTCAAAAGATGAGCTTGTCATGCATCTGCGTGACAGAAACGGCGCGAAGAAGCTCTTTCTCTCAGCGTCCGCAAACAGCCCGCGCGTCCATCTGACTTCACGCGCGCCGGAGAATCCGGCAGTGCCGCCGATGTTCTGCATGCTCATGCGAAAGCATCTGACGAGCGCACAGATAACCGATGTGCGCCAGAACGGGCTTGACCGCGTGTTCGCGATAGATTTTTCTGCCACAAACGAGCTCGGTGACAAAGTCGCGCTCACGCTCTACGCCGAAATTATGGCGAAGCACAGCAACTTGATTCTCGTCTCGGAGTCGGGGAGAATAGTCGATGCCGTCAAGCGTATCGACTGCACTCAGTCCTCCGTAAGGCAGATACTGCCCGGCGGCGAATATCATGACCCGCCCGCACAGAATAAACTGAGCCTGCTCGAAGAGACTGCCGAAAAGACCACCGAAACCGTGTTCTCTTTCTCTTCAAAGATGCTCTCGTCCTCGCTGCTCGGCTGCGTCGAGGGCGCGTCGCCGCTCATATGCCGCGAGATAGCGGAGACGAGCGGGGGAGATGTTCAAACCGGATGTGCCGACGAAGCACAGCGTGAGCGAGTATGCGCCGCACTTGAGAGCATAAAAAACAGGCTTGATTCGAATTTCGGCAAGCCGACTATGCTCAAGGACGAATCCGGCAAGCCGTTCGATTTCTCTTTTGAAGAGATATATCAGTACGGCACGGCGTATACATCCGAGAGCTATGACAGCTTCTCACAACTTCTCGATGAATTCTACAGCGAGCGCGACAGAATAGACCGCACGCGCCAACGCTCGTCCGATCTTCAGAAGCTTCTGAGCAACGCAACTTCGCGAATAAGCCGCAGACTCAACAATCAGCGCGCCGAGCTTGCCGCCTGCGCCGATAAAGATGAACTGAGGATAAATGCCGAGCTGATAACCGCATATCAGCATACGCTCGGCAAGGGCGTGCCGTTCTACGAAGTGGCGGACTATTATAACGAAAACAAGCCTCGCCGTATAAACGCCGATCCCGCGCTCTCTCCGAGCGCAAACGCGCAGAAGTATTATAAAGAATACCGCAAGGCAAAGACGGCGGAGCAGATGCTCGCAACGCTCATTGAACAGGGCGAGGCGGAGCTCCAGTATATAGATACTGTCTCCGACGCGCTTAGCCGCGCTTCGGGCTTCGGCGAGATAAACGAGATCCGCGCCGAGCTTGCGGCGTCCGGATATATAAAGAGAAAGAGCGTCCAAAATAAAAAAGGTCTGCAGAAGCCGAGCGCTCCGATGGAGTACCGGTCCACAGACGGATTCAAAATTTTGGTCGGCAGAAACAATGTGCAGAACGATAAGCTCTCGCTGAAAACCGCCGCAAAAGGCGATATGTGGCTCCATACGCAGAAGATACCCGGCTCACATGTCATAATCTGCGCCGAGGGTATGGAGATACCCGACTCGACGCTCGAAGAGGCGGCGCGCCTCGCGGCTTATCACAGCAGAGCGAGGGAATCGTCAAATGTGCCTGTTGATTATACGCGGGTCAAGAATCTCAAAAAGCCCGTCGGCGCGAAGCCCGGCAAGGTTATCTATCATGTGTATAGCACGGCTTTCGTGACTCCCGACAGCGCCGAGGCGGAGAAACTTGCCGTCAGGGTATGAGCGATGAGCCAGAAAATACCGCTCAGCGGAGCGGGCAGAAAATATAAATAATCCCTGTACTTTTCCGGCAGTGCAGATTGAATGTCACTGCGTCTTTTCGTTTATATTGAGTTCGAGCTTTTTTTCGTTATGGGCGAGTGCCACCGTGCTGCCGCTCTCTCCCATAGCCATGTGCCGCGAGTTGCCGCCCGCATATGATATCCCCGCCGCGAGCCCGGTCATGCTCAGAATGAGTATGCAGCTTATCATAAATCGCTTCGCGGTGACTGTGAACGTTTCTGCCTTTTTATTTTTGCGCCTTTTCATGGAATACCTCCGTTCTGCGGGAAGTATTCCCTTTTTTATGCGGAATATTCGTCGAGCAGCTTTGCGATGGCTGTGCCGACAAGTCTGCCGGAATATGCGGCCTCTTCGAGCGTGTTTGCGTCGCTGCCCATTTCGAGCAGAAGATTGCAATGCGACAGGTTCATATTGTATTTGCGCTGCGAAAACAGAATAGGTCTCATCAGTCCGGGATACATCGTCTCGCAGGTCTGCTGCAATCTTACCGCAAAGCGCAGATTCTGCTCCCAGTCGGGGAAGTCTTTGACCTTGCCCTCCTGCGCTCCGGTGATTATCATGATTTGCGCCGCCTTTTTGCCGTTTATCTCTGCGGTAGGCTTTATCTTGTTGCCGTTGCTCAGATGTATCGCGTCGCGGTGGATATCGAGCACGACTTGAATCGATGGATATTTCTTGAGATAAGCCTCGACATTGACTTTTGAGTGGTCGTATGCGCCGGTGTATTTTCTGTCGTGTATTTCTGTGTCGTGGATTACTTTGTATCCGGATTTTTCGAGCATTTTCACTATCTCGTCGCCGACGCGCACCATGTTTCGACTTTTGTCCTCTCCGCGCCCGGTGTAGCTGTTAGTGTAGAATCCGCGGCCGAGCATCTCATAGCCCTCGGTCGTGTGCGTATGGAAAATGAGCACGGCGGGCTGCGATTTGTCGACGGCTTTCAAATCAATCGGCTCGTTCAGAACTTTTTCTATGTTTATTGATTTTGTCTGCGTCGTGTTTTTGACGCAGATGTTTTTGTATGTGTTGGTCGCGTTGGCTTTTCCGTATTTTGTTTCAACTATCTTGCCGTCGCCTTTTTCGGAACTGTGCTTCGATTCAAATTCCGCCATCGCCGCTAAAATATCCGGGGGTGTCGCCGCGATGTCGAAGCTCTTTTCCGTTTCGCTCGCTTTCTCTTCCGATTCCGGCGCGTTTCTGCTCTGTACTGTGGCGCTCGCCTGAGCTTCGCTCTCTGTGGTCTCTGTTTTGTCTTTGACGGAAGGGGAGTTCTCTTTTATGTATTCTATCCCGCCTTCGGGCATGGCAAGTCCCGCGCTTATCAGCGCAAGCTTCGTTCCGCCGACCCCGAACAGCAGCAGCGACGCGTGAGAATGACCGTTATTGCGAGGGCAGGCAGCCCGCCGGTAAACGACGGCAGACGGAATGTGCGGTATATTTTTGTCTTTCTTCCTTTTTTCATTTCGATTATCGCGCCTTTCATCATGCTGTGAAAATTATATGATGAAATTTCCGCGGTTATGTTAGTTTGACTTTAATAAGAGTGAATATTCACTGAATGGTATATTGTAATTGTGAATAAACAGTTAACAAGCAGCGCTACGAATTACAAAGATATATTTATATCAGAATTAAAATGACGAGTTTTCAACAGTTTCCACACAGTTATCCACATTGTCAAGTGATTTGCTTTACACTTTTGTTATATTCATCGGCGCTGAATAATATCCGCAATATTCATTTATCCCGCCCATTCCTGTTTGATAAAAGAATATTTCCGAGAGGGTGTTCATGCGCCGCGAAGCTATAAAAAGAAAAATAAGCGCCACCGTCAGCACGGCTGCGGCAGTCCACATTCTGATTATTTTTTCGTTCGGATTTTGCCGCATATTTCTCCCGTCCTTTCTCTTTTGCTATTCTCTGCACGGTATTCGGCAAAATTCAATGTAAAATATTACTCTTGACGAAAGCATAAAAAAGATATATAATATGTTTGAACAAATGTTCGAATTAAGGGGGCGAACACCGATGGGCGACAGGGTTATTCTGCACTGCGATCTCGATAACTTTTTTGCCTCGGTGGAGTGTACCTTCAGACCCGAACTGCGCGATGTGCCGATGGCAGTCTGCGGCAGTGAGAGTGACAGGCACGGAATAGTGCTCGCGAAAAATCAGCTCGCCAAAAAGGCGGGCGTGAAAACCGCGCAGACCGTCTGGCAAGCGCGCTCGATTTGCCCTCAGCTCGTCTGCGTGCCGCCGCATATGGATAAATACCGCGAGTTCTCCGTCCTCGCAAGACAAATATATCTAAGATATACCGACCTCGTTGAGCCGTTTAGCATTGACGAGTGCTGGCTCGATGTGACCGGCAGCGCTCTGCTCTTCGGCTCGGGGGAGGAGATAGCGCAAAGAATCTCCGCCGATATGCAAAACGAACTCGGGATAACGGTCTCGATCGGCGTCAGCTTCTGCAAATTTTTCTCAAAGCTTTCAAGCGATATCAATAAGCCGAACGGCATATTCTCTGCAAAGCGCAGCGACTATAAAGAAAAGCTCTATCCGCGCCCGGTGACGGAGCTCATGGGCGTCGGCGGCTCAACGCGCGACAAGCTCTTTTCGGTCGGCATATTTACTATCGGCGACCTCGCCGCCGCATCAAATGAACTTGTCAAGCAACTGCTCGGCAAGCCCGGAGATTATCTTTTGAAGGCCGTCCGTGGACTTGACTGCGATCCTGTCCGCCGTTACGGCGATAAGCCTGCGCCAAAAAGCATCGGGCGCAGCGTGACTCTGCCCGAAGATGTTACAGACGCTCTGCGCGTGCGCGGAATTTTCGCCGAGCTTGCCGATGATATATCCTCGAAGCTGCGCGCGAGGGGATGCTCGCCGGTGCGGTTCAGGTGCAGATAAAAGACAATACTTTCAAAACCTCGCAGTATCAGAAAAAGCTTTCAAATCCGACCCGCATCGCCGATGAGCTTCTTTCGGCGGCGATAGCTTGTTCGCTCGAATAACGCCCTGCGCGTGCCCGCGCGCCTTGTCGGCATAACCGCTTGCGACCTTGTCGGCGAGGATGAGGGCTTTCAGCTCTCATTTGACTTTGACCAGACTCACGCCGACAGCATGGAACAGCTCGGCAGCCGCGTAGACGGTCTGAGGGACAAGTACGGTAAACAGATAATCAGGCGCGCGTCCCAGCTCAATAGTGAGCAAAAAGAACTAAAAGATGAAAAATAGTTATATTTTCATAAAATCCACGCCAAAAAATGATGAAATTGCACGAAAAAATGTTGACAAAATTTTTAAATTTGTTATTATAAACCTAATGATGCTTATCAAAGGAGTGGAATATGGATCGCGATCTCGGCAAATTCAGCGATGAACAGCTCTGCTCTATGGCTGCCTCGGGCGATGATTCCGCAATGGCGGAGCTCATCAGCCGTATAACGCCGCTCGCCGGCGCAAAGGCCGCAATGTACAACAACGGCGATATCCACAGGGACGATCTTTTTCAGGAGGCATGATAGCCTTCATAACGGCGGTCAATACCTATGACCCGAAGAAAAACGCGTCATTCAGAACATATGCCGCCGCGTGCATCAATAACCGTATTATCTCCGTGCTCAGAAGCAGAAACGCACAGAAAAATATCCCGCAGGACATGATGCAGAACATTGATGACGGGGAAGAGGTTCAGGACTTCTCCGCCGACCCGCAAAATATATATTCCGCGCAGGAGGACGACGCAAGGTTTGAGGATCTGCTCAGCGAAAAGCTGACCGATTTCGAACGCCGCGTTCTTACTCTCAGAGCGGAAAAGCTGAGCTATGAAGAAATAGCCGAGCGCTCGGCACCAACCCGAAAGCTGTTGACAATGCTCTTCAGCGCATAAGGCGCAAACTCGCTTCCGACAGCCGTCGGTAATCGCAAATACATCCGACCGGCGCTGTTCAGATAAATGCCCGCGTAGCTTAAAAGCAGAGCGTTGAAGTTCAAAGGCGGCGGTGCGATTCCGTCCAAGGGCGACTATACTATCAAGTGAGGTTAGACAAATGTACGAAGACAAGACTCTCATCTGCAAAGACTGCCATAAGGAATTCGTTTTCACGGCCGGCGAGCAGGAGTTCTATGCTGAGAAAGGCTTTGTAAACGAGCCGCAGCGCTGCAAGGCTTGCCGCCAGGCGAAGAAGGCAAGCACGATGTATGAGGCAGTTTGCGATGATTGCGGCGGAGTCGCAAGAGTCCCTTTCAAGCCCAGCGAGGACAAGCCTGTTTATTGCAGCGCTTGCTTTGAGAAGAGAAAGAACAACGCATAAGGATATTTTAATATAGTTCTATGCAAACGGAGCAGGGCGGTTTATACCGTCCTGCTCCGTTTTTGTGCTTTATTTGTGCGCAGAGGTTATTTGCTTCGGTGCTTTTTTATTTCAGCCTTTCTTCAAAATCAACTATGCGGCAGTTTGAATATCTCTTGAGACATTCGTCAAATCCGCAGCTGAGAAAATCCGAATCGTGGCAGTCGGAGGAGAGAATGAATTCGCCGCCGCGCTCGGTGATGTATTCGGCAATGTCCAAAGCGGGGTAGGAAGTCACGCGGCAGTTTCTTGCGATAGCTCCGGTGTTTATCTCAAACGGCACTTTGAGCTTCAGCAGCTCGTCTGCGGCTGCCTGCCATGCCTCAATATATCGCGGGTCTTTCGTCGAAAACAGGCAGTCGTTCTCGTTGAACTTGGTCACAAGATCAAAATGCCCGATGAACGACGGATTTATTTTCTCTCCGAGCTTCGCGACATTTTCATAATACGCCTGCGAAAAGCTTATAAACGAGCCGCCGAAATATTTGTTGACATAGTCGATTTGGTGCTGCGCCGGCGACTCGTCAACGGGAACATAAACATCTCCCGCCTTCACATAATGAACCGAACCGATTGTGTAGTCAAATTCAGACAGGTCAGTTTCGTCAGTGTAAAGATCGGCTTCAAGACCGATGTATATCCTGATTTTGTCCGCGTATTTTTCGCGCAGGGCTTTGAGCTCGTTTATATATCTGCGCGTCTCGTCCGTCGTCATGCAATATGACGGGTCAATCGATGTGTGCGAATGTCCGGAGAATCCGAGCGCCGTGAAGCCCTGATTTATTGCGGCAAGAATCATTTCCTCTGCGGTGTTCTTCCCGTCGCAGTATGTTGTGTGAGTGTGAAAATTTTTCAGTTCCATGTCTTTGCCATTACTTTCTGAGTGATCTGTTTATTGCGCAGAGTA
>ENA-OQCP01000063-OQCP01000063.1-human-gut-metagenome-genome-assembly--contig:-NODE-63-length-37908-cov-2.286652_pt1 | contig 37908 bp, 59 predicted proteins | sample MGYA00242760_ERZ504583 | MGnify/ENA primary metagenome ERZ504583 (study PRJEB26092, sample SAMD00036308) | human gut metagenome | host: Homo sapiens | study: EMG produced TPA metagenomics assembly of...
TTGAAGTTCATCTCAACGGCGCACTGACCCTTGCACGATGGACGGCGCGAATGTCGAGATCAGCCAGCAGGTCGGCAACGACAATATCTACATCTTCGGTCAGACCTCCGATCAGGTCATCCACCGCTACAACGCCGGGGACTATATTGCTGCCCAGTGGTATGAGGGCGACCCCAACATCCGCCGCGCCGTGGATTTCCTGACCAGCCCGCAGATGCTGGCCGCCGGGCATGAGGAAAACCTCAAGCGCCTGCAGAATGAGCTGATCCACAAGGATTGGTTCCAGACCCTGCCGGACTTCAACGCCTATGTGGTGCGCAAGGGACAGGCGCTCAGCGACTACGCCTGCGACCCGATGGGCTGGCGGCGCAAGTGCCTTATCAACATTGCTAAGGCTGGCTTCTTCTCCAGCGACCGCACCATTGCGGAGTACGACCGCGACATCTGGCATCTGGGCAAATAACACCAAATCTGCTAAGAGGCATCGCTTTTCCGGCGATGCTCTTAGTTGTTTTTGCTTGAGATTGTTTCCCTATGACGGTCACAGCGTTTTGAAGCGGGTGGGGGAGATGCCGTATTCCTGCTTGAAGGCCCGGTAAAAGCCGGAATAGTCCGAAAAGCCCACGGATTCAGCCACAGTATCCAATGCGGTGCCTTCCTTGATGAGAGTCTTAGCAGCAATAAGCCGCCGCTGGGTCACAAAACGGTAGTAGCTGACCCCCATACGCTTGCGGAACAGCTGGCTGACCGTGCTGGCGCTGACATGAAACTGGCGGGCCGTGTCATCCAGCGTGATATGCCCGGCAAGATGATCCTCGACATAAGACATGATCTCGTCCAGCAGTTCCCGCTTTTCAGCAGCGGCTGGGCAACGCGCCCGCCGCCGAAATCCCGCCGCAGCGATACAAACAGCTGCAGGGTATTGGCAAATACCGCAGCCTCCCAGCCCGGCTCTGCGGCCGTATACTCCCGCACACCGCGGCGGAACGCAGCCTCATAGGCGGCGATGCTGTCGGTGGGCAGATCACCGGTGCGCAGCATACAGGGCAGGCGGTTCAATTCGTCCAGATCCGGCCATTGTGCGCGCAGCAGCTCCACACAGGCGGGACTGACCCAGACAACGATACGGGCGTACTTTTCCTGCAGGCGTTCAAGAAACAACGGCCGATGGCTGACACCCGGCGCGATAAGCAATATATCCCCGCGCTGTATCCGGTAGCGGCGGGTGCCGATCAGATATTGCAGGTTGCCGCTGCGGATAAATATGATTTCATAGTAGACATGGCTGTGCAGCCCCACCACATCCTCCGTGGTGCTTATATCCTCCTGCGTCTGCACCAGTGGGTCGTCCATCTCAATTTCCTGATAAAAGTTTCCCGAGTTGAAATGCAGCATCTCCAGCAGCTTTTCCTGCCGCTCCCGATTGCCGGAGTTCTCTCCCATGACGATGCCCAATGCCCGGGCCTGCCGTGCGATTTCGTGCAGCTTCACAAAAATTATCCTCTCTCTTTGTGTAATTCAGATATAGTATACAGTAAAATTGCTGGATTTGCAATATTGATTGTCATTTTTGCAATTTATATTTCCGTTTTTGCACTGTATAATAAGGACAACAAAAGCAGGTATGTGTTGCGGCATCCTGCACAGGAATTGTAACCCGTATCCAAAAAGGAGGATATTATGGCAAAGACAAAGACCCCGAGCGGTCTGTCCGTGAAACACAAGATCGGCTACGCCTGCGGTGACTTGGGCGGCTGCATGACCTTCGCCCTGATGGGCTCCATCGTCACCCGTTACTACACGAATGTTCTGCAGGTCAACACCGTTGTGCTGGCTACGATGCTGCTGGTCTGGAATGTATGGGACGCCGTCAACGATCCGCTGATGGGCGCCCTGATGGACAAGGTGTTTGCAAAGCACCACGGTCAGGGCGGCAAATTCCGCCCCTGGCTGCTCCGCTCCGCCCCCTGCGTGGCGATCACCTTTATCATCTTCTTCACGGTTCCCTCCTACTTCAAGGGCGTCACGATGCTGGTCGTGCTGTTCTTCTGTAAGATCCTGTATGAAGGCTTCTACACGATGTTCAACATCCCGATGGGCTCGATGCTGTCCGCCATGGCAGATACCGACGGCGAGCGCGCCGCCCTGTCCAGCGCCCGCGGCTTCGGCAGCATGATCGGCAACATCATCCCGATGATCATCATGCCCCAGCTTCTTGCCAAGTTCGGCGATACCAGCAAGGCCTTCGGCATCGGTGCGACCCTCTGCGCCATTGTCGGCTTTGCGTTCTGCATGCTGCACTATGCCTGGACTGAAGAGCGCCATGTCAGTGTTGCCCCCAGCGAGAGCAATGACAGCGTTAAGCTGACCGACATTCTGAATGTTTTCCGCGTAAACCGGCCGTTTCTGGCGCTGTGCATCCACGGCATCTGCATCTGCACGATGCAGTATGTCAGCAGCACGCTGGGCACCTACATGTACGGCGATGTACTTGGCAACATCGGTATGATGAGCATGGCCAGCGCCGTGAGCATGCCTCTTGGTATTCTGGCACTGATCATCACCCCAAGATCGCCGACAAGGTGGGTCTGGAGCGTATGATCGCATCTGCCTGCTGACAGCCTCCGCCATCTACTTTGTGCTGTTCGGCGCACTGATGGTTGTTTCCGTCCCGGCAATCGCCTACATGCTTATCAGCTCCATCGCATTGGGTCTTGCCAGCGTGTCCATCTACATGCAGTGGGGTCTGGTCGGTGAGGCCATCGACTACAACGAGATGATCACCGGCAAGCGCACCGAAGGTTCCATCTACGGCACCTTCAACCTGACCCGCCGCATCGGCCAGACTGTGGGCAACTCCGCCGCCGTGCTGGCGCTGGCTGGATCGGCTATCAGGCCGGTGCTGCCACCCAGACCGCAGCGCCCTGACGGGCATCAAGGCACTGGTCGTGTTGATCCCCGCTATCTTCATTCTGGGCAGCTGGATCGCCTTCCGCTTTGTCTGGAACATCACCCCTGATGTGCGCGCCAAGATGGCCGCTTTCAATCCGGCAAGGAAACCCCTGCCGCTGAATAACGCCTGATCCCGGGGCTGTGCGGCAATCCTGCGCAGCCCCTTTCCTGATTGGAGGTAACGACTATGAGAACTCGTATTTTGCCGAAGATGCTCAACAGCGAGTCGAGGAATATCTGCAGCATAACGACATCATCATTGTGCCGGTCGGCACGGTCGAGATGCACGGCGGCTTTCCACTGGACAGCGAGACCGTCATCAGCGAGGCATACGCTGCGGATGGCCGAGGCCTGTGACGGCCTTGTGCTGACCGGACTCCCGTATTTCTATGCCGGGGCGACCGCCTCGGGCCGCGGCACTGTGCAGGTCAGCGTGCGGCAGGGGATAGACTACCTGTCCGCCATCGCCCACAGTCTGCTGCGTCAGGGCTTCAAGCGGCAGATTTACATCAGCTTCCATGGCCCTGCCCACATGACCCTGCAGCCCCATGGTGCGGGATTTCTTTGATGAGACCGGCGTCCCCATCCTGTATATGGACCTGAGCCAGCAGCTAGGCAAACTGGCCAAGGATCTGTTCACCTCGATGGACTGTTTCCACGCCATCACAGTCGGGGCATACCAGATCATGGGCCGTTTGGAGGATATTCCGCTGACCACGGCGTATGCGGAGCCGATGCAGCAGAGCTGTGCGCCGTTTAATGATCTGTTCGGGCTTGCGTATCAGAGTGCAGCCATCGGTTATTGCTTTGCCAAGCAGAGCGACCATATGCCGACCACCGCCATCCCTGATGAGGCCGCCCGCCAGCGCCTTGCCGATGAGGGACAGTCCATTCTTGAAAAGGCTGTAGCCGCCATGGATATGCCCCATGTGGTGGAGCAGATGCGCAAGCTGGAAGACTACAACAACGAGGTAGAAAAGACCCACCCCTGGATGCCCAGTGCCTACAACAAAAAGGAGAACTGATCTTATGAGCGAGCAAAAGTATCTGCGCGAGACCCCCTGCGGCACGATCTGCGGCACCGACTGCCAGTGGCCCGGCGTGGCTGCTACAAGGGAATCCGCTACGCCACAGCCGAGCGCTGGGCTTACCCCGAGGCTGTGACCCACTGGGACGGCGTCTATGATGCTACAGCTACGGTGCCTGCTGCTACCAGCCGCGCTCCTTTTACAACGAAGCCGATATGCCGGAAAAAGCCTTTTATTATAAGGAGTTCCGCCTCGGCGAGACCTATGCCTACAGCGAGGACTGCCTTTTTTTGAATATCTGGACCCCCGCCGATGCCGGGCCGGAAAGCAAGCTGCCGGTCATCTTCTACATTCACGGCGGCGGCTTCAGTGGCGGCTGCGGCCACGAAAAGCACTTTGACGGGCCCGAGTGGCCCACCAAGGCTGCGTAGCCGTGACCATCAACTACCGCCTTGGCCCTCTGGGCTTTGTCTGTCTGGATGCGCTGCAGCAGGAGGCCGGCCACACCGGCAACTATGCGCTTTTTGACCAGCTGACGGCCCTGCAGTGGGTGCGTGCCAACATTGCGGCCTTCGGCGGCGATGCCGACAACATCACCATCATGGGGCAGAGCGCCGGTGCGATGAGCGTGCAGCAGCTCTGCCTGAGCCCGCTGACGGAAGGTCTGTTCGCCAAGCAGTTATGAGCAGCGGCGGCGGTGTCTCGAAGATGCTGACTGCCAAGCCCGCGGCAGAGCAGTATGGTTTCTGGAACGCGGTCATGGAAAAGGCAGGCTGTGCCGATCTGGATACGTTCCGTAAGCTGCCCGCTGCAGAGCTGTTTACAGCATGGCAGGCTGCCAAAAAAGAGTGCAAGAACAGCATGTCGGCCAATGGTCCGGTGCAGGACGGTGTATTTATCTGCAAGCCCGCCACCGAGGTAATCGCAGCAGGGGAGCAGCGGCATATTCCGTATCTTATCGGTATGACCAGTCAGGACATGATGCCTCCCATCCTATATAAAATGGCAGGGGACTGGTGCCGCACGCAGGCAGCGCAGAATGGCCCGGCCAGCTACGAATGGTTCTTTGACCGTCAGCTGCCCGGTGATGCCTGCGGTGCATGGCACAGCAGCGATCTCTGGTACTGGTTCGGCACGCTCGACCACTGCTGGAGACCCTTCACAGCCCAAGACAAGGTGCTGACGCAGATGGTGAGCTACCTCACAAACTTTGCAAAGCACGGTGACCCCAACGGCACCGATGTACCTGTCTGGCTGCCTATTGATGCAACACAGCACAAGGTTCTGCGTCTGGGTGAGCAGCCCGCCCGCATGGGCAGCGCCTCAATGCCGAAATTGGTCTGGACGATGCTGACCAACAAAGCGGTCGGCGAATAACCGCTGCATAAGCAATGCGCACACGACTCTGAGAATTGTGTGCGCATTGCTTTTTGTATTCCTACTAACAAAAAAGCCGTATGCCGGCAATTCCGGCATAGGCAATGGGATGCTATACGGGATTTTACTTCTTGATCTTGATCAGCTGGGCGTTGATGCTGTTCAGGAACTTGTCGCCCAAGGAGGAATCGGGCATCATCTCGCACATGACCTTGGGGCTCATCTTCTTGAGCATATCCCACATGCCGACACCCGGCTCGATGGAGAAGTTGGTGGTCAGCTTAACGGCTTTTGTCACGATGGCAAAGGCTTCCTCATTGTGGGACAGCTCGTCCAGACTGTCGTTGACATTGTAGCAGCCTCGGGGAATTCCATCGGGGCATCCAGATCCAGGCTGCTACCTGCTGGAACCAGTTGGCAACACCCTCGACATGTTCGGCGAATTCGGGCAGGACGTAGCTGGCGGGTTCCTTCTCGACCTTTTCCAGTGTGATGCAGTCGCGGGCATCCTCGGTGATGGCCATCAGGGTGTTGAAGCCGGGCTGCAGGGCAACCTCAAAGCGGAAGATACGGTGAGCCTGCTGCTTGCCGATCTCCTTGCCGTTCAGGAACAGCGTTACTTCGTCCTGATTGGAGTAGACCTTGACCTCGATGGTCTCACCGGCGCGCTGGGCGTAGCGGCGGCCCACAATGTGAACCATCGGCTCCTTGAACCAGTACGCCTGATAGAGGTAGAAGCTCTCCTTGCGGGTCTTGCGGTCGATGGTGACCAGACCCTTGTTGTTGCGGCCGCCGACGCCGCCCTCGTTACGGGCTGCGCAGCCGAAGTCGAACATATTCCAGACATGGGTGGACCAGATCCAGGGGCGATCCTCAAAGACCTGTGCCATATGCTCATGGTACATGGTCTGGTATTCCTCGCTGTAATCCTGCGCTGCGGGTTGCTGCTGTGCCAGTTCACGATGCCCTCACAGCCGTATTCGGACACGCCAAGGCAGATGTCGGGGTGCTCGGCATGGAACTTATCCAGCCACGGGCCGTTGTCCTCGATCTTGCCGCCGTACCAGCCAAAGTAGTGGTTGTAGCTTTCCAGATCGGTGATGTGGTGCATGGGGCCCTCGGTCGGGGTGTGGGAAACATGGGCGATGGTAGTCAGGCGGGTCGGGTCAAGCTCCTTGACCAGCTTCTGCAGGTCGTGATGGCGATCGACCAGCTCCTGACTGATGCCGCCGATGAGGATCTCATTGGAGATGCCCCAGAACATGATGGAGGGGTGGTTGTAGTTCTGAATGACCAGCTCCTTCATCTCCTGACGGCAATGCTCATGGGCAGCGTCACCGGGCTTGAATACGCTGATGAAGGGAATCTCGGCCCAGACAGCGAAGCCCAGCTGGTCGCAGGCATCGTAGAAGTCCTGACTGTGCTGATAGTGGGCCAGACGAATCGTGTTGGCGCCAGATCCTTGATGATCTGTGCGTCCTCGTAATGATCCTCAGCGGTCAGGGCATTGCCCTTGTACAGGCGGTCCTGATGGCGGGAAACGCCGCGCAGCGGGGTAGCCACACCGTTGATGGAGAAGCCGCCATCGGGCGTGACCGCAAAGCTGCGCACACCGGCGTTGAGGATGATCTCGTCATAGGTCTCGTTGCGGCGGTTCAGACGGGCGGTGACGGTGTAGAGGTTCGGTTCGTCCATGCTCCACAGAACGGCCTCGGGGACATGCAGGGTGACAGAAGTGTTGTCAGAGGGGCGCACGGCACCGGCGATCTCCCAGCCGTAGGGATCCTCAAGGATGTACTGGACGGTAAAGTCGTCGCCGGCATTGGTAACGAAGGCCTGCACGGTGAAGTCCGCGCCGCCGTCCTCGGTCGGCTTGGGGGTGACCATGATGCCGGGGCCGCCGTAATAGTCCAGATCAAAGTGGGTCTTGGGGACGCTGATGAGGTTGACACCGCGGTACAGGCCGCCGTAGAAGGTAAAGTCAGCGGAGGCAGGGTACATTGTGGGGGTATCCTCGTTGCTGACCTCAATGCTGATCTCATTGTCACCGGCAACGCAGAGGTCGGTGATGTCAGCGCGGAAGCAGGAGTAGCCGCCCTCATGGGTCACGGCGTCCTTGCCGTTGATGCGCACGGTAGCCTTCAGGGCTGCGGCGGGGATCTCAACATACAGACGGCCGCCGGCCAGCGGCTGGGTGGGCGCCTTGAAGGTGCGGGTGTAGACTGCGGTGGTGCGCAGATAGCTGCCGTTGCCGTCCATGCCGTCTACGGCGTTCCAGGTATGGGGCAGGTTGACGGTCTCGGTCTCACGCTCACCCTTGGGGAGGCTGAGGGTCCAGCCTGATTGAGGGAATACAGGTTTCTCATGAAAAAATCTCCTTTCGGTGTTTGCCTTAGGGGCTTTGTTCTTGTCTCATTCTGTAACCAGTGTACCATGAAAGCAGCAGGCAGGTAGAACATTTTTAAGACGGAATCGTATTTTTTGCTGTGATTTCTCACATTTTTTTGTATACAAGGTGAAGATCAATGGCCCAGCATCGCTTTCTTTTCGCGTCGGTATTGGGTCGGCGTAGTGCCGAGCTGTTTTTTGAAGATCTTGGTAAGTAGTTCACATCCAGAATACCGACTGCAGCAGCCACGGCGGCAATGCTGCGGTCGGTCGTAGCCAACAGCACAGCAGCACGGTCAACACGCTGGGAGTTGATGTAATCCACAATGGTGGTGCCGGTGTCCTGCTTAAAGAGACTGGACAGGTACGACGGGCTGATAAAGCACGTGCTCAGCGGTGTTTTCGATCAGCAGTTTGCCGAACGCCTCCCAATCAAACTGGGGATCCAATGCCTTGCGCAGACCATAGTCAAAGTCATCCAGCCGGCAAAGGGAGCAGCGACCCGCAGGCATTTGATATCATAACCGGTGGCCAGTCTTTTCAGCACAAGCAACGGATCCAACTGCATAAAAGACCCCTCACATCATAAATTTCTGCTTTCATTATAGCGGATACCGCCGTGCCTTGCAAGGCATACCAAACAACCGACCGCAGCGCAATTTTTGCATGCAGCGGTCGGTTGTTACAGGCATAGTTATTTTTTACGGTTGCGGTGTTCTGCTACATAGCGCATGATGGGCGGCATGACAACCGCCAGCAGAATCAGCACGGCCAGCACCCAGCCGCTTGGGGTCTCACGGTTGGCGCGCACATTGAAAAACGCATCAATGGCGTGCCAGATAGGGCCGTGCCTGCCGGTGTCCGCAATACCGTTTTCCTCCCGCAGAGAGTTACGCTTGCCGCGATGCAGCCGGGCATTATTATGAGTACGGCTTCGGCTTGTAATGAACGCCCATATAGAGTAGAATAATGATATCTGTGGCGGCATCGCAGCCAATGCGCGGTGCCGCCTTTTTGAAGGAGTGTTGTAAGTGACTGCCGCAAAAACCAAAGATATGGCACCGGCAGCGTATCCAAGCTGCTGTTGCAGCTCGCGCTGCCCGCCGTTGTGGCGCAGGTGGTGAACCTGCTGTATAACATTGTGGACCGCATTTACATCGGCCACATGGCTGATGTAGGTGCCGCCGCGCTGACCGGTGTGGGCCTGTTCACACCAATTCTGATGCTGATCACTGCCTTTGCGATGCTGTGCGGCTCCGGCGGTGCGCCGCGCGCCGCCATCGCCATGGGGCGCGGGGACAATAAAACTGCAGAAAAGATCATGGCCAACTGCTTTACGCTGCTGCTGATTCTGGCTGTTGTTCTGACCGCTGTGTTTTATCTGGCAGCCCCCAGCCTGCTGGTGCTGTTTGGTGCCAGCGCCAACACGCTGCCCTTTGCGCTGGATTATGCCCGCATCTATGTCTTGGGCAGTGTGTTTGTGCTGATCGTGCTGGGCATGAACCCCTTTGTTACCACACAGGCTTTGCCGCCTTCAGTATGCTGACCACCGTGATCGGCGCTGTATGCAACATCATTCTTGATCCGATCTTTATCTTCGTGCTGAATATGGGCGTGAAGGGCGCTGCGACCGCCACCATCATCAGCCAGGCCGTAGGCGCTCTGTGGGTGCTGAAATTTCTGACAGGGAAGCGCACAAAATTAAAGCTTCGTGCCAAGGATATGCCGCTGCAGCGGCGGATCATCCTGCCCTGCCTTGCGCTGGGCGTGTCCACCTTTGTAATGATTGCCACCGAGAGCATTCTGTCCATCAGCTTCAACTCGATCTTGCGCGCTACGGCGGGGATCTGGCCGTGGGCGCTATGACCATCATCACCAGCGTATCACAGCTTCTGTCCATGCCGCTGCAGGGCATCTGTCAGGGCGGCCAGCCGTTGATGAGCTTTAACTTCGGCGCTGGCAAGACCGACCGCGTGAAGCAGACCTTCCGGCTGCAGTTCGGCTTCTGCGTGGCGCTGGCGGCCCTGTTCTGGGTCGTCAGCATGCTGGCCCCGCAGGTTTTGGCGGGCGTCTTCACCACTGATCCGGAGCTTGTCAGCTACACGGCTTGGGCTATGCGCATTTATATGGCGGGCATCTTCTCCTGCGGCTTTCAGGCTCCTGCCAGCAAAGCTTTGTGGCACTGGGACAGGCTAAGATCAGCTGTTTATGGCCTGCCTGCGCAAGCTGATCCTGCTGATCCCTCTGATTTTTATTCTGCCGCACTGTATGCCCGACAAGGTTTTCGCTGTCTTTCTGGCTGAGCCGGTCAGCGACATTATCGCTGCCGCCGTAACGAGCATCGCCTTCTTCACCCGGTTCAATAAAATCCTCGCGGGCGCGCCGAAAAGCAATACGCAGCCGATGTAAGAGCGATACCGTAAACAAATGCTCTGCCAGCAGTAAAATACACGGCCTATTTCACCAATTCCATCCTGTTTCAGAATGCGGGCGGCCGCTATAATGGTAGCAACATCAGCAAGATAACCTGCTGATGCGGATGTTACCGCGGCCGCGGTTCAGCGGCCGGCGTTCTGAAGGAGGAACAAATCTATGGCTATCATCATTGCTGCAGCCGTGGCAGCGGCTCTCATCGTATTCTGCTTTCTCTGCTATAAGAAAGCCCCGCCGACCCAGGCGATCGTTGTGACCGGTCTCGGGCTGGCCCGCCCCAAGGTCGTATGCGGGCGCGGCGTTTTTGTCCTGCCCGTTGTGCAGCGCGCCGACCGACTGAATATGCGCCTTTTGAAAATTGATGTCAAGACGCCGGAAACGGGCGTCAAAACCAAGGAGGGCGTTTCTCTCTGGCTGGACAGCGTAGTCACTGTGCAGGTCTACAGCGAAAACTCGACCGTCTCGGATGATGAAGTTCGTGCAGCCGGGTATGATGACATCAAAAAGTACATCAACTCCCGCCAGCAGTCTGCGATCTCGAACTTTCTCGGAATGGACGAGGCACATATCAATGAAAAGATCAACGATGTGCTGCAGGCAACCTGCGTGAGATCGTCAGTGAGATGACGGTCGACCAGATCCTGACCAACCGCAAGCAGATGGCAGTCAGCGTGGTCGAAAACGCCCGCCCCGACCTTGCAAGATGGGTCTGGAGGTTGTGACTTTCAATGTGCAGGATGTCAAGGACGCTGTGGATGCGATGGGGCATAACCATGGTGTCATCGAGGCCATCGGTGTGGAGCAGGAGGAGCTTGTGAAAAAGCGTGCCTCGATTGCCAAGCCGAGGCTGAGCGCGATGTATCCTGCGCCAAGCTGCCGCCGCTATGGCCGCCAACGAAAAGGAAATCGAGGCCCAGACTGCCATTGCCAAGCGCAACAATGAGCTGGAGCTGGCAAAGTCCCAGTTGAAGGCCGAGGCCGACAAGGCTGCTGCCGATGCACAGGCCGCCGGTATGATCCAGACCAACCTGCGTGCCCGTGAGGTCAAGGAGTCCGAAGCAGACGCCGAGATCGCCAAGCAGAAAAAGATGGTCGATCTGGCCGCGCAGGAGCAGAGGTCCAGCAGCGCAAGCTGGACGCCGAGGTACGCAAGCAGGCCGATGCCGAGCTTTACCGCCGCCAGAAGGAGGCCGAAGCGCAAAAGTATGAGCCGAGCGCGCCGCCGAGGCTGCAAAGTTCGCCAAGCAGCAGGAGCCGAGGGCATTGCACTGGTCGGCCGTGCCGAGCCGAGGCTATCCGCCAGAAGGGTCTGGCTGAGGCCGAGGCGATGAAGCAGAAGGCGGAGGCCTACAAGCAGTACAATGATGCCGCCGTTGCCGAAATGATGATCAAGGTGCTGCCCGACATTGCAAAGAGTGTTGCTCAGCCCCTGTCTGCCATCGACAAGGTGTCCATCATCGGCGGAGACGCCGGCGGTGTGTCCGGTATTTCCGGCAATGTTCCGGTGCTGATGGCTCAGACCATTGAAGCCATGAAGGAGCCACCGGCATCGACATGAAGGAGATCGTCCGCGCCAACAGCATTCAGGCCAAGACCGACCGCAACATCAATGTGACGGGATTGGACAGTCTCAAGCCCGAGAGCCCCGAGAACAAAACCACCGAAGTGACGGCTGAATAAGCCGCGAGCTGCCCGGTTCAATCCGGGCAGGCTCTTTTTTGTTTGCGTTGGGGGGTATACCCCTCTCATGCGCAGACTGCACAAATCGAAGGACTGTTTTCCTGTGAAAGGCGACGAAACTTTTTTCAGTTCATGCCAAAAAACATGCATTTTGTGCAAAATGTGTGCCGATTTCAAGAAAGCATGGTATGCTACACTCACATCAAAGAGAGGACGACCCCGGCAGGGATGCTGTTTGAGCCCTGCCAAAGAAGGAGGAACCCAAATGTTGGAGATCACCCGCCTGACTGTGGAGCATCTGGCCCAAGGCTGTGTGACTGACTGCCCGGCGCCGCGCATCGGCTTCGCGGTACAAAGCGACCGCAATGATGCCGAGCTTACGGATGCCATTCTGCAGGTCGGCGATTGGAATGTTCATCTGCCCCGGGATGGCCAGACCGGCACCGCCTACAAGGGGCCGGCGCTGCTGCCCTTTACGACCTACGGAGTCCGGCTGACGGTCACCGATAATACCGGCGCAGCGCCGAGGCAGAAACCACCTTTGAAACCGGCCGCATGGAGACCCCCTGGCGCGGTCAGTGGATCAGCGACCCGGCCTTTACCTTTACCGAGGCCAAGGTCAGCCCCGTGCCTATGGTCTTTCGCAAAACGATCGAAACCGCAAAGCCCATTGCCCGTGCGCGGCTTTATGCAACCGCTATGGGCATCTATGAGGTAGAGCTGAACGGCCAAAAGCTGGGGCGGCAGTATTTTGCCCCCGGCTTTACAAGCTACAAGAGCTATCTGCAGTATCAGACCTACGATGTAACGGCGCTTCTGACCGGCCATGACACGCTGACCGCCACAGTGGCAGGCGGCTGGGCCGTTGGCAGCTTTGTCTTTACCCGCAAAAACCGCGTCACGGCCGACCGGCAGGCACTGCTTGCCGAGCTGCGTATCGAGTACGCTGACGGCAGTGTGGAGGTCATCGGAACCGACAGCAGCTGGGAGGTCACTGAGAACGGCCCCGTCCGTATGGCCGACCTGTATGACGGTGAAACCTATGATGCCACCCATAAGACAGATGGCTGGCACGCCGCTGCCCCCGAGACCCTGAAGATCACCCCCGCCATTACGGCAGAGTACGGTGCGCCGGTCACGGCCCATGAGGTGTTCAAGCCGGTGGCCGTCACTACCGCGCCGGACGGGGAAACGATCTACGACTTTGGCCAGAACTTTGCGGGCGTTATCCGCATATCGCTGCATGGCTGTGCCGGTCAGGTCATTACGGTGCGCCACGCCGAGATCTTGAACCCGGACGGCACACTGAATACGACCTTCCTGCGCAGTGCCAAGGCCACTGCAGCCTACACCTGTCGGGACGGTCAGCAGACCTACAGCCCGCGTTTCACCTATATGGGCTTCCGCTATGCGGGAATCAAGGGTGTAAAGCCGGAGGATGTCGAGGTAGAGGCGGTTGCCCTTTACTCCGATGTGGCACACGCCGGAGCCTTCCACTGTTCAAACGAGCTGCTCAACCAGCTGCAGTCCAACATTACATGGAGCGCAAAGTCCAATTTTGTTGATATTCCGACCGACTGCCCCCAGCGCGATGAGCGGATGGGCTGGACCGGAGACATCAATGTCTTTGCACCGACAGTACTATACAACTTTGAGTTGAGCCGTTTTCTTGAAAAATGGCTGCACGATGTCAAGGCCGAGCAGCGGCCGGGCGGCGGCATTCCGAACACAGTGCCCGTACAAGGCTACGGATTCCCGGCCACGATGCCTGAGATGGCAGTGGACTGGTGGGGCGATGCCTGCGTGAATGTGCCGTGGGCGCTCTACGAGGCGACCGGCAGCATCGACATTCTACGCACGATGTACCCCACAATGCAGAAATATGTCAAGGCTGCCGCTTCTGGGCAGGGTTCGGCATCGGAAAGCACCGCTATATCTGGCACACACCGTCCGTCCTGCACTTTGGCGACTGGGTCGCGCCGATGTGCAAGATGAGCCAGTGGCAGGCGCGCAGCAAATACACCGCCACGGCCAGCCTTTTTTACACCAGCAGCCGGTTGGCTGCGATTGCACGCATCCTCGGTAAGGATCAGGACGCCGCCCTTTACACGGATTTGAGCCGCAAGGTGGCAGATGCCTACTGCAGCGTATTTACGGACGGCAGCGGCAGGGTAAAGGACGAGTTCCAGACCGCCTATGTGCTGCCACTGTACCTGAACATCTTCCCTGAGAATGTCCGCGCCAAGGCTGCCGAAAACCTTGTGCAGCTCGTTGAAAAGAACGATTACAAGATCGGCACCGGCTTTCCCGGCACACCGTACATCCTGTTTGCACTGGCCGACAGCGGACATACCGACACGGCCTTCAAGATGCTGCTGAACACCCAATGCCCCGGCTGGCTGTATGAGTCAGAGTCGGCGCACAACGGTGTGGGAGCGCTGGGACGGCCTTGATGAGAATGGCGAGTGCCCCATCAGCAATGACGGCACTGACAGATGATCTCCTACAATCATTACGCCAGCGGTGCGGTGGGCGCTTTCCTCTACCGCCGCGTGCTGGGCGTTGAGCCGCTGGAGGCCGGGTATAAGCGTTTTCGCTTTGCACCGCTCATCGGCGGCGGTCTGACCGAAGCCGATGGCACCGTTGATACGCCTTACGGCAAGATACATGCAGAGTGGCAGCTTGCAGACGGTGTGATCACCGCCCGCGTGACGGTGCCGATGGGCACGGTCTGCAGCGTCTTACTGCCCGGGGCAGAGGAGCTTACCCTCGGCAGCGGCACACACGAAGTGCGCGGCAGCCTTTGAGCAAACCATGACCACAACTTATCAGATAAAGAAGGAGTGACCCCTCTCTTATGGCTACATCCAAATCCAATTTCTGGTCGTCCCCGCTGACGCGGTCCCGTATTACAAGCGATGATGTAAAAATGCCGGAAATGCTGCTCGGCTATTTTATTGGCCCGTTCGGCGCACTGCTTTCCTCCGGTATTTTCACAAGCATCCTGCAGAATTATTTCACCGATGTCCTCAAGCTGAATCTCGGTTTTCTGACCACGCTGCAGCTGATTTCGACCGTCTTAATCGTGGCGGCCAACCTCGTGGTAGGCCAGCTGATTGAGCGTACCCGCGCACTGGCCGGCAAGGCCCGCCCGTGGATTCTGCTCTCGGCGCTGACGCTTTCGGTCGCAAGCGTGCTGATGTTCGTTGTTCCCTTTGAGGCGCGGCCAAGATGGTCTGGATCGCGGTTGCCTATAACCTTTACTACGCCGTGGCCTATCCCATCTACAACACCGCCAACTCCACGATGATCCCGGTTTCGACCCGTGACAGCAAGCAGCGCGGCGCGCTGGCCTCCTTCACGAACATTGCGGGTCTGGGCGTCATGGGCTGCGGCTCGATGGTATTCCCGATGCTCGTTTCCTTCGCACTGAAGGAGGATCAGCACCTTTGGTTCGTTGCCATGCTGGCAGTGGCCATTTTCAGCGCGATCACAATTTATCTGCAGTTCCTTTTCACCCGTGAGCGTGTCACCGAGGAGGGCCGCGGCGAGGATGCCGCCCCGAAGAAGGCTGCCTCGCTGGGTGAGCAGCTCAAGGCTGTGACCGGCGACCGTATGTGGTGGATCGTCATGGCATTCTACATGCTGTTCCAGTGGAGCGGCGCGATGAAGAACGGCTCGATGAGCTACTACTGCAAGTGGGTGCTGGACAACACCTTCTTCGGCAATGCTGACGCCTGGGGTGCCTCGCAGAGCCTGCTCAGCATCATGGGCGCGATCCCGATGGCTGTGGCCGCCGTGTTTGTCGTGCCGCTGGCCAACAAATTCGGCAAGCGGACGGTCTGCGGCGTGTTCATGGCGCTGGGTGCTGTGGGCGGTGTTATCGCCGGCCTTGGCGGCGGTCATATCATTCCCGTTGCCATCGGCGTAGCGCTCAAGTGCTTGCTCGTCCCCGGCCTGCTACCTGATCCTCGCAATGATTGCCGATGTTATCGACCATATCGAATACCGCACCGGCATCCGCACGGACGGCCTGACGATGAGCATCTACAGCTCGCTGATGGTCGCAGCCACCCCCATCTGCAACTCGATTTTCAGCGCCATGCTCAACGGCAGCGGCTACAATCAGGCCGCTGATGTCGCGCTGGGCACCGCAGCCCAGACCGCCGGTGTACAGGCGGCCATCTCGGTCAGCTATATCTGGGTTGAAACGGTCTGCTACATCATCGGTGCCGTGATCCTGATTCTGTTCTGGACCGTTGAAAAGGACCTGCCCCGTGAGCAGCCGAAATCGCAAAGCGGAACAAGAAGTAATGCGGCAACTGGGGCGGTCAGGGGACTGGCCACCCTACCGCAACCACCCCTGTAGGCGGGCAGTCCTCTGCCCGCTGCCCCCCAGAAGTAACGCGCTCTACACGCGATTACGATATACACAAGGAGGAAAAACATGAGTAAGAAAAATTCCGGCCGCCGCGTCTGGCGCGGCGTGACCACCACTACGGCTTCACTGCTGGCAATCAGTGTCTGCGCCTCGACCGTTGTGGACGGCTTCCGCACCGACATTGATAAGTTCCTTGGCACCAAGAGCACCAAGCTCGTCACCGAGGAGACGGACGGTGCTGACCTGTACACCTTTAAGTCGGACTATACCTCCACCAGCGACCTGCTGCACGGCATTCAGGATGTCGGCGAGCGGATGAGCGAGGAGGGCAGCGTCCTGCTGAAGAACAACGGCGCACTGCCGCTGACGAAGGATGAGACCCAGAAAATCACACTGCTTGGCTTCTCGAGCTACTATCCGTTCAGGGCGGCGACATGGGCTCCAGCTACATTGCAAACACCGGCACCGATGCCGATACCGTCGATATGGTCGGTGCCTTCAAGGCAAAGGCTTTGGTCTGAACCAGACCGTAGCCGACATGTACGAGGCCCTCAAGCCGATGTACAAATCCGAGGTCCAGAGCTGGGGCGGCACTGTGGAGTACAACCACATCACGCTCCCTCCACCACCGGCGTTTTCTCCAGCAAGGAGCCGAGCCAGGCTGCACTGGACGGTCAGGATGCAGGCTGGAAGGACAGTATGAATGACAACAATGTCATGATCGTCACGATTGCCCGCTCTGCCTCTGAGAACGGCAGTTACAACCCCGGCACCGCCGGTGTTGATCCCACCCAGAACCTGAACCAGACCGACCCGCTGGGCCTGTCCGATGACGAGCGCGACCTCATCAAGCAGCCGTCACCGCTAAGGCGGCCAACGGCGGCAAGGTCATCGTCCTTTTGAATAACGCCAGCGCCATGGAGGTGCAGGAGATTGAGACAACGTCGGTGTTGACGCCATCCTGCAGGTGGGTCTGCCGGGCGGCTACGGCTTCTACGGCGTGGCCGACATCCTCTCCGGTGCGGTCAGCCCCTCCGGTCATCTGACCGACACCTATGCCGTCAAGAACGCCAACGCCCCCAGCGCCCAGAATTTCGGCGATCTGCAGTGGCTAACGCCAACCCCGACATCAGCATGAACGATGCCATTGTCGAGGCCGAGAACATCTACATCGGCTACAAATACTACGAGACCCGCTATTTTGACACCGTCATGGGGCAGGGCAACGCCGCCTCCACCGTCGGTTCCTCCACCGGCAGCGCATGGAACTACGACGACGAGGTTACTTACCCGTTCGGTTACGGTCTGTCCTACACCACGTTTGAGCAGACCCTCGATAACCTGAATGTTGACCTTGAAAACGAGACCGTCACCGCGAATGTGACCGTCAAGAACACCGGCAGTGTCGCCGGCAAGGATGTTGTGCAGCTCTATGTCAGCCTGCCCTACACCGATTATGACAAGGAGCACGGTGTTGAGAAGGCTGCCATCCAGCTGCTGGACTACGGCAAGACCGCCGAGCTTGCGCCCGGTGCCTCCGAGACCGTGACCATCACCGCTGACATGCAGAATATGGCCAGCTGGGATTCCACCGCTGACAACGCGGTCGGTACCAAGGCTGCTACATTCTCGATGCCGGTGACTACTGGTTCACCATCGGCAACGGCGCACATGAGGCCGTGAACAATGTACTGGCCGCCGAGGGCCAGAGCGTGGACGGCACCGCCGACAAGGCCAAGAGCTGGACGCTCGATTCCTTTGACGGCACGACCTTTGCCACAACCAAAAACGGCACTGCCGTTGAGAACCAGCTGGCCGATATGGACATCAACAGCTGGCTGCCCGGCACTGCCACCTACCTGACCCGCTCTGACTGGAGGGCACCTTCCCCAAGACCTATAAGAATCTGACCGCCTCCGATGAGATGCTCGACATTCTGGACAATGACATCTATGAGATCAACGCAAACGGCGATCCGTCCACCGTCACCTTCGGTGCAGACAACGGCCTGACGCTGGCTGACCTGAAGGGCGTCACCGACCTTGATGATGAGCGCTGGAGCCTGCTGATGGATCAGCTCACTCTGGAGGAGGGCATGATCCGTCTGGGTCTGGGCGGCACCTCCACCAAGGCCATCGAGTCTATCATGAGCCCCGAAACCATCCAGAACGATGGCCCCAACGGCATCTACTCCTATCCTCTGGCCAGTATGCCAACACCGACAAAGCCAGCGGCGACCCCTGCGCTGTGGATGCCAACGACCCCAACCTCGCATACAAATTCGGCACGATGGTCAACGAGACCGTCATTGCCCAGACCTTCAACAAGGACCTCGCTAACGAGTACGGCAAGATCTGCGGCAACTACAGCCTGTGGAGCAACCTGACCATCTTCTGGGGCTGCGGCACCAACCTGCACCGTTCCCCCTATACGCCCGCAACCATGAGTATTATTCCGAGGATGCCGTCCTTACCTCCGGTCAGGCCGTTGCCTTCATCAGCGGCGGCAAGGAGTACGGCGTTATCATCGCCCCCAAGCATCTCGCCTTCAACGATACCGAGATCAACCGTACCGGCGTTTCTGTCTTTATGACTGAGCAGCAGGCCCGCGAGAACGAGCTGCGCGGCACCCAGGCCGCCATCGAGGATGCCGGCGCTCTGGGCGTCATGACCGCCTTCAACCGTGTCGGCATCACCGCCGCCAACGCCCACACCGGCCTGCTCAAGAACATTCTGCGCGGCGAGTGGGGCTTCAAGGGTCTTGAGAGCCAGGACTTCATCATGAACCCCAACTACGCCGTGCTGAAGGAGTATGCCCTCAACGGCGGCACGATGACCACCTTCACCGGTGAGAACACGATGGCCGCTGTCAGCGAAAAGTTTGCCTACTGGACCACCGAGAATGTTGGTCAGGACACCGAGCTGATGAGCGCCATCAAGCAGGCCATGACCTGGCAGGCCTACGCGCTGGCCAACTCCAACGCGTTGGACGGCATGGCCAGCAGCACCCGCCTTGTCAGCGTGCGCACCTGGTATGACAACGCCCTCGTTGCCGTGCAGGTCGTCTTTGCCGCCCTGACCGTGCTGGCCGCCGCCATGTATGTGCTGAATGACCGCAAATCCAAGAAGCAGTAAAGGAGTGCAAACCATGAGTCTACGAATAAAAAGGGCGCAGGTCTGATCCTGTCGCTTCTGACCGCCGTTGTCGGCGCTGTCGGCCTTGGCTTCTGCATTGTCAACGCCGGGACTGATTCCTTCCGCAAGATCGGCACCAGCCGATTGTCATCGGCTGCGCCGTCATCGCCATCCTTGCACTGGTGCTGCGCGTCGTGCTGGACAAGAAGTTGGCCATTGCCGCCGATGCGATGAGCGTAGTTGCCGGTATCACGCTGGTCGTGGCTGCCGTACAGTTCATCAGCCCCCGCGTCAACACCATCGCCTCGATCATGACCTTTACGAACAACGCCCAGACGATGGCTGACCTGTCCAGCGCCATCTACGGCACGGCCGCGCTGCTGATTGCCGTGGTGCTGAACATCATTGCCGCGTTCACCAATGTGAACGAGCAGTAATTCTGCGCCATTCCCGCGTCACTTCATCGTGACAGCTTTTTCCTCATCCACACCCCGGGGGGCTTTCTCTCCGGGGTATTTTGTATTATGATGTAGAGATGTAGAAAACAGATTTTTTCTGAAAGGATGTGTTCCACTTGCGCCGCCTGATGCTTATCCTTGCCATGCTGGTTCTGCTGGCAGGCTGTGCCGCCGCCCCGGCAGCCTCTGCGGTGCAGTGCCGCATCGTTTTGGAATCTTCGCCCGCGTTTACGGCAAAGACCCAGACCGCAGCCGTTACCCCGGGGCAGACGGTGACCTTCACCCTGACCCCGGCCGACGGCTATACGCTGACGGGCGCAGACTATCCCGGTGCCCGTCTGACGCGCACCGGCACCGGCTATACCCTCAGCCTGCCGGAGGTCCGCTACTCGACCGCTGTTGCCGTCACGGCAGAAAAAAGCGATACTGTACTCTACTACCGGGACAATCTGGGCGGTGACTGGATCGAGGCTCCTGTTACCGCAAGCCATCTGCGTGTGAATACCGCGATCCAAGGTGAGCTGTTCAACAACCCCGGCCACACACTGACCGGGTGGAATACCGCCCCGGACGGCAGCGGGCAGGCCGTGGGGCTGGCAGCCGGACCGAGCCCGGCAGACGGCTCTATGCCCAGTGGGCTGCCCAGAACGATGCCGCCGAATTCACCTTTACCGTAAACAACGGTACCGCCACCGTCACGGACTGGCAGGGAAGCGGGGAGCGCCTTGTCCTTCCCGATACGCTGGGCGGCGCGCCGGTGGTTGAGATCGCCGCCGGCGCTTTTACAAACGCCGCCTGCAGGGAGATCATCCTGCCTGACACGCTGCGCCGCATCGAGCCGGGGGCCTTTACCGGTTGCGCTGTGGAATCGCTGACCCTCTTTGACAATCTGCGGACCGTCAGCGACTATGCCTTTGAAGGCTGCACGGCGCTGCGCACCCTGCACATCAACGCCGCGACCGCCCCCGTCTACAGCGGCAGCTACTACGCCACCTTTGCCGACAAGTACGACCGGCTGCTGTCGCTTTCCAAAACGCGCAAGCTCGTGCTGTTCTCCGGCTCCTCGGCGCGGTTCGGCTACGACAGCGCGGCACTGGATCAAGCCCTGCCCAGCTATGCGGTGGTCAACATGGGGGTTTTTGCCTATACCAACGCACTGCCCCAGCTGGAATTGATACGCTCGCAGCTGCAGGAGGGGGATCTTTTGCTGCTCTCACCCGAGTTTGACGCCGCCAAGCGCCAATTCTGCACGACGAACGCATTCGACGACGATTTCTTCTGCATGGTCGAGGAAAACTACGATCTGCTTGCCCCGCTCGATTTACGCCAGTACAGCGGCGTTTTTTCGGCGCTCGGATCGTATTTGCAGACCCGCGCCGGTATGGCGGCGCGCTTCTACGCCGTATCGCCCGCCGAGCTGGACGAGGACGGCAATCCTGTGGACACCCCAAGCTACAATGCCTACGGCGACTATATTCTCTACCGCCCGGATGCCGGTGAAGATACGCCGATCTATGGTCTGCCGGTCGATTACACGGTGGATGCCTTTCCGCAGGCGTATTATATCGACCCCGCCAACGCTGAAATCGCGCGTTTTAAGGCAGACGGTGTGCGGGTCTACCTGACCTACAGTCCCCGCAACAGCAGGGCAGTCTCCGAGGCCTCCACACCGGAGGCCATCGCCGCGCTGGACGCCTATTTCAGAGAGAACCTCAACGCAGCGATCCTGACACCGCTGCAGGACTCCCTGCTGCCGGGGCGCTATTTCTATGGGACTGACAACCATCTTTCCACCAACGGTGTTGCGCTGCGCACGGCGCAGGTCATCACCGCCCTAAAGGACACGCTGCAGAAGGAGGGACTGACGCCATGACGGCTTTGCTGTTTATAACGGTGCTGTGTACAGTGCTGGCTTTGCTGGCCCGCCGCTTTGTCTGGGCCTGCACAGCAGGGATGGCCGCCGGTGGGGTGCTGGTGCTGGCCGCGCTGGTGTGCAGTATTCCGACCCAAACGCTGCTGCTCTGCCTGCTCATTCCCTGCACGGCGGCGCTTTGGCCGAAAGGGGGAAGCCGATGAATTTTACTGCACCCGCCTTTGTGCTGGGTCTGCCGCTGGTGGTACTGCTGCACCGCCTTTTGCCGCCCCGCGCACGCTGGGTACTGCTGCTTGCAGCCAGCCTTGGGTTTTATGCGCTTGGCAGTCCGAAGGCCCTGCCGCTGCTGGCGTGCATTACGCTGGGCACTACGCCGCAGCGCTGGCCATCGGCCGCTGTAAAAGCCGGGTCGGCAAAAGGCTTTGGCTCTGCTGTGCAGCAATACTCTGCCTGGGCTGCCTCGGCGTTTTCAAATACGCCGGTCTTTTCGGCACGGGGGCCTCGCTTTTGCTGCCTGCGGGCATCTCCTTCTACACCTTTCAGACGCTCGGCTATGTCATAGATGTATACCGCGGCCGACTGGCACCGGAGCGCCATCCGGGTTACTATGCCCTGTTTGTCAGCTTTTTCCCTCAGCTTGTGGCCGGACCCATTGAGCGCAGCACCGATCTTTTACCGCAGCTCCGCGACCCTGCCCGCCGGACGGACAGCGGGGGATGGCTGTATATCCTGCGCGGCTTTTGCAAAAAGCTGCTGCTGGCCGACACGGCAGCGGTCTTTATAGACACCGTCTACGCAGCCCCCGGCGCAGCGTCCGGCCCCGCTGCCATACTGGCCACCGTATTGTTCGCCGGGCAGATCTACTGGGATTTTTCCGGTTATTCGGATATTGCGGTGGGGGCTGCCGCCCTGCTGGGTGTGCGGCTGAGCCGAAATTTTGACCATCCTTATCAGGCTGTATCGCTGTGCGATTTCTGGCACCGGTGGCATATCAGCCTGACCCGCTGGTTTACCGATTATCTCTACATTCCGCTGGGCGGTTCGCGGTGCGGCGCTGTGCGCTGTGCGCTGAACACGCTGACGGTCTTTCTTTTGAGCGGTCTGTGGCACGGTGCTTCGCTGCATTTTGTGGTCTGGGGCGGTGTCCACGGTCTGCTGCTGCTCGCCGAGAAGCGGCTTTTCCCTGCTGATAGTCAGGGGCGCGCCGCACCTGCGCGCCGCCTGCTGACCTTGCGGCGGTCTGCTTCGCTTGGGTATTCTTCCGGGCCGCCTCGGTATCCGATGCGCTGACCCTGTTCTCTCGTCTGCCCTGCGGGTGGGATGCGGCTCTGTGCGCACGGCGTGCTTGCCCTCGGCCTGCAGCCGGGTGCCCAGTTGGCTCTGGGGGCGCTCTGTCTGCGCCTTATGCCTGAAAAGCCCCTTGATGTCCCCACACCGCGCGGTGTTCTGGCGTTTTTGCCTGCTTACGCTGCTGTTGCTGCCGCATGGTTTGCAGCGCTGCACGCGGGGACAGCCAACGCCTTTATCTATTTCCAATTCTGAATGATATTCCGTAACGCTTATGAAGAAAATCATCGCATCTATGCTGGGTATTTTTATCGCCGTACCGCTGCTTCTGGCCGTGTGGGGCTTTGCCCTGCCTGCGCAGTACAGCAGCACCTTTTTGGGGGAGCTGCCCGCCAAGCGCGCCCTGCTGGCAGCCGAGAGCAATAAACCCCGGCTGATCCTTGTGGGCGGCAGTGCTGCAGCCTTCGGGGTGGACAGCGCCCTGCTTGCCAAAGAGCTGCCGGACTACCACCCTGTAAATTTTGGCCTGTATGCTGCGCTCGGCACCCGGGTGATGCTCGATTTGTCCATAAATGAATTGCGGGCGGGGGATATTGTCATCGTCATGCCGGAGCAGCAGCAACAGGCTCTGTCGGACACGGTGGGAGTTACCGCCCTCTGGCAGGCTGTTGACGGTGATTTTTCGGCGCTGGGCTGCTGCATGCCCGCGACTTTGGGCCGATGCTCGGGTCGTTTCCACGGTTTGCCGCCGCCAAGTTCCGCTATTTTTTGACCGGCGCACCGGAGACGGACGGCGTCTACCGGCGCGACAGCTTCAACGCCGCCGGTGATCTGGCCAGCCCGCTCTGCAAGGCCAACATCATGCCCGAGGCTATGACCCCACGATGCCAATACGGTTTGACACCGCACTGCCCGAGGCCGCGTTCTGCGCCGCACTCAATGACTATACCGCCCGGGCGGCCGATGCCGGAGCCACCGTCTATTACCATTTTCCGCCCATGAACGCGCTTGCCGTGACAAATGAAGATCAGCTCGATGCCTATGCCGCGCATCTTCAGCAGGTTATTACCGCACCGCTGGCCGGGGACCCCCGCGCTGCGTGATGGAGTCCGGCTGGTTCTATGATACGAATTTTCATCTCAACGCAGCGGGGCGCACGGTGTTCACAAGGCAGCTTATCCGTGACATTAAGGCAATGCTGGGGGACACCACCGCAACAGAAATTGCGCTGCCCGCCATGCCGGAACTGGCCGCAAACACCGCCGCAGGCAGCGGCAGCAGCACGGATGCCGCATACTTCACAATGGCGGAGGATGGTTCTGTGACCGTGAATACGGCAGGCCGCGCCCGCCGCAGCCTGACCGTCCCCGCGAGATAAACGGCAGGGCAGTCACAAGGCTCTGCGCCGAGACCTTCCGCGGCTGCACTGCGCTGGAGGAAGTCACGATACAGTCCGCCGTCACCGCCCTGCCGGACGGCCTTTTTGCCGACTGCCCGGCACTGCATACCATCATTCTGACCCAGCCTGACCCCGCCCGGCTGCAGGTGGGGCAGGACCTTCTGGCTGGCACCCCCGCCGCCTGCCGGATCCAACTGCCCGACGGCAGCTACACAGCCTACTGCCTGCAGTATTCCTGGTCTGCCTACGCTGACAGATTCTGCACATAGTACCGTCACTCCCGGTGCTATCTTGAATTGTGGCTGATGACATGGTATAATGGATCCACATGCGGTAAGGTGGCACAGCGCAATTTTGGCCGCTGCCTTACGGAAAATTCGCAACTGCGGAGTATAACTGCTATGAAAAAATATAAGATCGCGGTGGCCGGGACCGGCTATGTGGGGCTTTCGATCGCCACGCTGCTTTCCCAGCACCATCATGTGACGGCGGTGGATATCCTGCCGGAAAAGGTCGCATTGATCAACGCGCGCAAATCGCCGATTCAGGATGATTACATTGAAAAGTATCTGGCCGAGAAGGAGCTGGATCTGACCGCCACGCTGGACGCAAAGGCAGCCTACGCCGATGCAGACTTTGTTGTCATCGCTGCACCTACCAACTACGACAGCCAGACCCAGCACTTTGACACCTCTGCGGTGGAGGCGGTCATTAGCCTTGTCATGGAGGTCAACCCAAACGCCGTCATGGTCATCAAATCCACGATTCCGGTCGGCTACACGGTGTCGGTGCGGGAAAAGTTCGGCAGCAGGAACATCCTGTTCAGCCGGAATTTCTGCGTGAGTCCAAGGCCCTGTATGACAACCTTTACCCGTCCCGCATCATCGTCGGCACCGACCCGGAGGATGCGCACCTTGTCGCAGCCGCCCACGAATTTGCGGCACTGCTGCAGGAGGGGGCCATCAAGGAGAACATTGATACGCTCTTCATGGGCTTTACCGAGGCCGAGCCGTCAAGCTGTTCGCCAACACCTATCTGGCGCTGCGCGTTGCCTATTTCAATGAGCTGGATACTTACGCGGAGAGCAAGGGTCTGAACACGAAGCAGATCATTGACGGCGTATGCCTTGACCCGCGCATCGGCAGCCATTACAATAACCCCAGCTTCGGCTACGGCGGCTACTGCCTGCCCAAGGACACCAAGCAGCTGCTGGCAAATTACGCCGATGTGCCGGAGAATCTCATCGAGGCCATTGTAGAGTCCAACCGCACGCGCAAGGACTTCATCGCCGACCGCGTGCTGAAGCTGGCCGGGTACTACGGCTACGATCAGGAAAACGAGTTTGACGAAAGCCGTGAAAAGCCCGTCACGATCGGCGTCTACCGCCTGACGATGAAGAGCAACAGCGACAACTTCCGTCAAAGCTCGATTCAGGCGTCATGAAGCGCATCAAGCCAAGGGCGCACAGGTCATTATCTATGAGCTACGCTGGAGAACGGCAAGACCTTCTTCGGCTCGGTGGTGGTCAACGATCTCGACAAATTCAAGCGGCAGAGTCAGGCCATTCTGGCCAACCGCTACGATGCCTGTCTAGACGATGTGCAGGACAAGGTCTACACAAGGGATCTGTTCGGCAGAGACTGAAATGCCTTTCAGCCGCTTTTTGACAGTGGAGTAAGGCTCTCAATGCCATTACCGCACAGTATCCCTGTGACTTTTAAAGAGAGGAACACCTGTTGTATGAAATATGATTATCTGGTAGTCGGCTCCGGTCTGTACGGTGCCATCTTCGCCCATGAGGCCAAGGCCCACGGCAAATCCGTGCTGGTCGTGGATAAGCGCCCCAACATTGCGGGCAACATTTATACCGAGAACATCGAGGGTATCAACGTCCATAAGTATGGTGCGCACATCTTCCACACCAACAACAAAAAGGTCTGGAACTATATCACCCGGTTTGCCGAGTTCAACCGCTTTACAAACTCTCCCGTTGCCAACTACAAGGGCGAGCTCTACTCGCTGCCCTTCAACATGTATACCTTCAATAAAATGTGGGGCGTTGTCACACCGGAGGAGGCAGCCGCCAAGATCGAGGAGCAGCGCCGTGAGATCACCCACGAGCCGCAGAACCTTGAGGAGCAGGCCATCTCCCTTGTGGGCCGTGACATCTATGAAAAGCTCATCAAGGGCTACACCGAAAAGCAGTGGGGCCGCGACTGCAAGGACCTGCCTGCTTTTATCATCAAGCGCCTGCCTGTGCGGCTGACCTTTGACAACAACTATTTCAACGCGCTGTATCAGGCATTCCCATCGGTGGCTATACGAAGATGATTGCTAACCTTCTGGACGGCATCGAGGTGCGGCTGAACACCGATTACCTCGAAAACAAAGCCGCGCTGGACGCATTGGCTGACAAGGTCGTCTACACCGGCCCCATTGATGCCTACTTTGACTACAAGCTCGGTACGCTGGAGTATCGCTCCGTCCGGTTTGAGAATGAGCTGCTCGACAAGCCCAGCTTTCAGGGCAACGCCGCCGTCAACTACACCGACCGCGAGACGCCGTGGACCCGCATCATCGAGCACAAATGGTTCGAGTTCGGCAAGGACGAGAACGGCAACGACCTGCCCAAAACGATCATCAGCCGCGAGTATTCCTCCGAGTGGAAGCCCGGTGACGAGCCGTATTACCCCGTCAACGATGCTAAAAACGGCGCACTGTATGCCGAGTACAAGAAGCTGGCCGACGCCGAGTCGAAGGTCATCTTCGGCGGACGCCTGGGTGAGTATAAGTATTACGACATGGATCAGGTTATCGCCGCCGTGCTGGACCGCTGCGAAAGCGAGCTGCACTAAAGTACCGCCAAACGAAATTTCAAAATGCAAAAGGCAGCAAAGCAGACCCCACATATTTGGGGTTTACTTTGCTGCCTTTTTTATTTGCTCAATCCGCTGGCGCCGCTTGCCACAACGCCGCCGTCCATAAGAATGTCTGCTCCGGTCAGGAAGCCCAGCCGCTCATCCAGAAGAAGGGCAAACAAAGCGGCAATTTCCTCCGGCTTGCCATTGCGTTTAAGGGCAGAGTATTTTTTGAATACATCCGCCTGCCCGCTTTCCAGCGCGCCCATCGGCGTGTCAAAGTTGCCGGGCGTCACGCTCAGGCAACGCACATTTTTCTCACCAAAGCGTGCGGCATCGGTCTTGGCAAACCAAATCACAAAATGCTTGCTGATGGCGTAGGCAAGACCGGGGCGGGCGTCCTTAGGGGCAATGCTTGCCCGCGCCACCAGCTTTTTGATGAATTTTTCACGGTCGGTGCGCGCCAGCCTGTACGCACCCTTGGGCATGACAAACTGCGGGGCAAGGTAGGCGCTCATGCTGGAGGTGTCGATCACGCAGCCGCCCGGCGCCATGACCTCATAAAAGGCATCGTTGATGTTCACAGTGCCCAGCGCATTGCCGCGCAAAATCTTTTCAGCATCGCCCATGTGGGGGCTAAGGCCCGCAATGTGCAATACCGCTTTTACTTCACCGCATTCGGCGGCGTGTTTGGCCAGCGCAAAACAGCTTTCACGGTCGGAAACATCACAGCTGAACGCCTCAGCCTCGCCGCCCGCACTGCGCAGATCGTTGACTGCCTTTTCCAGCTTTGACGCCGTGCGCCCCACCAAAATCGTGTAATACCCTTCTTCACAGACAAGCTTTGCCGTGGCAAGCCCCATGCCGCTGCCGCCGCCTGTGATGACGCATACCTTTTTCATAATAGGCAACCCCTTTTCTTTGTGTCAGTGCAGTGAATCCAGTGCGTGGAGATAGCACTCCCACTGCTGGTCATTCATTTGCATAAGCTTGCAGATAGAATCATACAGCTTCTTCATGCGATTTTTCCCTCCTGCTTGAGCCATACTGCGAGATCATGCAGTGTTTCCTTGTAGGGACGCGGGGCAAAGCCAAGCTCATTTTTTGCCTTGGAGCAGTCAAAATGGTTGTTGCGCTCCAGATTGTAAACGGCAAACTCCGTCAGCACAGCGGGCTTGCCGGTCTTGGCCGCGCGGGCTTCCATCTGTTTGGCGGCAAAATGGGCAAGCGACAGCGGCAGGTAAAACAGGCAGCCACGGCAGCCGGTTTCAGCTTTGAGCATCTCACACAGCTCCTTCAGCGAAACCTCATCATTGGAGAGAATGTAGCACTCGCCCTTGCGTCCGCGGTCAGCGGCGGCGATCGTACCGGCAGCCAAGTCGCGCACATCGACAAGATTGAACGTTCCCTGCATACCAATGGGCATCTCACCGTTCAGAATCTGGATCAGCGTGCGGGTCGTCTGCCCGATGGCGGGGTCGTTGGGGCCAAGAATACCGCTGGGATGCACCACGCAGGCATTCAGCCCGTCAGCGGCGGCGTCCAGAACCTTCTGGGTTGCCATCGCCTTGCTGCGGCTGTACCAGCCGACTACGCGATCATCATCGTAGGGAACAAAGCTGTATACCTCGTGGATGCTCTCGCCCTTAGGCAGCTCGGGGATGGCGCCAGTGCTGGAAACATAGACGAACTTTTTGCACTCAGGGTGATTTTTGGCGGCATTCAGCATATTTTCGGTGCCGCCCACATTGACGGCGATCAGCTTTTCACTATAATTCGGGTTGATCGTCACCATGCTCGCGCAGTGGATGCAGACAGTCTGGACGCCCGGCTCCACGGCAAAGAATTTCTCGCAGTCCTCGGGACTGCAGAGGTCACCTTCAAAAATTTCGACGCCTTCGGCACAAATTTTACAGCGGGGTCGCCCTTCAGCACAAAGGCGCGCACGGCATCGCCGCGCTCCAAAAGCTGTGCGCAGACATTTGTGCCCATAAATCCGGCAGCACCGGTGACAAGATAGATGGTTTTCATAGCTGTATCCTCCGTTTTCCCGTAGGGTGTTTTTGTTTCAACGCTCCCAAGGATACACCGCCAAAATAAACCTTTGGTAAACGGGAACGTTTATCTTCCGCTTATCTTTGAGCTGTACTATAATAGAACTAAGGCAATACCGCATAATTCTAAGTGCCGATACGGCGAGCGAGGTGCGGCAGCTGCTAAGCCAAAAGCGCAGATAATACTGGATGTCTTATCGAGCATTTTGCAACGCAGATGCGTGCCGCAGCCGCCGGAGCGGTGCTTAAGCCGTCAGGCGGGAATTGTGCGGTGTTGCCATAGACAAAAAATAAGGAGCAGGAGCGATGGACTACAGTATCTTACGCTACGGCGCTGTGCCAGACGGTGTGACCAACTGCGCGGCAGCCATCCAACAGGCGTCGATGCAGCCGCAGCGGCGGGCGGCGGGCGCGTTATCGTGCCGGCCGGGCGCTTTTTGAGCGGCTCCGTGCTGCTGAAGGACAATGTGAGCTGCATCTGGAGAGCGGCGCGGTGCTTATCAGCAGCCTGAACCCCGCCGATATTACCCCGTTCCCTCAGGGCGGGGACGGCACCGACCTGACGACACCGCCGACGGCTGGGAGGGCGGCTTCTTTTTGGGGGCCAGCCACGCCAAAAATGTGACCATCAGCGGCATGGGCACGATCTACGGTCAGGGCGACAAGGTGTTTTTGGACAAGGATGTGGACAACGGCTTCCACGAATGCCCGAAATTCTGCGAGGCATTCCGCCCGCGCATGATGCTGTTTGAAGCAGTCGAAAACTTTACCGTGCGCGATGTGACCCTGCAGGACGCGGCGTTCTGGACGCTGCACATGGCAGGCTGCCGGCATGTGCGTATCCAGAACATCATGATTTTAAACGATGACCGCGGCGCCAACAATGACGGTATCGACCCCGATTGCTGTCAGGATGTCGTCATCTCCAACTGCATCGTGCGCACCGGCGATGACGCCATCGTGGTCAAATCCACCGGGCCGATGTCCCGCCGCTACGGTGCAAGCGAGAATGTGGCCATCACGGGCTGCATCTTACATTCCCGCGATTCTGCGCTGAAAATCGGAACCGAGACCCACGGTGTGATCCGCAATGTGACGCTGAGCGACTGCGTCATTGACGACTGCTCCCGCGCGGTGGGCGTCTGGGTGCGGGACGGCGGCACGGTGGAGGACATCCATGTCCACCATCTGACCGGCTGCACCCGCCGCTACGCCGACTCCTACCAGCTGCCCGGTGCGCCGGGCTGGTGGGGCAAGGGCGAGCCGGTGTTTGTCAGCGCCACGCCGCGCAAGGACAAGACCGGCCCGGCAGGCGTGATCCGCCGTGTCAGCTTTGACCATTTGTACCTGACAAGTGAAAGCTGCGCCTTTGCGGCCGGCGAGCCGGACAGCGAAATTCAGGACCTGCGCATCAGCGAGATGCACCTGACGCTGCAGCACCGCGGCACCCAGCCGGCGGCCTGTTTGACGAGCAACCCTCGGCCCGGCACATCTACCGCACGCCATCCCGGCGCTGTACGCCCGCTGCGTGGACGGCCTGACCGTCAGGGACAGCACGGTGCGCTTTGTCGGTGAGAACGAGGCATGGGACGGCAGCGTAGCCGAGCTGGAGCACTGCCGCCGCGCAAAGCTGGATTTGGAAAAGCTTATATAACAAAAGGAGCGTATACAAATGGAGCATATGGCATGGAAGGGCCGCATCAAGCCCGGCTGCAAGGCAGAATATCAGCGCCGCCACGCGGAAATCTGGCCCGAGATGGTCAAGGTGCTGAAGGATGCAGGCATCTGCAATTACAGCATTTTCTACTGCAACGATGAGCTGTTCGGCTATTACGAGTGCGAAAAGGGTGTTGCCTACGCCGAAAAGGTACAGGCCGAAAGCCCGGTCGTTGACCGCTGGAACGACTACATGAAGGACATTCTGGAGCTGGAAATGGACCCCGTCACCGGTGCCCAGCCCAAGCTGGAGCAGGTGTTCCGGCTGGATTGAGAAAGGGCAAAACATCGATATGCAGGCAAAAGCCCCCCGCTGCTTATGGCAGTGGGGGCTTTTGCCCTGTCAGACAATTTACAACGCGCCGTCCGAGCGGACATTGTCGTAGTTCAGCACACCGGCGAAGAATGCCAGCGCCAGACCCTGACCCCAGCCCTGAATCCAGTCGCGCTGATGCCGCGGTAGCCATCGGCGTCCTTCATGACCGCCGTGCCGCCCGAGACATTCAGCACACGGCCGTCCGGGCTGACATTGGCCAGCATACCGGGGATGGCCTTGTTGATGTACTTGATGTGCAGGGGGTTGCCCTTGGTGATCATGGCGGCGGCGATGCCGGCGCTCGCGCTGACCTCCTCATAGGAGGTGGCATCGTCCACGATCGTGCGCCACAGGCCGTTCTCGGTCTGACAGAGCTTGAGCGCGGCCAGCTGGTCGTTCAGGCTGCCGACCACATCCAAGAACTTGGGGTAGAGGTAGCACTGCGGCAGCCGCACGCCGACCTGCGCCATCGTGTAGGCCGCCCATGCGTTGGCGCGCCCCCACTTGATGCCCGACATATGGTCGCCGGTGATGTTGTTGTAGCCGTGGTAGTACAGCCCGCTCTCAGGGTCCTGCAGGTACTTGATGTGCCAGTAATACTGGTTCAGCGCATCATCGATCAGGCCTCGTCCTTCAAAAGCACGCCCATCCGCAGCAGGAAGAAGCCCGCCATAAAGAGTGTGTCTGCCCACGCCTGCTCGGGGAAGTCGTTGTTGACCGAGACGGTGTGCTGCAGAACATGATTGCCGAAGCGCAGTGCCTCCTTTTCCAGATACTCGACCTTGCTTTTGGCGATGTCCAGATACTTTTCATCGCCGGTATGCTCATACAGGGTGATCAGGCAGTGCCCCATTGAGCAGGTGTTGACCGTCCAGCTCGGCAGGCCCAGCTCGATATACTCGTCCACGCGGTCCTTGACCAGCTGCAGGTAACGCTCGTTTTTGGTGACCTCATATGCCTCGCAGATGCCGTAGTAAGCAACGCCGCAGGGCCAGTCCCATGTCATGTCCATCCGCATCGTGCGGTCCACGATCTTGTCGATCGTAGCCTCAATTTGGGCCTTGTCAAAAATCAGGTTTGCCATAGGAAATCCTCCTTTGTTGTACGAAATTCTTTACAGCAATGCTTTTTTCATCCATTCGCCGCTGTGATACCGCGCTACGGGGATGATGCAGCCCGCCGCCCAGCTCAGCGGCGTGGCCAGCCATATACCCACACGCCAAGCCGCGGGGCCAGCAGACCTGCAAAAAGCAGCCGCGCGCCCATCTCAAACAGGCCGGCAATCAGGCTGACATTCACATCGCCTGCGCCGCGCAGCACATTCAGATAGCTGTTCATGACAGCCGCGATGATGTAAGCAAAGACCATCACGCTCAAGAAATCAGCGCCTGTGCGATGCTGGCGGCATCGGTGGCAGGGTCGAGAAAGATGGACAGCAGCCACCGCCGCACGGCGAATACCGCTACAGCCAGTACAAGACAGCTTGCGCATAGAGCTTTCAGCGTTGCGCGCAGCCCAGCCGCACGCGGTCAAGATCACGGTGCCCCATGTTCTGCCGGTGTAGATGGCCAGTGCATTGCTTACTGCCACTATGACCTGAATCGTCAGCGAGTCGATGCGCTGTACGGCGGTGTAGGCAGCCATCGTCACGCTGCCGAAGCTGTTGACGATGCCCTGCACGGTCATGCCGCCAAGGGTGATCATGCAGCTTTGCAGCGCGGTGGGCAGGCCGAAGCGCAGGATCAGCACGGCATCGTCCCTTGCAAAGCAGGGACGCACCGATGCAAAGGCAAACGGCGTGTTCTGCCGCCACAAAGCCCAAAGGCAGATGCCGGCCGACAGAAACTGCGCGGCCACCGTGGCCAGCGCCGCCCCGGCCACACCCCAGTGCAGACCTAAGATGAACCATAGATCCAGCGCGATATTGCACAGGCTCGATGCAGCCATGGCGGCGAGCGGTGTGCGCGAATCACCCGTGCTGCGCAGCACGCCCCGGCAGCGTTATACAGCGCATTGCCCAGCAGCAGCCCAGCCGTGATGCGCAGGTATGTGACGCCGGTAGGCAACAGCTCTGCGGGAAGCTGCAGCAGACGCAGCAGCGGCTCGGCTAGTGTCGCACCCAGCGCAGCCAGCACAGCAGACCCCGCCAGCAGCAGGGTCGTGAATGTGCAGCAGCCTGCGCAGCTCATCGTATTTTTCGCGCCCCAATACTGCGATACAATGACGCTGACACCTGTAGCCAAGCCGCCCAGCAGCAAAAACAGGCAGGCGTTGATGTTGCCCGTGCTGCCCACGGCGGCCAGTGCGTCCGCCCCAAGGGCGCGGCCTACAATGGCGGTGTCTACCACATTGTACAGCTGGTTGAACAGGTTGCCGACCAGCAGCGGCAGCGCGAAGGAAAAAATGACTGTCAGCGGCTTGCCATGGACCATGTCTACATGGGAACGCAAAATTCTTCCGGCGATGCGCATAAGCTTACCATTGCCCCTCCTTGGGGCAGTGCATGTCAAGCCGCGCCGCGCGCATCTCCACATAGCAGCCGCACTGCATACAGTCCCGGCGTTCAGGCATCGCATGCCTTGCAGCAGGCCAGCCGGGTGGCGTATTCCGCGTCCGGTGTGCGCTTTTTGGCGGGCAGTGCGCGCGGTAGCGCACCACACTTTGGTAGTAGTCGTTCTCGTCCGTCATTTCCTGTAAAAGGCAGCGGCGGCATTGGTTGGACGCGCTCACTGCGGTGTTACCGTAAAGGCGGCTACACTGCAGGCGGGCAGTGCGGCCGTAAAGCCATCGGCGGTCAGCACGGCGGACAGCGCCTTGGGCTGCACGGCATCGGGCGCAGTAAAGGTGTTGCGGGCATCGGCGGTGCCGCAAAGCACCATGCCGTTTACGGCGGCAGCCTTCACGCCGCCGAGCAGCACCTGCGCTTCGGTCGGATGGGCCGCGTCCAGATTTGCGACTGTGATCAGAATTTTCCCATCGGCGGCGCGGCTGGCGCTGACATGCAGCGTGGGTACAGCCTCATCGTCATGGCGCAGGATGGATGTCTCTGCGTAGCTTTCCAGCTGCTGTGCGCCTGATGGGCGGCATACAGGGCAAAGACATGGTAGGTCGGCGTCAGCACCATTTTGCTGCCTTCGGTCAGGATCATCGCCTGCAGGACATTGACCATCTGCGCAATGTTGGCCATGCAGACGGTGTCGCAGTGGTTATTGAAGATGTTCAGGTTGATTGCCGCCACCAGCGCATCGCGCATCGTGTTCTGCTGGTAGAGGAAGCCCGGATTCGTGCCCGGCTCCACATCGTACCAGGTGCCCCACTCGTCCACAGCCAGACCGATTTTGCGCCCGCCTGCAAACTGGTGGATGATGCGGCTGTGGTTTTCCACCAGCTCCTCCATGCGCAGCGTCTTGTGCAGGGTGGTATAGTATTCGCTCTCGGTGAACTCTGTCGCGGAGCCTTGTGTTGCCAGTCCTGATGCGGCAGTGTGTAGTAGTGCAGCGACACAGCGTCAATGACATGCCCCGCGCGCTCAAGCACGGTGCGGGTCCAGTGGTAGTCATCGACATTCGCGCCCGATGCAATCTTATAGATTTTGTGGTCGGGTGAGTAGCTGCGCAGATAGGTCGAATACTGGCGGCAGAGGTCAGCATAATATTCGGCGCGCATGTTGCCGCCGCAGCCCCAGGCTTCGTTGCCAATGCCCCAGTATTTGACATTGAAGGGCGCTTCCCGCCCGTTCTCGCGCCGCAGCGATGCCATGGGGGAGACACCGCCCATGTTGCAGTACTCGACCCAGTCGGAGAACTCCTGCACGGTGCCGCTGCCCACATTGCCGGAGAAATAGGCCTCGCACCCCAGCTGGCGGGTCAGCTCCATGAACTCATGGGTGCCGAAGGAGTTATCCTCGCTGACGCCGCCCCAGTTGGTGTTGACGATGGTCTTGCGCTGCGCCTGCGGGCCGATACCATCGCGCCAGTGGTAGGTATCGGCAAAGCAGCCGCCCGGCCAGCGCAGCACCGGGATGTGCAGCGCCTTGAGCGCCTTGACAACATCGCAGCGCATGCCGTTGATGTTGGGAATCTCCGCGCTTTCGCCGACATAAATGCCCTGATAGATGCAGCGGCCCAGATGCTCTGAGAATTGACCGTAGATATTCGGGTCAATGGTGCCGAGTGAGCGGTTGGTGTTGATAAAGATATGTGGCATGATGCCCTCCTTTTGTCAGCGCAGCGGCATAATTTTTGTCTCCAGCGCGTCCAGCGATACCGTGACCTCCCCGTCGGGAGTCTTGATGCGGGTGGTGCGCGGCTCCTCACTATTGTTGATGACGACCAGCGTCCTGTCTGCAGGGAACCAGGCGGCCTCGGTGTACGGGTCATCAGGCAGGAGATCGCTGTCCAGCGGCAGTCCCTTGGCCCAAAGCAGCAGGTTCAGCAGCATCCGTGCGTTGACGGGACTGTAGGCAAAGCCGGCCATATATACGCCGCGCCCCTTGCCGAAGGTGTGTGCAGCAATGGCGGGCGAGCCGTCCACCGCTGCCAGCACGCGGGTATCCCCATCGGTCAGATAGAGATGCTCATGCGTTTCCAGCGTGGCACCGTCTGGAATCAGGCCGTCCACAGGCTGTTCCTGTACTGCCCAGCGGCCATGGCAGACGCGGGCACCAATATCCTCATCCACGCCCAGCACCCGCGCCATGCGGAAGGTGTCGCCGCAGCCGTCCACAGCGGACGGCTCCTCGATACCCAGCAGCACACCGCCATTGTACACCCAGCGGTTCAGTGATGCAACAAGGCTTTCATCGCGCCACGCATCGCCGCCGCTCCACGCCGTGCCGGCGCGGCCTGCATTGATGATCACGTCTACATCGGCGGGTACACCGTTTTTCACATCGTCAAAGCTGATAAATTTCACATGTACGGGCAGGCCCGACAGTGCCTCGTTGATGTGGATCAGCGTATGCATGTAGGTTTCGTGGAAATGCCCCGACAGCGTCCAGGGGCGCAGGCCGCCCCAACTGTGCAGGACGGCTACGGTCAGCGGAAGGGTGGCCACGGGGCCGCGGGCGTGCAGCGCCTTGATGGCGCGGAATTCATCCGAGATCGCGGCGATGTAGTCCACAAAATCCGGAAAATCGTTCAAAAGATGCAGGTAGCCGCCCAAGCCGATGCGGTCGATCTTGGCGCGCAGCAGCGCACGGCGGACATGATTCCAGTAGGCGGCAGCATCGTGGGTGGGATTGCCGCCGGGGGCAAAGGTCGGCGCGCCGCCTAAGCCCACAGGGAACAGATAGGGGTGGAGCCGCAGCTCATGCACGGGGGCGTCAACGCCCGCGCACATCCGGCCTCATAGCCGGAAAATACGCACTTGATGATGCCGTCAAAGCCGAACTCCTTGAAATGCGGGCCGTAGGGCTCAACACCGACCCAGCTGTCGTCATAGAATACATAAGCGCGCTTACCGTAGCGGTGTACAAGGTCGACCAGCTTTTTGCCAAAGCCTGCCACAAACTGCTGGGTAAACTCCATATAATCCCGCTTGTGGACTGTGGGCGGCATGTGGGTGACCTGAAGGCTGCCCTTGTTGATGAAATCCTCGGCGGTCAGTGCATAGCCGTAAGCGGCGGCAAAATCGTCCAGAGCTTTTTCCGACACCGTAAAGTCATAGCTGCCCCAGTCGGTAAACAGGTTGCGGTTGCGGTCATCGCTGCCCCAGATCCAGACAAAGTTGTAGAACATGCTGGTGAACCGCACAACATTGGTCTGGGGGTGGCTCTCGCACCATGCCTGCAGCCAGCTGTACAGATAGTCCTGCGCCTCGGCGGTGCGCGGATCCACCGGCAGCAGATGCTCGCTGGTCCAGTGGTTGGTCACATGGTTATACATGTTGATCTCTTCCACAGGCGCCATGCCAGAAAGCTGACTGTGTAGGCGTGGAACGGCACAGGCTCGGCCACGGTTACGGTGCCGGCAGAGGCATCCCACCGCCATGCCCCGGCGGGCAGCGGCTTATCAGCCGTGCGGTCCCACACCTGCCAGTAGCGCATTGCCTCGGGGCGGTCGTTGATCCGAAACTGCTCGGCAAAGAAGCCCGCCATCGGGCGGACCGTCAGCGGCCCTTCGGCGGCAATGACCGGGTCGGTGGACAAAAAGCTCTGCTGCAGGCACTCGGGGTGCTGCTTCGCCCATTCGTTGTGGTCGCGGATGATGCACAGGGTCGAGTAGATGTCGTACCCGGCGTCAAGGATCTCGTCCGAGAGCTTTGTGCCGTCACTGTCGCGGATGACATCGGCACCCCATTTTTCGGCCAGCTCCAGCGTCAGCTTTTCCTGCCCGGATTCGCCCGGCAGCGTGAAGCCGCCGCTTGTATGCTCAAATTTCATGAATACTCGCTCCTTATCAAATATGCAGACGCCGGCAGAGGGCTGCGGCATCGCTGCGGGTTATGGGATCGTTCAGGCTGTCAGCGGAGATCAGCTGCTCCGCCACGGCCTGCCCGGCGCAAACGCGCGTAGGCCCGGTACGGAATCTGGTAGGGGAGAGGGGGCCGCCAGCGGACGGCGCCCGGCCGCGCG